>WNFB01003268.1_pt1 | contig 14283 bp, 10 predicted proteins | sample 5400501 | NCBI WGS metagenome assembly WNFB01 (sample SAMN13153341, study PRJNA577476) | soil metagenome | isolation source: 200 cm saprolite under Douglas fir tree site 2 hole 1 | place: USA:California | collected 2015-04-18
TTCAGCGCGGCCAAAGCTATCTTCTCAAGGCCAACCACTTTCAGTTCAATATCCAGGAAAGCTCGCCGAGCATAGCGCTCGACCATGTCCCCGAGCAGCGGCAGATTGAGTTCACACTGGTTCGCCCGCGCGATTTCGAGGCCGGAAAATTTCGGGTCGTGGCAGATAACCGCGCGACCATCCGCGGAAAGACGCACATCAAATTCGAAGCCATCGCAACCATGCTCAAGTGCCAGATCGAAGGATGCCAGCGTATTTTCCGGGATGGTTCTGCTAGCGCGGGCTCCGCGATGACCGAGGAGAAGAGGACTTCTCATCGCCATTCGTTTCTCGTGCTCAATCCAGATCGAAATCGCGGATAGGTCTTCCCGTATCTGGCGTTTCTTTGGCTTTCTTGACAGCTTCCTGGAATTTTTTCTCGAGCAGGTCGGAGGCGTGCTTCTGGGCTTCGACGGACTGGCGGAAGATCGAGTCGCGGCGGCTATCCTGCTCCTTCATGGCGCGGGCAGCCTCTTCCATATCGGCAAAAGTCCTCGGCTTTACCGGCGCTGTATGGGCAATCACCGCCTGGATGGAGGAATCCACCTTCAGCACCGCGCCGCAGCACGGACAGGTTACATCGAATGCCGGAGCGTTCTTCCCCATGCAGTCGAATCATACTCCAAATCGTGCGCTCAGTGAGGCCTAAGCTTGATGGGGAAGACTTTGAACAAGTTGAGCATCTCCCAGGTGAGCAGGAAGATAGACATCACCACGATCATGATCGCCAAAGTTTCGCCAAAGCTCAGGCTGCTGCCGCGCTTGGGGTCGACTCGCCTAGCGCCCAGGCTCAGGATATTAAGCGTGGCCAAACCGAAAACCAGCGCCCAGAGCATGCTGTACAGGTCGGCTTTCTTGCCCGAAAACTGGAACTGGAACACCAGCGCCGAACCAAACAGCATGCAGGATTCCAGGCGAGAGCGGAGTTCCGCGAGCTTTGGGCGGCAAGCGCCACATGCTGCGCCGGTGATCTGGACGAGCGGAGGCAATAATTCCATGAGCCCGGTTCAGAGTGCAATGTGCTGGCGGCAATGTCGCTTTTTTGAAGCACTGCCGTCTCGGTCCTGTACGCCCCCGAGTGTAGCCAGCACATCAGGGGGTATAGCCTGCTCTGAGCGAAATCGAGGCGATGCTCTCCGATCAGCACATCAACCCTGAGCAGGTCAAACCTGTGCAAGACCGAAGCCATCGCGGCACCACCAGACCGAAGCGGGATATTACTCTTTTTCAGAGGTAACGTCAGCTTCAGATGTTCGTTGGCCGTCGTATCGCAGTTTCTTCCGTGGTTACCGCCGCACAATGACTCCCGGCGCTCCTGGGACTTTTTATATCTTCTGATGGGTGTGGTCTACAGCCGCGGACGTAAAGCTGCACCGATTTGGTACCCTGAGGTTTCTGCGACGAGGTAGCCAAAACACAAGCTCTAGCCCGGTTCCATTCGGCCCACCAAGAAGACAACCGGGTGTACAATGCCGCGTTGTCAAGAGGCCCAGAGAACGGAAATCCCCAGTTTGATTCTGCAAAGGAGGTCGACGATGACGTTCCACATACACACAAAGCGGTCGCCACTGCTCGCACTCGGTCTCGTCGCCATGCTTCTCCTCATGGCAAGGTCGGGAAAGGCGCAAGCCGGACAAGGGAGCAGGCCGCTAATTCCCAGGTTCTCGACAGCAAAGGCGTTTGATGTTTCACTCCCGGTACGCGACCTAGCGTGGCGGGTGCCTTCAGAAACGACACTTCTCAAATTCCCTCCGATGCGCAGGCCCGTCGGTGCGGATAGGGGACTCGGCGACGACGGTGCGTCTCAATCAGGTGCGCCTCAATCAACTGTCCCGGGCAGAGGCTTTGCTGGCGACGGTGCGCTTCAAACAGGTCATGCCCGTCAAGCCACCGCGCTGATTCCCGCGCCGTCCCTGACCTTCGAGGGGCTGGCCAATCGCGACAACCTGTCCTTGTTCGGGTTTCAGGTCTCGCCGCCAGATCCCAACGGAGAGGTCGGTCCGAACCACTACGTCGAGATGGTTAACCTCACTTTCGCTGTGTACGCTAAGGATGGCACTCGGCTGCTTGGTCCGACTTCGATTGGGGCGCTATGGAGCGGCTTCGCAGTGGACGACTGCACTGACCTATCGGGCGACCCGGTCGTGCTGTACGATCAGCTCGATGATCGCTGGATCCTCACCCAGTTAACTACCCGGGGACCGACATTCTTCAACTGTGTCGCGGTCTCCCAAACCGGTGACCCTACTGGAGCATACTTCCGGTACGCGTTCTCGACGGGCGAGAACTTTCCGGATTACCCCAAGTACGGAGTGTGGCCCAACGCCTACTTCATCTCCACGCGCGAGTTCGCGCCCGATAATTCGTTTGCCGGCGACGGTGCCTATGCACTGGAGCGCGCCAAGATGCTCGCAGGTGACCCGTCTGCCCGCATGGTCAAGTTCCTGCTCCCCCCAGGCACCACGCCATACCTGCCCGGCGACGGCCTGCTGCCCTCAGACTTGGACGGCACGCGCATGCCACCGGCCGGCAGCCCGAACTACTTCGTGGGAACGATGGACGATGGAGCCGGCCGCGGCGCACCCTTCGACGGCATCAACATCTTCCAGTTCTCCTTGCACTGGAAGTCTAATCCAACTGCCTCATTCACCTTACAGGCGCAGCTCCCAGTCGCCCAATTCGACTCGATCTTCCCATGCAAGCCGCCGGGAAGCCGAAATTGCATCCCGCAGCCGGGCACCACGAACAAGGTTGACATCCTCTCCTACCGGCAGCGACCGACATTCCGGTTAGCGTACCGGAATTTTGGCACCTACGAAGCCCTGGTGACCAACCAATCGGTCGAGGCGCTCCGTGGCATTGCCGGTGTCCGCTGGTACGAAATCCGGCGGGTCGGTGGCGTGTTCTCCCTCAATCAGCAAGGCACGTACGCCCCTGACGATGGCGTGAACCGCTGGATGGGTAGCGTCGCGATGGACAAGCAGGGCAACATGGTCCTCGGTTTCAGCGTGTCTAACGCGACGACGGTTTTCCCGGGCATCCGTTACACCGGCCGGCTCGCCGGCGACACGCTCGGAGAAATGACGCTCGGTGAGGGGGTGCTGATTAACGGTTCGGGCTCGCAGACCGTCAGCGCCAGGTGGGGCGACTACACCGATATTACCGTCGATCCCACCGACGACTGCACCTTCTGGTATGTCAACGAGTACTATCAAGTGTCTTCGGCGCGGGGCTGGCAGACGCGGATCGGCAACTTCAAGCTGCCAGGTTGCCAGTGATGGGCATGCCCTCGCGCCGCGACAATTCGGCCCGGTCGACCTGAGTAGCGATAGACTGTGGGCTGGCACGGAGTCCCGTTCTTCGCGCCAGCCCCCAACTTGTGAGTCGTATTACATCATCTCTTGCGGGAGACTCTGAAGACTGCCGCTGAGAAATTAAACAAGCTACAGGGCACCGATCCGGCAAGGTGGTCGTGGGGAAATCTGAGGCTTGCATAAACAGCCGTCGAGACGTTGTTTGCAACGTCTCCTCAAAAGGCTCTTCCACTCCGCGGTTCATGATTCACCCGCTAATGATCCATGCCTCCTCCGTGGACAATGTTGGAAGAGGACGCGTGGCAAACTTACAGTTCAATCAGTTGGTGATCGTGGCAGTCGGTGTGAATCGTGTCGTAAAGATTGTGCAGCAGTTCGGTACTGTAACGGGCGACAAAGTAGATGCCCGCGACTTCACGTTCTTGTAAGACCTTCTCTGGATACAGCATGTTACTGAGGAATTCGGCGTGGCGGCCCAGCGTCTCGCTTTGGCGTAGTTCGGCCCGGGCGGCGCGCGAACGCAACTGCTGCAACTGGTGATGCATCTTGGAACCGGCGTTGTCAGCGGCCTCGACCAAGGTCACATCCAGGCGCGCGAGAGAGTCGCGGATCGAGGCGAGAGACTTCTCCAGATCTGCGGTAGCCTTGTCGAACGCTGCCTGGATCTCCCCGGGCAATGCACGCGCTCCCAACTTTTCGCGCAACCGCTCGGGGCCATGCAACAAGTCGGAAAAAGCGAGACGGTAGCGGTCAAGTAGGCGCTGCGCTTTGGCTTCCACTAGAGTGGCGGAAAAACGCGGGAGAATAGGCGTCACCCGCCCCAGAAGCGCGTCGTAAATCACAGCCGCTTGTGCGAAGTAGGCAATTTCGGCAGCCCCACCGGTGTAAGCCAGCGTAGGCAGCAGGTAATCCTGCACCACGGGCCGCAACAACACGTTGGCACTGAAATCATGCGGCGCAGCGGCAATTCGGCGCAGCAGTTCGGTCTTGGAAAGCTTCTCTTCTTGAACCACAAACTCCGCGTTTTCGGAACCGCCGTTTGCTCGATGGTGCACCGGCACGCGTGCGCCATCTCGAATATTAAAGACCAATGTGGAAGATGGCGTGACCTTGACCTGCTGGTGATAGCCGGCCGATTCGAGCGCTTTGCCACGAGCCAGCAGCGCCTCGTCGAGTTCCGCGGCACGATCGATAGCAGCGTGGAAAATGGGTTCGACTATGGCGTGCAATTCGGGATGTGAGGCATCAACTTGGATCACGCCCCACTCTGCGAAAAGGCGGCCGAACAGGCGAGCGAACGCGCTGCCCAGGCTCTCGCCGGAACGATAACTCTCGCGCAGAAAACCTGTGGCTTCAGAGTCGCCCAGAAGTTCACTGGCAGTTTTTACAACCGTCTCGATTTCTGGGCCGAAATTTACCGTGCCGACCGGTGCATCGGTGAGTCCGCGGCTCGGCGTGACCAGCTTCACTAGGGAACCATCGGCGGCGGGAATGGACGTATGATTGACTTCGGCCAGGTCGTGGTCCTCGGTCGCGAGCCAGAATATGGGAACGCAATCTACGCCCGAGGCAGTTGCCTCCTCAGCCACTTTTATCGCACTGAGTGCTTTGAAAATGGAAAAGAGCGGGCCCCCGAATAACCCAACCTGCTGTCCGGTCACGATCGCGTAAGCGCCCGCCCGGAGACGAGCAATGCTCTCCTGAGTTTTGGGCGACGCATTCCAGCTCTTGTTCTGGCGCTCGAGAATGGCGGCAACGCGCTCCCGTCGGCCAGAGTCATATCGCAATGCAGATGTTTCGTCTTTCAACCATTCATGAATGTGAGGAGGCCTGGGATAGAACTGCTGCACCTTGGGAAAGTCGTAGAGGAAGTCGGTGAAAAGCCGGGTAGTATGCGGGATTTGGCTGAACGGCAGACACTGCGATTTCACCGGCGCTTCCCCCGACATCGCGCGGCGCTCAAGTTCATCGTAGGCACCCATATCTATAGTCCGTGCAGCTACTTCAGATGTTACAAACGGTTATGGGATGCAAGATTGTTTCGCCGAACGAGCCTCGGCAAATTCAAAAATGCAGCGTACAACGGGAAGCTCTCTCCAATAGTCAAGTAAGGTGAATCTACGCTGAGCGCTTCAGGCGGTCAGGCCGCCGCGTCGAACGCACGCTCTTGGTATAGCCTTTTGTTTTCTTTGCTATTTTTTGAATGTGACCCGGCTTGATTCGCCTGGGACTTAGGACGCTCTCCTGAACATCATGGGCATTTCCAGAGTGGCTCTCGCTTTTATTTCTTCGAGTGCATCGACGGGAAACTCCTTCACTTCCGTTAATTCCTCCCAATGCGTGAAGAAGCCATGACGATCGCGATGATTCACGATTCGGTAGGCCATATTCTTGGCAATTCCCGGAAGTTGGGTCAGTTCTTTGGGACTTGCGGTATTGACATTTATTTTCGCTGGCATAACCATTCACTCAAGGTTTCATTCGATTCAACTGGACCGGTGTCAGTTGTCCGCTAAAGAGAGCGGCATCCGGCTTTTCGGCGTCAGTTCTGCGGTGTCCGCGGCGGTAGCTCTCAGTGTCGATCTGCCGGGTCGCCATTTCTTGCCAGGCGGCGTCTGATCCTTTTCGGACGGGGACAGTGATGGTGAGCCGGAATCCGGACACCCAACAGAGGTACCAGGTACTTGTTTCTCGGTCCTGCTCCCGCGCATCTAATAGGTGTTTGACTTCCAACTGGTTGCCACCTAAAGTTGGAAGTGGCTCTTTGTATGGCCATTCCCACCAGTGGGGGCGTCACGGCTTCGACGGAGATGCTTGCGGCCAAGAGGCATGCCGGGGTGCACACACCCGTAATCGCGTGCAAAACCATAATTGCCAATCAACAGATGGCATACGCTGCTTAATTGATTAAGTAGCCGTCCTCCGCGGCTTTGCCCGTGGGCTGCGGAAGGGCGTCGCACAGCGGGCTGGTTCTGGCAACTACGTCTGGGCTGCCGGGACGAGATTTTCAGGCTAGCGGCTTGTGTTTCTTGTCCGTTCTGAGCGCCGGCCGCGAACGTTCCCGGGTAACTCCGGGAGCATGAACTGGACTACGCATGTAGTCTCTTGACCAGTAACATTTTCGGACGCGGGTTCGACTCCCGCCGCCTCCACCAAACTCTCCATAAGCCGCTGTTATTTGTACACATCAACATACGCTTATACAAGAATTGAAAAGAATTCTGCAGAGTCAAATTTTGCTAAACGGATAAAATCTGGGGGCATGACCAAGCGGAGTCCGAAATCGTGCCCCACGTGGACCGATGTGAAGGCAAAGCTCGAAGGCCTTGACCAGCCAGGGCTGTTGGGGTTGATCCGGGATCTCTACACCGCGCACAAGGACAACCAGGCATTTCTCCATGCGCGCTTTGGTCTGGCCGAAGACGTGCTCGAACCCTACAAGAGAACGATCGAACAATGGCTTTATCCCGACGTGTTCGGACCGGGAGACATATCCGTCTCCAAAGCCAAGAAAGCTATCTCCGATTACAAGAAGGCAATTGGTCAGCCGGAAGGAGTGGCTGAGTTGATGGTTTTCTATTGCGAGCAGGCAGCAGACTTCTCTGACGAATTCGGCTTGCAGGACGATGGATATTTCAGTGCCCTAGTGCGAATGTTCGAGCAGGCCCTCAAATTCGCAAGCACCATACCCGGCAGTCAGCGGGAGGCATTGGTCGCGAGGCTGGATCGAGTACGCGGCATTAGTCATCATTTTGGCTATGGCGTCGGAGACGACATGGATTTCCTCCTTTCGAAGTACGGCTTCGGCTAGAACCACGCCTAGCGGGCATAGCAGGCTGGTCTTCCCGGCTACGTCTGGGCGGGGAGGATGAGAGCGTCAGGCTAGCAGCTTCCAGTTCCTTGTCCGTTTCTAGTTCAAATCAGGCAGAGGCCTCAACTGCCCAACTTCCATCTCGACCATGGTCATGATAATATGACTATGGATATTTGGAGTTGGCCCATGAAGAAGATGCCGGCGGGAGAATTCAAGTCCCGCTGTCTTTCCGTAATGGAAGACGTGCGCAAAACACGGGAGCCCGTGCTGATCACCAAGCGCGGGAAGGCCGTTGCTAAGCTCGTGCCGGCTGAAAAGGCGGCCTACGACATTATTGGGCGCCTCGAAGGTGTGGTCAGGATTGTGGGGGACATTGAGTCCCCCATTGAGCCTCCTGAGGCATGGGAATCGCTCCGGTGATCCTGCTCGATACCCACGTCCTTGTCTGGACAGTTGCCGATTCGAGGCGATTGTCACGCCGCGCGGCCGATGCTGTCCGGCGGGCCCACCGGGAAGGCGGTTTAGCAATTTCGGCGATTACGCTTTGGGAACTCGCCTCGCTGCTTGCCCGGGGAAGGATTCAGGCATACGGAACCGTGGACAGTTCCGTCCGGCTGCTCGTCGAGGGAGTGACGGTCAAAGCAATCACCCCGGAAATCGCGGCCCTCGCTACGCAATTCCCAGACGAGTATTCCCGCGATCCAGCCGACCGACTGATTGGAGCCACGGCCCGAGCCGAAGGCGTGCCATTAGTGACCCGAGACGAAAATATCCGCCGAAGCGCGCTGCTGAGGACAATCTGGTAGTGGAGCGGGACCGTTCACGTCCAGCCGGGTGCCCGCCTTTTGATCCTTTGCAAAGGTGACTGGACGACACATATCCAGAACCGCCGGTTACCTCATGCTCTTTCCCTAGCGGGTTGCGGAAAACACGGGGATTGGCACAGTGGTGGAAGGAGCACGGCTTCACAGCCCAAAAAGGCCGCCCTTTCGAGCGGCCTTCTTTTCAACCTTGAAACTTTGAAACCGGCTGCTAATCCCCCAGCACCGGCTCTCCAACTTCTAGCTTCGGCTTGCTGCCGTTGGCTGGAGTCAAAGCGCCGAGCGGGATGAAGCCATTCTCCGCCACAACCGGCTTCTCCTTCAGCACGACTTCACGATACAGCGATGCCATGCGGGCGTTGTAAGCGGGATCGCTCTTCTGCTTGGCGTCGCGAGCGCGCAGCTTCTCTTCGCGGGCATTCTTCGCGATGCCCAGCTTATCCAGATCGCGCTGCTCTTCCTTGGTGACGATTCCATCCTTCAGCACCAGCGAGTGCTCGGTGGATTCCATCTGAACTTTCTTGCCGCCGGCGAAGATTTCATGCCGCCCGTGTTCCTCGTACCACTTGGTGAGGGTGGAGGTCATGTGCATCTTCTCGATGATGTTGCGCCAGCCCACGCCCGTATTATAGGCGCAGAAGGAAATCTCTCCTTCCTGCGTGGCGTAGGGAATGATGCACTGCTCGGTACGGCGGAAATCGTAGTTGAACAAGTCCTGGAACCACATGCCGGCGATGAACAAGAAGTTCCAGCGGTCCTGGCGGCGCTTCATGACGTCATCAATGGTGCGGTCGGGACCAACCTTGCCATAGTTCTTGCCCGTAGCGTTGAAGTTTTTGTCGAACTTCTTCAGCAGGTCCATCAACTTGAAGTGCGTGGGCGACTGGAATGGGTCGTAGTTCTTCATCAGGCACAGCGCCATGCCGACGATGGTGAGAAACTTGCCTCGGGCGGCGTCGTTGACCTTAGCGATGTCCTTGGCGAGCTGATCCCCATGCAGGAACGCAGTGACCGGGACGGCTTCCATGGTTTCCTTGTCAATCATGACGGCCATGCCGGTGCCGCAATTAGGGTGACAACCACATGAGAGTTGGCCCCAATCGTTGTTCTTGTCCTCGACGTGCATGAGGTCGGCCCAGTCGGAGAACGTCCCCATGAACGAAATTGGGAACCAGTCGCGAGAAGGCTCGCCCAGTCCAGTCTGATTTTTCACGTCATGCGCCAGGTGTGAGAGCGTGTAGCGCTGCGCAATGCGGCGCTCGTCGGTGATGGCTTCATCCCTGCCGGTAAAGGACACCGGCTGGAACGAGAGGAAGCCGATCTTCTTGGGATTATCGAGAGCGAACTGAATGATGCGCCCGACTTGCTCGTTGTTGATGCCGTTGACGATGGTGACCACAGGCACGATCTCGACTCCGGCCTTGTGGAGGTTATCGATCGCCTTCAACTTCACGTCGAACAGGTTGCCCACCTTGCGGTGCGCGTTGGCGGCATTGCCGATTCCGTCAAACTGCAGATAGGCATAACGCATGCCGGCGTCGGCTGCCTGCTGCGCGAACTCCAGGCTCTTGGCGAATTCAATTCCATTGGTCGCCGCCTGCACGCTGTTGTATCCGACTTTTCGGGCATAGCGCACTGCGTCCAAGAAGTAGGGCGAAAGCGTGGGCTCACCGCCCGAGAACTGCACCGACATCTGCCGCCTGGGCTTGATGGTGATGGCGTTGTCGAGCATGGTCTTGATATCTTCCCAGCTCAACTCGTGCACGAAGCCGACCTGGTTAGCGTCCATGAAGCAGGGATCGCACATCATGTTGCAGCGATTGGTGAGGTCAATGGTGAGCACCGAACCGCGGCCGTACTTCACGGTGCTGGAACCGTGATTGTGGAGCTTCTCGTCGTTGTGCGCGCGGATGTCACGGCCGGGGAAAACTTCTTCCAGGTGGCGCGAGAAGTTAGGGTCAATCGACATGACGTCTTCAAAATGGCCATGTTTTGGGCAATCCTTGACCATGAGGATTTTGCCGTCGTCGCGCTCGATGATTTGAGCTTTAATTTCGCCCACTTTCTCGTTGAGCAGGACCTCGTGGGGCAGCTTGCCGTCCAGAATCTGCTGGCGAATCTCGGGGACACACTTCGGGCAGAGGGAATCCGTGGTACGTGGCCAGCCCAGGGGTGGCTTGGTCTTCTCATAAGACTTCAGTAGCGGCTTGTCCGACCATTTGGGTTTAGGAGAAGGGTTGGGCTTGATGCGGTTCAAACGCTCGAAGATCGCCCATGCGCCGGTGGCTGCAACGGTAACGGCTTTTTCCACATACTTAACTGGCTTGTGCATTGTCCTCTCGCTTTCCACTGCGGGGAAAACTATGGCGAAACAACACGTTGCCAATTAGTTCCCTGGGTCGAGCCCGGAAGATTTTGTTATCTCACTGGTGGGGAAGCCCCCACATAGGCTTCTCCCGGTGCGTGAACCTTGTGCACAACGATCCTATTGAAGGTACAAGGACGATTGCACCGGGAAGGCAATGAAGCGCGTGAATTAGGGGTTTAGCGGCGAAATGGCGCATCGGATGGATGGTAAGTCATTGAGAAGGAAAGGGGTAGTTCGAGACGTCGGGCCTCGGGCTTCGGGCTTCTTCCGGAAATCGCGCCCGCGACCCGTGCCCAGCTACCTCGGGGCGATGCGCAGCACGCCCGCTCCTGTGATCTCGCTCTTCTTAAGGGCTTGCAGGGCCTGGTTGGCTTGCTCCAGATCGAAGAGTCGGATTTCGGTCTTGAGCGGGACTTCTGCAGCTAATTCGAGGAATTCGCGGACGTCCTGGCGGGTGCTGTTGGCGACACTCCGGAGTACGCGCTCGTGATAGAGCAATGAATAGTCCAACGGCGGAATGGGGCTCATGGTGATTCCGGCAAGGGCAACAGTTCCACCTTTGCGCAGAACACGCAAAGCATCGAGGACGAGAGCGCCGGCCGGAGCGAAAATAATGGCGGCGTCGAGTTCACCCGGGGGCGTTTCCTCCGCGCCGCCAACCCACGCGGCTCCCAATTGCTTGGCGAGTTGGCGGTGAGCGGGAGCGCGGGTGAAGACGTAGACCTCGCATCCTTCGTGGCGTGCGAGTTGGATGACGAGATGGGCGGAGGCTCCGAACCCATAAAGACCGAGCCGCATACCGCGGCGAGCCCCGCTCAGCCGGTATGACCGGTAGCCGATAATTCCGGCGCAAAGAAGCGGTGCAGCATTTTCGTCGGAGAAGTTCGGCGGGAGCGGATGCGCATGGGATTCGCTGACCACCAGCGCCTCGGCGTAACCGCCGTTTGCGTGATATCCGGTGAACCGGGCATAGTCGCAGAGGTTCTCGAGACCACGGCGGCAGTAATCGCAGTGCCCACAAGTGAAGTAGAGCCAGGGGATACCAACACGGTCACCTTCCTTCAAGGTGTGAACTTGCTTGCCGACCGCTTCAACCACGCCCACAATTTGATGGCCGGGAGTGATTGGCAGCTTCGGCAAGCTTAGGTCGCCTTCAACGGTGTGCAGATCAGTGTGACAAACTCCGCAGCAGCGGACGCGAACACGCACTTCGTTGGGGGCGGGATGGGGCGCTGCGATCTCGGACAGCCGCAGCGGAAATTCTTCCACTGGGAGTGGCTTATCTAGCACCATGGCGCGCATGGTCTGATTCTAATCCGGGAGGAGAAAGCAGATTCCTCCCGGACTCAAGTGCGCTCGGAATGGCAATGAAGAAATTAAAAAGCCGACTTCACGCCAAGTGACCGCCGACCTCACAGGAGGAGCCACAAGGCCGCTGGGATAGTTCCCGAGTCGGCGACGATGCAGCCCCTGGTGTGCGGGTCAGGATCCGCAAATTCGTGTTCATGAGAGCGCGTTCCCCATTCTCTGCGTCCCACGTGGAGTTGGTTCTTATCCAAACGCGGCGTCTTGTGGTTTAATACCGGCCGGAGGGAGGACGCATGGTGCCTAGCTCGAACCTGCACCAGCCTGCGGACCTCGAACAACTGGCGCGCGCTCGGTTTGCCCCCCTCAGCGATGCTGAGATCAAGCTGTTGCGGGCCGCTCCCAAAGGAGAGACTGCCTACTGCGGGCCGAGCGTGCGGGACGACGACCCCAACAATAATCCAGCCGACTCGGACAGCTGGGGCCCGGAGCGCTGGATTCGCGCTGAGTTAGTCCGGTGGCTCTGTGTCGACCGGGACGCCAAGGATTGCGTGGATCCCAGAGGCCTCCGGGCGCACGCCGCTGGTATTAGGGGGAAGCTCGATCTCTCCTTTGTGGTTGTTCCTTTCTTCCTGGAGCTCGTTCATTGCAGCATTTCCGATGACCTCGACCTAAGGTTCATTGAGGTCCCGTCCATAGAGCTCACGGGAACTTGCTTGCCTTCATTGAATACCGACCACTCCACTGTGAAAGGCAACATTTCGCTACAAGGCCTCCGCTCTAAAGGTACAGTGCAACTGCGCGGCGCGCACATCGGAGGAAATCTAGAATGCGACGGCGGCAAGTTCCATAATCCAGCGGTGGCAAACATCGCTGAAAGTGGGAGGGCACTGGATGCGGAGGGCGCAAAGGTGGCCAGAGCTGTTCTCCTTCGCAACGGGTTCGCTGCCGAGGGAACGGTGTGGCTGTACGGGGTTGAGATCGGAGGGACCTTAGACTGCGACGACGGTAAGTTCCATAATCCAGCGGTGGCAAACGTCGTTGAAAGTGGTAGCTCACTGATTGCGAACGGCGCAAAGGTGGGCGGAGCTGTTCTCCTTCGCGACGGGTTCGCTGCCGAGGGAGTGGTGGGGCTGTCCGGCGCCGAGATCGGAGGTAACTTAGGATGCGACGGCGGCAAGTTCCATAATCCAGCAGTGGCAAACGTCGCTGGAAGTGGGAAGGCGCTGATTGCGGAGGGCGCAAAGGTGGCTGGAGGTGTTCTCCTTCGCAACGGGTTCGCTGCCGAGGGAGCGGTGGAGCTGTTCGGTGCCCAGATCGGAGGGAACTTAGACTGCGACGGGGGCAAGTTTCAGAATCCAGCGGTGGCAGACGTCGCTGGAAGTGGTAGGGCACTGATTGCGAACGGCGCAAAGGTGGGCGGAGCTGTTCTCCTTCGCGACGGGTTCGCTGCCGAGGGAATGGTGTGGCTGTCCGGCGTCGAGATCGGAGGGAACTTAGACTGCGACGGGGGCAAGTTTCAGAATCCAGCGGTGGCAAACCTCGCTGAAAGTGGGAGGGCACTGATTGCGGAGGGCGCCAAGGTGGCCGGAGGTGTTTACCTTCGCAACCGGTTCGCTGCCGAGGGAACGGTGTGGCTGTCCGGCGCCGAGATCGGGGGGAGCTTAGACTGCGACGGCGGCAAGTTCCAGAATGCAGCGGTGGCGATCGTCGCTGAAAGTGGGAGGGCACTGATTGCAGACGGCGCAAAGGTGGCCAGAGCTGTTTACTTTCGCAACGGGTTCGCTGCCGAGGGAATGGTGCGACTACTCGGCGCCGAGATCGGAGGTAACTTAGAATGCGACGACGGCAAGTTCCATAATCGAGCAGTGGCAAATGTCGCTGGAAGTGGGAGGGCACTGATTGCGGACGGCGCAAAGGTGGCCGGATTTGTTCTCCTTCGAAACGGGTTCGCTGCCGAGGGAATGGTGCGGCTGTTCGGCGCCGAGATCGGAGGCAACTTGGAATGCGACAGGGGCAAGTTTCAGAATCCAGAGGTGGCAGACCTCGCTGGAAGTGGTAGGGCACTGGATGCGGAGGGCGCAAAGGTGGCCAGAGCTGTTTACCTTCGCAACGGGTTCGCTGCCAAGGGACAGGTGCGGCTGTACCGCGCCCAGATCGGAGGGAACCTTGAGTGTCAGTTCGGTACATTCGAAAGCTTGGACCTGACAAATGCATCAGCGGGCGCAATCCTGGACGACGAAAAGAGCTGGCCGAAGGCCGGGAAGCTGTTACTCGACGGCTTTGCATATGGGCGTATCGCAGGTGGCCCCGTCGCTGCCGCGAAAAGGCTGGCATGGCTCGCAAGGCAACCATCGTTTACGCGGCATCCCTACCGTCAGCTTGCCAAGGTGTTGAAGGAAGTAGGGGATGATCGGGGTTGGCGCCGGGTCTCCGCCGAAATGGAAAGGAGGACGTGGGAACGACGAAGCTGGATCGTCCGCCCCCTCAGCTCTCTGCTGCGAGGAACGATCGGCTACGGCTACTTTTCTATGAGGGCGTTGTGGTGGCTCTTGGCGTTGGTCATCGTCGGATCAGTTGTCTACTGGCGGGGTTACGAGGCCGGGAGCATGGTCCCCACTA
>WNFB01003767.1_pt1 | contig 14282 bp, 10 predicted proteins | sample 5400501 | NCBI WGS metagenome assembly WNFB01 (sample SAMN13153341, study PRJNA577476) | soil metagenome | isolation source: 200 cm saprolite under Douglas fir tree site 2 hole 1 | place: USA:California | collected 2015-04-18
ATCAAGATGAGCAACTACCCGCGCAAACGCCCTCTCGCACCCAGCGCGGTCCGGAGCGCTAAGTAAGCGGCATTGGTGCTGACCGTGTCCGACAGCTCGAACCGGCGCCTTCCGGATCGTCGTCGAGAACTGTCTCCAAACTGTCTCCAAAACTGCGGCGCATTGGCGGGTACTCCCGAGGACGCGCGAGGAGATCGAGCGTCCACTCAACCTGTTGTTCTGGCGGGCGAAACGACGAATTGGCGTGCGTCGCCGCCTAGTTACGCTGTTCAGCGGTTTCGGGTTCGATTCCCATGCGCTACCGCCACCAAAACCTGAACGCGAGCAGGGTGTTGCCTCCACGGCACGGCTCCGGCAGGCCCGGCCCCTCAGTCCCTCCAGCGCCCTTCCGTTCCGCCATGTGCCGCCGTTTTCCGGCACATGAGCGGCACATGGAATGTCAGCCCCCCTGCCAAGCTGGACGGCGTGCCACAACCAACGGAGGGCACGATGGGCTGGATCGATTACGACGCGGATGATGTGGTGGAGATGATCGAGGCGTGGCGCCCCGGGCCGCTCGGCAGCGAGGCCGCGTACGAGGACGCGCGGTACAAATCTAGCTTAGCAAAAACCACCACGCTCCATTTCCGGCTGAACCAAGACAGAACAAGTGCCGCGAACGCCTGAGGCGTGCGAACTCCCTTGACACCTTCCAAGGACAACCTGTGTTGTGACACGGCTCTTCCCGCCAGGTATTCGGCAACGGAGGTCATTTCGCGGTCGAGGCCAAATGCCATTTCAGTGGTATGCACGTTTTCCCAACCACTACCCCCGCAAGGTGGACTCGCGACCCGCGAATTGGGTGACTACGACATGAAAGGTTGGGTTTAGTGGAATCGTAAACAGGAATCGTTACTGTTCGACAATCGTCAAGCTTGGCTTCGCCGCCGTCTTGTCAAAGAAAACTAACTTTCTCGACGAGATGATGTAAGCAACCGTATTGCTGTTACTTTCCAGCGTACCCCGTCCAGGGGTCGAGGATGTCAGGGAGAAGGAGAGGGCCTTGCTGGGAGTGAGCCCCGTCGGTGTAGAGTCGTCCTCGTTTCCCATGTAGTTACCGATACCGTCGAATGTGAGGGAGCCGGACGTGGTCGGCCTGCTGGCCGCGCTCGCGCTGTCGGTACCCCAAAAGAACATCCCGGAAAGCGATGAATTCGTGAAGGGACCGCCAACTTGCGGCTCGAAGTAGCCGAAATCCGCGGTAGGGCCAGTGCCCAGAATGACACCCGAATTGGTGTTCGTCAGGTAAAAGATTGGTGAGTTGCTGGTGATCCCGGTCGTAGTCGTGCGACCGTCGGAACTAACGGAATACGTGCCCGCAAAGGACTGCATAGGCACAAAGGTGCCGGCGCTGTTCGTGTCCGCTACAAGCGTGAAGTTCCCCATGCCATCGGGCGTGACCAGGCCGATAGAGACATCGGGGCCTGCGCTGCTGCTTTGGAATCCGCTGCTGTAAGCGACCGCGTCAGCATTGAGTGTGCTGTTGGTAAAGCTAATCATCGCCTGTTGAAAGAATTCTCCAGTCTGGATCGGGGCGGTGCCGGGGGCCGACAGGGTGATGATCTCCTGCGAAGAAACCATATAAAAGATAATGCTTGGTCCTGGGGCTCCTTGAAGGTTGAGTACGATTGTGCCCCGCCCATTGGCAGCCAGACTTATACCGCTACCGGCCACGATTGCATTAGAGACGGTACCCGCGTGGTTTGTATCCACCTTACCTGTTGAAATCAACCCCGGCACAGATGCCTTGACCACTCCCGCGCTGACGGTGCGGTTACCAGAGGCGGGGTCCACTCCCACCCATCCGAAAACGTAGTTCCCCACGAACTTAGTCGTCGAGAAGGAGGTGGGGTCTTGCTTTCGGATGATGCCCTCGGTGCGCGTTCCGGTGCCGGATGCATCGTCGAACTCGATGATCCGGCCCTTGGAGGCGGTGCCGCTAATGATGGCGCCCACAACAAAACGGAACATCGTGGTCATGTTTTGAGAATTGACCAGTGTCAAGCAGCCGCGATTGTCGGGGCCCACCGAGTAGGAGCTGCCTTGCGACAGGATCGTCATAGGCGGCAGTAGGTTGCCGAACTTACGGCTAATATCCTCGAGGCCTGCCGTTATGTTTCCGGCACCGTCGGCGGTGAAACTGCCCGCCGTCGCCACAATGCCGCTCGAGTCGCTGCCTTGCAGCAGAAACGCATACTGGCCGTTCAGCACGGCGTCATTGCCGGAGGGACAAGGCGCCGACACGATGTTAAGGTTCACGGATGCCTTGAGGGTCGCATCCGCGTCGGCGGTGGCGGTAACGGTCACGGTGAAGTTCGCGCTCACGGTTTGTGGTGCCGTATAGGTTACTGGGTTGGCGCTGGTGGTGCTCAGGCTGCCGCAATTGTTGGGGCAGTTGGCCCCTGAGAGGCTCCACGTAACTCCCGGGGACCTGCCGTGCAGATGCATCACGGTTGCCGTGATCGTGAGCGACAATCCCTGAAACAACTTGGTTTGGTTTCCATCGGTCGCAACAGTGATCGTGGTGGGCAGTCCTTGTCCCCCCACCGCGCCGCAGCCAAGTGACGAGATGAGAGCAATGGTCAAGCCGGCTTGTAGCAACTTCTTCGTGGGAGTACCCCCACCACTAACAGGTTCGTCTCAGCCGGGATTTCCTGTTTCAACCGGAATTTCCGTTATGAGCTTCCCCTTGGCCTACCCCTGCTGCCCCGTCGTGTCAACCGCACATCGCGCACATCGCGCTGGCTGTCGTTAGCACGTGAAATGTCCGGGTGAGTTAGCAAGTGATCCCCTGCGCAGCCGGTGCATAGCATGGCCGCGGGCTGGTCTGCTACGCTCGGTCCAGTGAAGGAAGGGAGCGTCGAGTTGATTCCATATGACTGCGATCCCGGCGTTGCTTGGACCGATGCTCTCCACGACTGGAGCGAAGATGCCGGCGACGATCCACAACACTTCGGCGACGACCTGTGGTCATCGAGCTCCAGCAACGACGGATTCGAGGATACCGAGGAATGCGTTCCCGACTGTCCGTTGTGCGCGAAGGATCGAGGGAAACCGCAAGCCACCAAACGAAGTGGCGCCTCGCGCCTGAAATCATAGGACTAGATCCGCCATCGACTCCGATTGCGGCGCGTCGGCTTTTTGACCCCGTGACGCTGCGAGCGCTCTTCCGCCTCAACCCAGGTGGCGGCTACTGTGACGACCGCGCGGCCGCTTTCAGCGGGCGCAATAGAGACATCTTGACCGAGAGGTGGCGCTAGGAAATGTTGTGTCAGAAACCGGTTCGCCGCGCCCTTGAAGGGTTGGCGCGGCGAAAGCTGAGACTTCCGGGCGAACGTCGCCCAGTCAGATCGTAACGGGAGCGGCTTGCGCTGGCGGCCATCCGAGAAGGCGTCGGGATCTAAGGTCAGTCGATCAAGCGCTCGATATGCTTCGTCACGGTGAGCTTTCCATCAGGTTTGGCGGCAATGACTGTCAGGGGACCGTCGTGAGAGGCGACGAGCGCCACCGTACCCGGGCTCCGCTGGACGAACGAAAGAGCAGATCGATGACGAGTCCCCCCTAGCGGCTCCGTCGTGGGGTGTGGCTCTCGCTTCCGTTCTCTGTCCCCGACCTCGCCTTCGAAGTACTCGATTCCCGTGCTCTCGCTAGGGGGATCGACGATCCTCGCGCCGAAGTCGCGAAGGCGGAAGTCAGTACCAATGACCACTGCGCCGTCTATTGCGCTCAGCTGACCGATAGCCGTCACTTTCCTCCAGAAGTCCTGGTCCACTTGGTCACCGCTGAGGAAGCTCTTGATCGGTTCGATCTGCAGAGCGGTTTCAAGTTCACCGAGCTTCGGCTCGCGGGCGAGCTTGTCCCTCGCCTGATCCCAAAGGGCCTTCAATTCCTTGGCCAGTCCCGCAGCTGGGGCCCCCTGGTCCAATCTGCCTGGCTCGAGGTGCGGGATTGACGGCACGGTGTCGGGAACCACGAGCACTGTTCCTCCGTTGCCGTGTCGCCGAACGGCTTCGATCACCATCAGCAGCACTCCCGTGAACACGATCCGCTTCAGCGGCTCCTCTTTCGCAGACGCTAGGCTCTCCTCGATGAGCTTGATCGAGTCCTCGAGGGCACCCGCCACATGGTGAATCGCCGGCGGCTCGACGATGGTCACGTTCTCGCGCCCGTACTTCACCGCGACGATGCCAGGCGAGAGGGCTCGAATCTTGACGCACGTCGGTATTCTTTGCGTGATGCCCCAGGCCCTCAATTCTCCATCCTGAGCGTGGATGCCGAGCCGCGATCGCCTTCGCTGCAGTGCGGGCGCGATTCGGGCGAGCGAGCGTGGGTCGACCGGCATCGCTTTGGCGAAGACAATTCGTTCATCGTCTCGGCAGTCGTCTCGCGCCAAGTAGGCGACGGCAAACGAGAGCTCGCGTCCTTCTTCTTTCTTGATGCCCGCCCACAACACCGTGTCCACGAGTTGGGCCAGATCTTCACGGCTCGGTGGTGCGACACCATCGGGATGCGAAGGACGCAATTCCTCGACTCGTTGCAGGGTCTGGTCGAGTGCGTCTGAAGGGATCTCCAGGATCATCGGTCGCTCTCCCTCTTCTACGGCGATCTGTCCTGTGCATGCTCCAAGTAGGACGGTACGCGCGAAGCGATGATCCGCGCTACTCTGGGTCGGTCGGGCGACGCGCTGTCCGCGCCGCAAGTAGACTTCCTCGATGCGCGCGGGCGTACGCGTGGAACCTGATCGACGGTGCCCCGGTTGCGGGCAGGAAGTCACGTGGTCGAGCTGGCAGATTGCTACGCTCACCTCGGGCGGCGCCCGCAGAGAGGTTCGTAACGGGCGCTGTGGCTGCTACGGCAAGAGCTACCTGCAGACTCGCCCGCGCCGAACGCCGCCTTCGAGCGCCGACGCGGCGTGAAATTAGATGTAACAGCGGGTGCCCGCCAGAACGGTCCGGGAGCGGCCACGTGGAGTTCTCTGCTGTGTTAACTACGCGCGATACTCGCACGCGGTTAACACAGAGAGAGTTCGGGATCGTGACTGGGCACCACTCTCGATCGCGAACAAATCGCGCAAGTCCTTGATTCTCGGACCGCAGAGAGAAATCCGTTCTAAATCGGTGTCCAATGGGGAGCCATTCCCTTCGCCACAGCGAACACTCCGCGGAGCGGGTTAACACGCCTGCGGAACGGCGTCACTGCCCCGGCGTGCCTCTTGGGAAAGCGCGCGCTCGGGGTGCAGTGAGCGGCGGAGTGATCGCGTCAACGTGGATCAGGGCGCTGGTCTGTGCAGCGCGGACCGGATGCTGACCAGAAGCTGGCTGCGCACGGCGGCCGCGACGCTGTCGAATTGCGACTCCGTGAGGCGCAGGTTCCTGCACACCTGCTCGCGCATGCTTTCCAAGAGTGCCCGGCGGACCTTCGCTCTCCAGCGCGCCACCGTCGAGCGGTGCATCCCGTAGATGGCGCCGATGCGATCGATGCTCAGTCCGTCGACGTAGTGCAGCTTGAGCAGCAGCGCATCGCGATCGCTCAGGCCTTCCAGCGAGGTCCGCAGCGCCTGCTCGTACGCGCTGCGATAGCGCAGCTTCAGATAGTCAAGCTCTGGATCGATCGGGCTGCCAAGCGGTGGCGTGCCGTTGCGGTCCGCGCGCTCCGAGCTTCCCGGCTGTTCTCGCTTCAACCGGAGCGCCGTTCGCACGGCGACCACGCGCACCCAGCTTGCCAGGGCCCCGCGCCCGGAGTAGCTGGCGAGCTCGGGAGCGCGGCCACTGTGCGGGAGAAGAAATGTCTCGCGCAGCCGCTGGGCGACCTCGTCGGCGAATACCGCGTTGGAGTCGATCCGTGCGATGAACTCCGGGACCCTGGCGATGTGCACGCGCTCGAAGGACGCCAAGGCCGCTGGAAGTCCGCGCGCGCACGCACAGGCGAGGAAGAGATCGGCGGTGTGAAGCGCGTGCAGCGCTGCGGCAGGGTCGGGCTCCGCGCTCATGCGGGCGGCGACGTGGACGGCGAACGCCTCGGGCTCGAGCGGAACGTCGGGCCAGGCGGCGCGCCCCGCTGCGTCCATTCTCGCGAGCGTCGCACCGTCGCAGTCGATGAGCTCCCGCGAACGGTCGCCGATGGACTGCAGGAACGATTGCCAGGGTGAAGTCGGCTCGACCACGTGACCCGTCCTGTCCTCCGCAGGCCCGCACCGGTACAATACCCGAAGACGCAAGCGGGGGGTGAGCGATGCCCTGCGTCCCGGAAGACGAGCTGCTCGGATATCTCGAGGGCCGCCTCGCGCCCTCGGCCGTCGCCCACGTCGAGAGCCATTTGCGCGGCTGCGATGAGTGCCGGCTGCTCCTCGCCGAGACCGCCCCGGACACCGGCTCGCAAGCGAGCGCCGGCGAACGGACGCTGGCCGGCCGATATCAACTCATCGGACCCGTCGGCGCGGGCGGCATGGGAGTCGTCTACGCCGCGCACGACCTGCGCCTGGGACGCAAGGTGGCGCTCAAGGTGTTGCGTCCCGACGCAAATTCGGGGACCGATCTCGCCGCCCGCATGCTGCGCGAGGCAAAGGCCATGGCCGGCCTCTCGCACCCGAACATCCTCACTGTGTACGAAGTGAGCAGCTTCGGCGACCAGGTGTTCCTGGCGATGGAGCTGGTGGAGGGAGGAACGCTTGCGGCCTGGCTGAAGCAAGCGCCGCGCAGCTGGCGCGAGATCGTCGCTGTCTTCATCTCCGCCGCGGAAGGCCTGGCGGCTGCGCACGCGGCCGGAATCGTTCACCGCGACTTCAAGCCGGACAATGTGCTGGTCGGAGTCGACGGGCGCGTGCGCGTCACCGATTTCGGGCTCGCTGCGTCGACAGCCAGGGCGTCCAGCGGCGGAAGTCCGGCATACATGGCGCCCGAGCAAATCAGGGGCGAGAGCGTCGACGGACGCGCCGACTTGTTCAGCTTCTGCGTCTCTCTCCATGAGGCTCTCTACGGCGAACGTCCCGCCGCGGGTCGACTGCCAGCGCCGCCGCGGCGCAGTCCCGTGCCGAAGCCGATTCGGCGCGTCCTGCTGAAGGGTCTGCAGCCCGGTCCGGAGCAGCGGTTCTCATCGATGCCGGAGCTGATCTCCGCGCTGAAGCTCGCCTCACGTCCGCGGCGGACGGCGTACTTGATCGCCGGCGCAGCGATGGTGGCCTGCGTCGCCCTGCTCTTGTCGGACAGCCACCGCTCGAAGGAACACGCTTCGGTCCTGGTCGCGGACGTCCTCAACCAGACCGGCGAGCCCTCTCTGGACGGCCTTTCCGGGATGCTGATCACCTCGCTGGAGCAATCGAAGCGTCTGTCGGTCCTGACCCGGTCGCAGGTCTTCGACATCGTCAAGCAGCTAGGACGCAAGAACCTCGACCGCATCGACGAGCCGCTCGGACGCGAGATCGGCCAGCGCGACCGCATGAACGCGCTGGTGCTCGCGTCCGTCCAGCGCTTTGGCGACGTCTATGCCTTGGACGTGAAGGTGGTCGATCCGGCCAAAGGGAGCAATCTCTTCGCCGCCGGCGAGCGCGGGCACGGCAAGGAGAGCATTCCCGGATCGATCGATCGGATCTCCGAACGGATCCGCGAGGCCCTCAACGGAGGCGCGCCCGATCCCGACGCAACGAAGGCCGGCATCGGCCAGGCCACCACCGCGAACTTGGAGGCGTACCAGCATTACTTCCTGGCCGAGCAGATCCTCGATAAGGGCGGCTTCGCAGATCCTTCTTCCGAGCTGAGGAAGGCGATCGCGCTCGACCCGACGTTTGCGCTCGCGCAGTACCGGCTCGGGGTCTGGCTCGACTACCAGCGCCGCGAGGCCTCCGGTCCGCTGGGGATGGCGCTGCGGTACGTCGACCGCGTCCCGGAAAAGGAGCGGCTCTACATCCGCGCGTTCGAGGCGCGGGTGAAGGGGCGCAACGACGAGGCGCAAGCGCTCTATCGCGAGCTCTTGCGAGCGTATCCCGCGGAGAAGGAGGCGCAGTTCCTCATCGGCGATGTGCTCTACGTGGCGCGCGACTATCCCACTGCCGCGCGGCAGTTCCGCAAGACGCTGGAGCTGGAACCACAATCGGCGCGCACGTGGATCGCGCTTCTGTGGACCTATTGGAAGATGCGCGATCTCGAAGCCGCGCTGGAAACGGCGGTCCAGTTCGTTGCGCTCGTGCCGTCGACGGAATCCTACGACTGGCTGGGACGCGCGTACGCCGCCAAGCGGCGCTTCGCCGAAGCGGAGCAGGCGTACCGGCGGTCGAGCGAGCTGTTCCCCTCCGCGCCGGCCGGCGAGGTCGGGCTCGCGAACCTTCGCCTCCTGCGGGACGACTATGACGGCGCGGAAACGCTCTTCAGCAAGCTGACGCATTCCGCGAACGCGAAGTCCGCGCGCGACGGGCATCGCGGGCTCGCCATGGTGTCCGCCTACCGCGGGCGGTACCGTGAGGCGTCGCGCCACCTCGACGACGCGATCGAGATCGATCGCCAATTGCGCGATAGCATCGACATCGCCCTGGCGCACGCGGCCAAAGCGCTCTGGCTGGCGCGGGGGGCCGGGGACGCGGCGTCGACCGAGAGAGAGATCGACGCAGGGTTGGCCAACCTCGATCCCGAGCGAGACCCCGAGCTCGACTACCGCCACTTCTACTGGTACGCGGTGTACGCGGAACTGCTGGTCGGTCGGCTCGACAAGGCCGCCGCTCTTTCCGCAAAGAGCCAGCACTTCGGCAGGGACCACGGCGACCCCGTCGTCGAATTCGAGACGCTGCGCGCCCAGGGCCGCGAGATGGAGGCGCTGCGGGTCTGGGACCGTTGGTTCCAGCGCACCTGGGACGGCCATTTCCACTATCACCTCGCCGAGCTCCATCTGCGCCGGGGCGAAAACGACGAAGCGCTGGCCGACGCCCAGCAGCTCATCGATGCGGTCCCGGTCCCGCACCCGGACTCGCTCGTCATCCGCGCCGCCCTCTATCCGCGCGTGTACCTCCTGCTCGCCGGGGCTTACCGGGCCAAAGGCGACGCTCCTTCTGCCGCGCGGGCCCTGACCAGGCTCCAGTTGCTGTGGAAGGACGCCGATCCGGACTCGGTCGATCTGCGCGAGGCGAAACGAGAGCTGGCGCGCCTGCGGCGGTGAATTTTCTTTCCGCGAGGGCGCGACAATTTCCCGGCGGGGTGCACTCCTCTTCAGGAGGAGGTTGTCATGTCCGCTGCCCTTCGCGCGCTTCCGGCTTTCGTCCTGCTTGCCCTGCCCGCGTCCGCCGCGGACCCGCCGCCGTGGTCCGTCGAGGGACAATGGGTCGACACGTGCCTGTGCGCTCTGCCCTGCCCATGCTGGAAGAAGGAGAAGCCTTCCTTCGGCCACTGCTCGGAAATGTTCTTCTTCCACATCGACAAAGGCCATTACGGCGCGACCAGGCTCGACGGCATCGAGGTGGTGCAGGTGGCGAGCTCCGCCGAGGGAAAGACGACGTCGCAGAGCCGGAAGGACAAGGATTACACGATCAGCAATCTCTATCTTCCCGCCCACCTCGATCCCGCCGCCGCGGCGGCCGCGGCGTCCATCTTCTCGCGGCTCGCCTTCTCCGGGCCGATCGCGAAGCTGCACGCCACCAAAGAGGTGCAGATCAAGTCGCAGCTGACGGCCGACCGCCTGAAGGTGGAGATCCCCGGCATCCTCCTTGCCGACGTCCGGATGCACAAGGATGCTGCCGGCGCGCCCGAGCCGTTCGTGTACCCGACGACCAATCTTCCCTGGATCGGGCCGGGCATCCAGGGGGAATCGGAAATTTTCGAGTTCCACGACGACGGCGTGTCCTGGAGCGTGCAGCATCGGCACGCGACCTTCGCGCACTTCTCGTATTCGTCCGAGCGCGGGCCGCTTCCGTGGGAGCCGGGGTTCAGCGCGCAGCACGGGCCCTGAATCGAAGGATACCGCATCGCTTCTTGCAGCTCAGAAAATAAAGGAGGTCCGCATGGGACGCTTCGTCGATCCACCAGTGGAGGGCCGTGGAAGGAGTAGTCATCTGCATTTCTGCGGCATCTCACGCCGGGAGTTCATGGGCGCGAGCGGTCTGGCAGCATCCAGTCTGTTGCTGCCGTCGTTCGCCCTCGCCGATGACGACGAGCTGATGACGGTTTTGCCCAGGCCGATCCCCGGAGGCATCACGATTCCGTTCGCGGACGGGAAGAGGGTCTTCGTCCATCACTTCTCGATCGCAACCCCCCCGGCGCTCAACGAGCCTTCGCAGATCACGGATTTCGACGGGTTCGTGGCCAACTGCAGGGTTCGCGGCTCCGCGACGGAGATCGACGCGCGGACCGGCGCGAGCAGGCTGCTCAATTTCCAGGTCGACAACGGATTCATGGACGGCGCCTACATCGGCGTCGACGGGAAGAAGCACAGCGGGACCTTCGGCTTCGTTTGAATGGACCTGTTCGAGCAGGGTCAGTTGGACCCGACAAAGAACGGAAAGCAGATCCACGACTTCAGCCCGGGCATCCCGCCCAGCGGACTCTTCTGGACGCAGCCGGTTCCCCGCGATGCCGTGGAGACGGATCTCGACGAGGGGACCGCCTCCTTCGAGGTGCGCAATCTCGCCGAGCTCGATGCGCACAACCTCGAGGGAGCAGTGACGGGAGGCCCGGCGGAGCCCGCGACGGTGTCCTTCGAGATGAAGTGGTCCGCGGTCGGTCCCGCCCTGCAGGGGTTCCGGGATGAGGTCCATCGCTTCGGAGGAGACTTCATCTTCAGCAAGGTCGCGATGGAGTGGTCGGCGAGGGTCGATGGATTCAGGTTCGTCTCCGATTCCGATTCTGTCACCACGGTCGCCGCAGTAATCGGACGCGAGAAGAACGGCGTCTTCTTCCCATGAAGGCCTGCGCTCGCTCCCGGCTGCCTACGGGGTCTTGAAGAAGCCGGCCACCTCGCGCTGAAACACCTCGTGCCCCTTCTGCAAGTGCATCATGTGGCCGGCGTTGGGAACGATGACGTCCCGACTGTAACAGCGGGTGCCCGCTGCTACGCCTGAAGTCGTCGCTAGATGCAATGCCGATCAGTTAGGGCCTTGATTTGGGGATCCGAGAAGATCAGTGTGCGCGGATCGCGCGAGGAGCCGATCCGATGCCACTGTGGCCGCTCAGGGACGCCAGCCCCGACGATGGTGCATTCGATCGCTTGCTGGCGAGCATCGATCCCGACTGGATCGACGAGGCGCTGGAGCTGACGGGAACGGTGACTCTTCGGCGCCGCCGGCTGCCCGCGGAGCAGGTGATCTGGTTGGTGTTGGGCATGGCGCTCTACCGCGACCGACCGATCGCGGAGCTCGTCGACAAACTGGACCTGGCGTTGCCAGACGGGCGCGACCTGACGGTGGCACGCAGCGCAGTGGCGCAAGCCAGGGCGCGCCTTGGCGCGGAGCCGATGCGCTGGCTCTTCGAGCGCTGTCCCGCAAGTGGGCCCACGAGGCGGCGGGTGAGGATCGCTGGCGCGGGCTCGCGCTCTACGGCGTCGATGGCACCACCACGCGCACGCCCGACTCACCCGAGAACCGCGCGCCACTTCGGCGGCCAGGCGTCGGGGCGCGGCGAGAGCGGCTACCCGCAGGTACGCTTCGTCACGCTGATGGCCCTGCGCAGTCACCTGCTCGCGGCGGCACGTTTCGGGCCTTACGCGAGCGGCGAGCTGACGCTGGCGCGTGAGCTGTGGGGCGAGATCCCCGACGATTCGCTCACCATCCTCGACCGCGCGTTTCTCGCCGCCTCGCCCCTGCTCGCTCTGGAGCGCGGGGGGAGCAATCGGCATTGGATGACGCGGGCGCGCGCCAATACCAGCTACCGTGTGGTGCGCGAACTCGGCAAAGGCGACGCGCTTGTCGAGTTGGAGGTCTCCTACCAGGCCCGCCTGCTCGAGCCGGATCTGCCGAAGACCTGGGTCGCGCGTGCCGTCGTCTACCGACGGCGGGGCTTCAAGCCGCAGACGCTGCTCACCTCGCTGCTCGACTCGGTCGAGTACCCGGCCAAGGAGCTGGCTGCGCTCTACCACGAGCGCTGGGAGATCGAGCTCGGCTATGACGAGGTGAAGACGGAGATGCTCGAGCGGCGCGAGCACATCCGCAGCAAGAGGCCCGAAGGAGTGGCGCAGGAGCTGTGGGGCCTCGCGCTCGCGTACAACTTGATTCGGCTGGAAATGCTGCGCATCGCACGAGAGGCGCGGCTGCCGCCCAACCGGATCAGCTTCGTCGCCGCCCACCGCCTCATCTGCGACGAGTGGTGGTGGAGCTGCGGGACGCAGAGCCCGGGCGCGATTCCCAGCGTGAGCGCCGCCGCACTTCTATCCGCCCACCTGACCGTACGGCCCTACGTCCTGTTTTTTTACCGAGTCCCCGCCGACGGGTTCGTTCCCGGACGCACGGATCCTTGCTGGGAGGGGAACGATGAACCATTCGATAAAAAGCGCGCTGCATCTGCTGGCCGCCGCCGGGCTGATCTTGAGCTGCGGCAGCAATCCCCCTCCGCCGGCTCCGGCGATCGTCGACGTCAACGGCGGGCTCAGCGGCAGCGGCACGCTCGGAAGCGTGTTCATCCTCGACGGCACCGGGCTCGGCGACCTCACCGCCCAGACGTCGGGTTACTCGCTCGACTTCCGCGACGCGACCTCGAACGCGGTGGTCGCCTCGGCCACCTCGACCGTCAACTACGCCGGCGGCGCCTGGAAGAGCCTCTTCATCACCGCCACCGTGCCGGCGACCGGCCTCACCGCCGGCACCACCTACAAGGTGACGGTCACCACGCCGAATGGCACCAGCAACGCGGTCAACTTCCTCATCCTCGCCGCGCAGCCCTACGTGCCGAACACCGTCTGGACGAAGACCTCGAGCCTGCCTGCAGCGACGCAGGGCTTCCCCACCGCGGTGGCGACCATCGGCACCGGCGCGACCGCGACCATCTACGCCTACGCGCTCGGCGGCAACACCGCCAGCACCACCACCGCGAACGGGAAGGCCGCCAACACCGCGGCAGTCTCCTTCAATCAGCTCGATCCCGGCACCGGCGCGCTCTCGCTCGCGACCTGGACCCAGGCCACCGCGCTCCCCGCCGCCCGCGGTTTCTCGGCGGCGGTGGTGGCCACCTCGTTCAACTCCAAGGTTGGCGGCAACGGCACCATCTACGTGCTCGGCGGTCTCGACGCGACCGGCGCGGCCACCAGCACCGTCTACGAGGCTTCGCTGAACGCCGACGGCAGCATCCCCGCGGCCTCTGCCGCCGGCAACTGGACGACCCTCGCCACGCCGCTGCCGCAGGCGCTGTTCGCGCACGGCGCGGTCATCTTCCACGGCCACATCTATGTGGCCGGCGGCAACGACACGACCGGGACCCCGGTGGCCAAGGTGTACTCCGCACCGATCAACGCCGATGGGACGCTGGGCGCTTGGACCACACTCGCCGATCTGCCCGACAAGCGCGCCTACCACCAGTTCGTCACCGTGGCGGGTAACCTCTACGTCCTCGGCGGCACCAACGTCGCGGTCGACCCGATCTCCAACGTGCAGAGCGCCGGCGCCCAGTCGGCCATCTTCTACGAAGCGATCAACATCAAGGATGGGACCTTGACCGGCGCCACCTGGACCACCAACGCAACCAGCCTGAGCAAGAGCCGCGAGAAGTTCAGCGCCGCGGTCGCCGGCGGCGGCGTCCTGGCGAGCGGCGGCCTCTACAACGGCGCCTCGAGCGGCGCCACCGAGCAGGAGTTCGCCTCCATCAACACCGACGGCTCGCTGGCCGGCTTCACCACCGTCACCGGCGCCTACACCATCTCCAAGGCGACGGGCGGCTACAACTTCTACAACCACTCCTCGGCCTACTTCGCCGACGCCGCCGGCAAGCCGCACGTTCTCATCCTGGGCGGCGCGGACGTCAACACCGGCGCCCCGCACGCCGAGGTCTGGTACCAGTAGCGAGGCGGCGATGAAGCTGTCGAGCCTGGGAGATGCCGTCCCGTCGAAACCGACCCCGGAGCGTTCAAGCCATTGCTCCCCCCGAGCGTTGCGCCCGTACAACGAGCCCATGATGCTCAGCGCATGGCGAACTTCCTCGTCCGCGTCGAACTGCATGACCCTGACGACGACTCGTACAGCGTCCTTCATGACGCGATGGATCGGAGAGACTTTTCACGAACGGTCACGATCAACGGCGTGGAGCAACACTTGCCGACGGGCTTGTACCGCCGAGTCAACGTGA
>WNFB01003467.1_pt1 | contig 14278 bp, 9 predicted proteins | sample 5400501 | NCBI WGS metagenome assembly WNFB01 (sample SAMN13153341, study PRJNA577476) | soil metagenome | isolation source: 200 cm saprolite under Douglas fir tree site 2 hole 1 | place: USA:California | collected 2015-04-18
GTGGTGATGCGCGGCGGCGATGGCTTTTTGTGAGTCTGCGGGCTTTGCTGCCTACGGCAGCAAAGCCCGCAGACTCACAAAAAGCCTCTCAATCTTATCAACAATAGCGGTCGGTGATGGTTTGGCCGCTGCCGCTGTGACCAGAGACGCCCACTGTCCAGATTTGATTGCTGCCAGGTACACGTGTTATTCCAGTAAGAGTACTATCTCCTCCAACGTTCGGGCTGGGAACGATGCTCCACTTGTTCCCATTTCCCTGGCACGATGTACTATTCTCCTGCCTACAAAAAGTGTAACATAGGAAGCATGGCGTTCACAAGGGAAATGTCAATTCTATCTTCCCATTCCCTTAAGTTGCCCTTCCCTACAGATAGAGATACATGCCATTTCTGAAAAAGCGGAAAAATGCTCTGCTATTCTGGTATGATTAGCTGTGATACAATGACATGGACTTAATTTATATGCATGTCCGAAGCAAGATACTGCTTCTTCTTTATTAATTACTGCTGGAGGCTGATGATGACGATGGAACAATTATTGACTGGACTCAACGAGCCACAAAAGAGGGCCGTTACCACAACAGAAGGGCCTGTCCTGATCCTGGCGGGACCGGGGAGCGGCAAGACCCGCGTCATCACGCACCGCATCGCCTACCTGGTGCAGCACGAGCACATTTCCCCCTGGCGTATCCTGGCCGTCACCTTTACCAATAAAGCCGCCAAAGAGATGCGCGAGCGGCTGGAGAAACTGGTGGGTATCAGTGAGTCCAAGGAGATGACCATCGGCACCTTTCATGCCATCTGTGCGCGAGTGCTGCGTATCGAGGCGGACTATCTCGCTCCTTTGGGACTCAATAAATCCTTTGTCATTCTGGATACCGACGACCAGACAACGCTGATAAAACAGGCAATCAAAGAGTTGAACCTGGATGAGAAACAGTACAGGCCAGCCACTATGCAGGGGCTGATCTCGCGCGCGAAAAATGACCTGCTTATACCAGCACAAATGGCGGAGCAGGCATCAAAATATATTGAAGAGGTGGCGGCGCGAGTGTATAAGGTCTATCAAAAACTGCTGCGAGCCAATAATAGCGTCGATTTTGATGACCTGCTCCTGCTCACCGAACAATTGTGGCGGCGCGAACCGGATGTCTTGCATCACTACCAGATGCGCTGGCAATATATCCACGTCGACGAGTTCCAGGACTGTAACCTCCCACAATATAAGCTGGTGCGGCTGCTTGGCTATGGTACCAACGATAGGCACGAGGGGCTGGGGAATGTCTGTGTTGTCGGCGATGATGATCAGATGATCTATAGCTGGCGGGGAGCCAGTTCCGCCAATGTGCTGCGCTTCGAGGAGGATTTTCCACACGCGAAGATCGTGCTACTGGAACAGAACTACCGCTCGACGCAGACTATTCTCGATGCCGCCCAGAATGTGGTACGGCGCAATCGAAGTCGTAAGGATAAGAAGCTCTGGACGGCACTGGGCTCCGGCGAGAAAATCATTGTTCACGAGGCTCACAATGAAGACGAGGAAGGGCTATTTACGGCTCGTGAGATCAGCCGCTTGCTCGCACGGGGCGACATCGAGAGGCGCAGCGACGTGGCTGTGATGTATCGCACGAATGCCCAATCGCGCGCCCTGGAAGAACAATTTCTGCGAGCAAACATTCCTTATAAGGTCATCGGCAGCCGCAAGTTCTATGAACGCAAAGAGATTAAGGATATGCTGGCCTATTTGCGCCTGATGGCTAACCTGCAGGATGAACTGAGCCTGAAACGCATTATCAACGTGCCGAATCGTAAAATCGGCCCCAAGACGCTGGGAGAGTTGCAACAGTGGGCGAACGAAAAAAATGTCACGCTCTACCAGGCAATTCAACAGGTAGAGCAGCATCCCACGCTTGGCAAGGCCGCGAAAGCCGCTTTGGGCGAGTTTGGGCGGCTGATGGCTGATCTTACCAATGCGATGGACGAACTACAACTCCCCGAATTGTTGGATAGAATTGCGGAGAAGAGCGGCATCGGTCCTGAGCTGCGGGATGCGCCCGACGGAGATTTAGATCGCTGGGCCAACGTGCTGGAACTGCGGAGGGTCGCCGATGACTATTCCGCGATCGAAACGCGCACCGCCCTGGAACTCTTTCTGGAGAATGTGGCGCTGGTGGGCGGCGCAGATACGACACAGACAGGCGAGAACGGCACGCTGATGCAGGAAGAGAATCGCGATGCTGTGACTCTGATTACGCTGCACGCCGCCAAGGGGCTGGAATTTCCGGTGGTCTTTATTGTTGGCATGGATGAGGGTTCGCTGCCGCACTCGCGCTCGGTGGACAAGCCAGAGCAACTGGAAGAGGAGCGACGCCTGGCGTACGTTGGATTTACGCGCGCCATGCACCGCCTCTACCTGGTACGTGCCACTCGCCGCTCGTTTTTTGGCGAGAGCCATTCCACCGAACCATCGCGTTTTCTGTACGATATTCCCCAGCACCTGGTTTCAAGTCCAGGTGCAAATACACGCGAGCCGGGTGGCGCACGTTCGAATATGGGCACACGTACCACAAGCCGCCGCAATACCTCCTGGGATGACGACGATGATTTCAACCAGGATACTTCTTACAATCGCGACACCGGACGTACATTTGGCAGTGGCAAACCCAACACCTATGGAAGTGGCAGCATAGGAAAACCTCTCCAACCGCCGTGGACGCCCCGCACAGGCTCATATTCGTCGCCGACCGTGCCACCGTCTTCATCTTCGGGACAAAAACTACCAGCAACTCCTAAGCCCGACAAGCCAAAAGAGCAGCAATATAAACCAGGCGACAAAGTACGGCACGATAAATTCGGTGAGGGCGTGATCCTGAAAAGCGAGATGGAGCAAAATACCGAGTTCGTCGAGGTACAGTTCCAGGGCAAAGCGGGCAAGAAGCGGCTGAGTATGGATTTCGCAAAGTTAGAAAAAATATAATCCTATAATGCGCCATAAAGTACCACGCGCCCCGAAAGCAGCTACAGGTTGCGTTGATTTGTTTCAGCAAGACTAATCTTTAGACCAGTTTCGGGGAGGCATTACTCATGTTTTCATCACGTATCCCGGTGGAACGGGCTTTCATCTTTTTGGCACTTTTTCTGGCAAGCGCGCTACTCTTCACGGGCTGCTCGCTGCCCTGGCAACATTCCAGCAGCACTGCCCTGGCTAACACTCCAAAGCCGACATCGAAGCAGTTGCTGAGTTCGCTACAGAAGAGCTTTTCTGGCGTAAGCGCATTTCATGTAGTGATGCAGGTTGATAACCCTGGCACTGTGACGACAGACAAGGTACAGATTCGCAAGGCCGATGGCGATGTCGTCATGCCTGATAAGGTCAAGGCAACGGCCACCGTCATTCTCTCAGGCCAATCCGTCACCGTCAATCTGATCAGCATTGGTAACAGCCAGTTCATTACCGATCCCATCACCGGACAGTGGCGTGTCGTCAAAGGTGTGCTTGATCCTCGCGTCCTTACCAACCCCAACACCGGTATTATATCGCTGATCAACAAAGAGCAAAATGTCAGCCAGCCAGTTGACGACAGTGTAAACGGTGTGCCATGTTGGCGTGTAACAGGTCAGCTTAACGCAAAATATATCGCGTTCTTCACAGGTGGGGGAGTTCCATCTGGTACAATGTTACAGACAAGTGCCTGCATTGGCAAAGGTGACTCGTTACCGTATCAACTCAAAGTGACGGGGCAGGCCGCTGTTGGTGATACCAGCAGTACCATGCGCACGTTTTTCATCTCGAACTATAATGAAGCTATTAGCATCATAGCCCCACAAGTATAGCGGACATGATACCATTGGCGAACGCGAAGATGCAGGGCACGCGCAAGGGGGCATGGCAGAGGCAAGCGCTGCCACTACTATACTACGCTGGTGCCCTCATGCGCATATAGTAGTGGCAGCGCTTGCCTCTGCCATGTTGGATACTTTTATCATCACCAGCGGGGAAAAGATGTACACATTAGAAGACGACAAAGAGACGACCTCTAGCCTGCGCAAGCGTGACCTTGCATTTCCAACAGATACGCAGGCAACGGTGGTGGGATTGGACAAAGTAGGCAATGGAGGAGCAGGTGAGGCTCAGCGAGGGTCGCTGAGCGCACAGGTAACGAGTTCCTTCAAAAAGATCACCACCCCGGCGAAGAACCAGGCAGGCAGCAAAAGTGTGGCCTTTGCTGCCCTGACCGTTGCCTGTATCAGCGTGTTCTTCACGGCAATGGATCAGACGGTGGTGGTGACGGCTCTGCCGCCAATTGTGACCAGCCTGAATATTGGTGTCACAAAACTGGATCACGCGGCCTGGATTATCAGCGCGTACCTGCTAGGCTTTATTATTGCCATGCCGTTGATGGGGCGCGTCTCCGATATCTACGGACGGCGGCGCATTTTCTTACTCTGCCTGAGCATCTTTGGCATTGGCTCCATCTTCTGCGGCCTGGCTCCCGTGTTTGGGCAACTGTGGGACCTGGGATTTTTGAACGCTTTCGGCCTGGATACCTCATCCCCTGGACTGATCTGGCTGATCGCGGCCCGTTTCATTCAAGCCATCGGTGGTGGAGCAGTGGTACCGGTGGCGATGGCGATTGCGGGCGATTTCTATGGTCAGGAGCGGCGCGGACTGGCATTGGGCATCATCGGCGCGGTCACGGAGGCCGGTGGAGTGATTGGGCCGCTCTATGGCGCGCTGATTGTGCAGCAATTCGGCTGGCAATATATCTTCTATCTCAACGTTCCTATCGTCATCGGACTGATGATCGCAGCCTGGATGCTCATTCCCAGTAGCAAGCACCTGCACGAGGGCATAGACTGGATTGGGGCCCTTCTGCTGGGCAGTGCCTTAACCTGCCTGAGCCTTGGCCTGGCCCAGCAAGGTACTGACCTGGGGCCAACGCCCGCAAATGCACCTGCACCACAAAATAATCCTATCTCGCTTGGCCTGGCCATCGTCTTCCTGATTGCCTTCGTACTGGTTGAGCGCAAAGTACGCTGGCCCGTGGTAGACCTCTCACTCTTCAAGCGTTTTCCGTTCAGCGCGTCATCGCTGGTGAGCCTCTTTGTGGGGGCCGCCCTGATCATCGCCATGGCCGACATTCCTATCTTTGTGGATACGGTGCTACAGCTTCCAGTACTCGATAGTGGACTGGCACTGCTGCGCCTCACCGCCATGATTCCTCTAGGAGCTCTGCTCGGTGGCTGGCTGTGCAGCCGCATTAGCTGCCGCTTCACCGGCGTGCTTGGCCTGCTCTTCACAGCGACCGGCTTCTACCTGATGAGCCGCTGGCCGATCCATGTTGACTGGAACCAGATCACCATCAGTACGGTCACAGCAGGTTTCGGCTTTGGCCTGGTGATAGCTCCTATTGGAACCACGGCGATCAACGCGGTAAGAGCGAGGCAGGCGGGCATGGGTTCTGCCGTCATCACCTCCCTACGCATGGTGGGCATGATGCTGGGCCTGGCGGCATTGACCTCGTGGGCCCTGGCCTACTTCAAGCAACTGGCCTCAAGATACCCCTCATTTCCCTCGTCGGCGACAACCGACCAGTTTACACAATGGGAAAAGGGCTACGCTGCTCACATCATCCAGTCCGCGCATACCGTCTATAGTGCTGTATTCATCGCCTCAATGGCGTTATGTCTCATCGCCATCATTCCAGCCATCTTCCTGTGGGGACGCCAGCTCGCGGTAGAAGCACAGGAGGTAGACGAAGTACCGGTAACTTCAGTAGTACCTGAGACTTTGCCCGAACCGGGCGAGGCCGACGCTATAACGGTCGCCAATCCTACAACCGCCGGAGTGTCGGAGTCCGCCGCCGATATCTTGCGCGACCCCTCACTGCCCACAGAACTCGCTCAGCCGCCTGTTCCGCCAACTATCGATAACGGCGGCAACGGAGACAACAATGGACGCAATCCCAGAAAACGCCGTCGTTTGATCATAGCAGCCGCCAGTATCCTGCTGGTACTGCTACTCGTCATAGCCGGAGTGTTTGCCGCCTTCATGTGGCAGGCGCCCGACTCGTCCACCACTGCCTCGAAAGCAACGTCCTTCGCAACGTCAACGGCGACAGGAACGCCCATTTCCGGCCCGCGCATGATACAGCTCGCCCTTGACCAGGGAGCATTGACCTCCATCTTTGTCTCGCAACTGGGATTGCAGCAGGGAGCATTGACAGATATGAAGGTCGTTCCCACGACTAACGATGGGGTAATCCTGAGCCTGAACCTGCACATCGACACAAACGGCATTCACCGCGTCCTGCCCGTTGAACTGGACAGCACCGTTGGCCTCGACAAGCACCAGAATATCCAGCTAAACGTCCAGCATCTCAAGCGCGATGGTTTAGATGCTGGCCCTGCCGCGGCAGCAAGCATTGGACAGGCCGTCAACCAGCTGTTGTTGAGCTCACTGATGCCCTCTTTACGCGGACAGTTGAAAGGGGCACAGCTCATCTCTGTACACACCAGTACATCAATTGGCTGTGCCAGCACAACCGAAATGTTTGTACTCTTAATCCAGGCACCGCCCATCGAGGGTATTGCAGCACAGCCAACGCCCGTGCCTTTCTGTTTCAAAGGTCCTGTTGATCTCAACAAACTGTTACCGCATTAAAACTGTAGGGGCCCGATTTATCGCGCTTCAGGGGTGGAGATTCCCGTAGGGGCGGGGGTGGAGTGGATGGGTGGTGGGGACGCTTGCGTCGCCCATGGGGGGGAATGGAACTGGTATCATCGCGTGGAGGTGGTGGTGGGACCCTTGTGGTCGCCCGCGGGTGGGGAGGAAGTTTCGGTCATGGGAACAGGACGAGGGCGACGCAAGCGTCCCCCCTCCACCCAACACCACTCCCGCCCCTACGGGTTCGATCACGAATATCGCTATCATCGACATGATAGAGGAGTGTCAAATTTATGAAACGCTTACATTATATTCAAATAAGCTGGGTAATACTCCTGGTTGGCCTGCTGCTGGGCTTAGCGGTGTCGCCTGCTGGCGCGACGAGCCGCACAGCACGGCAGGCCGCGCAGCGGCTGGGCAATGCCACCTCGGTCAACGCAACTGTTTACATCACCACGGGTACGCTGGTACCGATTTTCCAGAGTCGCATCGATCAGCAGGTTCCCGTGGCGGTCAATAGTGCCATCAACAGCCTGGTAAGCAAATTGCCAAAAAAAGATCAAGGCTGGGCACTGCAAATCGCAACAACGCTGATCCAACCCTCGGCAGCCCTGACCAGCCTTACGACGCAGTCAGGAGGCCTGGCTACTTCACTGCGTTTGAGCCTCTTTCCAGGCGACCCCCAGCCAATCAACGCCAGTATGCTGGTGAACTTGAGTGTCATCAATTCTTCGACCATACAAGTCAGTGCCAAACCGTTGAATGGCAGTCCCACACTGGTCAACGGGCCATTGTCGACCTTCCACATTTCCCTGGGCAAGCTCAGCAACATCAATACCACACCTGGATGTGGCGATGCTGCTTTAGGAGTGCATTTACTCTTCCCGGTATCCCTGGTACATGTACAGGTATCGCAGGTACATCAGACCGGCATGACCATATTCGCAAGCAGGAATGGTAATGCGACCCGATCCGCATGGCTGGGGCAAGCGCAGCCACTACTATACCACGCTGCTGCTAACACAAATTCCTACGTTGAGCTGCCCGCGTCATCCCTGGCCTCTATAGGCAATAGCATTGGTAATTTGCCCATCAATAGTAGTTTGACGGCTCAAAATATTCAATTAGGCGTGCAGGGCAGTAACTTAGTGATCAATTCTGATGTCTACGATTCTTTCTGGGGCAAGATTGGGACAGCCACAACAACGGCCGCTCCTACAGCCTCGGGTGGAAATTTAGCGGTACACGTGTTAAGTACCACACTCACCATCCTCAATATCTTCAAGGTCCCCGTGGACAGCTACAACCAGCAGATCCAGCAGACGCTCAACGCGAAACTCAACGGTGCGCTGGCAGGCAAATTCAACGTCACACAAGCAGCCATCGGCCCCAATGCCCAGGTACCATGTGCGGCAGGAAATAGTTTGGTGTTGACGGGAACGACGAGATTGGGATAAAAGACGGCGAAGTTTGCATGGAAAATGGGCACCGCGCGGTGCCCATTTTCCATGCAAACTTCGCTGACCTATGACAGACTTCCCATTTTGCCTATTGCTTTTTCATGCACAAAGGTGTATGTAGTATCCATCATATCCACTCTGTGCGAGAAGGAGAAGCACCCCACTATGCCCACACTTGAAAAAAGTGTCACTAAACCTATACCTTTGCCAGTCAAACTGGAGTATCATCCCACCATCCACGACATGCCCAGCGATGAGCGACCCCGCGAACGGCTCAAAAACTATGGCCCCAAGGCTCTCTCTACCTCAGAACTCCTGGCGATTATCCTGCGTACCGGAACAACACGCGACAACGTCATCGAACTGGCGACTAAACTGCTAACGAAATACGGCGGGCTTAGCGGGTTAATGCGTGTGGACTTCGTCGAGCTGTGTTCAGAACATGGCCTGGGAGAGGCAAAAGCATCCCAGTTGAAAGCCGCCTTAGAGATGGGACGGCGGCTGGGGATGCTGTCAAATGAGGAGAAATATCAGATTAAGTCGCCGACCGACGCGGCCAACCTGGTCATGGCCGAAATGACATATCTCGATCACGAAGAGATGCGCATTCTCATACTCGACACTAAGAATCAGGTCATCGAGAATATGAAACGCTACGAGGGAACCGTCAACAGCTCAGTATTACGCGCCGCCGAAATATATCGCCCGGCCATTATTCGCAACTGCCCCGCCGTCATTGTCTGCCACAACCATCCCAGTGGCGACCCGACGCCTTCTCCCGAAGATATTGCCGTGACCGAACAACTCGTCGAAGCTGGCAAGGTTTTGGACATTGAACTGGTCGATCACCTGGTGATTGGTAGCCAGAGGTTTGTAAGTTTGAAAGAACGGCTGAGATGGTAATTTAGAAGGACTTACCCCAGGGCGAGCACAAGGCATCGCCCCTACTATGGACGAGCGGCTTGACAGGCTGCATCGTAAGCATAGTAGGGGCGATGCCTTGTGCTCGCCCTGGGGTGCGGATGCTCATCCACTTTCTGAAAAATTATTTATGCTTTCGCCGCGGCCTTCTCCGTCTTGCGTCTCTTGGGGCGTTCGTGACCATTGGCGGCCTCTTTGGCTTTTGCCTCCTTCTCCTGACCCGGGACGGGTTCGAGGGCGGCTTCGAGCACCTGGCGAATGTCAGTGACAAAGACGAAGTGCATCTGCTCGCGCAGCTCTTTGGGCAGGTCTTCCATTAAATCCAGTTCGTTTTTCTTGGGCAGGATAACGGTACGGATGCCGGAACGGTAGGCCGCCAGCACCTTCTCCTTGATGCCGCCTATTGGCATCACCTTGCCACGCAGGGTAATCTCACCCGTCATCGCCACATCAGAGCGCACTTTGCGCCCGCTGGCCAGCGACACCAGCACGGTGGTCATGGTTACGCCGGCCGATGGACCATCTTTGGGGATGGCGCCCGCCGGTACATGGATATGGATATTCTGCTCCTCAAAGACATTCGCTGGAAGCCCCAGGGCCACAGCGTTGGAACGTACATAGCTGAGGGCTGCCATGGCCGACTCTTTCATCACATCGCCAAGTTGCCCGGTCAGCGTCAACTGGCTCTGCTTGCCTGGCATAGAGGCAGCTTCAATGAAGATGATCTCGCCTCCCACCGGCGTCCATACCAGGCCGGTAGCTATTCCTGGACGATCGATGCGTTCTGCCGCTTCCTCAAAGTAACGCTGTCGCCCCAAGTATTCGGAGAGTTGCTCCGCATTGACGGTAATGGGCGTCTCGCGGCCCTCGGCAATCTGTTTCGCTACTTTGCGACAGAGCGAGCCGACTTCACGCTCCAGGTTACGTACGCCTGCCTCGCGGGTATAGTCCCTGGCAATACGGCGCAGCGTGTTATCCTCGACTACCAGCTCGTCCTCGTTCAGCCCGTTAGCCTCAAGCTGCTTGGGCAGCAGGTAGTTACGGGCGATATGGAGTTTCTGCTCTTCGGTATAACCGGAGAGTTCCAGTATCTCCATGCGGTCGCGCAAAGCTGCCGGAATAGGCTCCAGGGCATTGCCTGTAGCGATGAACATGACCCTGGACAGGTCAAAGGCCAGGTCAAGGTAGTTATCGCGGAAGTTATAGTTCTGTTCGGGATCCAATACCTCCAGCAGGGCCGACGAGGGATCGCCGCGCCAGTCTGCACCCACCTTATCAACCTCATCCAGCATAATCACCGGGTCATTGGCCTCGACGCGGCGCAGCGTTTGAATGATGCGCCCTGGCATCGCCCCGATGTAGGTGCGGCGATGCCCGCGAATTTCGGCCTCGTCACGAATACCACCTAACGACATACGCGCAAACTTGCGACCAAGTGCCCTGGCAATTGACTGGCCAAGGGAGGTTTTACCCACTCCCGGCGGGCCAACGAAACAGAGAATTGGTTCGCGATTGATCTGGCGTACCGCCTCTGCCGATTGCAACGGTTGGGTAGGCCGTCGCCCTTGCGCGTCGGCATCATCAGCCGCAGCCTCGACCTCACGCTGCATGCGCTCGGCAACACGCTCTTCCTTCAAATGGCGCACCGCCAGGTACTCCAGAATGCGATCTTTGATCTTCTCCAGGTCATAATGATCGTGGTCAAGCACCTGGCGTGCATGTGGCACATCGATCTTCTCTCCGGTACTCTTAGACCAGGGCAAACTTGCCAGCAGTTCGATGTAGGTGCGAATGATGCTATATTCCGGCGATATGGTGGGTAACTTCTCAAGTCGTGAGAGTTCGCGATTCGCTTCTTTCAACGCCTCTTCCGGCATCTTTGCCTCGTCAATCTTGCGGCGCAGTTCGTTGACGGTCGCCTGCTCTTCGCTCTCCTCACCAAGCTCGCGCTGTATGGCCTTGAGCTGCTCGCGCAGCAAGTACTCGCGCTGCACCTTGCCCATTTCCTCCTGGGCACTGGTCTGAATCTTTTTGCCCAGTTCGAAAATCTCCAATTCATGCGTCAGGTAGCTGCTCAGGTTTTCCAGCTTCGCCCGCACAGAGTCGAGTTCAAGCAATTTCTGACGCAGTTCCAGTTCCATCTGCATAAAGGTGGCGATCACATAGACCACCTGGCGAGCCTCCTCCAGGTTCAGAGTAGCAGCGGCAACTCCTTCAGGCACGTTCTGCACCAGCGCGACCAGGCGTTGGAAGTAACTGACCACATTGCGCTTAATGGCCTCAGTCTCTTTATCCTCTTCCTGCGTATCCGGTTTCAGCGTAACATGGGCGGCCAGATAGGGTTTCTCCTGCGTAAATTCGCCGATAGTTACCCGCTCAAGCCCTTGTACAATGATCTGAATGGTGCCATCAGGCATGCGAATCATGCGGGCCACACGCGAGACCGTGCCAATTTTGAAGATATCAGCTGGTTTTGCCTGCTCTATGTCAGCCGATTTCTGTGCGACAAGCACAACCAGCCGATCACCACGCATGATATCATCGATCAAACGGATCGAACGCTCCTGGCCGACAGGCAGTGGTTGCACGGCGTAAGGATAGATGACGGTATCCCTGAGCGGTAAAACCGGCAGCACATCGGGGATGCTCAAACCATCTTCGTCTTGCTCGCGGTGATGTACCTCTAGGTCTTCTCCTATCTGCTCTTCATCTTCGTTCTGCTGTGCGCGGGCGTCATCTGTCAACTCTTTATCATCAATTTGGTCGTGTTCATCTTGAGTAACGACGGGTGATACTTCTTTCGATCGGCTCTTGCGCCTGACTTTTTGATTACTATTTTCTTTATCCATAAAACCTCTCAGCGGGTTACTAATCGTCAGTCCAGTTTGATTTGAGTGGTGGGGCCGCTACATTTCGTGTTTGGTACTCCGTTGTATATGGACACGTTCCTTATGGCTCTCAGGTATCTTTGGGAGGTCAACCCACAAGAAGCCATTTTCGTAACGAGCCTTTATGCCTTCACGGTCAATGGGAGAGAGTATGAGTACCTCAACTCGAAATGGGCCGTAGCGAATCTGGGCCTCGTGATAGTACAGATTCTCCGTACGTTCAGGGGTATCCTGTCTTTCGCCGCTGACCACCAGGGCATCTTGATAAAGGGTAACGTCGATTTCTTCTTCTTTCATTCCCGCGAGTTCAATTTTGACGGTCATCATCTCCGCCGACTCGCGAATGTCGGCCAGTGGTCGCCAGGTTGCTGTACGTTGTAGAATCGTTTGATGACTTTGCCGTAAAGCATCATGTAAAAGTTGCCGGTAGTGACGGTCCAGTTGTTGTTGTGATCCATCTGTATAGCGATAGGTCACATACCGATAGCGTATATGCATGATTTGATTACCTCTATTCAGTTGTACGAGCAGAGAACTTTTTAATAAAAAAGGCAACAGGTACAAATTACAAGGTTGTTGCTCTTTGACCTTTGCCTTGCTGATGCCCTAGATGCGACTGCCTTCACCATTCCCCGAATGCGGCGGCCTTCACCATTCCCCGAATGCGGCTGCTTTTGTCGTCGCGTTCGTTCTTGTACTCGAGAAGTTGAAGAAGCGCTTACGTTATTGGCAAGTCTTTTTCTCCGTCAGCAAGAGCTTTCTGGCATTCTGGGCAGAGATATTCAAACTCAGAATGGCTATCTGAAAGCACATCGCTTTGGATGATACGAGCATAGCGTAAAAGCGTTGCCTTGTTACATCTTGCACAAGTGACATATGTTTCCGAGATGGCGGTACGTCGGGTTCCAAGAACATCTTCCTGCATAGCCGATACCTGCCTTTCTTTTTGTTCTAGTGAACCTGGCACCCGCTGCCCCGCCATTCCCCTATTACCTGCCTCCCAGGCAGGGTGGCGGCTGGGTGTCACTACATGTATTGCATCCATAATATAAGGTATGAGAACCAGGACAGATAAGCACACAAAAGGCCACATTTGAAGGCCACTTTCCGTATTGATTATGGCACGTCAGGCGGCAAATTGCAAGAGAAAATAGGGTTTGTGTCATTCCAACCAGCACCGCATAAGCACAACAGTGTGGGCATTTGACTTTGTCAAATGCCCACACTGTTGTGCTTATGCGGTGCTGGTTGGAATTGATTACCTTTTCTTCCTTTTCTAACGTGCTAAAAAAGAATAGAATAGTGATGTACATAATAAGATTGTTACACTTACGAGGAGGAAAACCATGTGTGGCCGCTTTACACTAACTATTGACATCAAAACAGTGGCAGAAACCTTTGGAGTTGCACCATCCCTTCAAGCATCGCCGCGCTATAATATTGCCCCAACACAGGAGGTCGTCACCATCCTGAGCAACGGCTCAGCTCATATGGAATGGTTGCAGTGGGGTTTGATCCCCTCCTGGGCCAAAGAAGAGTCGATTGGCTCGAAGATGATTAACGCGAGGGCGGAGACGCTGGCGGAGAAACCGAGCTTCAAGCGCTTGCTGCGCTCAAGACGCTGCCTGGTGGTCGCCGATGGTTTCTATGAATGGAAGAAAGAGCATGTGGGCAAGACTCCCATGTATATGACGCTCAAAGATGGCAGCCCATTTGCCTTTGCCGGTCTGTGGGATCTCTGGCATAGCCCCGATGGACGCGATATCCGCACCTGCACCATCGTTACTACGCAGCCAAATGCCCTTGTCACATCCATTCACGACCGCATGCCTGCCATTCTCTCAGCCGATGCGCGTGAGATATGGCTTGATAGCTCACTCCACGACGAACAGGCTCTCTTGCCCCTGCTTGTCCCCTATCCCGCGGACGAAATGACTGCACGGGCGGTTTCACGGATTGCATAAAATAAGCTGGTGATTGCACAGAAAATGGGTGCTGGACAGCACCCATTTTCTGTGCAATCACCAGCTTATTTTATCAAGCATTCAGAACGAATGGCGTCAATGGTCTCCTGGGCATTTCTGACGAACTCCACACGTACAGGCAGCCGCTGCTTGAACTCTTCCACCGTCATATCATCCAGGAAGCGCACGCCCTCGTTGTCCAACATCACACGCGGCAACAAGATGAGATCACCGGGATTGCCGTTCTCTTCCAATGCTGCCAGGACATCCTGACCACAGAGCAAACCGGCCACAGTCACCTGCTCTCCAAAGAATTTGTTGACGATTGGCAATATCTGTACATCTAGCTGCGCGGTCTGGCGTAGATCTCCGGCGAACT
>WNFB01003269.1_pt1 | contig 14276 bp, 12 predicted proteins | sample 5400501 | NCBI WGS metagenome assembly WNFB01 (sample SAMN13153341, study PRJNA577476) | soil metagenome | isolation source: 200 cm saprolite under Douglas fir tree site 2 hole 1 | place: USA:California | collected 2015-04-18
CTAGTTACTGGTGGGGCGGGATACATTGGAAGCCACACCGCCAAGGTGCTCGCGCTCGCAGGCTTCGAGCCTGTGGTGGTGGATGACCTCAGCACTGGGCATAGCTGGGCAGTGAAGTGGGGCCCGATGGTCAAGGGCACGCTGGCCGACCGTGTCCTGCTTCAGGAACTCATTGAGGGCTATCGAATCCAGGCGGTGATTCACTTCGCCGCGCACGCCTATGTGGGCGAGTCCATGGGGAATCCCCGCCAGTACTTCCGCAACAATGTCGTGAACACTTTGAACTTGCTGAACGCTCTGGTGGATACCGGGGTACAGCACATCGTTTTTTCCTCCACCTGCGCCACCTACGGCATTCCGAAGGAGGTCCCGATTCCCGAGACTCATCTTCAACTTCCGGTGAGCCCCTACGGAGAGTCCAAGCTTTTCATCGAGCGAGCGCTGCACTGGTACTCACAAGCTTACGGGCTCAAATGGGCCGCCTTGCGCTACTTCAATGCGGCAGGGGCTGATCCCGACGGGGAGATCGGTGAGGAGCATGATCCCGAAACCCATCTGATCCCGCGTGTCATCCAGGCGGCGCTCAGGGAGAGGGATTCTGTGGAGATTTACGGAACGGACTACCCAACGCCGGACGGTACAGCCATCCGGGACTACATTCACGTAACCGACCTGGCCAAAGCACATGTACTTGCCCTGAGCTATCTGCAGGAGGGCGGCGAGAGCACCGCATTCAACCTGGGCAGCGGCAGCCGTCATTCAGTCCGAGAGGTAATCGCGGCAGTCGAACGGGTGGTCGGCCACCGGGTCCGGACTCGAGAGGCCCCGCGGCGTCCCGGGGACCCTCCTGTTTTGGTAGCAGACCCAGCCAAGGCCGTCCGCGTACTCAACTGGCATCCGCGTTATTCATCGATCGAGACCATGGTGGAGACTGCGTGGCGCTGGCTGTCGACGCCGGCGCGCGATCAGGCTGGCACAGGCGGCCGGCGCGGATCAGAAGCAGTGGCAGGCCCAGGAAGCTTCAGCACCGCAGTGTTCTGACTAGGGGATAAGCGCCATGCGTGGGTCTGGAAACTTTTTCTAATCATTGGCTATGAGCCTCCCAACCCCTTCACCGGTCTCTCTGCGTTCGGGTTCGCGACCCCGAGCAGCGGGTAAGTTTGTTTTTGTGGGGAGCGAGAAGCTCTACATCCGCGGCGTAACCTACGGCCCCTTCCGTCCCGATGAGCAGGGCAACCAGTTTTCCGCCCCGGACATTGTCGAGCGGGATTTCGCGCAGATAGCGGCGAACGGCATGAACGCCGTGCGCACCTACACTGTGCCCCCGCTTTGGTTGCTGGATCTTGCCCGGCAGCACGGCTTGTGGGTCATGGTCGGCCTGCCGTGGGAGCAGCACGTCACCTTTCTCGACGACCCGAAACTCGCTCGGGACATTGCGCGCCGCGTCTGCGCAGGAGTGCGTGCTTGTGCCGGGCATTCTGCGATCCTCTGCTACGCGATTGGCAATGAGATTCCCGCGCCGATCGTGCGCTGGCACGGTCGCCGGCGAGTTGTGCGTTTCCTCGAGCAGCTTTACTGGGCGGCCAAGGCGGAGGATCGTGATGCGTTGTTCGCCTACGTGAACTATCCCTCGACCGAGTATCTCGAGCTGCCCTTCGTTGAGCTGTATTGCTTCAACGTCTTCTTGGAGTCGCAGGACAGGTTGGCTGCCTATCTTGCCCGCCTCCAGAATCTCGCGGGCGACCGCCCGCTCATCTTGGCAGAGATCGGGCTGGACAGCATTCGACACGGCGAAGGGAAGCAGGCCAGCGTGCTCGACTGGCAAGTGCGCACGACGTTTGCCGCGGGCTGCGCTGGCGCGTTTGTCTTCAACTGGACCGACGAGTGGCACCGGGGCGGCTACGACATCGAAGACTGGAATTTTGGCCTCACGCGGCGCGACCGCCAGCCGAAGCCTGCGCTCGAAGCTGTCCGCAAGGCTTATACCGACGCGCCGTTCCCGGCGGAGCGGCCCTGGCCGCGCATCTCGGTTGTGGTCTGCACGTACAACGGGGAGAGCACCCTGCGTGAATGCCTGGAAGGCCTGCGTCGGTTGCAGTATCCGAACTACGAGGTGATTGTCGTCAACGACGGCTCGACCGACGCCACCAACGAAATTGTTCGCGAATACGGCTTCCGGCTGATCAGCACGAAGAACCGCGGTTTAAGCGCTGCCCGCAATACCGGCCTGCAAGCGGCGACGGGCGAAATTGTGGCCTACACGGACAGCGACTGCTGCCCGGATCCGCATTGGCTGACCTATCTCGCCGCTACGTTTCTGGCCACGGATTATGCGGGCGTCGGCGGCCCCAACCTTGCGCCGCCTGGTGACGGGCACATCGCCGAGTGCGTGGCCAACGCGCCGGGAGGCCCGGTGCACGTTTTGCTGTCCGACCAGGAGGCCGAGCACATCCCGGGCTGCAACATGGCCTTCCGCAAGTCCTCTCTCGAAGTAATTGGCGGATTTGATCCTCAGTTCCGTGCCGCGGGCGACGATGTCGATGTTTGCTGGCGTTTGCAGCAACGCGGCTGGACGTTGGGTTTCAGCCCCGCGGCGATGGTCTGGCACCACCGCCGCGACTCGGTGCGCGCCTACTGGAATCAGCAAAAAGGCTACGGCAAGGCCGAGGCGTTGTTAGAAAGAAAGTGGCCCGAGAAATACAACGCCGCCGGGCATGTGACTTGGGCAGGGCGCGTCTATGCCAATGGACATCCGCGGATTCTGGGTTGGGCCAATCGAATCTACCAGGGCGTCTGGGGCACGGCGCCGTTTCAGATTCTCTACCAGCCCGCGCCGAACACGATGCTGTCGCTGCCACTGATGCCAGAGTGGTATCTGGTCCTGCTCACCCTGGCTGCCCTCTCCCTGCTCGGCGCCGCTTGGAAGCCGCTGTCTGCGGCCGTGCCGCTGTTCCTCTTGGCGATCGGCGCGCCGCTCGTGCAGGCCGCCCTGGCGGCCGAGCGTGCTTCCTTCACCGAAGCGCGTCGGTCTCGCCTGGCCGAGTTGAAGTTGCGCGCCCTCACGGCCTTCTTGCATTTACTTCAGCCGCTGGCACGGCTGTGCGGTCGGATGGGCTGGGGTCTGACGCCTTGGCGGCACACAGGTGCGCGGGATCCTGCACTGCCGCGGCCGCGACAGTTCGTCCTGTGGAGCGAGCAGTGGCAGTCTGCTGAAGAGAGGCTGCAGTCGCTTGAAGCCGCCCTTCGGGCGGAGGGTGTAGTGGTTCCGCGCGGGAGCGACTACGGCCGCTGGGACCTGGAAGTGCGCGGAGGACTGCTCGGCACCGCTCGCCTGCGCATGGCCATCGAAGAGCACGGCGCGAGCAAACAGCTTATCAGGTTCCGTGTATGGCCCAGGTGCTCGCCGCTGGGGCTCGTGCTGATTCTGGTGTTCGGCAGCCTTGCGGCCGGCGCAGCGCTGGACCAGGCCGCGGTCGCCTTTGCAATCATGTGCGGGGCGGCCGTTTTGCTCGGGCTGCATGCCTTCGGGGAGTGCCATGCCGCCATGGCCGTGGTTCATCGCACGCTGCAGCCAACAGAAGCCCCCGATCGGGTAGCGGAAAGAGTCCCGTCGACCCCTGTACCGTCCGGGCCCTCCAGTCCTGGTCCTGCTTTTCGGCCTGATGGAAGACCCATCGTTTATCTCTCTGCTGCCATCGCCTCAAGCCGCAAGGGCGGAGGCCCCCGGAACTAGGAAACCCTATGAACCTGAGCTATTTCATGCCGCTCCACTTTCCCACAACAAGGGAGGAAGAGAGCAATGAAAAGACGGCCGCATTGCGCTCACGCTGGATTGACCGCTCGATTCAATCGAACGGGTCCGAGTGGCCTTCACTCAGCGCGCGCGGTGCGCTGCCGAGATTGTCCGGCGGAAAGGAGAGGATGGCATGAAGATGTTGGTCACCGGCGGCAGGGGCCAACTGGGCCATGAGATCTTGAGGCTCGCGGGAGATGCACACGAGATTCTCGGAGTGGATCTCCCCCAGGTTGACGTGGCGAACAAGGACCAAATCGCTGCAGTGGTCGCCGAAGTGCAGCCGGAGATCGTGATCCACGCGGCAGCGAAAACCGATGTGAACTGAATCCGGATCTGGGCTGGAGGAACAATGCTTTGGCGACTCGCAACGTGGCCATGGCCTGCAGGCAGGTGGGTGCCACTTTGATCTATATCAGCACGGATTTCATTTTCGATGGGAAGAAGGGGAGTCCATACGATGAATTCGACGTCCCCCACCCGATCAATGTCTACGGGAGAACCAAACTTGCAGGGGAGTACTACGCAACGCAGATTGCTCCGCGTACTCTCATTGTGAGGACGGCATGGCTCTTCGGTTACCATGGTCGCAATTTCGTCAAGGCCATCCTGCAACAGGCCCAGAACGGCGAGCAGTTGCGCGTCGTAGAGGATCAAATCGGCTCGCCCACTTTTGCCCCTCACCTGGCCCGAAAGATTCTCCAGTTGGCGGAAACATCCGCCGTTGGGATATACCATGTCACAAATTCGGGTTTTTGTTGTTGGTTCGAGTTCGCGCACAGCACAGTCGAAGCGGCTGGCCTCGAGGCGCCGATGGAACGTATCTCCTCGTTTGCCCTCCAGCGGCCGGCCGCACGCCCGTCGTTTTCTGCCCTGAACAACTTGATCCTGAGGCTGGACGGTTACGAGCTTCTTCCGGATTGGAGAGAAGCGTTGAAAGAGTACTTTGCCGGAGCCCCTGTGATGTTGCACTCGTAAAATAGGGGGTGGCGGAAACTTGGGCTCGGGAGGCGCAGATGAAAGGGGTGGTACTAGCGGGCGGGATTGGCTCACGGCTGAATCCCCTCACCCGCGTCACGAACAAGCACCTCTTGCCGGTATTCGACCGGCCGATGATCTTCTATCCGATTCAAACTCTGGTGAACGCGGGCATCCACGATATCTTGATCGTTACGGGAGGACAAAACGCCGGTGACTTCCTGCGTTTACTGTCCAACGGAAAAGATTTCAACTTGAAACATCTCAACTACGCTTACCAAGAAGGGGAAGGAGGAATCGCAGATGCTCTGCGTCTTGCCGAGCATTTCGGCGACGGCAACAAGGTCTGCGTAATCCTGGGCGATAACATCATCGAGAACAACATTTGCGAAATCGCGGAGCGTTACCGAAACCAGGAACGCGGTGCCCACATCATCCTGAAAGAGGTGCCTGACCCAGAGCGCTTTGGCTGCCCAGAGATCGAGGACGGGTGCATCGTGTGCATTGAAGAAAAACCGAAGCAGCCAAAGTCGCGGTACGCGGTCACCGGGATCTACTTCTATGACCATACGATTTTTGGAAAGATCCGCACCCTGCGTCCCAGCGCTCGCGCCGAATTGGAAATCACCGACGTAAACAATATGTATCTCGAAGAGGGCATGCTGACCTATAGCGTGCTGGAGGGTTGGTGGACCGACGCGGGCACATTTGAGTCGCTGCACCGGGCGACGAATCTGGTCGCTGAGACCGGAGCGAACAAGCTCAGCGCCGTCCCCGCCGCTGCGGGACGCAATTAGAGAGGCCGAAACATGATCCAGGGCTTGTGTGCCAAACGTCTTCGCGTCATCTGCTCTCGACCCCTTCAGCGGGGAGGTGCCCTGCGATTGGGCAATCAAAATAAGGTCGGGGCAAAAGGTAGCCGTCAATCATGAAGATCTTGGTCACCGGAGGCGCCGGCTTTATCGGCTCGAATTTTGCCCGGTACTTGCTTGCCCAGGAGAACGGCTTCAAGGTGTTCAACCTCGACAAACTCACCTATGCCGGCAATCTCGAGAACCTGGCGGATATCGACTCGTCCCCGCAGTTCGAGAGTCGCTACGCGTTCCTGCGCGCCGATGTCGTCGACGCGGAGGGAATACCGGCGCTGCGCGAGAACAGATTCGACGCCATCGTCAACTTCGCTGCAGAAACCCATGTGGACCGCAGCATCGAATGCGCTGAGCCGTTCCTGCACACGAACGTCCTCGGCACGCACGCCTTATTGGAGGCGTGCCGCAGATACAGGATCGAGCGGTTCTTGCAAATCAGCACGGACGAAGTTTACGGCAGCGCCCCCGAAGGCCTTTGCTTCAACGAGGATGCGCCTCTGCGACCCTCAAGCCCTTATGCCGCAAGCAAAGCCGCTGCAGACTTGCTGGTGCTCAGTTATGTGCGCACCTACAAGCTTCCGGCCATGATTCTGCGTTGCTCGAACAATTACGGGCCCTACCAGTTCCCCGAGAAGCTGATTCCTTTGATGATCGCCAACGCCTTGGAAAACAAGTCGCTGCCCGTGTATGGCGACGGCCTTCACGTTCGGGACTGGATCCATGTGGAGGATCACTGCCGGGCCATCTGCGAGGTCTTGCTTAAGGGACGCCCCGGAGAAATCTATAACGTTGGCGCCGGCGCTCAGCGCACGAACCTGGAGGTCGTGCGGACTCTTCTGCGCACCCTGCGCAAAGACGACTCAATGATCAATTTTGTGGAAGATCGGCCGGGGCATGACCGGCGCTATGCGTTGGACTCAGCGAAGTTGCGCACCGAATTGGCTTGGTGTCCTCTGTACACGTTCGAAGAGGGCCTGGAGATGAGTGTGCTTTGGTACCGCAGCCACGAGAAGTGGCTGGCTGGTTGCCGCAGCGGAACTTATCGCGATTACTATCGGCGGCATTATTTGAACCGCACAGAGATGTTGAAGCGGCTGGAGGTTCGTGGGTAATGGCAGCAGCGCGCAATAGCGATCTGTATCTCTGTGGACGGCTGTTAGGCCAGGCACGGCCGTACTGGCGCCATATCGTTGGTATCTTTCTGCTCCGCTTACTATCGAGCCCGCTGGGGCTGCTGGGGCCCCTTCCATTAAAAATTGCGGTGGACAGTGCCATCGGGGACCATCCGCTCCCCCGCTTCCTCGAGCCGTTGCTCCCTGCGGGAGTCACACACTCGCACACTGCCGCGTTAATCCTCGCCGTAGCGATCCTGGTGGGTCTAGCTCTGCTGCGCCAGATTCACGGCCTGGCCAGTTCGTTGCTGTACACATTCACCGGCGAAAAGTTAGTGCTGGATTTTCGTGCCCGGCTTTTCGGGCATGTCCAGCGCCTGTCCGTTGCTTACCACGACATGAGGAGCACGACCGATTCCGTCTACCGCATCCAATACGACGCCGCAGCCATTCAATACGTCTCTCTTGACGGGATCATCCCCTTTGTGACCTCGGGGTTCACATTGGCCGCCATGCTTTACGTTTCTATTCGCATCGATTGGCAGTTGGCCCTAGTCGCCCTAGCAGTCTCGCCTGGGCTGTACTTCGTCTCGCAGGCCTCTCGTCGGCTCTGGCGCGCACAGTCGCGAGAAATAAAGACAATGGAAAGCTCGGCCATGGCCGTAGTGCAGGAGGTTCTCTCAGCCGTGCGCGTGGTCAAGGCTTTCGGGAGGGAAGATCATGAACAGCGCCGCTACGTTCGTCGTTCGACGGAGGGCATGCGAGCCCGGATTCGCCTGGGTTTGGCCGAGGGACGCTATAGCTTGGCGATTGGCCTGATCACCGCCGTGGGGACGGCAGCTGTTCTCTGGGTGGGTGTGTGGCACGTGCGCGCAGGCGCACTGACTCTGGGTAGTCTTCTCCTGGTGATGTCCTACCTCGGCGGGCTCTACGAGCCATTACGTACCATAGGAAAGAAAGCAAGCAGTCTGCAAGGTTACCTAGCAAGCGCGGAACGCGCCCTTGCGATTCTTGATCATGCGCCGGATGTTGTGGATCGGCCGGATGCTCGGCCACTCAGACGAACTTCCGGTGCTGTGACGTTTCGGCACGTCTGTTTCACCTATGAAGCGGGGCACCCAATCCTCCACGATATCTCCTTCGACGTCCCTCCCGGGACTCGGGTGGGGATTGCCGGTAGAACGGGCGCAGGCAAAACGACTCTGTTGAGTCTCTTGACTCGCTTCTACGATCCGATCTCGGGCCAGATCCTTCTGGACGGTGTGGACCTGCGCGATTACAAGCTCGCGGACTTGCGGAACCAGTTCGCTATCGTTCTCCAAGACCCTGTCCTGTTCTCGACCAGCATCAGGGAAAACATTGCCTATGCTCGTCCGGAAGCCACTGAGGATGAGATTGTAAAGGCGGCGAGGCTCGCGAATGCCCATGATTTCATCATTGGCTTGCCCGACGGCTACGAGACTCGGGTTGGTGAACGCGGCATGCGCCTTTCGGGCGGAGAGCGCCAACGCATTTCGCTTGCCCGCGCCTTCCTCAAGGATGCGCCGATTCTTCTGCTGGACGAGCCTACCAGCTCGGTCGACCTCAAGACCGAGTCCGCGATTCTGGAAGCGATGGAGCGCCTCATGCGGGGACGCACGACCTTCATTGTCGCCCACCGGCTCAGCACGCTGGGAAACTGCGACTGCAGGTTGGAGTTGGAAAATGGGTGCCTGGTGAACCCGCTATGCGCGATGGGGGCTACCGCTGGTGTTCACACGGCGGTGTTGGCGGCCCCTGAGGCTAAGCTTGATGCCTAACGACGCCACTATTGATGCGGAGCAGAGCAATCTGCTCGAGCACCCTGCCGTAAAGGCATGGGCAAGACTCCGGTCCGAGCGGGTTGAGCCAGCGAGCGTGCTGGTCCTAAAGCCGGAGAAGAAGAGATCGGCCGTGTATCGGCTGGAAAATGCGGGGCCTGCAGGTTCTTCACTGATCGCCAAACGAGGCCGTGAAGCCAACTTGGCCATTGAAGTCGCCATCTACCGGGAAGTTCTCCCCCATTTGCCCTTTCGTACTCTGCAGTGCTACGGATACACACCGGATCAGGATCCTGGCTTCGGCTGGCTGTTTCTGGAGGATGCTGGCGACGAGAAGTATTCATCTGGCAGCCAAGAACATCGCGCCTCGGCTGCTCATTGGCTGGCAACGCTGCATGTTTCCGCCGCGGCGCATGCAGGGGCAAAAGCTTCTTGGCCGGACCGAGGAGTAAATTACTACCGCAGAATCGTGTCGCTGGCGCAGGACACCGTCCAGCAGAGCCAGAATAATCCTGTCTTGAACCTGGGCGATCTGACTATCCTCAAGTCGATTCTATCCCACTGCAAGGTCTTGCTGTCGCATTGGAGTCAGGTGGAAGAGGCCTGCAACATCATGCCGCAAACCCTTGTTCATGGCGACTTCTCCGCAAAGAACGTCCGCTTCCAGCGGAGCGAGAACGGGCCTGCGCTCTTTCCGCTGGACTGGGATAACGCGGGCTGGGGTGTTGCTGCCGCTGACGTCTCGCAAACGGATGTTGCTGCTTACTGGTCAGTGGTTCGACAGCATTGGCCCGGCTTGGGTTTGGAGGACTTGGAACATTTTGCAAATGTCGGGCGAATCTTTTGGGCTTTGGACCCGATCACCGGAGAGCAGGAAAGCCTTGCCAGTGATTGGGTGGGGAACGTCATGCGAAAGATGAGAGCTTACGAGGAGGAAATTGCCGCGGCCCTTCGCGCCGCCCGCTGGCCGGGAGTTTTCTAGGAACAAGGCCCATGCCTAAATGCGCGAAAACTCGATTCGCTCTCGTCGCACGCGTGAACTTCCGAAGATTCTATTCGCGAGTGCTTCCACGTGGTGGCCTTGAACTGAACCTCAGAGGAGAGAGGTAGTGCAATGAAGCCGCCTCCTTCCCGATTCCCTGATCTGGAGGTTTTAAGTGTCGGCCTAAATGCCGTGGTAGGCGGCAATGGCTCTAGACGTTCCCGGATCTCTATCCTTGATCGAACGCCTGCTATTTACGCCAGCACCTACCCCAGCGAAATCGTGACGTGCCAGAGGGGGAATGACCGTGAGTTCAAGCTCTATTGCAAGTATATGGCCGGGCTCAGTTACGACAGCTACGGCCATCGAGGAGGTGTGTCATACGAGATCGAAGTATATCGCCATGTGCTGCAGCCTTTGCCAATCTCAGTGCCCAAGTTTTATGGTTCGTATGACGACGTGGCGACAGGCGACACTTGGCTCATTATCGGATACGTGGACCGAAGCTTGCGTCTCGCCAAGGGGCCGCAGCCCGAAACTATGCTCCGAGCAGCTCGGTGGATTGGAAGATTTCATGCCGCCAATGAGCCCCGGGTCTCGATGCCTTCGCTCTCATTCTTGAAGAAATATGACTCCAAGTACTATCTCGGCTGGGTGCGCCGAACCTCAGTCTTTGCCGCCGGCTTGCAGCAGGCTTTTCCTTGGTTGCAGACTCTCGCCCAGCGCTTTGATGGATGCATGGAAATTCTTTTCTCCGCATCGCCCGCCGTCATTCATGGTGAGTATTACCCCCACAACGTGCTCACGAGCGGTCGCGCAATCTATCCCATCGATTGGGAGTCGGCCGCAATTGCTCCCGGCGAAATAGACCTGGCCACGCTCACCGAGTCATGGGGCCCGGAATTCGTGCGGCAGTGCGAACTTGCCTATCAACAAGCCCGCTGGGGCAGGGCAGCTCCCGCCGACTTCGGGCGGAGATTGGCTGCTGCGCGGCTTTACCTGTGTTTCCGCTGGCTGGGTGACCAGCCGGAGTGGACGGTCGGAGAAGGGAGTCGCTGCTATTTTGAGCAATTGCATTCTGCAGCGGAAGAATTGGGGCTCCTCTAGCGATATTTGCCTGAGTGGTCTCTGAAGGATGCTTTTTTCAGAGTGAATGTCAGTCTTCTGTAACGCACAAGAGGCGTAGGATGGGCGGGCGACTGCGACTGATTATCTTGGGAGCCATCGGCCGAATTCCATTCGCGGGCATGGCCTGGGAGGGCTTGCACTACTTGGAGGGCCTGCGCCGCCTGGGCCACGACGTTTACTACATCGAGGATACAAACAGTTGGCCCTACGACCCTGAGCAGGACGGGAGCAGCCCGGATTGCTCGCACGCAGTGAAGCACATTGCTCGCGTCATGGACTGGGCTGGCCTCTCGGATCGGTGGGCGTATCGCGCTGCCGAACCGGACCGCCGCATCTACGGCCTCTCCGAATCCCAATTCGCAAAGGTTTTCCAAGAGGCCGATGTCCTCATCAACTGGGGAGCGTCGACGAGGCTCCGAGACGAGCACCTCAATGTACCCATACGGATATTGCTCCAAACTGACCCGGGTGGTGACGAGATCTTAGTTGCGCAAGGCGATCCGGATGCCGTCGAGATGCTCGGTGCGCATACCCATTTCTTTAATTGGGCAGAGAACCTTGGCGCTCCCGACTGTGTCCTTCCGACTGGCCGATTTCGCTACTGGACCACGCGCATGCCGGTGGTTCTGGATTGGTTCAGGCTCCCTGCCAATAATGGAACCCGGCCAGCTCAGTTGCGCTTCACAACAGTTGCCAATTGGCAGCAGCCCGGAGAGATCGAGTGGAACGGAGAGGTCTACTCTTGGAGCAAGCACCAGCAATTCCTGAAATTCATCGACTTGCCTGGCCGCATCGGGCAGCCGATTGAATTGGCGCTGGGCTCGGTGGATGAAGAGACCATTGAACTGCTCACTTCACGTGGGTGGCGGGTCATCGATGCCAGCCCTGTGGGCACCGATATGCTTCCCTTCCGCGACTACATCTTTGGCTCAGATGGCGAATTCACTGTCGCCAAAGATCAATACGTGCGCTTGCGCACTGGCTGGTTCAGCGATCGTAGCGCTTACTATCTTTCCGCCTCCAAACCCGTGATCACCCAGGATACAGGGTTCGGCAAGGTCCTTCCCACTGGCGAAGGCCTATTTTCGTTCAACTCGATGGAGGAGATTATCGCGGCATTTGAAGCTATTCGGTCCCACTACAAGAGACACAGCCACGCGGCGCGAGCCATCGCTGAAGAATATTTCAGGGCTGAGACCGTTCTGGCCAAGTTTATTGATCATCTGGGGCTTTGAAAGATGACTAATCAAGAAGAGAAGCGGTATTTGATCGTCAACGCGGACGATTTCGGCCAGAGCCCCGGCGTGAATCGCGGCATTATCGAGGCGCATGAACACGGAATCGTAACCAGCGCCAGCTTGATGGTGCGCTGGCCAGCCGCGGCAGAAGCTGCTGGTTATGGCCGGAAGCACCCCAGCTTGAGCCTGGGGCTTCATTTCGATTTCGGTGAATGGCGCTGCCGCAACGGTCGCTGGATCAAATTGTACGAAGTCGTTTCAGAGGAAAACATCGCAGCCGTGGCAAAAGAGACCTCGCGGCAGCTCGCCGCCTTTCGACGCTTGATCGGCGGAGATCCAACTCATCTCGACTCCCACCAGCACGTCCATAGCCGGAAACCGCTCAATTCGGTTTTCATCGGCGTCGCGGAAAGGCTGGGAGTTCCTCTGCGAAACCACAGCCCGCAAGTCCGCTATTGCGGGAATTTTTACGGGCAGACGGAGGACGGCATGCCGCTGTCCGATTTGATCAGCGTCGGTACGGTGATCAAATTGCTGGCGCAACTTGCGCCCGGTTTCACCGAACTGGGTTGTCACCCGGGCTACGCTGGCGATTTGGATTCGATGTACCGGCAGGAGCGCGTCAAGGAACTAAGAACTTTGCGCGACCCTAGAGTTCAGGTAGCCATCAACGAAATGGGAGTAAAACTTTGCTCCTTCTGCGAAATTGTTTCCGCGCAGAACGGAGGGTCTCGTAAGTGATGACGCCGCGTCGCATTGTCGTCGTAGGCACCATGGCATCCGATCCTTACGCCGGCATGGCCTGGATGCACATGCAAATCGTTGTTGGGCTTCTCCGCCTGGGCCACGACGCCTACTATTTTGAAACGACTTCCTCCTGGCCTTACGACCCAATTCAACAATCGAGGGTCTGCGAGTCGGACTACAGTGTCAATTACCTTGCTCGAGTCGCGGAAACCTTTGGACTTCGGGACCGCTGGGCATACCGGCGCAGCTTCGGGGATAAAGCGTGGTTTGGTTTGGACCGAGTCCGAGCAGAGGACCTGCTGGCGCATGCGGATGTGGTCCTGAACGTTGCCGGAGCAACGCGGCTGGCCGAAGAAGGCCTCCAGGTAGGGCGTCTAGTCTACTTCGGTACCGATCCCGTGTACCACGAGTTCGCCTTTGCCAATGGCGATGAAGACATTCGAACTTTGATCGAAGAGCACGACGAGTTCGTCACCTATGGGGAGAACATGGGTACCAAGGACTGTCCGGTACCCCCTTTTACTCCTCTCCGGGCGAAGACACGCCAGCCAGTGCTCCTGGACTTATGGGAGAGCGGGCCGCCTTGCAAGGATGAGTTCACTACTGTTTGCAATTGGCAGCAGAATGGCCGCGACGTCGAATACGGGGGAGATACCTATTCTTGGAGCAAACATCAGGAATTTCTTAAATTCCTTGACCTGCCAAGGCGCATCCCCCAGCCGCTGGAATTGGCTACCGGCTTGGTCAACGTAGACCCTTCAGTCCAGCGCATGCTGGAATCCCATGGCTGGCGTCTGGTGGATGCTCACCCCTTTACGACGGACCCCTGGCCCTACCGGGATTACGTGCGCGCCTCACGAGGGGAATTCACCGTTGCGAAGGATCAGAACGTGCGCCTCAACACTGGCTGGTTCAGCGAGCGGAGTGCCTGCTACTTGGCTGCCGGCCGGCCAGTCATCTGTCAGGATACCGGGTTCAGCAGATTCCTGCCCACCGGTGAGGGCTTGTTCGTCTTCAAGACCATGGACGAGATCCTGGCCGCCTTTGAGGCCATTTGTTCCGATTACAACAGGCACAGCCGCGCCGCTCGTGCCATTGCCGAGGAATACTTCAGGGCGGAAACCGTTTTGGCAAAACTTATTGCTGAGTTAGGACTGTGAGGTACGACTATGGCCAACATTTCTGAACGTCATCTGGCTTGCGTTGCTGTTTGGGTACTGCTGTTGGTCGGGCCGTTCTCTGCCCGCGGTCAGACTCAACCTGGCTTAACAGCCGCTTCCGTGGGCGGCGTTGCTTCTGCCCAAGGAACGACGGCCAAACCTGAAGCGTCGTCCGATCCTGCTGTTGCGCAGACATCCTCTGGTGTTTCCGTTTCGGGCGTAGTGCTCGACCCAAGCGGGGCGGTCGTTTCGGATGCCAATATCACTCTGCATTACAAAAACGAGGATAGAGAACAATCCACAACGTCCGGCGCAACGGGCGAGTTTTACTTCCACGGCGTCCATGCTGGTAGTTACGAACTGGAGGTGCAGCATACCGGATTCAAATTGTACAAAACCCGATTGAAGGTCGGTCACCGGGATCGGGCCCCGCTGCGCATAGTCCTAGACATTGCGGAGCTCAAAGAAAC
>WNFB01003270.1_pt1 | contig 14276 bp, 16 predicted proteins | sample 5400501 | NCBI WGS metagenome assembly WNFB01 (sample SAMN13153341, study PRJNA577476) | soil metagenome | isolation source: 200 cm saprolite under Douglas fir tree site 2 hole 1 | place: USA:California | collected 2015-04-18
GTCCTCCCACGAGGACTTCGCCACCTCGAGCCAGTCCACCTCCTCCTCGCTCTCGCTCGACACGTATCGCTCGAGGGGCATGAACACGTCCTCGAGGATGACCTCGGCGGGTGGCGCCGGGGCGCCCTGCGCCTCCTCGATGGTCGGCCGGAAATTGCGGATGACCTCGAGCAGCTCCGCCTTCGGGTAGGCGAATGTGACCAGCGTCTGGCCGTAATCGAAGAGGACTCCGTCGACGTTCGGCATCTGGCGAATATCCTGAGCGAGTGGCGAAACCGGCGGTGAAGCGTCTGACGCACCTCGACGCGAGCGGAGCCGCGCGGATGGTCGACGTCGCCGACAAGCCGGTCACCTCGCGCGAAGCTCTTGCTGAGTGTGTCGTGCGCATGTCGCCGGCCACGCTGCGAGCGGTGCGCGAGGGCACCCCTAAAGGAGACGCGGTGCAGGTGGCCCGCATCGCGGGCATCATGGCCGCCAAGCGCACATCGGACCTCATCCCGCTCTGCCATCCCCTCCCGCTGGCCAGGGTCGACGTCGATTTCGAGTTCCTCAAAGGCGGGGTGCGCGTCCTGGCCCGGGCGCGGGTGGTAGGCCAGACAGGGGTCGAGATGGAGGCGCTCACAGCGGCCGCCGTCGCCGGGCTCACGCTCATCGACATGACAAAGGGAATCGAACGGGGCGTATCCATCGAGTCGGTTCGACTGCTCGAGAAGTCCGGCGGGCGCTCAGGAACCTGGAAGCGCCCCGCCACCACAGCGCGGTGAGCAATGCACAGGTGATCACCGTCAGCGACGGGGCGTTTCACGGTCAGCGTGAGGACGCCAGCGGCGCAGCGCTCGTCAAGCTTTTGAGCCGCAACGGCTTCGAAGTCGACGGTCCGCGGGTCGTTCCGGATGAAGTCGAACGCATACGCGAGGCGGTCATCACGGCGGTCGAGCGAGGCGTCGACCTGGTCGTCGCCACCGGTGGCACAGGGCTTGGTCCCCGCGATGTCACGCCACAGGCAATCTCCACCCTGATCGACTATGAGGTGCCCGGCATCGGCGAGGCGATGCGGCGGGCCGGCGCAGGCAGCACACCGATGGCACTGCTGTCGCGCTCAATGGCCGGCGTGCGAAAACGCACCTTGATCATCAGCGTGCCGGGCAGCCCCAAAGGCGCAACCGAATCGCTGGAGGCAGTGATGCCCGTGATCGGCCACGCAATTCAGGTGCTGCACGGCGACACCACGCACACATGAACCTGAACGCAGACCTCGGCGAGGGCGCGGGCGCCGACGAGGAGATCCTCCCGCAGATCGACAGCGCCAACGTCGCGTGCGGTGTGTACGCCGGATCGGCGTCGATCACCATCGCGACCGCCCAACTCTGCCGCCAGCTGAAAGTAGAGATCGGCGCCCATCCTGGATACGACGACCGCGCTGAGTTCGGCCGTCGTGAGGTCGGGCTCTCACCGGACGAGATCGAGGCGCTCGTCACGTTCCAGGTCGCCGGTCTCGCAGCGGTCGTGCCCATCGCGTACGTGAAGCCACATGGCGCCCTCTACCACCGCTGCCAGGACGATCCAGCCGCCGCCGATGCGGTGGCGCGCGTCGCCAAGGCCCACGGGGTCGGCCTGATGGGACAGCCGGGGCGCGAGCTCCTCGCGGCCGCGAGGCGGGCCGGGATCCCTGCCTACCGGGAAGGATTCGCGGACCGTCTTCTTCTGGCCGACGGCAGCCTGGCGCCGCGATCCCAGCCCGGCGCGCTGCTCGACGCAGCTACCGCCGTGGCTCAAGCGGTGCGCCTGGCCAAGTCCGGCGAGTACGACACCATCTGCATGCACGGCGACTCGGCGGGAGCAGCCCAGGTGGCACGAGCCGTGCGCGCCGCACTGCGCGACGCGCATATCGAGACCGGTCCGCTGGCCGGAACCTAGTTGCTCGCCCAGTGATCACCGAGCTGAAGGAGCTGGATGACATTCGTGCGCTGGAGCGCCTGTTCGCGGACGTCTGGGAACGGCCGGGCCAGCCTCCGATCGGCTCGGACGTGTTGATGGCCCTCGCCCACTCCGGCAACTACGTCGTCGGTTCCTACCTCGACGATCGCCTCGCCGGCGGTCTGGTCGGCTGGCTGGGCGGATCGCTGCCTGACCTGCACCTCCATTCGCACATCCTCGGCGTCGTCCCCGAAAGCCAGGCGCACGGCCTCGGCTTCGGGCTCAAGCAGCATCAGCGAATTTGGTGCCTCGACCGCGGCGTGAAGGAGGTCGAGTGGACATTCGATCCACTTGTGAAGCGCAACGCGTACTTCAACCTCAACAAGCTCGGCGCCGAGGCGCAGGAGTACCTGGTCAACTTCTACGGGGAGATGACTGACGGCATCAACGCCGGCGAAGAGTCCGACCGGATCCTCATCAGTTGGCGCCTGGACTCGCGGCAGGCCGAGGACGCGGCCGCCGGTCGATCTCATGATCCCTCCGCGAACGACTTGCAACGCTGGACGATCGATGCTGTCCTCGCGGTTGGTCCGGGCGGCGAGCCCGTGGCTGGGTCGACGACAGCACGTGTGGTCACCTGCCAGGTGCCGGATGACATCGTCGCGGTGCGCCGCTCGAATCCAGAGCAGGCGAGATCGTGGCGCTTGGCCGTGCGCGGCGCGTTGAGCAAGGCCTTCGATGCCGGATATCGCATCTCGGGCGTGACCCGAACCGGCTGGTACGTCCTCGAGCGTAGCTAATATTTCTGGCGTGCTGCAGGTAGGGGACAAGGCGCCCGAATTCAAGCTGCCGGCGACGGGCGGTCAGGAGCTGACCCTGGCCGACGCCCTGGCGAAGCACAAGGCGCTTGTCTTCCTTTTCTATGTGCTTGATTTCACGGGTGGTTGAAGAACCGAGCTGACCGAGTTCCGGTCACGGCACGAGGCGGCGGCGGCGGATGGCATCGGCATCTACGGCATCAGCGTCGATTCGGTTTTCTCGCACCAGGCTTTCGCCAAAGAGCTTGGCGGTTTGCCCTTCGACCTCATCGGCGATTTCGAGCGCAAGATGGTCACCGACTACGACGTCCGCCGAGATGACGTGCCCGGATATTCCGGGATGGCGCGGCGCACCGTTTATGTAATCGACGGTTCCGGGACCATCACTTACAGGTGGCAGGGGTCGCGCGAGCAGCCGCTACCTGACTACGACGCAGTCATCGAAGAAGCGCGACAAGCGGCCAGGGCGGAGGCGAGCGACACCCGCATCTGATGCGCGCGTTCCAGCGACACCTCGGCGAAAAGGAGGTGGTCGCCCGGCAGGAGCTGCCCCGCCACGTGCATGGAGGCGCTGACCACAGTCGCGACCACCGGGTAGCCGCCGGCCGTCTGGTGGTCGGCCATCAGAATGATCGGCTGGCCGCCGCGAGGAACCTGCACCGCGCCGGCCGCGAGCCCGAAGGAAAGCAGCTCGTCGCCTGACGTGTTGAGCGTGTGCCCGTCGAGCCGGTAGCCCATCCGGTCCGCCTCTCGACTCACCCTGAACTCTCCGCCGAACAACAAGCTGCGGCTCTCCGAATCCAACCGCTTGACGTGCGGCCCGGCGACGGCGAACAGAGTGTGGTCTGCATATCGAGGATGCATCCGCTCAGGCAGCTGGCGGCCGGACACAACGGGTCCGCCGAACTCGCGCGCGAGGCTGATCTCGTCGCCGGCCCTCAAGTTGCGCCCGTGCATCCCGCCCCGCCCAGCCAACATGTAAGTGGACAGCGAGCCGAGCCAGCGATCGCCGGCGACGCCGCCGGCGACGGCGACATACGCGCGTCCACCTGAGCGGCGAGCCCCAAACGTGAGGCGATCCCCCACGCCTAGAAAGATGCCCGTCCAACCCGGGATGGGCCGCCCATTCACGCGCGGATCGAAGTCGGCGCCGGTGATCGCCACCAAGCACGAGTGAACCGCGATGAGGGTCGGGCCATTGAGAGTGCACTCCTGGCCGGCGTCGCCCTCGGAATTGCCCACCAGAAGGTTGGCGGCCCGATGCGCGAAGCGGTCCATCGCGCCGCCAGGCGGCACGCCCGCGGAGATCGCGTTCGGCCGGCCCAGGTCCTGCACGGTCGTGAACAGTCCGGGCTCGACGACGCGCAGGACCACGGTCATCGAGTCGATGCGAAGAACTTCACCCGGTCGCCGGCTCGAAAGAGGCACGGGGGATCGCGGTCAGGCAGGAAGGTCTTGATGGAGGTCCGCCCAATCAGGTGCCATCCCCCAGGCGTCGGCAGGGGATAGATGCCGGTCTGCCGTCCCGCGATCGCGACCGAGCCGGCCGGCACCTGTGTGCGTGGCACGTGCCGGCGTGGCAGCTCGAGCTCTTCAGGCAGTGGGCCCAGGTAGGCCCAACCGGGTACGAAGCCGACAAGGAACACGCGGTAGATCGGTTTCGAATGGAGCTCGGCGACCCGCTCGGGCGTCAGGCCCAACCGCGCCGCCACCTCGTCCAGGTCCGGGCCTTCGTACACGACCGGAATCCGGTGCAGGCGGCCGGGCTCTTCCATCGGCGGTCGCTTCGCGGCCAGTCTCTTGATGGCCGCGGTCAGCGCATCGTGCGTCGTCTGGTCGGGATCGAAGTGCACCGTCACGGTCGCGTACCCGGCGACTGCCTGGCGTACGTCCCGCCGCTTCTTCAAGGCGGTGGCGAGCGCAATGGCCCTTGTGTTCAGGGCGGTGTCAAGGCGCGTCCCCAGCTCGGCGAGAAGCGCCGTGTCACCGAGCGGGTATGTTCGGACTCGAGGCGCCGGCCGGCGCGTAGAGCGTGGCGGAGGCATGTGCGCTCACAAGAATGGCGTAGACGGCGCCTGGCAAGAAGCCGACGCAAAGAAGCCCGACGCAAGCGATCGCCATCACCCACGCCGTGACCATCGCGGCGGCGGCGAGGTTCCAGGTCGGAAAGTCACGCTTCACGTCGCGGATCGTCTTCGGAAAGTCGAAGAGCTCCACCGGTCGGCCCGACGCTGCGAAACGACTCGTGCCATGGGGCATGAGAAGCAGCAAGAGAAAGCCCCACGGCAACGCGACCACGAACAGCGCCGCGACGTTCGCGTAAGCACGCGGAAGAGGGATCAGATTCGCGAGCGGATTCAGCGCGAGCACGAACGGCGCCGATAGAAGGACCAAGACGACCGTGGTCCAGAATCCGTCGACGAGCAGGCGCAGAGAGAGCTTCCATGGCGGGGGGACGTCGTGTGCCTCTGCTGACCGGGTGGCAGCGATTGCGTAGCCGAGCAGCAGGATGAAGGCGATGGGCAGCATCAACACCGTTAGGGCGCCGATCGCGAACCTCGCCGGCCACGGGCCACGAAACGGCCACGAAAACGACTCGGCGACCCGCGTCACGGTGAAACCTTAGGATGCGGACACCGCCGTGACCAACGCGTTACTGACCGACCTGTACGAGCTCAACATGGCCGCCAGCTATTTGCGGCGCGGCATGACGGCCACCGCCACCTTCAGCCTGTTTGTTCGCTCGATGCCCGAAATGCGCGGGTTCCTCGTCGCCGCCGGCATCGAATCGTGCCTCGCTCGATTGCGTGACTTTCGCTTTGAAGAGGACGACCTCCGCTACCTGAAAGAGACGCACGGCTATGAGGCGCGCGACCTCGAAGCGTTTCGCCGCCTTCGCTTCACCGGCGACATCTGGGCGATTCCCGAGGGCCGCGTCGCGCTCGCAGGCGAGCCGATCCTGGAGGTGACCGCACCGCTTCCCGAAGCGCAGCTGGTCGAGACCCTGTTCCTCAACGAAGTCACCTTCGAAACGACGATCGCGAGCAAGGCTGCGCGCTGCGTGATCGCGGCCGGCGGTCGCGACGTGGTCGATTTCTCGTTTCGACGGACCCAGGGCATCGAGGCCGGCATCGACGTCGCCCGCCTCTCCGCGATGGTCGGGTTTGCCGGCACGAGCAACGTCGAAGCGGCCCGGCGGCACGGACTTGTCGCGGCGGGCACCATGGCTCATTCCTATATCGAGGCATTTGCCGGCGAAGAGGAGGCCTTCCGTGCATTCGCCCAGGATTTTCCCGGCCGCGCGACGTTTCTGGTCGACACCTACGACACCATCACCGGGATCAAGCACGCGATCAACGTGATCAAGGAGCTCAGGCTCACCGGCCGTCTCGGGATACGCATCGACAGCGGTGACCTGGTAGCCCTTTCGAGACGCGCGCGCGGACTTCTCGATCAAGCCGGCCTGAAGGACGTGCGCATCTTCGCTAGCGGAGGCCTAGATGAGCTCTCCATCGACAAGCTCGTGCGCGATGGCGCCGTCATCGACGCTTTCGGCGTCGGCACGAGGATGGGAGTTTCTGCGGACCACCCTTACCTCGACACGGCATACAAGCTGGTTTGTTATGAGGGACGCCCGGTGATGAAGCTGTCGCGCGGAAAGGTGAGCGAGCCAGGAAGAAAGCAGGTGTTCCGGCGCTCGCGGCCGTTCGGTGACCTGATCGGGCTGGACGACGAAGCAGTTCCGCCAGGTCGAGAGCGGCTGCTGGAACCCGTGGTGCTCGGGGGCGTGCGACGTAGTCCCGAATCTTCGATTGCGCAGGCGAAGGCGCGTTTCGCCGCCGACCTTGCGCACCTCCCCGCGGCGGCGCTAAACATCAATGCGCCCCGCGCACCCGTGGCGCGCTCGACGGCGGCCCTGCGAGCGATGACCTCGGAGACCCGCCGGCGGCTCGTCGCCGGCCATAAGCAGACCGAGTAGAGCCGCCGACTCCGGTTTCGGGCGAACGGGCGTTTCGGGTACTCGTCTGCCTTCGTGCGTCTTAACTCATACGAGTGTTTAGCGAGTTTAGCGGGTTACGATCCGATATACTCGCGCCACCCAACAGCATTTCGGGAGATTTCGATCGTGACAGCTCCTGGGATTCGAGAACGCATTGCCGTCGCTTTGACCGCTACCTCGCTGGTGGTGGCTTGTGTGTTCGGCGTGATGGCCGTCCGGGCTTTCATGGAGCCCGCCTCGGGCACCGTCGCGGAAATGGGCCAGGGGAATGTTTCTGGCTCGCAGGGCAGCGGCAGCGGCGTCGCGAACACGACCGGCTCCAGCGGCGGCTCGACCGCCGGTGGAAGCGTGGTGGCCGGGGGAACCATCACCATCGGCGGTTTCTTCGACATCAGCGGCCCGGTCGATTCCTCAGTCGAGCGCGACACCGTCCGGTCCTACATGCAGGCGGTCAACGCCAGCGGCGGCATCAACGGCCGCCAGGTGCAGTACGTCTGGTGTGACTCGAAGTACGACGCGAGCTCCGCGCATGCGTGCGCCCAGTACCTCATCGCGCAGCACGTGCTGGCCATCGTCGGATGGACGGCGCCCCTCGGCGAGAACAACGAGGTCAGGACGTTCACGCATGCGGACAACGGCGACGGTATTCCGGTCATCGGAGGCCTCGGCACGCCGGATGAATACAACGACCCGCTCAGCTTCCCCGTGTCGACGAGCTTCCTTCGCTACGGCACAGCAGTCGCTGACGAGGCGAAGGCGCTGGGCGCGCACCACCCCGCCGTCGTCGTGCTTTCAGACGTGCCGTGGGTTCATCCGGTCGAGGCCAACCTTCTCAACCGGCTGACCGCCGACGGAATTGGCTACACGGACGTCGAAGAAGTCTCGGCGACCCAGGCGAACTACACGGCCACGGTTTTCAACCTGCAGCACTCACATCACGGGCCCAGCGGCGGCGGCGCCGGTCCGAACTTTCAGTGCGGCGTCGCCGACAAGTCCTGCCCGGATTACGTGATCGCGGCGCTCGACCCGTTCAGCCATCACCGCCTGTTCGACGCCATGGAAGCCGCGGGCTGGTATCCGCACATCCTCGGCGCGGGCCTCGACAAGTTCAACGTGCAGCGCTCGTACGACCGCGAGATCTACGGGGCGCACTCGCTGGTTCCCTTCCTTTCTCCTTATGACAACCAGGGCAACGCGACCGTGCGCCAGTACCTTGGCACCGTCCAGCACTTCTACCCAAACCAGTTCCAAGCGCTTGACATCTACACGCAGCACTCGTGGACGGCGGCGATGCTCTTCGTCGCGGCGGCGAGAAAAGCCGGCAGCAATCTCAGCCGGGCGTCGCTGATCAACGCTCTGAACAGAATCCAGAATTTCGATACCGGATGGTCAGTGCCGCTCAGCTACGGCCCCGGCCCACATGACCCCAACCACTGTTTCAGATACACGGTGGACGCCGCTCCCAACGGCTCGTGGCGAACCGCGAGCGGCTGGATCTGCACATAAGAAGGACGACGAGTGTCTGAATTCGCCGCCTACACAGTCATCGGACTCAGCCTGGGCGCGATCTTCGCGCTCGCCGCCCTTGGCATCGTGCTCATCTATCGCGCCACCGGTGTCTTGAACTTCGCGCACGGCGCGATGGGGATGTTCTCGACCTTCGTCGCCTGGCAGGTCTTCTACAGGTGGGAGCCGAGCTGGATGCCGGGGTGGGCGCTTACCGCAACCGCGGTCCTGGTCGGGCTGGCATTCGCAGTCGTGCTCGGATTAGTGCTCGAACTCGCCGTGTTCCAGTGGGTTCGCACTCGCCCGCCGATCACCAAGGCCGTCATCACCATCGGTGTGCTGCTCGCCCTCCAGTCCGCCGCGTCATTGATCTGGAAGAACAACCAGTACCACCTGCCGATCTACATCGCGCCGCAGACCTGGACGTTCCAGGTCGCCGGTGTGCCCATCGGCGCCAACTCCATCGTGATCGTCATGGTCGCGATCGGGCTTGCATTCGGCCTGGCGGCCTTCTTGAAGTTCACGCGCATGGGGCGTGCGATGCGGGCGGTTTCGGATGACCCCATCTCGGCCTCGCTGTGGGCGGTGCCGGTCGGCAAAGTCGGCGCGTTGAGCTGGATGCTAGGCAGCTTCATCGCGGCTGTCGCCGGGATCCTCATCACACCTTTCATCAACTTCGACACCACGAGCTTGACCCTGATCATCATCGACGCGCTCGCCGCGGCGTTGATCGGAGGCCTGGTCTCTTTGCCGCTGACCGTGCTCGGCGGATTCGTCCTCGGGCTGCTCGAGACCTACCCATCGATATGGATTCAGTCCCTTGGCTTCCCCAGGCTGATCGCGCTGCTCGTGATCGTCGGCGTCCTCATCTTCCGGGCGCCGCGCGGCATGCCGGTGGCGAGTCGATGAGCCACCTCACCCGGCTCCTGGTGGCCATCGCGGCATTTGTCGCCCTGGCATGGATTCCCGCCGGACTCGACATGGGGTTGAAGTTCGACGCGGCCCTGTCGCTGGTTTGGGGATTCGGAATCTTGAGCCTGGTCCTGCTGACCGGTTACGTCGGCCAGGTCTCCCTTTGCCAGGCGACATTTGCCGGCGTCGGCGCTTACGCGGCGGGCATGGTCGTCAACACCTTCCACGCCGGTTACGTGGTCGGAATCGTGGTCGGAGTTGTGGCGGCGTTCGCGCTTGGCCTTGTCGTCGGGCTGCCCGCGCTGCGGTTGCGCGGGATCACGCTGGCGATCGTGACCCTGGGCATCGCCCTGGTCTTCGACAAGTACGTGTTCCAGGACCATCTCTTCGACTGGTTCACCGGCGGATCGGCCGGCTGGCGCGTGGATGGCGCCGACCTGCTCGGGCTGCGCGCCGATTCGTCTTCGCATCTACTCGCGGCTTACGAGGTTCTTCTGGCCCTCTTCATCCTCACAGCGCTGTTGATGGTGAACCTCCACCAGTCGGGTGCAGGCCGCCGATTTCGCGCCATCCGCGACTCAGAGCTGGCGGCGTCGACGATGGGCGTAAGCCTCACTCGTTACAAGCTGCTCGCTTTCGGCCTGTCGGCAGCGATCGCGGGGCTGGGCGGATCGTTCTACCCGCTTGTCGCCGGCTCGGTCAGCCCGCAGCCGTTCTGGGTGTTCACGTCCTTGCAGCTGGCGGCGATCGCGGTCTTGATGGGCGTCCGCTACGTCCCCGCGGCCGCGCTGGGCGGTTTCTTCCTGGCCTTCGTCCCCGACATCCTCACGCGCAACGGCCACGGGACGTTCCTCGGCAGGTACAGCTACGACATCTCGTACGACTGGTTCTCTCTCGCGCTCGGGGTGCTCTTGATCGTGCAGCTCATCCTCCTTCCCGACGGCGTCTGGGGCGATATTCACGCGCGGGCTACCAAGATGTGGTCCGGCCTCCGTAATCGGACCCAGGGGCAGGTGAGCCTCGCATGACGATGCTCAGGGTTCGCGACCTGTACCTCCGTTTCGGCGGAGTCGTGGCCCTCGACCGGGTGTCGCTCGACCTCAACCGTGGCGAGATCCTCGGGCTCATTGGTCCCAACGGAGCCGGCAAGACAACACTGTTCAATTGCATCTCGGGCGTGGTCAGCCCAGATGCGGGCAAGATGTTTTTCGAAGGTCGCTCGCTGCTCAACGCACCCGCACACGAACGCGCGAGACGAGGGATCGCGCGCACATTCCAGAACCTCCAGCTGTGGAACTCGATGACGGTGCTGGAGAACGTGTCGGTGCCGATGGACGCGCTCGGCGGGCGAAGTACCCTAGGGGACGCGCTCGGCAACCCGATGTCGATATTCGCCGAGCGCGCGACGATGGAACGGGCGCGGGCAATCCTGCACGTGCTCGACCTCGGGCGTTACGCCTACACGAAGGCAGGTGATCTTCCGGTCGGCATCCAGCGCCGTGTCGAGATTGCTCGAGCGCTGGCGGTGCGCCCGAAGCTTCTTCTTCTCGACGAGCCGGCGGCAGGACTCGACGCCAATGAGACGCGGCGACTCGCCGAGCTCCTTTACACGGTTCGCGATCGGTTCCACGTGTCGATACTCCTGGTCGACCACGACATGAGCCTGGTCTTGCGCGTCAGCGATTACGTCTACGTGCTCGACTTTGGCAAGCTGCTGGCCCGCGGCCGGCCGGCGGACATTCGCTCGGACCCGAAGGTGATCGCCGCTTATCTCGGCGAGTCGACCTACGAAGCTTCTGAAACCCGAGCCGCCATCGATGCCCCCGCGACCGCCGAGCAGGCGCCGCTCCTGGAGGTGACGAAGGTCGCGGCCGGTACGGCCCCCTGGAGGTGATCAGGGACGTCAACCTCAGCGTGCGCCCGGGCGAGATCGTTGCTTGCATCGGCGCCAACGGCGCGGGCAAGACGACGGCGCTGCGCGCGATCTCCGGCATCATCAGACCGCGATCCGGGCGGGTGCGCTTCGGAGGGCGCGACATCACCGGGCGGCCGCCAGAGCAGATTGCCGCGCTGGGGCTCGCGCACATTCCCGAAGGCCGGGGACTCTTCCCCCGCATGAGCGTGGAGGACACTCTGCTGCTCGCCTCCGACAACACAGGCGACCGAGTCGATCCGCGCGTCGCATACGAAGCGTTCCCCCGGTTGAAGCAACGTCGGTGGCAAGCAGTGGGGACGTTGTCGGGTGGTGAGCAGCAGATGGTCGCGATTGCGCGCGCCCTTCTCGCGCGGCCGAAGCTCGTGATGGTGGACGAGATGTCACAAGGGCTGGCGCCGACCATCGTCCGCCAGCTTTTCGAGATGCTCATCATCCTCCGGCGGCAGGGGATCGCGGTGCTGCTGGTGGAGCAGTTCGTCGAGTCGGCGCTCGAGATCGCCGATCGCGCGTACGTCTTCGAGCATGGCGCCGTCGGCCACGAGGCTGCGGCGGCGGATCTTCTGGCGGACCGGAAACTGATCTCAGGCTCGTATCTCGGCAGCGCCGTGGACGAGGCGACCGCGGTTCCGCTCGGAGCCAACGGCAACGGGCATCGCCCCGATGTCGAGCTGATGGAGACCCTCGCCCTCAAAGTGCCTGCGGGCGTGAAGCGGGCGATCGAAGAGCGAGCCGAGCACGAGGGGCGACCCGCCGGCGCGGTCGCGCTCGAGCTCCTGGAAGGGGCGAAAAAGTGACGCGCCTGGTTTCGCTGCCAGTGGCTTTCGCGGTGTGTCTCGGTTATCTCGTCACAGCCCCGCTGATGGCGATGGCCGAGGTTCCCGGCAGCTATACGAGCTATGGATACGGGACCGGTGTTCACACGATCGCCGGCACCAGCGCATTTCCGAACTTCCAGAACGGGGCTGTCAACAACCACTACCCGCTGGCGCAAGTGCAGCAGGACGCCTCGCCATCATCGGTAGGCAAGGCGGCGTTCTCCGACAGCGGCCCCCTCGCGGACACGGCCGGCTCTCAGTACAACCAGAGCTGCAGCTCGGGCAACCCGCCGCCACCACCGAGCGCATGCCAGAACCCGAACAACCAGGTGCCGTACGCGACCTCGACGTACCCGGGCGGTCCCGACCGGGCGCATGTGGATAGCTGCTCGGCGAGCCAGGCATCCGCGCAGCAGCAGAATCCCTGCCCTGCTGGGCAAGCCGCGTCGCGAGGCGACAGCGATGCTCTTCAGCTCAGCGCCGACGCGTGGGGTTACTACGCGGGCGGAGGCGCCCAGCCGTTCAGCGGCGCCATTGGCGAGAGCCACACCGTGGTCAGTCAGAACGGCGTGCTCACGGTGACGACTCACTCCGAGGTGCAGAGCTTCGTGATCGGCACCCTTCGGGTGAGCAAGGTGACCGTCGACACGATCGCCACGAGCACCACGAGCAGCGGCACCGCTGATGCGCACGTGGTGGTCGGCGAAGTCACGGTGAATGGCCAGCCGGTCAACATCACCGACCAGGGGTTGACGATTCAGCAGCAGCAGCCCGTGCCGTGCCCTGCAACGCCGTCTCCGCCGCCGGGCGCGCCGTCACCTCCCGCTGTGCCAAGCCCACCAGGGCTGCCACCGCTGCACGGGGATAGAGCGGGCTCGGCGGGCACCTCGGAAGCGTCGAGCTGCGTGCCTGGGATTGACATCACCTACATCAAGATCTTCACAGCACAACCAACGAAGACTGTTGATGGGAGCCACGCCACTGCGTGGGCGACAGGCTTGCACATAGTCGTCACGCATCCCACCCCTGGACCCGGGGTGCCGCAGCAGAGCACTGAGTACGTTCTCGGCGAGGGCTACGCGGACGCCAACGCCGGCGCCGGCGGCGGGTTCGCCGGATTCGGTGGTTTCGGCGGTTTCGGCGACTTCAGCGGATTTGGCGGTGACTTCGGCGTTGGCGCGGGCCTGGCCGGTAGCACCAACGGCGCCGCGGGCGCAATCACCAACCTGCTGGTCAACCGCGAGCCGCCGGCGCTGCTGTTCTTCACGCTCGAAGCGCTGGTCCTGGCCTCGGCCGCGGCCTGGGTCTGGGCGCGGAACGCGCCGGTCGAGGAGGTTTTCAACGAGGTCCTTAGTCCCTGATGGCGCATGTGCTGCGCCAGCGCTCCCAGCCACATGCCCGCGCGTACTGCGAGCTCGATCGCTGGAGCTTCGATCCTCGCTACACCAATGGCCGGTGCCCGATCTGCGGTTGGGCGCCCACCGGCGCGCCGACCGCGCCTGCTTGGTTGCAGGTGGCACGCCGGGTCGATTGGGAGCTTTTCGCGCTCGCCGGCCTGGCCATCCTCCTCGCCGTGCTTGGCCTCATCGTCGCCCAGGCCGTGGGGTTCAACCTCCCCATCGCCCACGTGTCACCAAGCACCATCGCTTCGGGCGCACGCACCGCATCCGGCGCGCGCTGACAACTCCGCGGTCCGAGGTCGTTGCCGGAGCAGTTCAGGCCCATCGTCTTCAACACCAAGACGCCGCACTCGATGCCGGTCTTCTTGATCGATGGCGCCGTCGCCGGCACGTGGCGACACGATGGCGGTCAAATCGTCACGAAACCATTCGAACCGATCCCTCGGTCGGTGCGTAGGGAGCTGGATGAAGAGGCGAAAGCTCCGGCCGCGTTCCACGGAGACTAAATTCTTTTGACTCGCACCTCGAAACCATCCGGCGTCGGGCGAAGCTCCACGTCACCCGCCCGAAGCCTGATCCCGTTCTCCTGACGCGTAGCCACCACGGAGCCTTCGAAAACGAGCTCGGCAAAGCGCCACTCTCTACCTTGCCTGCGCATCTTCACAAGCACGCCGGTGGGGCTGCGCCAGACAGCCTCGCCCGCTGATTTGAAGCCATCCGTAACCAGCTCACCGACCCGATCGGCCACCGACGGCGGAGACGGCAGCACGCGGACGATCGGCTTGCCGGGCGCTAGGGGTGCTTTGCCGGGCGGCCGCCGGGCGCGTGCCTGATCGAGCGAGAGCTGGAGCAGCTGCGAGCCTTCTTCCTGGGCGAAGAACGCACCGGAGATGCGGCTCGGATCGCGAGACCTGCGTTGGCAGATGGTGCAGTCGGCGGCGGCGTCGACTGCGATGAACGATCCCGCCGGCA
>WNFB01003272.1_pt1 | contig 14273 bp, 14 predicted proteins | sample 5400501 | NCBI WGS metagenome assembly WNFB01 (sample SAMN13153341, study PRJNA577476) | soil metagenome | isolation source: 200 cm saprolite under Douglas fir tree site 2 hole 1 | place: USA:California | collected 2015-04-18
ACCTCACTGCGGAACAGCGCGACAAGATCAAGGCCATGGTGAACATGGATACTCTTGGACTGGGGCCAACCAAAGTATGGTCCAGTCATGCGGATAAGGAACTTCTACGCTCGCTGGCCGTCGTGGCACAGGCATTGAAACTCCCGATTGCCGGGGTCAATGTCGACAGGGTCGGATCGACTGACTCCGAGTCGTTTGCCCATAATAAGATTCCCAGCATCACCATCCACTCCCTGACCCAGGAAACATTGCCGATCCTGCACAACCCACGAGATCGGCTGAGCGCCATCAAGATGGACGACTATTATTCCAGCTACGTTCTGATCGCGGGATATCTCGCATATCTTGACGAAGCGCTTGGGCGGCAGGCCCAGCCGACACAAAAGTCGAGCCCTTAGCGTAGCCTGATTCGCTTTCCATCACTTCTTAAAGAAAGCATCGAGCGCCGCTTGTGCGATCGCTTCGTCAATCTCGGACTTGGCGCCACTGGCGGCAATGCCTCCAATGGTTTGGCCGTCGACCTTAATGGGCAGTCCACCCTGGTTGGGGAAAAAGTCGGGGAATGCCAGGATCTCGACGTTGCCGTTTTTCAAGGCATCGGCCCCGTTTTTCGAGGGACTCTGGTAAAACGCAGAGTGCCGGGCCTTTTTCTGCGCGAACTGAATCGTGTTGAGGGACGCGCCGTCCGCCTTTTCCAGAAAAAGCAGGTTGCCACTTTCGTCCACGATGCAGATGGTTACCTCAACATTGAGCTTCTTAGCCTCCGCCTCAGCCGCGGTGACCATCGTCTTGATAGCGGCCAGGTTCAAGTGTTTCCTGGTGGGCAGGTCGGCCGCCGAAGCTGCTGTCACGAAACTCAGCATCACAACAAGTAGTTTGAACATGAGCCGGATGCTACCAGCCGATTTGCCAGTTTTCCAGATGAAAGGGCGTAGATCACGCCACATTTCGATCGCCAGCCGCGATCGCATCGCGCTCGGCCGTTAGATCAGTGTTCTTAAGATGCGCCGTCCGCGCGACCGTGGAAGAGCGGCCCTTCTAGGGCCGCGTAAGCGAATCGAGTTGAGGCGGCTTTAGCCGTGGTGGTCGGCTTTCGTTGTCGCGCCGAGAAAAACCATCCACCGGGGCTGAAGCCCGTCTCATAAAGGCGCACTTGACGCGGCGCTGAAGCGTCCGCTCTTCCACGTCACTGCATTCGTTTGTGCTGCGACCTTGCGCTTTCTGCAACGGCGGAGTTTTCCTCTCTGAGTTCCAAAGGTCTGTCCCGTAGGGACGGCACCCAACCTTCAGGCATTTCAACTCCTGAGGGTTCCCGGTGCTACGGCTTCTTCTTAGCCGGCAAGTACTTCTTTTCGATCGACGCGACGACCACGTAATTCGGGTCCACCATCTCATTGAAGTGAACCCTGGCCACCTTCGACAGCAGTTCGTAAGCGTCCAGATCCGACAGGCCGTAGTCGCGATGAATCCAGTGCACCAGTTCCGTAAGCGCAATCCGCGCGGCGTCATCGACCGGACGATAAGCTCCCACCGTCATGATGGCATCATCATTCTCAAACTGCGGCCACTCGATCGTTCGACCCTTGATCACGCTCACCTGCACCCGCGCCTCGAGCGGAACTTCAACCGCTGATCCGGCAACTTCGCCATCGCCCATGGCCGCGTGCCCGTCGCCGAGATAGAGCAGGCCGCCCTTCACATTCACCGGAAAATAAGCGGTATTGCCCGCACTCGCCTCAGGCGAATCCATATTCCCGCCAAACTCCGCAGGGACAATCGAACTGCGTGCCTCCCCATTCGCTGGCGCAACCCCGATACATCCGAAAAAAGGATGCACCGGAATCTTTACTGAGAAGTCCGAGTCGAGCGCCTTGAACGTAGCCGTGTTGTCCTTATGATCGATGTGGTAAAACCACACCCGCTCCTTCAACGGAGGCTCAAGCACCGGCGTGTAGTGCGAACCGCTCAGGGCCCCAAAGCCAGGAGAGAAAGCGCCCACACCCGTGTCTCCGTCAACTTGCAGATCGAGAATCTTCACGGCAAGCGTGTCGCCCGGTTCCGCACCTTCTACATAAAACGGCCCGGCGAGAGGATTGTCCCCCTTCGCCATGCTGAGCGTGTCGCCCGGCTTACGCAGCCCATTCCCGAAGCAGTCCAGCGTATTTGTATCGAGAATGTCCCCCGAGTGCAAGCGCAACACGGGCTCGGCCGTGGCGAACAGATACTTCACGTTGTCATTGGTAGTCGTGTAGTGGACGACATTCTGAGCGAAGGCGGCGGTTGTCGACAGAAGCAGCACTGCGAGCGAACGAAAGTTCAAGTGGACCTCCCGGCTGACATCATCAACTCCACGATTGTAAATCGCAAAGTGGATCTTTCAGTCCGAAGGCCCCCTCCTCTCCCAACGCGAAACGTTCTAGGTTTTAGTCAGCCGCTTAGTGCTCTTGCGGCTGGAGATTTTGTGGTGGTTCAGTCGGCGGTCCTGCTGGGAATTTTTCGGGTAGCCGGCCTGGTCCAACATATTTCCTAGAAATCCAAAAGTTCTTCTTCGCGTCCTCGCCCACCCCATCATAAGATGTCATTCCCAGACTCCACATTGCTTCCCCGAAGCCGGACAGGCGTCATTGTCTGTTGCAAGAGCAACAGTTCCATAAAATGTCCCGTGGTGGAACGCGCTACTCTTCTTTCCGTGACTCATTAGCTTGACATTGGTGAAAGTGCAATCTTCAAAGTCGCGGCCATCAATTTCTACAATTTCGTTCAGGAAATTGCGATGTCTGACATGCTCCATCTGATCTATCGGAGTGTCATAATCGGCACGCCATACACTATAGATAGATATAGTCGAAAGGAAAAAAGACAACGCCAATAATCCACCAAACAACTTCAGTTTGGGGGGACTGTACAATGTTGGCTTCGGCGAGTCGGACTGCTTCGCCCTAAGGGCCCTGATTTGTGGCCACGGCCAGACCGTCGCGCCGAAAGTTACCGCTGCACATATTCCGCCGATTAAAGAACCAACAGCGCCTACTTTAGTCCAGTCCATTGCCGCGAGACCTCCTCGAATCGATTCGAGAAAGGCTACGCTTTTAGTATGTTCTTGGGAATATTTCCAAAACAGCTCACTACCCGCGATTCAGACGGGTTTACCCGGTTTTTTTTTGCCGCGCATAAAATCTGCGCGCCTTCGCACGATTCCCGCACAGATTCATCTTGCACCAGCGACGCCGATGGTTCCTGCTCATATCCAGAAAAAGCCACTGGCACGTCTTGGACTCGCATGCACGCACAAATTTCAGATGATCGGAGGCCAGCAAATCGGCGGCAGAGCGGGCAATGGGCCATAGGATGTCTTCAAACGAAGATAAGTCATCGAAACGCCATTCAAAACGCCCGTTGGCTTGCGCCAGGCTCGAGTGCCGCGCCGCATCCTGCGCGTACGCATTCAGCTGGGCAAGCGCCATCGCGGGGACAGGCTCTTTCCTCATGATCGCCCGGAAGATCGCGTACATCGCCTCGCGCAACTCAATCGCCGCTCGCAACACATGCTGCGCGCCTTCCGGATCCATCAGGCTGCGCTTCATCAGATGGTCGACGCGAGTTTCTCCAAGGATGCCTGTGTCTTCCGCAAACCGCGCCAGATCGATATAGTTCTTCAACAATTCTTTGGGTTGATCGCTGGGGCGATCGTCGAGCGTATTGACGAAGTCCAGGCAAAGCACGCCACCGTGAAGTTCAAACCGCGGCGGCCGCCGCCGATCTGAGTGAGTTTCCATTCTGTCCTCATTATATAACCAGTAAAATGTGCTTGACAGGTTATATCACAGCGCCTAGCATCATGAGTAACCATTGAATGTTGTTTAGAAGGTTAGATCATGATTATCGACCAACCGGCGCAAATGATGGCCCTGCTACGCAGCGGCAAGATGATAAATATTGGAGGTAGACCTGTGATCGTCGCCCGCAAATCCGCGACCCCACCTGATCGTGGCCGCGCCATCAAGCTGGCTCTGGCCTTTACGGCGATTTACCTTGTTTGGGGCTCGACGTACCTCGCCATTCGCTATGCCGTCGAGACCATTCCTCCCCTGGTGACCGCGGGCATCCGCCACACGGTGGCCGGCGGCATCATGCTCACCTGGGCGTGGATGAGCGGCTTTCGGCCCACCCGCCAGCAATGGATCTCCGGCGCCATAGTCGGCTCGCTGTTCTTCCTGGTTGGCCACGGCACGCTGCACTGGGCTGAGCAGTATGTCGGATCGGGCCTCGCCGCATTGCTGATCGCAACCGAGCCCATGTTCATCCTCGTGTTGGGCTGGCTGATGGGCCAGCAAAAGATCAGCCACCTCAGCGCGTTGGGCCTGGCACTCGGCATCGGCGGAGTCGCGATCCTGACCGGAGCAGAACTCACGCATGGCTCGAGCCTGCTGGGATTGTTGGCCGTGCTGCTGGGATCGTTGTCGTGGGCAGCCGGGGTGGTGATCTCACCCCGAGTCAAGCTGCCCTCTGACGCTCTGGGCCGCACGGCGCTGCCGACCATCTGCGGCGCGGCGATGCTGCTGATCGCGGCGGGCGCTACGGGAGAGTTTCAGGCGACGCACTGGTCGAGCATTTCGATGCGCTCCATTCTTGGACTGGTTTATCTGATCACATTCGGATCGGTGGTGGCGTTCACGGCGTACACGTGGCTGCTGCAGCAGTGTCCGCCGGCGCTGGTGGCGACACATACTTATGCGAATCCCGTGGTGGCGGTCCTTCTGGGCTGGCTGCTCGCGGGCGAGCCTTTGAGCATGCGGGTGGTGCTGGCGTCGGTGGCGATCCTGGGAGCGATCATGCTGATCCGCCGCGGAGAAAGCGCAGCGGTTGGTTGCGCAACTCCCGAGACTCAGCCTGTGGGGAACAAGTTGGCCGAGGCCGTCAGGAGAGCCTCATGATTAGCCGACTCTGGCATGGATGGACGAAGCGCGAGAACGCGGACGCGTATGAAGAGCTGCTGCGAAGCGAGGTGCTGCCAGGCATCCATCGCGTGAAGGGGTTCAAGGGTGCGCACCTGCTGCGCCGCGATGTCAAAGACAAAGACAAAGACGAAGTCGAGTTCGTAACGCTGACCCAGTTCGATTCGCTCGAGGCGGTGAAAGAGTTCGCGGGCCAGGACTATGAGGTGGCAGTCATCCTGCCTGAGGCGAGACGGTTGCTGTCGCGGTTTGACGCCCGCTCGGCGCACTACGAGACTGTGTTGCGGATCAAGTGAAGAGCGTGGCGAAGGAATCTTCCTATTGAGATTTAACCCGGTGACGAGATTTAACCCGGTGACAGACGGGACGTACCCCACCTTCTTGAAACTGATGACAACCGCTCTTGGCGACAAACCAGGAAACATCTCGTCTGTCACCCGGGAACTACGTAGGGTTGGCAACCAGAGGTAGTTTAAGCAAGAACCGCCCCAAGAGGCCAAACCCAATCCCGACAATTAAGGAAAGGCCAGTTCCGATCAGATATGAGTAGTAATCGTTGAGATATTCAACGGTGTTTGTAGTCTCGGTTCCTTTGGGATTGAATTGTGCAAGGCCCTTGAGGACGAGCCATCCTCCAATTAGGGCGTAAGGTAGTCCGAGCAAGAGAGAAGAAGTATATATAACGCGTTCTAAAAATCCTACACCCCATGCCCTTGGATGCGGTCCGCCGGTCCTGTTCTTTCCAAGGAAAAAATTCAGCCCCCAGACAACAAGAAAGTGCCCCAGGCCGAGCGAGAGACAGTAGGTAAGACCAACTACAGCAATCGAACACCACACGCTCATGCCGAGGAACCCTAGCAGAGAAAAATAGGCGCCGCAAGTGGATGGACCGACGGCGGGTTGGCGCCCAATCCCTCTAACCCACAAGAACTAGGGTACGTCTGTCCCCGCATTCACCGTCCCACCCCCTTCACAAAACGCAAAGGATGGCCACCCGGCAAAATAGTCTCTTTTCTCGCTTAATTTCGATAGTGCAAACTCTTGCACCTTGACCAGACGAGCAGCCCGGGACGAGAATTTCTCGTTCTCGGCTGCCTGAACCACTCTCCCCTACCAGCCGAGTGCGCCACGAAATTCCAATTCTGACTGGGAGCAGGTCTCGATGAAATCCTTCGGGCTAGTCTGCCTGATGCTCTTGTCCACATCACTCACTGGCCAATCCACTGCGACTCGACGAACGGAGCCGCGACTCAGGGCACCGATGATGCTTCCTCGTGTTCAGCAAGGGACGCATCTTACTACCTTTGGCTCAGCTATTCGCCGGACAGCTTCCACGCAAGCAGCAAGCTTGAACTTCGCTCCCGCTGTGGACTACGGCTCGGGCGGATTTGATTCATTCTCTGTTGCAGTGGCCGACATAAATGGGGACGGCAAACTCGACCTGGCGGTCTCGAATTTTTGTGACAATTCCAGCGATTGCACCAACGGGATCGGAAACGGAACAGTTGGAGTGCTGCTGGGCAAAGGTGACGGCACATTCCAGAGTGCAGTAGTCTACGACGCGGGCGGTTCCGACACCTACTCAGTTGCGATGGGAGATGTAAATGGCGACGGCAAGCCCGATTTGATAGTGACAAACGAATGTATCCCAGCTAACTGCTACGCCAATGACGATGGTTCAGTGGGTGTTCTGGTCGGTAATGGTGATGGAACGTTCCAACCAGTGGTGACCTACGATTCGGGCGGAACTCAACCGGACTCAGTTGTGGTGGCCGATGTGAACCAAGATGGCAAACCTGACCTAGTGGTCGCGAACGCCTGCGCTTTCCTTACGTTTTGCGAGACAAACGGCTCAGTCAGCATTCTGCTAGGCAACGGCGATGGTACCTTCCAAGCAGCTGTAGCGTCTGACTTGATTGACCGAAACACCGTTTCAGTCGTGGTAGCGGACGTAAACGGGGACGGCAAACCTGATTTGGTCGTGGCTAATGCCCTCGCGAACCACCTCGGAGTACAGAGTTCGGTTAGCGTGCTGCTCGGCAATGGCGATGGAACTTTCCAAGGAGCAGTGACCTACAGATCCGGTGGATTTGGAGCCGATTCAATTGCAGTCGCCGATGTGAATAGGGACGGCAAACCTGACATAGTCGTTGCGAACTCATGCACTAACACTCAATTCTGTGGGAACTCTGTGGGCTCGGCAGGTATCCTGCTCGGTAACGGCGATGGTACTTTCAAGGCGGCAGTGAATTATGGTTCCGGTGGGTACAATGCTCGTTCGGTGGCCGTGGCTGATCTGAATGGCGATGGTAACGCCGATTTGACGGTGGCGAATTACTGTGGCAGCAGCGACTGCAGTAGCGGCGGAACGGTCGGCGTACTGCTAGGCAACGGCGATGGCACCTTCCAGATGGCCACTGCATACAGTTCCGGTGCATTTGGCAGCTCCTTCATTGTTTTCGCGGACACGAACAAGGATGGCAAACCTGATTTACTGGTGGCGAATGCGTGCGCGGCCAGCGTCTGTACAAATGGTGCCGCGGGTGTGCTCATTAATACCAGCGTAGGGACGACCGCAACTTCGCTGATCTCGTCGCTAAATCCGTCAACCTTCGGGCAAACTGTGACATTCACGGCAACAGTCACGTCGCAGGGCTTTCTAGGTACGCCAACGGGAACGGTAACTTTCCTAGACGGAACTACGATTTTGGGAAGCTCATCTCTTAACTCCAGCGGGGTGGCTATCTTCTCGATCTCCAGTCTCGCAGTGGGCACGCACAGTATTACAGCGACGTACAACGGGGACTCGAACTTCACCTCCAGCACCTCACCAGTATTGAGCCAAGTCGTGCAGGGAGCTATTGCCCAGCTTTCCCCGGCAAGCCTTACCTTCGGGAATCAAACCGTAGGCATAGTCAGCAGTCCTCAAACCGTGACGCTGATGAATACCGGGAACGTCGCTCTGACCATTACATCAATCAGCATTACTGGAACGAACAAAGGCGACTTTGCTCAAACCAACAATTGTGGAACTTCCGTGTCGGCAGGGGGCAGTTGTGTAATTACGGTTACCTTCACTCCTGTCGCTGTCGGAACTAGAAATGCCGCTGTCAGCATTACGGACAACGCTCCCGGCAGTCCACAGACGGCTTCGGTCACGGGAGTTGGCGTAAAGCCTGCTGTGACGCTCTCTCCCACCAGTCTGACCTTTTCGACCCAAGTTGTCTTCACAACCAGCAAAGCCAAGACAGTTACTCTGACCAACAGTGGAGCGGGACTCTTGACGATCTCCAAAATCGCTGCCAGCAGCCAGTTCAGCGAAACCAATACATGCGGAACAAGCGTTGCAGCGGGAGCAAGCTGCACGATCAGTGTCACATTCAAACCGACGGCCATAAACACAATCTCCGGGTCAGTTTCCATTACAGACAACGCATCTGGAAGTCCACAGAAAGTAAATCTGACGGGCACTGGAACCTACGTACAACTGACTCCCTCTAGCCTGAATTTCGGCAACCAGCCAGTGGGCACCAAGAGCCTTGGTAAAAAGATCACACTCAGCAACAAAGGGAGTGTATCCGTGAGCATCACGAGCATCTCGATCACGGGGACGAATGGGAGTGACTTTGGCCTGACCACCACTTGCGGCTCGAGTGTCGCGGCGGGGGCAAGCTGCTTTATCACCGTGACCTTCACGCCTTCAGCCAAAGGCAGTCGGTCCGCATCGGTCTCAGTCAGCGATAACGGCGGCGGTAGTCCGCAGAAGGTGAACCTGGCCGGGACTGGGACGTAGAAGGCCCAAGGCTGCCCCCCATGTTCTTTCACAGGGTGGCATAGTGGGCCAACATTCCTCAGACGCTGCACACCATTGCCAAGAGCCGGTGGGTGGCCCTCTTATCGAGGGCCACCCACCGGGCTTATGAGATTTGCAGCGTGACCCTGAGCGGCTTCGAGGGGGCCGGGGCCTGGTTTTGCAGGCGCGCGGGCGAGGCCCCCGCGCCACTTACGCTAGTGGTGCGGGTCTCTGCGGCGCATGTAGTCGATGAACATTTGTTCTACGGGTTTGTCGTAGGACCTCAAGACGTGGCGGACGGTGTGTCCGCTGACCAGGTGGCAGACCTCTTCGGCGAGGTTTTTGGCGTGGTCGCCGGCACGTTCGAGAGACTGGGTCATGAAGATGACCTGCAGGCTGGACTGGCGGACCAGGTTCTCGGGATTCTCGATGTGGCGGAGGAAGATTAGGTTGCGGAGGCGGTCCATTTCGGCGTCGGCGCGGAGGACGTCGACCGCCTTGCCGACGTCGCGGGCGGAAAAGGAGTCGGCACAGTCGGTCAGCATTTTTTCGAGGATGGTAGCCATCTGGGTGAGGTCGCGGGTGTCTTCGGAATCGAGGCGTCCGGCGGTGGCGTGGGCGCTGTTGGCGAAGCTGAGCAGCAAGTCGCCGATGCGTTCGAGGCCGATCATAAACTTCATGCAGGCGAGAAGCTCGCGGGCCTCGGCGGGTTCGACTTCGGTGATGGCGGCGGTGACGCCATCGTCGATTTCCATGTCGAGGGTGTCGAGTTCGCGCTCCCGCTGGCGCAGGGAGTTGAGCAGAGTCGCCGAGCCGGTGGCAATGCCTTCGGCCGCGGCGGCGGCGGCTTCTTTGGCGAGATGGCAGGCTTCCACGGTACGTCGAACCAGGTAGTGATGCGCGGGTTCAGGGAGGGGAGTTTTGACGCTGGCAGTGCTCATCGGGACACTCCTGCGGAGCGAGGCAGAGGACACTCGACTTCTTGTGCCAATTCTAGCGGTCACAGAGATGATTGGCCAACCGCCTCAGAGTAATAGGGAATGGGTAAATGGTGGTTAAAAGGCTGTGAATTTTGTGTCATTTCTGGTGCGCGAGGCCACGGAGCTGGTTCCCCAGGGCGACAGAAGAGTAGCTAACCACCAAGGACACGAAGTATCACAAAGGTTATAGCCCGGAAATCTTGCCCCGGGACGGCCTTTCGACCTTATCTCGGGTGGGCTCAGAACGGGGGTTCGGACGGGCCTAGGGTACGCCGACTCGGATTCTGGCCCTCTCTGTGCTCGGAATCGCTTGACAACATAGGCAACTCTGCTAAAGTTCGGAGAAAGCGATCCACACCCAAACACTATGCGCACAGGTGCCCTGTCTATGAAAAACGTCTACGAGGTATTGCGGCAGAAGGAAATAGAATTGACCCGGCTGGAGAAAGAAGTCGAAGCCCTGCGGCTAGTTGCGCCCCTGCTTTCGGAAGAAAAAGAGTCTATCGCCGAGATGGGGAAGCCCTCCCTGGCGACCGCCGTGGGAGGACCGCAAGCAACAAGCGCCCGCATTCCGGTTCCGTCGTCTCCGTCGGTTCCGGCGCCTCAGCCTGTCCGCGCGGCTGGCTGGGATGATTCCGCGAAGCGCTGGCCGTAAACTGCGCAGTACTTTATGTCACGAGTTCGAAGCTCGTTCCGTACCAGCCCGGGATGCGTCCCGGGCTGACGTGTTTCTGGATGGCCCGCCTGCTTGAGAGGACCGTGATGGGAGTCGGCGACTTTTTGAGGGGTAGGGATGCTTTGACTGCGAACGGCCTTCGCTTCTCGCGAAGGCCGTTCTGCGCTCAGCATGACATGACGATTTAGGACTACACCGCGACAATTTCACGCAGGGCCGCGAGCAGGCGGTCGACTTCGTCGGCGGTGTTGTAGTGCACGAGGCCGATGCGGAGGAACCCGCCGGACTTTTCTACGTCCAGTTGCTCGGTGAGATTCAGGGCGTAGTAGTTGCCATCCCAGGTGAAGAAGCCGCGGTCGCCGAGCTTGGTGGCGAGTTCCAGCGGAGCTTGGCCTTCAATTCTTACAGCCAGCGTGGCGCAGCGTTCGTCGAAGCGGGCGGGGTCGGTGATGCCGTAGATCTTCAGGCCGGGGATCTTGAGCAGGCCGGCGATGATTCTCTGCAGCAGGCCGAGTTCGTGTTCGTGGATGGCTTCGTAGGCGGCTTCGATGGCAGCTCGGCAGGGCGATGCCGAGGGCCGAGCTGCGCTCGGCGGACAGCCGGGGGCGGCTGTCCCCACATTTTCCAGCTTCTCGCCATTTGTCAGCGCATGGCGTCCAAGGTCGGCGAGATACTCCACGCAGGCGGCGATCCCGGCGATGCATTCGTGGTTGAGCGTGCCCCATTCCCAGCGATAGGGAATCGCGTCGGTCAGAGGACGCACCTTGTACGGGCGGAACCGCTTCAGATGCTCGCGCTTTCCGAAGAGCACGCCCATGTGCGGACCGAAAAACTTGTAAGTGGAACAGGCCAGAAAATCGCAATCGAGCGCGGCCACGTCGATCAGGCCGTGGGGGCTGTAGTGCACGGCGTCGATGTAGGCGAGGGCGCCGGCGGCGTGCGCCAGGCGGACAATCTCCTTCACCGGATTGATGGTTCCGACGGCGTTGGAGGCGTATCCGGCGGCGACGAGCCTGGTGTTCTTGTTGATCTTGGCGGTGAGGTCGGCCATGTCGAGCGTGCAATCGTCTTCGTGGATCTCGGCCCAGCGCACGGTGACGCCCCTGTCTTCTGCCATCGCCAGCCAGGGAGAGACGTTGGCGTCGTGATCGAGGCGTGGGACCAGGATTTCATCGCCGGGCTTGAGTTCGCGGCCGATGGCTCGCGAAATGGCGAACGTCAGCGTCGTCATGTTCGGCCCGAAAACGACTTCGTCCGCGCCGCAATGCAGGAAGTCGGCCATGGCGGCGCGGGCTTCGGCAATCATCGCGTCGGTGTGGCGGCTGGTGGCGTAGGCTCCGCCGGTGTTGGCGTTGTCGCGGCGCAGGTAGTTTGAGATGGCGTCGATGACGCGCTGCGGGACTTGGGTACCGCCGGGGCCGTCGAGGAATGCGGCGGGATGGCCGTTCACCGTTTGGGCGAGCGAGGGGAACTGGGAACGGACCCAAGTGAGGTCTAGGGTGGGAGTGACGGCGTGTTCGGTGGTTGGCATGGTTGTCATGGTTCTTGCGGAAGTCTTCCCCGACGAAGAGCGGATCAGATCGATGTGACTTCGCTGAGGTTCCCGCCGTTCTTCTCTTCCGCGTAAAGTCGATTAATTCTAGGCTGCACAGTCCAAATGCCGATGGGGAAGAACTAAAGGAGGAAAAAGGGACCCGCGTAATCGTAGAACGATACTTCTTTCCTCGTTTCTGCCAGCACCAGGTTCTTCGAAACGAAGTTCAGAAGGTAGAACATGCAGAACATGGCCAACAGGTGCAAAGGCAGGATGACGGCAAGCATCGCCGGCGCAGGCGGAAACAAAAGCACGAACACGATGAGATACAGCATTGGATAAACTAGCGCGAAGCGAAAGAACCCAACACTTGGTCTAAGGTCTGGCCGAACAGTGCGATTGAGGAATGATCCCATCGCCCAGAACCACCCGTTAAGAGAGGCGATAAACAACAGCGTAAGGCCCAAGAAAACTAGGTAACCCCTTCCCTCGCTCTTCACCGTCGCCGACTGGATCGAATCGACCAGTGCTATCTGCGTGACAGCCATTATCCCGAAAAGCAGCAAGAAGATCTCCCAGGATTTAGCGCGAAGAAAGAATCTGGTTATCCAATTCATGGCTTTGCTCGCACCGAGGGGATCCACCTGAACCAGGGTGGTTCATTCTATCGCACTGCTCGTACAAAATCCGCCAGCATCCCATACGCGGTCGCGTACAGTCCCGGATTCTCCTCCGTGATCGCGAGCCCGGGAAAAATATCCGTCTCGAAATACACATACGACGATGTTCCGGAAATTTTCCCCATGGGCGAGCTCATTAATACCTTCTCTGGAGCGACGCTCGCCTTTACGCCAGCGCCCACGCGTTGTGCCCGGCAGACCAGCTTGAACGGCCAGCCATCCCTCTTCGCATTGCGTGCGCCTTCGGTCGTGAGGTCGCGAATGCCCTCGCGTTGTATATCCTCGAGTTGCACTGGGACGTCCATCAGCACGGTGATCAGCGCGGCTGTCTTCACGGCGGCGTCCCAGCCGTCGATGTCGTGGGTGGCGTCGGTCTCGGCGACGCCCAGGTCCTGCGCCTTCTTCAGTGCGGTGTCGAAGCTGAGGCCGTTTTCCATTTCGCCGAGGATCACGTTGGTGGTGGAATTCAGGATGCCGTGGAATCCCTGCAGATGGATTGTGGGCAGTTGATCGAACAAAGAGAAGATGGGGACGCCGTCCATCACGGTCGATTCAAAGAGGAATCGCTTGCCGCGGGCCGCAGCCAGGTCGCGGAGCTCGCGGTAGGCGTGGACGATCGGTCCCTTGTTGGCGGTGATGGCGTGGGCTCCGTGTTCAAGAGCGGCGCGAATATGATCGACGGCGGGCTGGCCGGTTTGCACGTTGAGAGACGTCGCTTCGAAGAGGATGTCGGCTTCAGCGGCGGCGAGCCAGTTGTGGACATTGTGCGTGATACCGTGGTCGCCGGCGGCGGACGACTCGATCCCCGGCTTTTCGCGGGCGGGGGCGCCCGCGCCACACAATCCGGTCACGTCTACGCCGGAGGGATCCGCGATCCAGCCCAGCCGCCGTGAGGCCACGCCGGTAATGCGCCAGGAAATTCCGTAGCGCTCGCCCAATTCCTGCGCGCGGTCTTCGAGGAGGCGGACTAGCGTGCGGTTTACGTTTCCGAAGCCGAGAAAACACAAGTTATGGGTGTTAATGGGATTCTCTCTATGTCACATGTGCCTTAGAGCCCGAGGGCAGGATGCCCTCGGGACAGCCGGCGAGACGCCGGCGCTACCAGATGCCGGCGCCACTCATGCCTTTACCCCATTACCGTTGTGTGCTCGGGCTTGATCTTGTAGAGCACGCGCACTTCGCCGGGCTGGCCGTACGGATACTTGTCCACACCCAGATACTTTTTGGCCATTTTGTGGATGTGGTCACCGGCGCCGTCCTCGGTGATTTCGGCAACTTTGCCACGGATCTCTAGATAACGGTACGGGTTCTCGGGATCGATGATTGCCAGGGAGACACGCGGATCGCGGCGCACGTTGCGGTCCTTCTGGCGTCCCTTGGCAGAGTTGAAGATGACGTGCTCGCCGTCGTAGTCAACCCAAACCGGCGTGACCTGCGGCCTTCCATCGGGCATCAACGTCCCCAGGCTGGCAAAGGCCCGCTTCTGAAATAAATCGCGGTACTTCTCGGGGATATCTTGCGACATAGCTCCTCCATATTAGGATGCATCCGCATTATAGACGGGAGCTCGCATGGTTGGCTGCCGTTGATGCGCCACAAAGCGCCGACGCGATTCGCGCTCGCGCCGGGACAGACGGTAGACACTCTTTGCTGTG
>WNFB01003273.1_pt1 | contig 14273 bp, 8 predicted proteins | sample 5400501 | NCBI WGS metagenome assembly WNFB01 (sample SAMN13153341, study PRJNA577476) | soil metagenome | isolation source: 200 cm saprolite under Douglas fir tree site 2 hole 1 | place: USA:California | collected 2015-04-18
ATGGACGCGCGCGTCCTTCGGATCGAGCTCCCGCGCATGGGCGAGGTAGCCGAGCGCGCCCCGGCGGTCACCCACTTTCCACGCCACGCGGGCCAGATCCATCAAGATCGGCACCGCCGGCGGCCGGGAGCCCGCGCTCGCTTCAAGCGCCTCGCGCGCGGCGTCGAGGCGACCCGCCGTTTCGTACCCGACGCCGAGGCGCTGCAGGCCATCGGCGGAGGACAGGCCGCGCGCGCGCAACCCCTCCAGCAGCCGCACGGCGAGGTCGTCGCGCTGATGGCCGGACAGGACCGGCAGGATCGACAGGACGTCCACCTCTGCCAGCTCCGGCCGGGCGAGGAGCGCGTCCGCCGCGCGGTCGGCCTCCGCGCGATGCCCGAGGCCTGCCTCGCCCGCGCACCGCACGGCGAGAACCTGCGCTCGCCGCTGCTGGGCGTCCGGCAGCCGCGACAGGCGCTCGAGCGAGAGAACGAACTCGCCCCGCACCTGCAGCAGCACGGCACTCTGGTAGAGCGCTTCCGGCTGGGCCCGCTCGTAGCGCAGAAGCGCTTCGTAGGTGTCGAGCGCCTTGCTGAGGGCCCCGGCATCCGTGGCCGCGTTGTCCTGATAGAGATGGCCGAGGTTCAAGTAGGCGTCGGTCAGCCGGGGCGCGCTGCGGATGGCTTGGCGGAATCGACTCTCGGCGGCCTGGTAGTGCCCTTCCTGCGCCTCCACCACGCCGAGGAAGTTCTCGATTTCGGGCTGCCCGGGATGGGCCCGGAGAGCCTGCATCAGCTCGGCGCGTGCCTTCACCCGGTCGCCCTGCTCCAGGAGGGTCCGCGCGCGGGCCAGGCTCTCGGCGAGCGACACCGGTGCGGCCGACACGGGCAGCGCGCACAGGAGAAGGAGGACGGCTTCTCTCGTCGGCATCGCAGTCCTATACTCGCCGAGGATCCGCACATGCGCCACTTCCGGAGATCGGCTCTTCTCGTCGTCCTCGGCGTATCGCTCGCCCGCCTCTCGCCGGCCGATACCCCCGTCCCGCTGGACACGCTCTTCGATCAGGGGGTGCAGGCTCTCAAGGCCGGGCGCCTCGACGAGGCAGAGACGCGGTTCCGGCGGGTGCTGCAGCAAGGCGGCAACCGCGCCTACGTCCACAACAACCTCGCGATCGTCTATCAGCAGCAGGGCAAGCACTCCGAGGCCGTCGCCGAGGGCCGGGAGGCGATCCGGCTCGATCCCGCCTACGCGCCGCCCAGGGTCGTGCTGGGCGGGAGCCTGCTCGCGCTGGGCCGCGTGGCGGAGGCGACCGCGGAGCTGGAGCGCGCGCTGAAGCTGCTGCCGAAGGAGCGCCTGGTGCGCGAGCAGCTCGCTCGCGCCTACACGCGCGGCGGCCATCCGGCCGCCGCGATCGAGCAGTATCGCGCCCTGCGCGAGATGGCCCCGGACGATCCGGAGTACGCGTACCAGCTCGGCCGCGCCTACCTTCGCCTTTCCGAATGGGCGATGCAGCGCCTGCGCGACATCGACCCGGGCTCGGCGCGCATCTACCAGGCGCTGGGCCACAACTACCGCGTGCAGGGCCGCGCGGACCTCGCCGTGCGCGCCTTCGAGCGCGCGGTGATAGCCGACCCGAAGCTGCCGGAGATCCACCTCGCCCTGGCGCAGATCCACCTCCAGCAGAAGAACTACGGCGAAGCGCGCAAGGAGATCGACCGGGAGCTGGCCCTCGTCCCCGAGAGCGCGGGCGCCCGGGCGCTGAAGCAGAGGCTCGAAGCCGAGGAGGGCCGGTGAGAGGGGCGGCCGGCCCCGTCCTGCCGGCCTGCCTCGCCGTGCTCGTCGCCGCGACCGCTGCGGCTCAGGAGCCTCCGCGGCCCGAAGGGACAGTCGTGCCGCTCGACGCGCGCGACCTGGATGCGGCCGGCGTCGCCGTCGACCGGCGGGCGGTCATCGCTCAGGCCCTCGGCGCGGGCGCCTACGAGCAGGCGCAGACGATGCTCGTCGAAGAGGCGAAGCGCAATCCTCGATCGCCGGAGCTGCTGCGGCTGCTGGGCGGCGTGTTCTTCGTGCGCAAGGAGTTCCTCAGCTCCGCCATCGCCTTCAAGAAGGCCGAGGCGCTGGCGCCCCTCGACGAGCGCAGCCGCTTCACGCTGGCCATGTCGTACGTGGTCCTGGGCCGCCGAGACTGGGCGCGCCCCGAGCTTCAGAGGCTCTCCCAGTCGGCCCCTCGCAACTCTCTCTACCCCTATTGGACCGCGCGTCTCGATTACGACGATGGAAAGTACGCCGCCGCCGCCGACGGCCTGCTCCAGACAATCGCGCTCGACCCCCGCTTCGTGAAGGCACACGACAACCTCGGCCTGAGCTACGAGGCGTTGGGCCGGTACGACGACGCCATCCACAGCTACCAGGAAGCCGTTCGCCTGAACCGTGAAGTGACGGCGGGCTCTCCGTGGCCGCCGCTGAACCTGGGGCTCCTGCTCTCCCGGCTCGACCGGCTGGACGAGGCGGAGCCGCTCTTCCGCGAGTCGGTGCGCCTCGATCCCCGCTTCCCGCAGGGCCACTACCACCTCGGCACGGCGCTCGAAAAGAAGGGCCGCGCGGAAGAGGCGGTCAAGGAGCTGGAAGAGGCGGCGCGGCTGGATGCGTCATACGCCGAGCCCCATTACGCCCTCGCCCGCCTTTACCGGCGCAGCGGCAACGCCGACAAGGCCGACCGCGCCCTGGAGCGCTTCCTCGCGCTCAAGAAACAAAAGACGGAAAAGCCGACGGGCCCTTAGCAGCGAGCGAGCGATTCACTCGCGAGCGAGCGACTTGGGGGGGAGCGCGAATGCGCGCGGGGGGGTGCTTTCGTTCGGTCAGCACCCCCCCGAATTCTCGATCAAAATTCCAGCCGCACGGCCAACTGGACGTTACGCGGGTTGCTCACGCTCCCGTTCCACTTGCCGAAGTCGGGGCTGGCCAGGTTGGTGTTGAAGGACCCACTGGCCCCGGACCCGAACTCACCCCGGCCGCCGAAGATGTGCCAGTTCCAGACGTTGAAGGCCTCGATGCGCAACTGCATGTTGATACGCCCGCCCAGGTTGGTGTTCTTGACCAGGGAGATGTCCTGGTTGTGGAAGCCGAAGCCTCGATAGCTCGTGACGCGAGCTCCGGTCCCGTAGTAGAAGTTGAACGCGTCGACGGACTCGAAGGCGTCCTTGTTGAAGAGCGGACCCTTGTTGGGGTCGAAGCTGCCCTTGTCCTGGGCAAACGGGTTGGCCCCGGCCTTGATGGCGGGTATGCAGCCGGCCCGGAACTGGCCGGGCACGTTGCAGAAGCCGGACCGGAAGAAGAACGGGATCCCCGTCGAGTAGCGGAGGATCGAGCTGAGCTGCCAGCCGCCGAGTATGGCGTTGGCGGCACCCCCCTGGTCGAGGTACTTCCGCCCCTTCCCGAACGGAAGGTCGTAAACCAGCGCCGCCGAGACGAGGTGCGTGACGTCGTCCGCCGCCAGCGCCCGGTTACGCCCCTGTTCGAAGGGTGAGATAACGCCACCGACCCCGCTCCACGTGGCCGCTCCGCGCTGGATGTTGTCGACGCCGCTCGTGATCAGCTTCGAGAACGTGTACGAGACGAGCAGGAACGTCCCCGACGAGAAGCGCTTCTCGACCTTGGCCTGCAGCGAGTGGTAGATGGATTTGCCGTGGTTCTCGTTGGCTCCCTGCAGCGAGTCGCAGTACTGCGGGTAGGGCAGGAGCGCCTGGGCGAGCGAGGGCGCGCAGCCCGTCATCTGCTCTCGCCAGCCCGGGTACGGCTCGGCCACGCCATGCAGCGAAGTCTGGCCAGGCTGGAACTCGTCGTAGAGCGCATTGCCCAGCGAGAGCAGCTTGGGGTCGAGCGCGTTCAGCGGGTCGTTGTTGGACGGCAGGCGCGTTCCCCGGCTGCCCACGTAGGCCACACCCATCATGAAGCCCTTGGCGATCTCCCGGTCCACGGTGAGGTTCCACTGCTGCGAACGCGGCCGCTCGTTGGCGTCAAGCGGGCGGTAGTTGAGCCCCTGACCGTTGCGGTAGTCGGACCGGATGAAGGGCGGCGGTGCGAACCTGTTCGAGGGGAAGCCCTCTTGCAGCAGGAATGCGGGCTGGAGCCCCCCCAGGGTGCTGTTGAGAGAAGCGTCGTTGCTGAAGCCGTCCTGGCTGATCCCGCCGCCCCAACCGGGATAGAACGCGCGGTCGTAGAAGATCCCCCAACCCGCGCGGAAGAGGGTCTTGGGGTTGAACGCATAGGTCACGCCCAGACGGGGAGCGAAGGCCTTCTTGTAGGCCTTCTCCGGGTAGTCCGCACCGTAACTGGCTGCTCCATACCCTGTCCCCGCGAAGGCCAGGCGCCCCGGACGTCCGGCGGCTCCGGGGTTGGCGCCGTTGGGGTCGAAGAAGGAGAAGACGTTGTACTTCTCCCTCGACGGCGTGTAGTAGTCCCAGCGCAGGCCGTAGTTCAGGGTCAGCTTGTTGCTCGCCTTCCAGGTGTCGCCCAGGTGGAGGATGTAGGCGGACTGCCGCGGGTAGGCGTTGCTCACCGACCGGAACGTGACGCTGCCGTTGTCCACCGCGCCGAGCAGGAAGCTGGCGATCGGGTTTCCGCTGTTCACGCCGAGCAGGCCGGTGGCGCCGCGGCCGAAGTTGAAGCTGCCCGCCTGGTTGCCGTTCTGATGGATGTTGCCGCCGATGTTGCGGTACTCGAAGCCGCCCTTGACGGTGTGGCTCCCCTTGATCCAGGTCATGAGGTCGTTGGCGACATAGGTCGGCCGCGTCGTGACGTTGCCCACGGGAATGCCGGCGTTGCACCCCCACTGCGCGAAGCCGTCGCTGAACTGGAGCTGGGGGCCGATGTTGTTGGCGGCCACGCCGGCGATCTTGGGCAGCTTGTCCACCGCGTCGGCATTGACGCAGCCGTAGCCCTCGTTGCGGTTCAAGTAGCCGAAAGCAAAATGGTTCAGAAGGTTCGGTCCGAAGGTGTGGTCCCAGTTCGCGCGGTTGACCCAGGAGTTCTGGGGGTCGGACAACGTTTCGCTGGCGAGCTCGTGGGGCAGCGCCGCGAAGAACTTCGCCGGGGCGCGCTGGTGCCAGAGCGAGATCGCGAAGTGGTCGTTCTGGCCGACGTAGGTGTCGAACCGGCCGAAATAGTAGTTACTGTCGCCCAGGATGGTGTCCGGTATCGCGGTCGGCACCAGGTAGTTGTTGAGGGGTCCCTCGCTCGTGGGCGACGGCAGGTACTGGAGGAACTGCCGGGCCACCGGACTGAAGCGATTGGACGGGATGATGTTGCCCGGGAAGGGGTCGCGGACGACGACCCCGTTCACGATGCGTGTGGTGGCCGGGTCGTAGATCGGGATCAGGTTCCCGCTCGCGTCGCGCCAATCGCTGAAGTCCCCGTTCCTCTCCTTCATCGAGGGAATGGAAATCGTGGGCCGGTTCACGCCGCCCGTCTGCCGGAATCCCTCGAAGTTCACGTAGAAGTAGGTCTTCACGCCGCTCGACCACAGCCCGGGGATCTTGGCCGGGCCACCGACGTTGGCGCCGAAGTTGTTCTTCTTGAGCGGCGACTTGTCCTTGGTGCCCCACTGCTTGGCGTTCAGGGCGTCGTTCTGGTGGTAGTCGAACGCCGAACCGTGGAAGCGCTCGCTCCCGGACTTCGTGGTGGCGACGATCTGGCCGGAGGTGCTCGAGCCGTACTGCGGCTCGTAGCTGGAGGTCACAACCTTGATCTCGCTCACCATGTCGGGAGAGAAGGGGAAGTCCTGGAAGATCGAGATCATCCCGCTCTGGCTCATGAAGCCCTGCTGCATGCTCGCACCGTCCACCACGGCCTCGTCCCCGGACTGCATCCCGCCGTTGATGCGGGCGTCGAACGCGTTGTTCTGGCCCCCGCTGGAGACGCCGGGCATGAGCAGGACGAAGCTGGCGGCCGCGCGCGGGCCGGTCGCGAACTCGATCGGCAACTGGGCCAGCGTGTCCGGGGCGATGCCCTCCTCGTGAGCGCCGCTGTCGTAGGCCAGGGTCGAGGTCTCGGCCACGACTTCGACCTGCTCGCTCTGCGAGCCGACCCCGAGGCTCACGTCGAGCCGGACGTCGGAGTTGACATTGACCTCGACGTTCTTCTGAAGGTAGGGTTTGAACCCCGGGCTGGTCGCGCGCAGCTCGTAGTTGCCGGGGACGAGGTTGCGGAAGGCGTACTCGCCGGAGTCGGTCGACTTCCGCCGCAGCTCGACGCCGGTCGCGGCATTCTTGAGCACCAGCTCCGCGCTCGCGACGACGGCGCCGGTCGTGTCCAGCACCTTGCCGGCGATGGAACCGTTGAAGCTCTGGGCGCGCGCAGCGATGGGTGCGACGAGCAGAGAGAGGACGATCGCCAGTTGGAGGGCGACGGCTTTCCGCATCGCGGACTCCTTTCGTGAGTCTAGGGGGCAGGGGCTGATTTGGCCGTGTACGTTAACGACAAGCGCCGGGCCTGTCAAGACTGTTTTCGTCGGCGCCATGATACTCCGGCGGTTCAAGACGGAACCTGTAGATGAGTTCGGGCTGAACTCTAGTTCCGAGGCGCCGGCGAAGTCAAGGCGTTTTCTGGCATGCCAGTGACCGGCACCTCACGCATCGCGTGCCGCCTCTTCTGTATGTTGCCGTTCTTGACCGTGTACGTTCACGGGACGATAATGGCGTCCCATGCGACAGTCGAGCACTCTGCCGGCGTGAGGGCGCGCGCGCGGTAAGAGGAGATCCCGCCTGCGTCGCCGGAGGAAGACCGAAGCGCCCAAGCGGACGAAGCCGCCGGGAATCCGCGAGATAGCCCAGACGCTCGGCGTCTCGATCGGGACGGTCGACCGGGCGCTGCACGACCGGGCGGGCATCAACCAGGCGACGAGAGCCAAGGTCCTCGAGCTGGCCGGGAAGCTCGGCTATCGTCCCAACCTGGCCGCGCGCTTCCTGTCCTCGCGGAAGCAGTTCCGCGTGGGCGTCTGCCTCCCCCGTGAGATCGCCTCGTTCTTCGATCTGGTGCGGGACGGGATCCAGGATGTTGCGCGCGCGTTCGAATCCAACGGTGTGAGGGTCGTCTACAAGTCCTATCCCCGGCTGGGACAGGGAGAGACCGAAGCCCTGGCCGAAGCGCTCGACGATCACATCGACGGGCTCGTGATCGCGCCCGGGCGCCCCGAGGGCCTGGCTCCGCTCATGCAAAAGGCGGCGGAGCAGGGCATACCGGTCGTATGCGTGAACACCGATGCGCCGGGCATCGAGCACCTCGCCACGGTTTCCGTCGACTCGGCGACGAGCGGCGCCCTGGTCGGGGAGCTGATGGGCCGCTTCCTGGGGGGAGAAGGCCGCGTGGTCGTGGTCACCGGGCAGCTCAGCACCGTCGATCACCTGCAGAAGCTGGATGGGTTCCGGAAAGAGATCGGCGAGAGGTGGCCGGGGCTCGGCATCGCCGCGGTCGTGGAGGCCCATGACGACGAGGCCGAGGCCTACGAGAAATGCCGGGACGTCCTGGCGTCCACTCGGGACGTCGCCGGCGTATACGTCAGCACCGCCAACTCGATGCCGGTCATGAGGGCCCTCGATGATCAGGCGCTGAGTGGAAGGGTCGCGGTCATCACGACGGACCTGTTCCCGGCGCTGGCGCCGCTCATCGAATCGGGAAGGGTCGCGGCCACGATCTATCAGCGCCCGTGGGTCCAGGGCCAGATCGCTTTCCAGGCCATCTACAAGTACCTGGTGGAAGGCGTGACCCCGCCGCCGGTGAACCGGTTGTCCCCCCACGTCGTGATGCGGAGCAACCTGAAGCTGTTCCTGGAGAGGATGCGGTCGGACACGGTGGAGGTCGGGGGAGTCCCCGGGCGGCGGTCCGAGGCGCGCACCGCGCACAGCGGTTCGATTGCGACGTTCGCGGACGAGATCCGATGAAGAAGCGTGAGCGCACGGGCACTCTCCTGAAGCGGCTGCTGGTCGGGGCGCTGGCCGGGTGGGCGGCGCCGGCCGCCATGGCCGCCACGCCGGCGAGGACCGCGCCTCCGCCCGAGGCGTCGGCCGCCGTGCGGGCCTTCGATCGCGGCGACTACCCACGGGCGATGGCACTCGCCCGCCAACGGCTGAAGGCCTTTCCCCGCGACACGAGCGCGCGCCTTCTGCTCGCCCGAGCGGAAGCCGCGCTGGGCCGCTTCGAGAACGCTTATCAGACGTTCCGGAGCGTGCTCGCACTTCAGCCCCGGAGCACCGACGCTCTCTACTACTTGTCGATCCTCGGCGGCGTGCTCGCCCAGGGCGAATACGACCGGCTCTTCGCCCAGGCTCCAGACTCGCCGCGGGCGCACCAGCTTCGCGGCGACCTCCATGTGGCCCAGGAACGACCGGTCGAAGCGGAGGCGGAATACAAGACGGCCCTCGAGGCGGCGCCCGCCTCGCTCGAGGTGCTGATCGCCCTCGGCGACCTGACGCGTCACCAGTCGCGGTTCGAAGACGCCCTTGTCTACTACGGGCGGGCCGCGGAGATCGCGCCGCACGACTACGACGTGCTCTACGGCGTCGGCGTCTGCCGTTCGTACCGGCAGGAGTACGCGCCGGCCATCGAGAGCTTCCGCGGAGCGCTTCGCGTCGATCCGTCCTCGGCGCCCGCGCACCTGGCGCTCGGCCACGCGCTGCTGCAATCGGGGCAGGCGGCCGCGGCCGTCCCCGAGCTGGAGGAGGCCGCGCGGCTGGAGCCGCGGATGCTCCAGGCCCAGTACTTGCTGGGTCGCGGGTATCGGGCCCTCGGGCGCGCCCAGGAAGCGGAGGCCACTTTCGCCCGCGTGCGGAAGCTCGTCCAGGGACAGACCGAGAGTGCCATCGACGCGGCGCAATCCCGCGACCCGCTCGGCCAGCAGAAGCCGGCCGAGCCGCCGCCACCCCCGGACGAACCGTAGAGACCAGACGCCCGGCGTGTCTCCCGATCGAAGCCGGCGACTCGGACTGCTGGGAGGGCCGCTGCTCCTGCTGCTCACCGCGCAGCGGCCCCTGCGTCCGACCGTCGCCGCTCCGGCGCCGTCGACGGACGCCGCCCCGGGTGTGAGCTTCGTCGACGTGACGCGGGCCGCCGGCCTCGCTTCCTTCCGTCAGGTGTCGGGTGACACCGTGAAGAACTACATCATCGAGGCGACGGGCTCCGGTGTCGCGCTCTGGGACTACGACAATGACGGCTGGCTCGACGCGTATCTCGTGAACGGATCGACCTGGGCGGCGCTGGCCGGCCGTGAGTCGGCGCCTTCGGCCGCGCTCTTCCACAACAACCGCGACGGCACGTTCACCGACGTGACCGCGGCGGCCGGAGTGGCGAACGGGCGCTGGGGCCAGGGCGTGTGCGAGGGCGACTTCGACAACGACGGCTGGCCCGACCTCTACGTCACCAACTTCGGCCGGAACCGGCTCTACCGCAACACCGGCCACGGCACGTTCACGGACGTGGGCGAGGCGGCCGGCGTCGCCGTGGACGGATGGTCTACCGGCTGCGCCTTCGGCGACTACGACGGCGACGGCAAGCTCGATTTGTTCGTGGCCGGCTACATCAGCCTCGACCCGGCCCATCTGCCCCCCGCGCCGCCCGGCGCGGGGGCGGCCGTCAAGAACACGGGCCCGGCGCCGAGCCCGGGCCCCGAGCAGCGGGGCATGGGTGCGGCGTATGCGCCGGGCATGCCGTACTGCGAGTATCGCGGCCAACCCGTCATGTGCGGCCCGCGTGGGCTCAAGGGGGCGCAAGACCACCTCTTCCACAACAACGGCGACGGCACGTTCACCGACGTCAGCGCGCGGGCCGGCGTGGCCGACACCGCCGGCTTCTACGGCTTCGGGGTGGCTTTCTTCGACTTCGACGATGACGGCCGCCTCGACCTCTTCGTCGCCAACGACTCGACGCCAAACTACCTCTATCGCAACCAGGGCGACGGCACGTTCAAGGACGTCAGCTACACGTCCGGCGCCGCCCTCGACGAGACGGGCCGCGAGCAGGCCCACATGGGCGTGGCGATCGGCGACTACGACAACGACGGCCGCGACGACATCCACGTCACGAACTTCGCGGATGACTCGAACGTGCTGTACCACAACGACGGGAACGGGCTGTTCTCCGACGTGAGCTACGCGGCGGGGATCGGCCGGCCCAGCGTCCCATTTCTCGGGTGGGGCACGTCGTTCCTCGACTACGACAACGACGGGCGCCTCGACCTGTTCGTGGCCAACGGGCACGTTTATCCGCTCGTCGACCGGTTCGACTGGAACACCTCCTACCGCCAGCGGCCGCTGCTGTTCCGCAACGTGAAGGGCCGGTTCGTGGAGGTGGGCGGGTCGGCGGGACCGGCGATGGCCGTTGCGTGGCCGAGCCGGGGGCTGGCGGTGGGGGACATCGACAACGACGGGGACGTCGACGTGCTGATCAACAACATCGACGAGACGCCGGTGCTCCTGCGCAACGACGGAGGCCATCACGCCGGCCACTGGCTCACCGTGCGGCTCGTGGGCGACCCCGCCCGCAAATGTCCGCGCGACGCGATCGGTTCGGTCGTCTACTGCACCGCGGGCGGCCTGCGCATGCGGGGCGAGGTGGCGAGCGGCCGCAGCCAGCTCTCCCAATCCGATCTGCGCGTGCATTTCGGACTCGGCGCCGCCACGCGCGTCGATCGCTTGGAGGTGCGCTGGGCCAACGGGCCCACGGTCTCTTACGAGGTGCCCGCCGTCGACTCGTTCCTGGTGATCGACCAGTCGCAAGGGCTGCTCCCTCCGAGCGCCATGCCCGTCGCCCGGCCATGAGGGCCGGCGGCGCCGTGCTCCTGATCCTGGCGGGGATGTGGTGGGTGCGCGACGTGCCAGCGACGGAGCCGCCGCCCGTCCGGTTCGTGGACGTGACCGCGGCGGTCGGCGTCGACTTCACGCACGAAGCCTCGCCCACTTCGCAGAAGTACCTGCCCGAGACCATGGGCGCCGGCGTCGCCGTCTTCGATTACGACGGCGATGGACGGCTCGACCTGTTCTTCGTCAACGGCGCGCGGATCGACGATCCGATGCCGAAGGGAGCGACGCCGCTCAAGGACGGTGCGCGCTACTGGAACAGGCTCTACCGGCAGACCGAGTCCGGCCGCTTCGAAGATGTCACCGCGCGGGCCGGGCTCGCGGGCAGCGGCTATGGCCAGGGCGTCGCCGTGGGCGATTACGACAACGACGGAGACGAGGACCTCTACGTGACCGCGCTGGGTGGAAACCGGCTCTACCGCAACGACGGCGGCCACTTCACCGACGTGACGGCGGAAGCGGGGGTGGCGGGATCCGGCTGGTCCACCAGCGCGGCCTTCGTCGACTTCGACGGCGACGGCCGGCTCGACCTGTTCGTCTGCCGCTACCTGGACTGGTCCTTCGCCGCCAATCCCTATTGCGGAGAGCCCGCGCCTGGACCGCGCGCCTACTGCCATCCCGACCGGTTTCGCGGCATCCCGGCGCTGCTCTATCACAACGAGGGCGGCGGCCGGTTCCGCGACGTGTCGCGCGAAGCCGGCGTCGCCAACCCCGAGGGCAAGTCGCTGGGCGTGGCCATCGCGGATTACAACGGCGATGGCCTCATCGACCTCTTCGTGGCCAACGACTCCGTGCGCGAGTTCTTGTACCGTAACCGGGGAGGCCGCTTCGACGAGGTAGGCCTCGCCGCCGGCACGGCCCTGGACCAGGAGGGCCGGGCATACGCCGGGATGGGGGTCGACTTCGCCGACTACGACAACGACGGCCGGCCCGATGTGATCGTGACCAACCTGTCGAACGAGCGCTACGCGCTCTACCGCAACGCGGGCGACGGGACGTTCTCCTACGAGACGTACGCTTCCGGCCTGGGCACGATGACGCAGCTGTGGTCCGGGTGGGGCGCGCGGTTCATCGACTACGACAACGACGGCTGGAAGGACCTGCTCTTCGTCCAGGGCCACGTGCTCGACACCATCGAACGGACCTCGCCCCATCTGCGCTATCGCCAGCCGCCCCTGCTCGCACGCAACGAGCACGGGCGCTTCCGCGACGTCTCCGCCGCCTCGGGCGAGGTGTTCCACTCGACGTGGGCAGGCCGCGGGCTGGCCGTGGGAGACCTCGACGGGGACGGGGACCTGGACGCAGTGGTCACGACCGTAGGGGGCCGCGCCTACGTGCTGCGCAACGAGGGCGGCAACCACGGACACTGGCTGATGATTCGGCTCGTGGGCCGGCGCAGCAACCGCGACGGCATCGGGGCGGAGATCCGGCTAACGACGACCTCGGGAGCGCTTCGCCTCGCGACGGCCACCACTTCCGGCAGCTACCTGTCGGCGAGCGACCGCCGAGTCCATTTCGGCCTGGGCGCGGAAACGTCGGCCCGTTCCATCGAGGTGCGCTGGCCCAGCGGCATCGTCCAGCGTCTGAGCGACGTGCCCGCCGATCAGTTTTTGACCGTCACCGAGCCGGACGGGCCCCTGCGGTAGCTCAGATCTCGCCCCGCCGCCGCTGTTCGACCAGATGCTCGCTCGTGCGCAGCGCGAAGGCGAGGATCGAGAGCGTCGTCGTCTTGTCGGTGCAGCCCAGGAAGACGCTCGCGTCGCAGACGAAGACGTTGCTCACGTCGTGGGTCTGACCGAAGCGGTTGGTGACGAACTGGCGCGGGTCGTTCCCCATGCGCAGGGTGCCGGTCTCGTGCAGGCTCCAGCCCGGCGTGTACGGCTCCTTCCCGGCGCCCCACACTTTGCCGCCCGCGCTGCGGATGACGGACGCCGTCGCCTGCTTCGCGTGCTCCCACATGAGCAGCTCGTTGGGGCCCCACTGGAAGTGGACGCGGATGACGGGGATGCCGTATTGGTCCTTGACCTCGGGATCGATGTCTACGTAGTTGGTCGCGCTCGGCAACGACGGGATCTGGCAGTAGAACGACACCGGCGCCGGGTAATACCGCTTGATGTCGCGCTTGAGCTGGCGCCCGAAGCCTTCGACCTGGTCGTGGTACCAGGGGAACTCGCCGCACCCGCCCGTGGGATAGATCGAATAGCCGCGGATGAACTTCTCCTCGCGCGGGCTTTTCAGGTTCTGCCAGCGCGGCATCCACACCACCTGGCTCGCCGACACGTTGTCCGGGAAGGACGGCTGGCCCAGCAGCTGCGGCAGGTAGCCGTAGCCGGTCGTGCCGTAGAGGTGGTCGCAGAGGTTGCGCCCCGCCTGGCCGCTGGAGTTGCCGAGGCCGTTCGGCCATTGCCGGGACGCCGAGTTCAGGAGGATCCGGGCGGACTCGACGCACGACGCGGCGACCACCACCGCCCTGGCATAGACCTCCACCTCCTGTTTCGTCTCCCGATCGACGTAGGCCACGCCCCTGGCCCGGCCGTCTTCGTTCCCGAGGATGCTCCTCACGACGGCATTGGTGCGCAGCTCCAGCTTGCCCGTCTTCTCCGCGAGCGGCAGGAAGAACCAGGGCGTCGAGAAGAAGGAGCCGGTGTCGCAGCCTTCCGTGCAGTTCCCGCAGTAGTGGCAGGGCGGATGGCCCTCGTGCGCGACGGTGAGCTGGGCCAGCCGGTCCGGCAGATAGGGAATGCCGAGCGAGTCGCAGCCGCGCTCGAGGATGTGGTCGAGGCAGCGCAGCTTCATCGGCGGCAGGTACTCGCCGTCGGGGTTGCTCGGCCGGCCCTGCACGGTGCTCGCCACGCCGATCATGCGCTCGACGCGGGTGTAGTACGGCGCGATCTCCTCGTAGGTGACGGGCCAATCCACGTCGTAACCGCCGTCGACGGTCGCGGTCTTGAAGTCGATGTCCCCCATCCGCGCGGCCGAGCGGCCCCAGAAATTGGTCTTGCCGCCGACGGCGTGGCAGCGCGGCCACTCCCAGCTCGTGCCGGGCGCGGCGGTGTAGCTGATGCCGTGCTCCCAGAGGCCGTCGGTGTATTCGTTCTCGATGTGGTAGTAGCGGTCGCGCTTGCGAGGATCGCCGAACCCGCGGTAGATCATGTCGTAGGGCTGCCGGTGGTTGCGGAAGTCCTTCGCGGGATCCAGCCGGCGGCCGGAGTTGAGCGCGCACACGGTGAGGCCCGCTTCACACAGCGTCTTGATGGCCATGCCGCCGCCGGCGCCCGTCCCGATGACGATCACGTCGTAGGTCTTCGCCGCCATGGCGTCGCCTCAGGTCTTTCGCGCGGGAAGATGCCGGTGCTCCGGATCGCCGGGGTGCGGGCAGCCCGGCGACTCGGCGTAGATCCGCAGGCCCGGGTAGTCGAGCTGCTCGAGCCCGATCTTCGAGGTGTA
>WNFB01003274.1_pt1 | contig 14268 bp, 11 predicted proteins | sample 5400501 | NCBI WGS metagenome assembly WNFB01 (sample SAMN13153341, study PRJNA577476) | soil metagenome | isolation source: 200 cm saprolite under Douglas fir tree site 2 hole 1 | place: USA:California | collected 2015-04-18
CGAATATTCTCCTGGCGAAATTTCTCGTTGTGGTCCTCTGGTCTCTCCTCCTGACCGTGATGCTCTTCCTCGTGAGCTTGCTTCTCGGGGCAGCGATTGGATTGTCACAGGGGACGACTGAGGTGTTCTGGCATGGAACGGTGACCCTGGCAGTCGCTGCCTGCCTGGTCATCGTCGATGTCTTTCCGTTCGCTTTCTTCGCCAGTGTGGGACGAGGCTACTTGCTGCCAATGGGGGTAACGCTCCTGGTCCTCGTGCTTGGCAATGTGGTGGCCATCGCCGGATGGGGAAACTTTTTCCCCTGGGCGGTGCCAGCGTTGTATGCCGAGTTGACTGGAAAGGGGAATCTCGAAGCAGCCAGCTACCTGCTTGTGCTCCTCACGGGGCTCGCAGGCATGGCCGGAACCTATCTCTGGTGGAGATTTGCGGATCAGAATCGCTAGCCATTTTGAGCCGGAAAGAGCAAGCCAGGCTGAAGCGATTTTTGAGAAGGAGAGACCAGATCTTCTGATTTCTCCTTACATGTTACTTTCTCAATCGTGTCTCTCTCGAAAGCCCCGAGACCTCCTTTTGTCGCAAGGCAAGGAACGATTTTAGCATAAACGGTTGAGTTTTTCTCAGGAATCCTGATCGTCCTTTTCCGAGCAAAAAGAGCGAGGTGTTTAACGATCAGGGATCAATCGGATTTGGTATCACACCCTCAGCCCGCTCTCTGATGAACAGCCGACCGGAGCCACAGACGTTAGTTGCGCGAACGCAGCACTCCGTCAGGATCATACACGGCACGGCCCCCAACGACGGTGAAAACCGGCTGCAGGTGGGGCAAGTCGTCCACCGGGCAGGTCATCGGATCGGCGCGATACGCGACCAGGTCGGCAAGCCGCCGGGGCTGTAGTGTGCCACGTCGCTGGCTCTCGCCATTCAGTTCAGCGCCTGCCGTCGTGTAGAGCCGCACCGCGGTGTACCGGTCAATCGCGTACTCTGGCCCCTGAATCCCAGCTTGCTGCGTGCCGCGGGTGACCATGCCCCAGATGGCTAGTAACGGCTGGTAGGAACTCACCGGGTAGTCCGTGCCGGCAGCGAGCGATGCGCCTTCCTCCAGCCACGCGCGCACGGGCATCACTTCACGCGTGCGCTCCTCACCCCACCCCGCAAGCAGGATCGGCGCCAGCGTATACAGCAGGGGGTGCTGGACCGTGATCGCGATCCCAAGCCGGATCGCGCGCGCCCGTTGCTCAGCATTGGCCAGGAAGGCGTGCTCGAGTACGAGCGTTCCTGGACGCAGGCCAGGGTTCTCCTGGCTCACCTGCTCGTACACATCCAGAGCGGTGCGCACCGCGCGATCTCCCACGACGTGCGTGCCGATGCGCCTTCCCTGGCGCACGGCGAAGTTCGTTGCCTGGAACAGGTCTTCGGGCGTCCAGAGCAAGTGACCACGAAAGTTCGGGTTGTTGACATAGGGCTGCTCCAGCGCGCCGCCCTCGGCACCCCCATCCAGTCCAAATTTGAGCCCCCAGATCTTGAGCAGGTCGTCGCCAAAGCCGCTGCGCACGGCGAACCCCTCAATCTGCGTGATCCGCTGCTCCACGGTCGCCGGACCGAGCGTCGGCGTCAACAGAATGCGGCTGCGCACCGTCAACTCACCGCGCTCCCAGAGGGCCTGTTAGGTGGGCAGCTGCTCACGGGTGACCAGGGGATCACGTACCGTGCCGATTCCGCAGGCGTTGTAATCCAGGCAAGCCTGCTGTAACCCCGCCACCATCTGCTCAAAGGTGGCAGGTGGCACGAGTGTTGAGATAGGCGCGTGCGCCGGACCCTCGATCAGCACGCCAGTGGGGGTCCCATCGGGGAAGCGCACAATGGTCCCTGCCTGCGGATCGGGCGTCTCACGGGTGATGCCGCCCAGCTGCAGCGCCAGAGAATTGGCGACGGCCACATGACCGCCGCGCCTGACCAGCACCGGATGGTCGCGCGTCGCTTCGTCCAGTTCCGGCGCGGTTGGCAAGCGTCCCTCGCGCACATTCACCTCGTGCCAGGCAGCCGAGGTCGTGATCCATTCGCCAGCAGGTGTGTGGGCCGCACGCTGCCGGATCAACTCGATCAACTCGGCCAGAGTGCGCGCCCGATCGACCGGCACAAGCAGGCTATTTTGCGCGGCAAGAATAAAATGATTATGGGTATCATCGAACGCCGGCAGAAGCGTCAGCTCTGGATCATCCACGACGCGTGTCCCCGAGGTGATGAGTCCATCCAGACCGTGCGGATCTTCCGAGACCGCCACAATCCATTCCTCCCGAATGGCAATGGCGCGGAAAATGGTGCGGTCCTCTGCCATGGAGTAGATGGCTCGCGCGCGAATCACCAGATCGGCCAGCCTCGGAAAGGAACTGCTTTCTCCGGACGACGAGTTCTGTCTCATAGTCTCAGGGTGTCAGGCCAAAGGCGACGGTACAGATCTAGAATGAGATAGCCACGTTTCCCGAAAGCCCGAGCAGGGAGTTTGCCTTTTGCAGGATTGTACATCTAGACTAGGATAGACCAGGATGGTACAATGCGGCCCAGGGAGTGAGCCTTTTGCGCATTGACGCATCTAGACTAAGATCAAGCGAGATGGTACAATTCGGCCCAGAAATATGCGGGAACGACCGGAAATGGAGGGACGAAGAGGATGAAAGATCATCCGGAGCGCAAGGGGAGATTGCAGCTCATCGAGGCTATGTTCGCAGGCCACTTGTGGCGGGCAGCGGTGGCCCAGAGCCAGTTGCATGTGTCGCGCGCCACTGCCTACCGCTTGAGGCAGCTGGCTCGCGACGAGGAGCAAGCTGAGCGAGCGTTCCTGGACGATCGCCATGGTCATCCCTACAAGTTGACTGAGCCAGTGCAAGTATGGCTCAGCGAGTTGTGCACGGACCATCCACAGATTCCTTCGAGGCAAGTACAAAGTGAACTGCAAAGCCGCTTTAACGTAGCCGTCAGTGTGAGAGAGACTCAACCGGATCCGGGCCAAGTTAGGGGTGAGCCATCTCTGGCGAGGACGGAATCAGATGTCAGGTAAAAAAAACTGACTGAGTCGCAGCCGGTCTGGCACGAAGGGATAGGCAGCTTGTTGAGGCTTTCAGCAGCGAAGCCGACGGGCCTGCTTGAGGCTCTGGTCGAGACAGTGATGGCGTTGGCTGATCCGACCATTCCTGGGCTGAACCCACCCAACCCGGTAGTGATAGCACGCCTGCTTCTGACGTTACTGGTCCTGCCAGTAGCTGGTCTGGCTCGTACCTGGGACTTGCGCAGCTATACCGGAACGATGTTAGCCGTGGTAACAGGTCGCGAGCGAGCCTACAGTCAGCGCTACACGGAGCGATTTCTCGCCCGGCTGGCCCATGCAGGAGCAGCCGAACGTCTGACAGAGGTGATGGCGAAGTGGACCTGGACGCTGTGGCATGCGGAACAAACAGGTTCTGACCAGCCCACTGATCCGGCCGTCTTTTATGTGGACGGGCATCGGAAGGCGGTCTACAGTGACGTGCTCGTTCCAAGAGGACCCGTGGGCAAGCTCGGTGGAAAAATTCTGGGCTGCCGCGAATTGGTGGTGTTACACGATGCCCACGGTCATCCGAGCCTTTCAACCACGCACCGTGGTGATCACCACTTGACGAGAGGCGAACCCTTGATGCTCCACTGCTATGAGCAAGCGACAGGCCAGGCGCTGATGCAGCGGATCGTGGTGGACCGAGAAGGGATGGCGGCAGAATTCCTGGCGCAACTCCAGCTCGAAGGACGACAGGTCGTCACCCTCTTGCGCAGCGACCAATACGAAGCGGAAGGGTCGTTTGAACAGATAGGGCAATGGCAGCCCTGGCGCTCCAACTGCAGTGGCCAGGTGATCTGCGAAGTCGCAGCGGCCCGCTTCGCGTTAAAGCGACCAGACGCTGCTCTCCCTCCCTTAGAGGTCGAGGTTGCGCTGATCCGTGACTGGCGCAAGCTGCTCGTGGTTGAGCAAGCCGATGAAGCAGGCGATGTCCAGAACTGGCAGGCTGACCTGGCCCCGCAGCACCAACGCTTCTGGGAAGAAGGGTGGCAAGCTCTGCCTGCGCCGCCTGCTCCCACCACGCCAAAACTAATCCCGGTGGAGACGTCCGGGCCACGGTATGGACGCGGTAGAGCTGGCTCAGACCTATTTCCAACGATGGAAGTGCCAAGAAAACAGCATTCGCGACTGGCTGATTCCGCTCAATCTGGACACGAATCACGGCTACGCGAAAGAGCAGGTCGTCAACTCGGAACTGGCCAAACGCCAACTCGTGGTAGAAGGCAGACAACACCGTCTGGAACACCTGGCACAGGTGTGCCGTGCACGGTTAGCCTCCCTGAGGGAACAAGATGACCAGCTCGAAGAACAAGTCCAGGCGCATGAGCAGCGCAGGAGTGAGCTGTCGATAGAGGATCACGCACTTTGAAGAAGCGGGCCGAAGAGAGGAGCGGGAGTACTTTCCTGTCAAAGCACGGCATGTGGCAAGGGAGTGGGAAGTACGTCAGCGCAAAGCCAAGCTGGAAAAGCATGCTGTGCGGAGTCTCGCATCTTAGACAAATGTGAAGGCTACTGCCGGGACCTGCGGCAGGTGCTCAGGCGGCAAGAGGACCTCGAGGCGCAAGCACGGCAGATGTATGAACTCGATCACGCCAAAGATCAGCTGATGACGCTGTTCAAGGTGGGACTGGCTAACCTGGGGATGTGGGTAAGGGATCAGTATTTTGGTGAGGACTATCACCACTGTGGAGGGCCTCGCTTGTTGCCCTTTTTCCAATTGGGTGGCTGGATCACCGCAACGGAGAGCGAGGTGCGGCTCGAATTCTGCGCGTTTAACAACCGAGCACTGGTACGTGACCTGGAGGAGGTGTGTCGCAATGTGAACACGAGTGGAGCAATCTTACCAGACGGCAGGCGATTGGTCGTGAGCGTCGGGGAGCGGCTTCGCTGCCAATGTGACGGGCCGCTGGCGCGAACAGGGTGAGTCTCACTTTCGTTGCGTCGATAGAATAAAGGCTCACTCCCTGCGGCCCAGAAGGTTGCCGGATCTACCTGAAAAGGAGGGATGATGGAATGAAAGACCACCCTGAGCGTACAGCGCGATTGCAGCTCATCGAGTCCATGTTTGCAGGCCACTCGTGGCAGACCGCGGCTGCTCAGAGCCAGTTGAAGGTGTCTCGCTCTACTGCCTACCGCCTGATCCAACTTGCGCGCGACGAGGAGAAAGTCGCGCTGGCTTTCTTGGATGGTCGCCACGGCCATCCATACAAGATGACCAAGCCGGTGCAAGTGTGGCTCGTCGAGGTATGCACCAGAGACTCGCAGGTTCCTTCTAGCCGAATACAAGCAGAGTTGAAGAGCACCTTTGGCATAGAAGTCAGCGTCACTCACATCAACCGGGTGCGGGCGCACTATGGAGTGACCAAGCCAGGGCGTGGTCGAGCTCGGACATCGGCTAAAAAAAACTGAATGAGCAGCACTCCCTCTGGCAAGAGGGGCTTGGGAGCTTGCTGTTGCTCGCAGCCGCTCAAGAGACCGGACTGCTGAACGCACTGGTTGCGGCGATCATGCAACTGGCTGATCCGAGCATTCCGGGTCTGAGTCCGCCCAATCCCGTGGTGGTAGCACGCTTGATCCTCACGCTGCTGTTTCTCCCCGTGGCCGGTCTAGCTCGCACCTGGGATTTACGGGGCTATACTGGAACGATGTTGGCACTTCTGACCGGGCGTGAGCGAGCCTACAGCCAGCGGTACACGGAAAGGTTTCTCGCACGTTTGGCGGCTGCTGGAACGGCTCAACGCCTGACAGAGGTGGTAGCCAGATGGACCTGGGAGCACGGGCAGACGGAGCAAACGTGCTCTGAGCAATCTGCTTCCCCAGCCGTGTTCTATGTGGACGGCCATCGGAAGGCCGTTTACAGTGACGTGCTCCTGCCAAGAGGACCGGTGGGCAAGCTCGGCGGGAAAATCCTGGGGTGCCGCGAACTGGTGGTCTTACACGATGCCCAAGCCCATCCCCTTCTGGCGACGACCCATCGAGGCGACCACCACCTGACGCTGGGGGCACCACAGATGCTCCACAGCTACGAACAAGCAATAGGCCAGACCCATGTGCAACAAGTCGTCGTCGATCGGGAAGGGATGGCGGCCGAATTCCTCGCCCAACTCCAACAAGAAGGGCGGCAGGTGATCACGAGGCTTCGAGCCGATCAATACGCAGGGGAAGAGTCGTTTGAACAGGTGGGACCATGGCAACCCTGGCGCTACAATCGGCGCGGTCAACTGATCTGCGAAGTGGCAGCGGCCCGCTTCACGTTGAGACGGCCGGACCAGGCTTCGCCTGCAGTCGAGGTCGAGGTGGCCCTGATCCGAGACTGGCGCAAGTTGCTCCCGGTGGAAGGAGCCAAGGAAGCCGTCAATACCTGCGATTGGCAGGCGGACTTGATCGATCACCAAAGGTACTTCTGGGAGGAGGGATGGCAGGCACTGCCTGCTCCGGCCGCTCTCACCACGGCAAAACTGATTCCGGTGGAGACGTCCGGGCCAGGGCATGGAAGCGGTGGAACTGGCCCAAACCTACTTCAGGCGCTGGAACCGGCCTGGGAAAATGCCATTCGAGACTGGTTGATCCCGCTCAATCTGGATACCAATCATGGATACGCGAAAGAGCCGGTCGTGAACTCGGAACTCGCCAAACGTCAAGGCGTGTTAGAAGGGCGTGAACAGCGTCTGGAACACTTGGCGCAGATCAGTCGAGCGCGTTTGGCAGACCTGCGAGACCAAGCTCACCAACTCGAAGCGCAAGCTCATAGCTATGAACAGCAATGGATGGAGCTCTCATTGCAAGTCATCCCATTCGAAGCAGCAGGTCAAACAGAGGAGCGGGACTACTTTCCCCTCAAAGCCCGGCAACTGGCGGCAGACTGGGAGGTACGCCAGCGCAAAGCCAAACTGGAAAAGCATGCAGCGCGGCGCCTTCGCATCTTGAACAAATGTGAAGGGTATTGCCGGGAGTTGCGGCAGGTCCTCAGGCGACAAGAAGATCTCGAAGCGCAAGCGCGGGACATGTATGAACTCGATCAGTCGAAGGACCAGATCATGACGCTCTTCAAGGTGGGACTGGCCAACTTGGGGATGTGGGTGCGCGATCAGTATTTTGGCGAGAGCTATCAGCACTGTGGAGGGCCTCGCTTGTTGCCTTTCTTCAAGTTGGGTGGGTGGCTCACCACGACAGCAAGCGAGGTGCAGCTCGAATTCTCTGCCTTTAACAACCGGACGCTGGTACGCGACTTAGAGGAGGTGTGTCGCAAAGTCAATGATGGCGCAGTCCTCTTGCCAGATGGGAGACGGTTGGTGGTGGCAGTAGGGAAGCGGCTGCGTACTTGTCTCGACGCGGCGCCGCTGGCCAATACGGGTTGAGTCCCACTCCAGATGTGCAATTCTGGAAAAGGCAAACTCCCTGCCGAGCCGAGCAATATGGCCTTGAAGGGTTTCCTCCAGAGCCATATAATGAGAGTAGCACTAAAGAGGAGGGAAACACCATGGCAGATCAGCAGCACCTCGCTGTTCTCGAGCAAGGAGTCGCTGCCTGGAATGAGTGGAGAAGACAGCATCCTGAGATCTACCCCGATTTGAGTGAGGCCGATCTGAGTGGGGCCAACTTGAGACATGCCAACCTCATGCGGGCCAACCTGAGCCGGGCCTATCTGAGCGAGGCGACTCTGAACGAGGCCAATCTCTCAGAGGCGGACTTGACTGAGGCCAACCTCCGAGAGGTCCTCCTTTTGAGAGCCGATCTGAGGCATGCGAGCCTTAGACATGCTAATTTGATCGGAGCACAGCTCAATGGGGCCCAACTGAGCGGTGCAGATTTTCGCGGGGCTGACCTCAGTGGAGGCAGCCTTAGTCGGGCCGGTCTTCACGAGACGGATTTCAGCGAGGCGAACCTCAGCAAGGTGGTTATCACCAGAAAGTGGTAGCCGCCACCTCAAGCGTTCCCATCGGAAAGGATACGAGAACCGTTTCGTAAAAACAGCCTGAGCGAGGAGAGAACGATGGAAGCGGAGCAACGATGCGCAGCTAAAGAGCAGATGATTGCCCTCATGCAAGCCGGTCATCGGTGGCAAGAGGCTGCTGCCCAAGCCGGGATCCAGGTCAGTCGTTCGACGGCCTATCGGCTGCTGCGCCAGGTGCGGAGCCGTGGGAAAGCTGCATTCCAGGATGGCAGACATGGGCACCCAGCCAAACTGCGAATGGACGAGCGGCTCTGGCTGGAGAACTACTGCCACACGTCGCCCGGCACTCCAAGTCGTGTGGTGCAGACAGCCTTCCTGGAACGGTTCGGCATCCAGATCAGTATCGGCTATCTGAACCAGGTTCGTGCAAACCTTGGCCTGGGAAGCCGCCTCCACGAGGCGGAGAAAAAAACGCGCTTCGTCCTCAGCGACTGAACCCCAGTGGCAAGAGGGCGCAGGAGGGCTGCTCCTGGTTGCGGCAGCCGAGGAGACTGGCCTGCTCTCCACCATGGAGACCGCCGTGTCTGCGTGTACTCCTCGTGCCGATTCGCGCCTGGCGCGTCTTTCTGCTCGGCCTCGTCATATGTTGGTGCGAACGCTGCTCTTTCTCGGGGCGGTCGGACTGGATCGCACCTGGGACCTGCGCAGCTACACCGGTGATGGGCTGGGCGTGCTCACCGGCAGACCTCGGGCCTATGGATACTTCCACACCGAACGCTTCCTCTCGCAGGTCGCGCAGGCTGACGGAGCGGACACCTTCACGGATGGGCTAGCACAGTGGACAGCACGCCTCTGGAAGCCACCAGCCGCTTCCACACAAAAGGTGGAGCCTCTCTACTATATCGATGGGCACCGCAAGCCCGTCTATGCTGACGCGTTGATCCCGCGTGGGCTGATTGGGAACTCAGGCAAGATCCTGGGCTGTCGTGCCCTGATGCTTCTGCACGATGAGCAGGGTCATCCCCGGCTCGCCACCACCCATCGAGGTGACCAGCACTTGACGATGGGGTTGCCTGCGATCCTGGCCCGCTATGAGCGGGCGGTGGGAAAAGCGGCACAGACGCGGATCATCGTGGATCGGGAAGGGATGGCAGCTCAGTTCCTGGCGGACCTGGTCGCCGCGGGCCGAACGGTGGTGACGGTGTTGCGTACAGATCAATACGAGGGGCTCTCGTCCTTCACCGAGGTAGGAGCTTTCGTCCCATTGGAACACGATCGGCAGGGCAAGCTCATCCGCGAGGTAGCAGCGGCCTGCTTTGCCCTACCGCTTCCAGATCAACCTGGGGTATCTCTTCCGTTGCGAGTGGCCCTCGTGCGTGATCTGCGTCGTCAGGTTCCCTGCAAGCCTGAGGAAGAGCCCCCGCGTCGGTGGGATGTTGATCTGGATCTCCTGAAACAGGCGTGGTGGGAAGACGACTGGCAGGCCTCTCCTACCCCGGTTGCCCCCACCACTGCGAAGGTGATTCCCATCGTGACGACGGCTGCCACGGCAGATGCGGTGACGCTCGCGCAACTGTATGCTCGACGGTGGCCCGCTCAAGAAAATATCATCCGCGATTACTTGCTGGCCTTGGGCCTGGACACGAACCACGGGTATGCGAAGACAGCGGTCATCAACTCGGAGGTGGCGAAGCGACGCACCGCTTTGGAGCAGCGACTGGCAACCCTTCAGCGCTGGACTGTATCGGCGAGAGAACGCTATCAGCGCGCAACAACGCTCTCTGATCGGCTCAGGAAACAGGCAAAGGCCCGCGGGGAGACCCTCTACCATGGCCTCAACGAGCGCATGTTTGCTTTGGAGGAACAAGGAATGGCCGAGCATCTCGTGCGCAGAGAGATCAAGGAGCGCAAAGCCGCGATTGATAGCGAACTGCAAAAGCTGTTGCAACGGGTCTACCGGATCGATGCCAGACAGGACCAGGATTGGCGCAAGCAGGAGCGCTACTGTCGTGAACAGCGTGAGGTGCTGAGGGCGCTAGAGGATCTGGCTTCCAGGGAACGAGAGATGTATGAATTAGACAATCGCAAAGATCAATTCATGACCGTCTGCAAGGTCGCGTTGGTGAATTTAGTCATGTGGACCCGCGACCACTATTTCCCTCTCACCTATGCGCACGCCACATGGAAACGTCTTGCACCCTTTTTTCACCTTCCAGGGCGAGTGACACGAGGACCCAGAGCGGTATCAGTCGAGTTGCATCCCTTCAATGACCGCCAACTTAACCACGATCTCGTCGCGCTCTGTGAACGGGTCAACCAGGCCGCTCCCCAGTTGCCAGATGGAAGGCAACTCCTCTTCTCGGTATCTCCCTGATTTGATCGGCAAAAGCGCCGACAGGACGACGCGCTGGCAAGCACGTCAGAAGAGCTAGACAGGGCTTCTCAGAGGTGTTACACTCCTGCTGACATCTACATATGGCTGGCTGCACATAGGTTGACCATCGCGATTTGCTGCCAGTAGCTTTGGAGGAGCAGAGCACGGAAAGAAATATGTCCGAGATTGGGCAAACCTATTATGGCTTCTGGGCGAGTTTACTCCCAGAGTCAAACCGCCAAACGGGTTTCTCACTACGAAGTCCAACCCGGCGACCGTATGTCGAGTACTGTCGCATCGGATTTTGCTTCCGCTATCGCCTGGAGTATGATCAGGGAGTGACGCTACACTTCACTCTGCGCAGGAAAAATGCAACAACGCGTCGTTTTCAGTGCTCCGAGCGGTACGATGGTGCGGTGAAGCCTGAGACGCATATCGGTTCCCATCAGAGGAGGCCATCTCTGCTGGGAGCAGCAGCCCGGAGGGACGGCCTCCCGTCACTGACAGGGTGTGACCCAGCTTACTCAGCCACCTGTGCCAGAAAGACGTTCCGCTCTTCTTTGAGGGTGCTGATCACATCTGCAACGATTTCGGGGGAAACGCGACTCGTTTCGCCCATCCACTGGAAGAACTTCTTCAACGAGGCACAGTAGGCTTGGACGCTGCGTAGCGAAGCCCACAACGCTTTGCGGGGAAACCAATCGGCTAAAAACCAATAGACATCGCTCGCGGTGGCCTCATCGAGTTTTTTCAAGGGCTCATCATACACGAGGTAGGTCGCAAACAAGTAGATGTTGCCCAGGTGAGTGATGATCGTTGGCGAAGTCAAGCCTTTGTGCTCCAGCCAGATCCCAAATCCCTCCAGGAGCGAGTGGTTGTAGGCTCGGATTGCTTGCACGCGCGTATCGTACGTCTCGGCCTCACTCATACACGATCTCTCTTTGGCTTGTCCCTCGGAAGTGGAGACACCAGAGCACGGTCACTTGTGACCCTTTCCTCCAGGCTCCCACGCGTCGTATCAGCAGTCACGATCTCCTGTTTTGCTGATCGCAAGCACGCTCAGCCAGGAAAGCAAAGAGTCACGTCAGGGATGTGCTCCTTCACCACCGTCCGTGTCCTACATCGAAGCCGCCTCTTTTCCAGCAGAAGCGCTTGGTGCTTCACCCCGTATACCCACACATGCCGACGCGGGGGGAATTGACTACCGGCAACAGCATGTCTTCGCCACACTCGTGGGCCTTGGCGCACTCTTCGCAGAGCCAGCCCTGCTCGTCGTAGACACACTGAGAGCAAACCTCGGTGGCCGGTTTGCCGCACACCCCGCAGGGGATCAGCGGTGGAGCATTCCTGGCGAGCACCTGGATGGGCTTCCCTTTCGCTTCACGGTCTTCTTCTGCTACCACCCTCAAACTCAGTTCCGTGGTGGTGCCGAAATCATACTCGTGGAAAAACTTGCGTCCTGGACCGAGCACTTTATCCAACCGCACTCGCATGCTTTTCTCCTCTGTCTCCCAATCCGAGTACCTGCCTGCGTCTGCTGAGTAGCGTTCCTTTTCGATCTCAAAGGCGCTCAGGTGCCCGCAACACTCCAACCAGCTCGCTCTGAGGAACTGATCGAGATCGGCGAGGGTGGCGCCAGTACTGACTTCGAGATGCATCCAGTACATGGGGAGGTCGCGTCCTTCCACCACCAGATGGAATTTCTTGGTTTTGCGCCCCTGCGGGTGGCTTGCTGCTTCGGCTTGGGCACCGATCGCTCTGCGCTGGCACGCCTCCAGATGTTTGGTCATGGCCGCTTTGCTAAACACCCATGACAGAGATAACAGGTTCCTTTCGAGAGCTGTTTCGTCATACTTCTCCTCCTCCCTTGTTCTCCTTACTGATAGGGTACCACATCAGCCGTGGCGAGGGAAAGTGGGGTGCTCGAGCACGGTGGGCCCTTGTCATCTTTGGGGATCGCACGCTTGCTGCCGGTGTGCCTCGGAACCCAGGAGGGTCACCCACCCACGCTCAGCATAAGACGGCGACCATCTGGGAGTGCTGGCTGGAGCTGGTTCACCCGGGCACAGACCTCAGCCAGATCGCGGTTGAGCTGTCGATCATTGAAGGGCCGCAGTTCCACCCGCACGATGTCTGCTTCTCGCATCACCCGTCCGGCCAGTCGAAAGAAAGGGAGCAACCGCTGCCACGTCGCGTGAGCATAGGAGGCGGGGAAGTAGTGGTCACGGCTCCACATCACCAGATTGGCCAGCGCGACTTTGCACACCGTCATGATCTGATCCTTGCGGTGATCCAGTTCGTACATCGTTCGCTCTGTAGCCTCCAGATCTTCCAACAAACGGAGGACGTCTCGTTGCTCTTTGCAGTACCGCTCTTGCTTGCGGAACTCTTGATTGCACTGCTCAAAGGCCCGCCACATCTTGGCTCGGAGCTGTTCTAGTTCCGCATCGATGACCGCTTTGCGCTCCTTGATCTCACGCCGCAGCAGATGATCGGGGACCTCTTGCATCTCCAAGGTCGTCTGGTACAGACCCAGTTCGCGGTACAGCTCATCGGCCCGGCTCTTGAACTGTACCCGCAGGCGATCATGCCGTTTTCCGGCTTGATGACTGCGCTTGCTGGCACTCTGTGCCCATTGTTTGAGCTTAGCGAGCCGCTTCTGTAGGGCGCTTCGCCGTTTGGCCACCTCCGAGTTCTCTACGGGCGTTTTCGCAAAACCATGATTGGTGTCCAACCCCAAGGGCCGTAAGTAATCTTTGATGACATTTTCTTGAGCTGGCCAACGGTGGATGTAGGTCTGGGCCAGTTCGATGGCATCACTGGTGCCTGCGGTGGTGACGATGGGGATGAGTTTGGGAACCACTTCTGTGGCTGGAGCTGCTGTAGCCTGCCAGCCAGCTTCCCACCACTGCCGTTCTGTGCGTGCCAGATCCCCATCCCAGCGACGTGGAAACTCCGTGTCCTCTAGGCAGGGAAGGACAGGAACCAGACGACGCAGATCGCGGATCAATGCCACCCGTAAGGGAAGGACGTCGCCTGGGTGATCAGACCGTGGCAGCACGATTCGTGCAGGAGCCACTTCCCGTATAACCTTCCCCTGCGCGTCAGTGCTCAGGGGAACAAATTCCCCGACCTCGGTAAATGATGCAAGGTCCTGGTACTGATCCGTGCGCAAGACCGTCACGACCGTTCGCCCTGCTGCGTGCAAGGTGGCAAGGAACTCGGCTGCCATTCCCTCACGATCCACAATGATCCGGCTCACCTGAGCCGTTTCGACGATCTGTTCATAGTGCGCAATGATGAGGGGCAACCCGATGGTCAAATGCTGATCCCCACGGTGGGTGGTGACCAGCAAGGGATGCCCTTGCGCATCGTGTAGCAGCACAAGAGCACGGCACCCAAGGACGGCACTCAAGCGTCCGACCAGCCCGCGAGGAATGAGGGCGTCGGTATAGACAGGCTTGCGATGCCCATCAATGTAGCACGTGAGAGACCTGAGCTGCTCAGGCGCTTCGTCGCTTGCGTGCCACAGCTGCGTGGTCCAGCGTGCCAACGCATCGGTCAAGCGTTCGGCCCCACCAGCATGGGCCACTTGCGACAAAAAAGCTTCCGTGTAGCGGTATCCATACGCCCGCCTGCGTCCGGTCAGCAGTGCTAATCCCTCAGCCGTATAGCCACGCAGATCCCAGGTGCGCTGCAAGCCAACGGCCCCAAGAAAGAGCAGTGTGAGCAGGAGCCTTTGGCGCAGAGCCGCTGAACTGGCTGCCAGGGGAGGACGTGCTTTGGTGCATTCGGTCGGGAGGGCTTCGCAGAGCTGGGTGATCAGCCTCGTCTCGGTGGCTGCCGCCAGCAGCAATAAGCCACCCGCCCCCTCTTGCCACTCGGGTTCACTCGGTCGGGGTGGTGATGACTTTT
>WNFB01003275.1_pt1 | contig 14267 bp, 18 predicted proteins | sample 5400501 | NCBI WGS metagenome assembly WNFB01 (sample SAMN13153341, study PRJNA577476) | soil metagenome | isolation source: 200 cm saprolite under Douglas fir tree site 2 hole 1 | place: USA:California | collected 2015-04-18
CACAGAGATCTATGGCCGGCTGCGAGGCTGGCTCAAAGCGTTTTTGCCATGAGTTCAAAAAGGAGTGCTGGAGGACGACATGCAACCTGTCCGTGACGTCGAGGAATTCGCCCAGATCAAAGTGATCGGCTGCGGCGGTGGAGGAAGTAACGCGGTCAACCGGATGATCGAGGCCGGCGTACGCGGAGTCGACTTCATCGCCATCAACACCGACGCGCAGGCGCTGCTGCTGTCCGAAGCGCCGACCAAGATCCGCATCGGCGACAAGCTGACCAAAGGCCTGGGCGTAGGCGGCAACCCGACGCTGGGCGCCAAGGCCGCTGAAGAGAGCAGCGACGAGATTTACGAGTCGCTGAAGGGCGCCGACATGATCTTCATCACCGCCGGCATGGGCGGCGGTACGGGCACCGGCGCGGCACCGGTGGTGGCCCAGCTGGCGCGCGAGGTTGGCGCGCTGACCGTGGGCGTCATCACCAAGCCCTTCAGCTTCGAGGGATCGCGCCGGAAGGAGAACGCCGACAAGGGCGCCGAGGAGCTCAGGGACCGCGTCGACACGCTGATCACCATCCCCAATGACCGGCTGCTGCAGGTCACCGACAAGAAGACGCCGGTTTCCGAGGCGTTCAAGATCGCTGACGACGTGCTCCGCCAGGGCATCCAGGGCATCTCGGACCTGATCCTGGTGCCTGGGCTGGTGAACCTCGACTTCGCGGATGTGAAGGCCATCATGGCCAACGCCGGCTCGGCGCTGATGGCGATCGGCCGGGGCACCGGCGAGAACCGCGCCGCCGATGCGGCACAGGCGGCCATCTCCAGCCCGCTGCTGGACATCGACATGACCGGAGCGCGCGGCGTGCTGTTCAATCTGACGGGTGGCACGGACCTGGCCCTGTGGGAGGTAAACGAGGCGGCCGAGATCATCAACAAGGCTGCAGACCCTGACGCCAACATCATCTTCGGCGCGGTAATCGACCCGCGGCTGGAGGGCGAGATCCTGATCACGCTGATCGCGACCGGCTTCGGGGAGGCTCACTTGCAGCGGCCGATCCGGCTGCCGACCCTCGCCAGCGACGAGCTGCCCGAGCGGCCGATCATCCAGGCCCGCGAGGATCTGCCGGTGCGCCGCGCCGTCGGTGATGGCCGCCCACCCGCGGCGCCGGTTACCCGCCGGCTGCCCGACAGCGACAATATCGACATCCCGACCTTCTTGCGCCGCCGGGGCTAGATTCACCCCGCCTCGGTAAACTCGGCGGGGACCCCGGCGATTAGATTTAGGGGCGAATGCCCCCGAAGATCAAGGCCGTTGCCATCGACATCGATGGCACGCTGGTCTCGCCTGAGCAGGACGTGACGCCGCGGGTCAAGCGCGCGGTGGCGCAAGCGCGCGAGCGCGGCGTCATTGTCATGTTGGCCACTGGCCGGCGGTTCGACAGCGCGCAGGAGTTCGCGCAGGCGCTCGATCTCGATGGGCCCATGATCGTGTCCGGCGGCGCCATGGTGTGCAATGCGGCCAGCGGTGAGATCTACTACGAGGACGTGCTGCCGCAGGATGGTGTGGCCGCCGCCGTGGACCTGCTGCATGGCGGCGGCCTGCAGCCGCTGCTGCGGGAGCGCTGGAGCCTGGGCCACCGCCTGTTCACCGGCCCGCACCAGTGCGATGACGAGCCGGCGCGAATCTACGTCAGCCGCGAGGAGTTCGTGATTCGGCTGCCCTATGAACGGCTGCGTGAGACGCCGGACGTGATGTTCGCAGCCGGCCTATGCCAGGATGAGGATCGCCTGCAGACGCTGGCCAAGGAAGTCTGGAAAATCCCGAACCTGCTGCCGCTGGTGCTGCCCTACGGCCCGGGCGTGCTGCCGAGCCCGGTGCTGGACATTTTCAACGCCGGCACGTGCAAGGCCAAGGCGCTGCATTTCATCAGCAAGCGCTTCGGCTTCGACATGGCGCACACCATGGCCATCGGCGACGGCATCAACGACGTCGACCTGCTGCAGGCCGTGGGCATGCCGGTGGCCGTCGCCAATGCCATTCCCGAGGCGAAAGCCGTCGCCAAGGCGGTGGTCAGCTCGAATGACGAGGACGGGGTCGCGGAAGCCATCGAATGGTTTGTGCTCGATAGGCGCCCGCACTTGTCGATTTGACCAATCCCCATTCGTCTCATTGTCAGACCGCGCAGAAGCCGGTCGAATCTACCTTCACAGGAGTTCCCCATGCCCCGCTACATGGCCCTGATCTACAGCAGCGAAGCCACCAACCCCAAGTCCGGCACGCCCGAGTTAGACAAGCGGCACGCCGCCTACGGCGCTTTCACCGAGGAAGTGCAGAAGGCGGGAATCATGAAGGCCGGTGATGGGCTGATGCCCACCTCCATGGCTACCACAGTGCGCGTCCGCGATGCCAAAACCCTGACCACCGATGGTCCGTTTGCCGAGACCAAGGAGCAGCTGGCCGGCTACTACGCGTTCGAGTGCAAAGATCTGGATGAGGCAATCAAGTGGGCCGCCAAGATTCCGGACGCCGCCAACGGCTCAATCGAAGTGCGGCCGATCATGGCCATGTAGAGGGCGCCTCGGCCCTCGAGCGGGCCTTTCGTGCTGAGTACGGCCGCATCCTGGCCACCCTCATCCGCATCCTCGGCGACTTCGATTTGGCCGAAGAGTGCCTCCAGGAAGCGGCCGTCAGCGCTCTGGATCATTGGCGGCACGACTCCGTTCCGATCGATGGCGCCGCCTGGCTGATCAAGACCGCTCGCAACCGGGCTATCGATGTCGTCCGCCGCCGCCGCGCGCTCGCGGACAGGTTGCAAGTCCTTCAACACGAGCTGGACTTGTACGACAGTGGAGCGGCGCCGGAGACGGACGATCGGCTGCGGCTCATCTTCACCTGCTGCCATCCCGCACTCAACATGGAATCGCAGGTGGCGCTCACGCTGCACACCCTGGGCGGCCTCACGACGCCGGAGATTGGGCGGGCGTTCCTGATGACCGAGCCAGCCATGGCCCAACGCCTCGTCCGGGCCAAGCGCAAGATTCGTGACGCCCACATCCCCTACCGCGTCCCTTGGGACGAGACGCTGCCGGAGCGCCTCGATTCGGTGCTGGCGGTGCTCTACCTCATCTTCAACGAGGGCTATCTGGCCAGTGCCGGCGATAGTCTCACCCGCCGTGAGCTGTGCGCCGAGGCCATTCGTCTGGCCCGCCTGCTGGCCAAGCTGATGCCGGAGCAGCCCGACACGCACGCGCTGCTCGCCTTGCTGCTGCTGCCGGACTCACGTCGCGACACCCGCGTAAGCCCATCCGGCGAGCTCGTACTCCTCGACGAGCAGGATCGGACGCGGTGGGATCGTGCCGAGATCGAAGAAGGCGTGGCCGAGCTGGATCGATCCATCGAGCTGCGCTCGGGGCGGGCAAGCGCCTATCAGCTGCAGGCTGCCATCGCCAGCCTTCACGCCCAGGCTGCGACGGCCGATGACACGGACTGGGCCGAGATCGCTCAGCTGTATGACGAGCTGGTCAGCTTGCTGGATACGCCGGTTGTGCGCCTCAACCGCGCCGCCGCCATGGCCATGGCCCAGGGCCCTGGTGTTGGCCTCGCCGCGCTCGATGCAATGGCCGGCGATATAGCGCTGGCGGATTACTACCTGTACCACGCCGCACGCGCCGATCTGCTCCGCCGCCTCGACCGTCGGCCAGCGGCGACTGCCGCGTACCGGCGCGCCCTGGAGCTGTGTGGCAATGCTGTTGAGGGTCGCTTCCTCAGGCGGCGCCTGGCGGAGCTCAGCTAGCTGACAGCTCGGTTCCGCGTGGCATACTCGGCACGGATGTCGAGGAGCTTGATTCCGGCCGACGAGCGTGGGGCCGTGTTGAAGGATTGGGGCGGGCGCCTGCCCATGGCCCTGATTTACCCCAACAACTACCACGTCGGCATGTCGAGCCTGGGCTTGCAGTCGCTGTACGGCATCTTCAACGACTACGACGACGTGGTTTGCGAGCGGGCCTTCATGCCGGAGCCGGTGAGCCTCGAATCCGGCCGTGACCTGCGCGACTTCACCGTCCTGGGCTTCTCGTTCACGTACGAGCTCGACTATTTCAACTTCGTGCGTATGCTGCGGTCCGCGCACGTGGCGCCGCTGGCCGAGGACCGCACGAATGGCGACCCGCTGGTCATCGCCGGTGGGCCGGGCGTGTTCATGAACCCGGAGCCGATCGCGCCCTTCCTTGACGCCGTGGTCATTGGCGAGGCGGAGCCCGTCATCGGGCCCATGCTCGACGTCTTGCAGGAGTACCATCACGGCGCCGACCGGGCCCACGTGCTGGCCAAGCTGGCAGCCATTCCCGGTGTGTACGTGCCGGCCTTCTACCAATTCGAATACGAGCCGGACGGCGCCATTAAGCGCATCCTGGCGGAGGCGCCGATGCCGGTGCTACGCCAGACGGCGCACAACCTGAACAGCTTCTCGACCACATCCACCTTCAAGGCGCCCTCAACCGAGTTCGGGCACATGCACCTGGTGGAGATCGCCCGCGGCTGCCACTGGCGCTGCACCTTCTGCGTGGCCACCTATGGCTTCTTGCCAGTCCGCCAGCGCAGCTGCGAGCACGTCCTGGAGGATGCCCGCAAGGGCCTCGCCTGGAACGATCACATTGGCCTGGTCAGCGCCACCATCTCCGATCACACCGAGATCGACGACATCGCCACCGGCCTGCGCGAGATGGGCGTGAAGTTGTCGGTCAGCTCGATGCGTGTTCGGCCGCTGCCCGAAACGCTCATCCGCGCCGTCGCGGCAACAGGGACCAAGACACTGACGCTGGGCATCGAGAGCGGCTCGGAGCGGCTGCGGCACTATGTGGCCAAAGGCGTGAAGGACAAGGACGTGGCACCGGCCGTCGACCTGGCCGCCGACTGCGGCTTCCAGCGGCTGAAGGCCTACTACATGGTGGGTCTGCCGACGGAGACCCACGAAGACCTGGACATGCTGGTGGACCAGGCGCGCTTCATCAAGGAGCGCTTCGCCGCCAAGAGCGGCCGCCACGGCGCCGAGCTGGTGCTCAACGTAAGCTGTTTCGTGCCCAAGGCGCAAACGCCCATGCAGTGGGCGCCGCAAGCGACGCCGGCCGATCTGAAGGAGAGGCTAGCCTACGTTCGCTCCAAGCTCCAGCCCAAAGGCATCGACGTGCGCGGCGATAGCCCCCGCTGGGCGGCCCTGGAGGCGACCTTCTCGCGTGGCGACCGGCGCCAGGCTCCAGCTATCCTGGCCGCCAGCGAGGCCGAAGGCAACGCCGCCGTCGGCGCCTTCGAACGCGCGCTTCGCGAGCAGGGGCTGTCCAGCGACTACTACGCCCGCCGCCAGCGGGACTACGACGAGCGGCTGCCATGGGAAACCGTCAGCTTGCCCGGCGGGCCAAAGTATCTGCGCGCTCAAGACGTCAAGGCCACCAACCGCAATGAGCGTTTCCGAGAACTGGTCGCGACTTCGAGCTAGGGCCGACGCCGCGGCCCAACGGGCCGGCCGCCAGCCCGAAGAGGTGGCCATTGTGGCGGTCGCCAAGACATTTCCCGCACACATGGTGCGCGACGCATACGACCAAGGGCTGCGGGTGTTCGGCGAGAACTACATGCAGGAAGCGCTGAGCAAGATCGCCGAGCTGCCGGACGACATCGAATGGCACATGGTGGGCCACCTGCAAAGCAATAAGGCCAAGCAAGCAATAGGTCGGTTCGCCCTCATCCACTCGCTGGACTCGATCCACTTGGCGGAGGAACTGGACAAGCAGGCTGGCAAGCGAGGGGTGCGCCAGCGCGTGCTGCTGCAGGTCAACATCGCCGACGAGGACACCAAGTTTGGCTTCGAGCCAGCCCAGGTGGCCGATGCGGCAGGCGAGATCGCCGAGCTCGAGCACCTCGAGCCTCGGGGGCTTATGACCATCGGCCCACTGGAGAGCGCCCCCGAGGACACCCGCTGGGTGTTCCGGGAATTGCGCGGCTTGCGTGATAAGGTCCAGGCGCAGCTCCCCGGGCTCGACCTACGCGAACTGTCGATGGGCATGACCGGGGACTTCGAAGTCGCGATTGAGGAGGGGGCAACGCTCATCCGCGTGGGGCGAGCCATTTTCGGCGAGCGCCAGGCCGGCTGAGACCAGCTATGGATTTCAGTACCAGGGCGGCAATCGCCAACTTCATTTCTCTGCTTTTCAACATCCTGGCAATCGCGGTTTTCCTGCGGGCCATCATCACGTGGTTCCGGCTGGCGCCCGACAACCCCATCCAGGTCATCCTGGTGCAGGTGACGGAGCCCATCCTGGCGCCGCTGCGGCGCGTCATACCCTCACTCGGAATGTTCGATATCACGCCTTGGATCGCGATGATCCTGCTGCAATTCCTGGGGCAGCTGATCGCCAGTAACCTGTAGACATGATCAACGGCGGACTGGCGACGGTTTACGTCAGCGACATGGACCGGGCGGTGAACTTCTACAGCGAGACGCTCGGGCTGAAGCTCCAGTATCGGGCCGGCCCGGGCTGGGCGCAGCTCGATGCTGGCAAAGGGCTGATCCTGGGCCTTCACGGAACCCATCAAGGCGGCCCGCCGCCGGGCCAGAACGGCTCAACCGTCCTCGGCTTCGAGTTGGATGAGCCCATGGACCAGGCATATCAGAAGCTGGCCCAGCGCGGCGTCACGTTCCACGGCCCGATCCAGGATACCGAGCACGTACGGTTGGCCTACTTCAGCGACCCGGACGGCAACAACTTCTACCTGTCCGAAACAAAGTAGCCCCGCCTACTCGCGATACGTGGCGACCGTGAAGGACTGACTTAGATAATGGCTTCCCAGTCCACCGGGAAGGGCCGCTCGATCAGCACGTCCGGCTGGAGCGAGCACAAGAAGCCGATGGTGGTCAGGTTGCAGGCCACCACGCCCGGCACTGGGCTCTTGACGTCGACCCACGATGGCGTGAACGGGAACGGCCTCGGGAACTCCACGAATGTGGAGTTCTTCATGGCTGGGAAGGTGAACCGCCCACGCTGCGGAGTGAGGTCAATGGCCACGGCCGACAAGCTAAACTCTAGCCTGCTTCGGGGCGATTAGCTCAGCTGGTCAGAGCGCACGGTTCACATCCGTGAGGTCGAGGGTTCGAACCCCCCATCGCCCACACCCCAGATGCTCCAGCACCTGATTTCTTGGCCGCGGGAGGCTGCGCCTGAGCCTCATGCCTGCTTGGTGTTATTGCACGGGCGCGGCTCGAACGAACAAGACCTGTTCGGGCTCGTGCCGGAGCTGCCCAAGCAGCCACTGGTCCTGAGCGTGCGCGCGCCATTTCCATTTCCTTACGGCGGCTACTACTGGTACGACTTCGGGCAGCAGCAAGAGCAGCCAGACCCCGCAACGTTAGGTAGCTCGCTCGAGGAGCTGCGCACTTTCCTGAAGGACCTGCCGGCGCGCTACCCAATTGATGCCTCGCGGCTGTTCCTGCTGGGCTTCAGCCAGGGAGCGCTGATGTCCGGCTGCCTGACCCTCGCCGACCCAGGCCTGATGGCGGGCACGGCGATGCTCAGCGGCTACCTCCCGCCGGAGCCACCGGGCCTCGACAAGGCCGGTGTCGCCGGCAAGTCCTTCTTCGTGGCCCACGGAAGCTACGACAACGTCCTGCCGGTGGTCTTGGGCCGCAAAGCGCGAATGCAGCTCGAGAACCTCGAGGCCGACGTCGAGTACCACGAGTACCCCATGGACCACCAGGTCCTCATGGAGGAGATTCAGGACCTGAACCGCTGGTTCGAAAAGCAGGGGCTGAGGTAGGGAAGCATCCGGTACCATGCGGGCTATGAACTTGAAGCTCTCTTTTGTGCCTGTGATTGCGGTGGCGCTGGCGGCGTGCGGCGGGGGAGCGGCGCCGGCGGCGCCGGCATCTTCCGCGGCGCCGGCCGGGAGCGTTTCGGCAGCGGGCAAGCCGGCGGTGAGTGCTGGGGCGAGCAGCGCCGCGAGCGGAGCTGGTGCGGCATCGGCCAAGCCGGCGGCCGGCGGGTCGGCGAGCGCGAAGCCGAGCGCGGCGGCGGCTCCCGCTAGCGGGCTGCGGAAGGTACGGGTGGGCCTGTCGGTGGCCAAGACGTTCGAGTTCGAGCCGGCCAACATCGTGGCCTCACAGGGCATCGATAAGCAGCATGGGCTGCAGTCGGAGGTCAGCTCATTTGGCGGCGATGGCGCACTGCAGCAGGCGCTGGCGGCCGGGGCGATCGACGTTGGGCTGTCGTCCAGCACGGCCAGCGCGGCCGCTATTCCCAAGGGGCAAGCCATCAAGATCGTGGCTCAGATCGATGACTCGCCCAAATTCATGACGATCATCGTGCGGCCGGATACGGGCATCAGGGACGCCAACGGGCTCAAGGGCAAGACCATCGGCGTAACGACCAAGGGCGCCTTCACAGACTACGTGGTGCAGCGCCTCAACCTCGCCAAGAACTGGGGCAGCGACGGCGCGAAGAGCGTGGCCCTCGGCGGCTTCGATGCGCAGTTGGCGGCCCTCAAAACCAAGCAGGACGATGGCTTTGTGTGGACTGCCGACGGTGGCGCGCAGCTGGAGAAGAGCGGCGACGGCAAGATCGTCTTCCATGCCGACGAGATCATGCCCGACTTCCCATTCGAGGTGCTGGTCGCCACCGACAAGCTGATCAAGGAAAACCCGCAGATCGTCAAGGACTACCTGGCGGCCTTCTTCGACGGAGTTAAGTTCATGAAGACCAATAAGGCCAAAGCGGTCGAGCTTTTCGCCAAGGACATGGATACCCCACCCGACATCGCCGAGAAGACGTACGACGACGATATCGGCGCCATGTCCGAGACGGGCAAGATTTCGACCAAAGGCTTCGAGAACGTGGCCCAGGGCATCGCCGACGTCAAGGCAGTGGACAAGGCGCCGGCGGTGAATACGCTCATCGACCCGCAGTTCCTGGGGACGAAGTAGCGCGCTAGAGCCAGCCCATCTCGGCCATGTCCTCCCAGGCCAGCAGCCAAGCCAGCAGCGACTCGGCGCCCTGATTGAGGTTCACGCCGTCCGGCTCCAGACCGTCGTAGCAGCCGCCGGTTTCGGGGTCGAGCATCGAGCGATCTCCGGGATTCTGGCCGTGGAACCAAGCGTAGCCCAGCTTGGCCCAGCGGTGGAAGCGATCGTCGCCTGAGGTCCCATAGGCGGCTGCGCAGGCCGACACCGCGGCAGCGGCGTCCACTGCCTGCTGGTCGTACACCGCGCGCTCTGCGCCACGCCGATACCAGCCGCGATTGCCGATCAGGCTGATGCGGCCGTCCACCTCCAGGATGGAACACAGCCAGGCGAGACTCTCGAGCGCCATGCCGGCCCAGCGCGTGCCGAGCAGCGCCTGTGGCAGACGGGCGTTGCAGTAGGTCAGCTCATCCTCGAACCAGCGCCATTCCGGCGCGGCGCTGCGCTCGTACGCCGCCGCCAGCCCGGAGGCGAGCTGCTTCGTCAGCGCATCGAGCTCGGGCGCGGGCTCGGCCGCTCGCCAATGCTCCAGGCCCAGCAGCGTGAAGGCTCGGCCGCGCAGAAAGGTCAGCTCATCGAGCGGTTTCAGGGCGCGATCTAGGCATTGCAAGGCGCGCAGCCGGACCTCCGTCTGGGGCGAGTGGCGGGCCGCGAAGCCAAGCGCCCAGATGGCCCGGCCCTGCGAATCTTCAGAGCCAACCTCATCCAGCCACGTCCCGTCGGAGGCCATGAAGTTGTGGAACCGGCCGTCGGCCCGCTGGCAGCGCTCGACGAAGGCCAGGTAGTGGCGGACGTAGTCGAACAGGCCGCTTTCTCCGGTCAGCGGCTGGGCGCGGACGGCGACGATCAGCGCGCGAGCGTTGTCATCCAGGCAGTATCCGAACTCGGGATTCGGTCGCTCCAACCGGGCGTGCTGGTAGATGCCGGTGTTGTCGGTGAGACGATAGAGATGGTCGAGCTTGGCAGAGCTGATTAGGCGGTCAGCGCCTCCAGCACCGGCCCGTCAGACGGCCGCTCGATGACCGGCACGAGCACGGCGCGCTGATCGCAAACCGCCTGGAACGTCTCCAGGTAGGCCCTCGCCACGTTCGGCCAGATCATCTCGTGGCCGTAGGCATAGGCCCGAGCCTGAACCGTCTGCCGATACTCGGGGTTGCGCAGCAGCGCGCCGATGCGCGCCTGCAGCGACTCCGGACTGCGAGCCTCAGCCTGCAAACCACGGCCTTCGGCCAAGATCTCCCTGGCGTACAGCGAGGGCGTGGACACCACGGCCCGGCCGCAGCCCACGGCATAGGCCAGCGTACCGCTGACGATCTGCTTGAGATTGAGGTAGGGCACGATGTAGACGTCGCACGCCAGCAGGTGCAGCACCAGCTCGCGGTACTTCAGATAACGATTGTTGAAGATGACGTGCTCTTGCAGGCCCAGCTGCCGGACGTGCTCCTCGAGCTGGTCACGGTAGCTCTCGCCAATCTCAGCCCGGACGCCGGGATGCGTTTCCCCCACGACTAGGTAGACCAGATCGGGGAACTCGTCCACCAGGCCGGCAACGGCGTCGAGCGCATACTCGATGCCCTTACCGGGGCTCATCAGGCCGCAGGTGGCCAGCACGGGCCGGCTGCCAAGCCCCAGAGCCTGCTTGGCGCGGTCGGTCGACACAAAACGAACGTTGGGGACGCCATGAGGGATGAAGCGCAGCCGCGTGCGATCGACACCGTAGTCGCGTGTGAGGATGTCGAGTGCCGTTTGCGCTAGGACGATCGTCTGGTCGGCCCGATGGATGAGTCCACGCGTGACCTCGCGGAGCTTGGAATCAGGCTCGGGCAGCGTGGTGTGCATGGTGAGCACGGCCGGCTTCCGCAGCCGATCCAGGAAGCCGAACAGGTAGTCGCCCCGGGTACCGCCAAACAAGCCGTACTCGTGCTGGATGTTGACGAGGTCGAACGGACCGTCATTCACGAACTCGGCAGCCTCGTCGTACGAGCGCGCCACGTCACGATCGATGTGCCACTTGACGGCTGGCGGATAGGGATAGGTCCGGCCTGGATCGTTCATGGCCGCAATGCGCCCCGGCGCGCGCGGGTTCAGCCGATCGATGGCCGTGACGAGGTCACGGGTGAAGGTGGCGATGCCACACTCGCGCGGCGGATAGGAACCCACGAACGCGGCGCGAGGCCAGCGTCTCACGAAATCAAAATGCGCTACCGAAACCCCCATACTTGCACTCCTGTCATGCTGGCAACCACTCGGCGTCGGGCCCAACAACTCCGCCTGCTGGGTAGGGGCGACACTGGCAGCAAATCCCGTGCTACGGGGGCTCAGAACAGCGGCGGCCGGAACGGCCTCGCTACGTATTGATTGTACCCTAGCTTCCAGTTCCACTTTTACACTCAGGTGCTCGCTTGGTAGAGAAAGCCATAAAAATAATTACCGTATTCGGTAGCTCCAGGTCAAGTGAAGGCGACGCCGACTACGACGAGGCGCGCAAGCTCGGCCGATTGCTGGCGCAAGCCGGCTTCACGATATGCAGCGGCGGTTTCGGCGGCTCCATGGAAGCGGTGAGCCGCGGCGCTCGCGAGGGCGGCGGCCGGACCATAGGCGTGACGGTTGACCTGATCCGCCGCAGTGCGAACCCATGGCTGGACGAGGAGGTCCGCACCGAGACCATCTTCCGGCGCATCGAGCACATGGTGACGATTGCGCATGGCTTCGTGGCGCTGCGTGGCGGCGCCGGCACGCTCGCAGAGATGGCGCTGACGATGAACCTGCTGTTCCTGGAGGCGCTAGAGCCTCGGCCGCTGGTGCTCGTGGGGCCCGATTGGAAGGCGCTGATGGAGCTGTTCAAAGAGCGGCTGCACGTCTCGGAGGCCGAACGCAAGCTGCTGACGTTCGCGGCGACACCCGCCGAGGCGGCGCGCGTGCTGGCGAAGCGGCTGCGGTGAGCAGGCTGCCGGCAATCCTGACCGCGCTGGCGATGCTGCTGGCGGCTTGCGGCGGCGGGTCGAGCGCGAGCTCGGCCAGCGTGGCGGCGAGGCCGATCGTGATTTCCGCCACGAATACGCCCCCGTCTCGATCGGCGTTTCCGTCCAAGCCAGCGGTGGTCTCGGCATCGCCGGTCGCTAGTGGCAATCAGGTGCGCATCGAAGACTTCGGCTTCACGCCGTTGACCATCAGCGTGGCGGTCGGGACGCAGGTGACCTGGATGAATGCGGGGCCGTCGAACCATACCGTCACAGCGAACGATGGCTCGTTCGATGCCGGGACCATCCAGCGCAACGCCAGCTTCAACTTCACCTTCAGCAAGGCCGGGACGTTCGTGTACCACTGCACGTTTCATCCGACTATGCAGGGGACGGTGATCGTCAGCTAGTCCAAAGGGTCCGAGAAGGCGTCGTGGAAGCGCTGCTCGATCTCCGCGTCGACGCCCCCGACGATGGCCGTGTAGCGCCGGATCGCTTCTTTGCCGGCCGCGGTCAAGCGCGCGCCGCCGTGCTCTGCGCCGCCACTGCTGGTGACGAGCAGCGGGACAGCCAGCGCCGCCTCCATTTGCTTGAGCTTGTACCAGGCTGTCTTGTAAGGCACCCCAAGCTGGCGGGCGGCTTCGGCGAGCGAACCGTGCTGATCGATAGCCTGCAGCAGCTGCACCCGCCAGTCTGACAGGGCCACTTCGCCGCGATCTGACTCGAGCCAGATCTTCAATCGAGGACGCAGCATCCTTCTAGCTAGCCACCGCTGCGCGGGCGCGCCAGGTGAGCCCCGCGTTAACCATCAACGCCACCGCGAGCAGGATAATGCCCAGGGCGATCGCCAGACCGAAGTCTCCTCGGCTGGTGACCAGCGTGATCGTTGTCGTCAGGGTACGGGTCTGGCCCAGGATGTTGCCACCGACCATCAACGAGGCGCCGACCTCCGCAATGGCCCGGCCGAACGCGGCTGCCACGGCCACCAGCACCTGCGGCAGCGCGGCCCGGCACAGCTCGAGCGCCAGCCTCGCGAAGGCCGCGCCGTCGACCCGCAGGGCGGCGATCAGCTCCGGCTCCAGCAGCTCCAGCGCCGCCTGAGTGAATCCCGCGGCTATCGGCGCAGCCACGATGAACTGCGCCGACACCATGGCTCCTGGCGTGTATAGCAGGCCCAGAAAACCGAACGGACCGGTCCGCCACAGCAGGAGCGTCAAGACCAGGCCGACCACCACCGGGGGCAAGCCCATGCCGGTGTTGACCAGCGCCTGGATCACGCCACGGCCGCGGAACTGGCCCACCGCCAGCGCCACCCCGGCAGGGATGCCAATCGCCGCGGCGAGGACTGTAGCCAAAGCCGATACCACCAGCGACAGAGCGACGATGCGCCGCAGCTCGGGATCGCCCTGAGCGATCAGCTGCCCAGCTTGGGTGATGCCCTGCCACAGGACGTCCATCTTTACGAGGCGCTAGAGGCCCAGCTGGCTCTCGTCCTTGCCGGCGTCGGGAAAGAACAGCGGCTGGCCAAATTTGTCCTTGCCGAACTCGCCGATGACCCGCTGGGTGGCTGGGGCCACGAGAAAATCGGCGAAAGCCTTTCCACCCGCGGCATTGATTTTGACGCTTGGGAACTTCGCCGGGTCGACCGGCATGACGTGATAGATGTTCAGCAGCGCGGCATCGCCTTCGACGGCGACGATTGAACGGATGCTGCTCTTGCGGGCCAGGTAGGTGGCGCGATCGCCAATGGTGTAGGCGTCCTTCTGATCGGCCAACGTGAGCGTGGCGCCCATGCCTTGCCCAGAGGTCAGGAACCAAGAGGAGCCCTTGGGCTCGAGGCCTGCTCGCTGCCAGAGCTGCTTCTCCAGCTGGTCCGTGCCGGAGTTGTCGTCGCGGCTCACCCACGTTGCCTGCCTGGTGGCGATCCGCTTCAGCGCATCCAGCGCCGACTTGTCACCGCGGATGCCGGCTGGATCAGAGGGCGGACCAACGATGATGAAGTCGTTGTGCATGACCAGCAGGCGCTCGGTGCCGTTCCCGTCGGCGAACCACTTCTTCTCGGCGTCCGGCGCGTGGACCAGCACGACGTCGGCCTCGCCTCGGGCTCCCAATGCCAGCGCCGCGCCAGTGCCGACGGCAACCGTCTTCACCTGCCACCCCCCCTGCTTCTCGAACATCGGCACCAGCACGTCCAGCAGACCACTGTCCTGCGTACTGGTCGTCGTAGCCAACACGATGGTGGGATACGAGGCGGCGGAGGCGGGCGCGCTGGCCTCTGGCGCAGCTTGGGAGGAGCAGCTTACAAGCAGCAGCA
>WNFB01003278.1_pt1 | contig 14263 bp, 14 predicted proteins | sample 5400501 | NCBI WGS metagenome assembly WNFB01 (sample SAMN13153341, study PRJNA577476) | soil metagenome | isolation source: 200 cm saprolite under Douglas fir tree site 2 hole 1 | place: USA:California | collected 2015-04-18
GCGCGCCGCCTGCCCAAGCCCGCGCTGATTGTCACCTGGGCAGCTGAGCATCAGTCTGTCCTGGGCGCGGTTCGCCGCCTCCAATCTGATGGCCATCCGGTGGTGATCGCGCCGGTCGACAGCGCGGCGCGCGCGGATCCGGACGCGATCCCGAAAAATGCGGCCCTCGTGTCGATCGGACTCGCCAACAATGAGGTGGGCACTGTCCAACCGATCGCCGAAGTGATGCGGCGAGCACACGACCTCGGTGCCCTTGTGCACCTGGACGCGTGCGCCGGGGCACGCTGGATGCCGATCCCGCCCGGCGCAGACCTCGTCTCTCTGAGTGGGCACAAGCTGGGCGCCGGCCGCGGCGGCGCTCTGCTCGTCCGAGATGGAGTACGCATCGACCCGCTCCTTTACGGAGGCCCCCAGGAATGGGGCCGGCGCGCAGGCCACGAAGACGTCGACGGTGCGGTCGCCATCGCCACGGCGCTGAACGTGTGTGCACGCGAGCGCGAGGACCGCGGCGGCATGGCCCAACGCCAGGCGGGTGCTCTGCGCGCGGCTCTAACGGAGTCGGGCGGGCGGCTTACCGGAGGCGAGCCCCGGCTGCCCAACTTCGCCACATGCGCCATTCCCGATCGGCGGGGTGAGGACCTGTTGCTCGCCCTCGACCTCCAAGGCATCGCCGCCTCGAGCGGTTCTGCCTGCGCCTCTGGCTCGCTGGATCCGTCCCACGTGCTCCTGGCGATGGGCCTCCGCCTCGATGAGGCGCTCAGTAGCCTCCGGCTCACCACCGGATACGCCACCACCGATCAGGAGGTCGACCGCGCGCGCGCGATCATCTCTGAGGTACTGACCGGCGCCCACGCTCGTGCTTAGTCTCGAAGAAGAGCTCGCCCGGCGCCTCGCTCGAGGCGAAGAAGTCGTACTGGCCACCGTGATCCGTCTGGACGGCGCGCCGCCCGCCAAAACCGGCGCCAAGCTGCTGCTCTCGCGCTCGGCGATGCTCGCCGGCACCCTGGGCTGCAGTGAGTTCGACGCGGCCGCCCTCGCCGACGCGAACGAGATCGTGGATACGGCCGCGCCACAGCTGCGGACGTACCGCCATGACCTTGGCTCGATCGAGGTCTACCTCGAGCCGCACGCGGCGCCGCCGACGCTGGTTGTGTTCGGGGCGACCCCGGTGGCGCAATCGCTCCTGCGCTGGGCGCCTGAGCTGGGCTTCCGCACGCTCTTCGTGGAAACCAGGCCAAATCGCTTGACGGCAGGCGATTGGCCCCGCGCGATTGCGTCGCTCGACGAGCTGGCAACTGCCCTGCCCACAGGTATGTACAGCATCCACACGGACCACGACGCCCCCGACCTCGTGCCCTCGCTCCAAGTGGTGTTGGCCCGGCAGCCCCGGTTCGTCGGCCTCATGGGGAGCAGGCGTCACACCGGTCACCACCTCGATGCCCTGAGCGACAGAGGCGTCGCTCCTGAGGTGCTCGCGAGGATCCAGACCCCAGTCGGCCTGGATCTCGGGGCCACCAACCCCGGCGAGATCGCGTTGTCGATCCTCGCCGGCTTGATCGCCAAGCGCCGCGGGCGCGACGGAGGCTGGCTGGACCGCGACTGACCCGGCGGTCAGGGGTGCAGTAAGTGTGCGGGGGTCGGTCCAAACGTCGGCTGGTGCGCAGCCAGCTGGTTCGCCGAAGCGCGTCGACTCGCCGTCGCCGGCTTAACATGCCAGCGCTAGGGATCAACCAATGGCGACCCGCATAATCAGGGGCCGTGCCGATTCAACCCGGAACCACGCTCGGCCCTTACGAAGTCCAGGACTTCATCGGTCAGGGCGCCATGGGCCTCGTCTACAAGTCTTATCACGCGCAGCTCGAGCGTACCGGCGCGGTCAAGGTACTTCAGGCCATCGCCCCCGACCTAGACAGCACCGCCAGGTTCCGGCGCGAGGCGCAGGCGATCGCGCAGATGCGCCACCCGAACATCCTCAACGTGTACGACTTCGGGGAGTACGAGGGGACGCCCTACATGATCGTGGAGTTCGTACCTGGCGGAAGCTTGGCCCAGCGGATGAGAAAGGCGCCGGTCGACCAGGGGACTGCGCTTAAGTACTTGCGCGGGATCGCGACTGCCCTCGATCACGCGCATGCACTTGGCATCGTGCACCGCGACGTCAAGCCGGCCAACGTGCTTTTGGGAAGCGATGACACGCCGATCCTCGCCGACTTTGGCCTGGCCAAGCTCCTGCAGTCCTCATCCGTGAAGTCCATGAGCGGCGTGACCACCGGCACGCCCGCTTACATGGCGCCGGAGCAGGTCACCGGCAGCCAGGTCGGTCCCCCAGCCGACCGCTACTCGTTGGCGACGGTGGCTTACGAGCTGCTCACCGGCGTCATCCCGTTCGACGGGGAGGGTGTTCTCGAGCTCCTGTACGCCCACGTGCATCGCGACCCGCCGGCGCCGAGCTCGCGCAAGCCCGACCTCGGGCCTCGAGTGGACGCGGTCGTCCTTCGCGGACTGGCCAAGGATCCAGCCGCCCGCTGGGAGAGCTGCCAAGCGTTCGTCGATGCCCTCGCGGTCGCCCTCGCGAAGGCTGCCCCGACCGCCGTCGAAAAGACTCTGGTTATGGAGCGGCGGCCATCCGTCGGCATGCCGCCGCCGGCGCCGGCCGCGGCTGTAGCGGGCCTGGCGGTCGCCGCGGCCGTTTCGGAGCCGGATGTTGCTATGGCCCCGCCCGCAGTCACCCGCGCGCCCACTGCAGCTGCGACTCGCAGGTCGCACAAACGCCGCAACGCCATCCTGGCCGCGGCGGCTCTACTGCTTCTGGTCGTTGGCGGTGTCGTCGGCTATGAAGTCACGCACGCGCAACCAACACTTTCACTGCCTTCGACGACTGTCCAGGCGGGCGACAAAGTGGTCGTGACTGTGAACCGCTTGCCGGCCAATCAGGGCGGCGAGCTCCAGCTGCTGAGACCGGTGCGCACCTTCCCGTTTCGCGCCGACGCCAACGGCAACGTGTCGGTGGAGGTGAGCGTGCCCCGGGACATCGGCGCCGGCGATCATCTCATCCGTCTCTGTTTTGACGGTGCCTGCCACGCCGAGACGACGCTCCACGTGACGGCACTGGTCGCGCCTGGAACACCATCGCCAACTTCGTCTTCCACGCCCTCAGCCACGCCGAGTCCCAGCCACTCTCCCGGATCACAGTCGATCGTCCTGTCGTCGAACACGGTCCAAGTCGGGGGCACGGAGACGGTGGCGGGCAAAGACTTCGACCCTGCCAAGCTGGCGACGCTTGCGATCGTGCAGAGCGCGGTCTCCCACTCGCTGGTGAGCAAGCCGGTCGACGTGCGCTCGGACGGCTCGTTCGTGGTCACGGTCACGATTCCCTCGGGCATTCACATCGGCGCGGCCGAGATCGTGACCTGCACCTATAACGGCACTGGTGTGCAGCCGGGCCCGTGCGCCGCCAAGCCGGTGACTGTGACGGGCTAGAGGCTTGGCCTCTAGAAGACCTCCGCCGCCAGCAGGTCGTCGAACGTCTCCCGCCGGCGCATCACCCGCGACCTGCCCTCGCGGACCATGAGGACCTCTGGGCGCGGCATCCCGTTGTAGTTGCTCGACATCGCCAAGCAGTACGCGCCCGCAGCCGGCACGCAGATGACATCGCCCGGCTTGAGCTCCGGCATTTCGATATCCGTGATGAGGATGTCGGTCGACTCGCAGTACTTGCCGGCGATGGTCACCGTGGCTGTGGCCGCTCGCTCGGGATCCGAGGCAAGGAACGCTTCGTATCGCGCGCCGTAAAGCTTGGGCCGGATGTTGTCGCCCATGCCACCATCCACGGCGACAAACTTGCGCACTCCGGGGATGTCTTTGATCGACCCCACCGTGTAGAGTGCCACCCCGGCTGGCCCAGCAATGGACCGACCGGGCTCGACCACGAGCTCAGGCACCTTCAGGTTTCTGCTGGCGCAGCCGGCCGCCAGCGCACCCCGCAGCGTCTCCACGAATTGTCGCGGGGTCGGAGGATCGTCGTCGCGCGTGTAGGCGATCCCGAGCCCGCCGCCGGCACCAAGCTTGCGCGGCTCGAAACCCCGCTCGTCGCGGAGCCGGACCAGCAGGTCGAGCATGATCGCCATCGCATCCTCGTAAGCCTCAAGGGCGAAGATCTGCGAGCCGATGTGTGAATGCAGGCCAATCAGTTCCAGCCTTGGGTGCTTCATCGCCTCTTGCACCGCCTCGGCAGCGGCCCCGGATTCCACCGAGAACCCGAACTTCGAGTCGAGCTGCCCGGTCGCGATGTGGTCATGCGTCTGTGGCTTCACGCCGGGCGAGATACGAAGCATCACGGGCGTACGCCGGCCGTCTGGCACTACCTGATGCAGGAGCTCGAACTCGTAATCGCCGTCGATGACGATGGTCGCGCCCGCGCGATACGCGGCTTCCACATCTTCGCGGCTCTTGTTGTTGCCCAGGAAGTGGATGCGGTCCTGCGGGAAACCCGCCCTGAGTGCCAGCTCGAGCTCCCCCGCGGAGACGACGTCCAGGCCGAGGCCTTCCTCGGCGACAACGCGAAGGAACTGAGGCGACGAAAAGGCCTTGGCCGAATAAAGCACCTGGCCGGCGGCGCCCACCGACGCCATGTATTCGGTGCACCGCTGGCGCACGGTCGTCTCGTCATACACATAGAGCGGCGTGCCGTGGTCGCGCGCAAGCTCGACCAGGTCACAGCCGCCGATCTCCATGTGGCCGGCTTGATTGACGCGGTAAGTGACCGGGAAGAGCACAGCTACCCCCCCTGTTGCAGGGGGGTTGGCGGGAGGACGGGCAACGGCTGGAGGCTAGTTGGGCCCCGAGCCGCAGGAGCCGCACGCGCCCCCGCAGCACCCGCCGGCGCTCTCTCCGCTCCCAAAATCGAGGCTGCGGGCGGACTCACCGGCGCCCGCGACCGCGAAGCTGGAGACCAGCACTCTCGTCTTCGTGGATTCGCATCCGGGGCAGACCTGGGCGGTGTCCCGCTCGGCGAATCGCGTCAGAACGTCGAAGGTCTCCGAGCAGCTCTCGCACCGATACTCGTAGATAGGCATCTCAATGAAAGATTCTAAGCCCGGATACACTGGCCGGGCGGAGCAGATGATTCAGGCTCGGCTGAGCGCGCTCGCGCGATTGATCTCCGAGTGGCCGGGACTGATGGCGCAACCCGAACGCGCGCTCATCGACGACAGCCTTGTGCTCCTCGAGCACCTCGGCAGCGCGCGGAAGGTGGTCGATGTCGGCTCCGGGGCTGGCCTCCCCGGACTCCCGCTGAAGATCGCCCGCCCTGGGTTGGAGCTGGTGCTGATCGAAGCCGACCAGCGTAAGGCCGCCTTCCTGGTCCACGCCTGTGCCACGCTCGGACTAACGGACGTCGAGGTGCTGGCTGAGCGCGCCGAGGAGGTTGGTCGAGATCCCGTTTACCGCGAGGCGTTCGACGTCGTTGTGGCGCGTGCCCTCGCGCCGATGCCTGTGCTGGCCGAACTGTGTCTTCCGCTGGTTAGGGTGGGCGGGCGCCTGCTGGCACAAAAGACTAAGAGCGAAGACCTTGACGCGGCCGGCCGCGCCATCGAGCTCATGGGCGGAACGATCCATGCAGTCGTCGCGACCCCTTCAGCGGCACGAGGCGCCGGGACGGTGGTCATCGTCGACAAGGTCCGATCCACGCCGCCAGGCTTCCCGCGCCGGCCCGGCATCCCGGCCCGAAAACCTCTGTAGAGCGCCAAGCTGGCGGCGCCTCATCACTCCGTGCCTTACGCTTGGCCGGGCGTGGTTAGAGCGTGAAGCTGAGCTTGATCCCGCGCGAACGGCGCTTTTACGAGCTGTTCAGGCGGCAGGGTACGCTGGTGAGCGAGACACTGACCGAACTCAGCAAGGTGCTCTTGGAGGGGCGCAACCGGCATCCCCGCCTGCGCGAGCTCGAGCACACATGTGACGACGTTACGCACGACATCTACAACCTGACCAATCGCACATTTACGACACCCATGGAGCAGGGCGACATATTGCTCCTGGCCCACGCACTAGACCAAGTCGTCGATCTGGCAGAGGAAGTCTCGGACAAAATCGACCTCTACCAGGTCGACTCGATCACCGATTCCGCCAAGCGTTTCGGGGGATGCCTCGCAAAGGCGGGCGTCGAGCTGGCCAAGGCGCTGGACAAGTTGGAAGATTTCAACGAGATCGACCCGGTCCTTCAGGAGATTCACCGGCTCGAGAACGAAGGCGACTCGATCACGCGATACGCCCTGCAGAGGCTTTTCGAGTCCAATCACCAAACTCCAGCCGACGTCATCAAATGGAAGGATCTCTACTCGCTGCTCGAGTCGATCCTTGACGAGTGCGAATCGGTGGCCGAGATAATCGAGACGATCGCCATTAAAAACGCCTGAGATGTGTCAGATCGCGAGGCTCGAGAACAGCGAACGCACTCGGCTGTCGATGTCATCGCGAATCGTCCGCACTGCTGCCAGCGACTGTCCGGCCGGGTCTGGAAGTCCACAGTCCTCGACGGGAGCGCTCACAACCGGGCATTCGCCCTCCGCGCAGCCCATCGTGATCACTCGGACAGCGCTAGCGGTCAGCCCAGGAGTCATCAACCGCGGTTTCGCGGCGGAGAGGTCGACCCCGATCTCGCGCATCACCGCGACGACTTCCGGGTGAACGCGACCCGCGGGCCGCATCCCTGCTGAATCGGCCCATGCACGGCCTCGAGCGTGACGGTTGAACAGAGCCGCCGCCATTTGACTGCGGCCCGCGTTATGAACGCAGACGAAGAGGACGCGAGGCCGTCGATCGTCGAGCACATCGAGACGGTAACCGACTCCGCGAAGAGTGGTCACGCGAATCCCGCTCCGCTCGAGTTTTGGCCGTAGCCACGCCACGTGGACGTCGACCGTCTTTGGTTCACCAACAAAACGCGGGCCCCAGGCACCGGCCAGAATCCGGTCTCGACTCAAAACCGTGCCCTTGTGTTCAACCAGGACCTTGAGCAAGTCGAATTCGCGCGGCGTCATCTGCAGCTCGCGGCCTTCGACCTCAGCGCGCCGGGCGCCGGCGTCGAGCCGTAGACGGCCGACGTCGATCACAGCGTCGATTCGCCCTGCCACCCGTTTTCTGAGCAGAGCGCGTACTTGGGCGCACACCAACCCCGAAGCACTCCCGGAAGGCAACCAGGCATCGGCTCCCATCGCCAGGCAAGTGGTAGCCTCGTGCTCGTCGGCACCAACTATCAGCAGGGACGCCGCGGTCGCCCTGCGGACTGCCGCGGTAGTGTCTACGAGGTCAGCGCCATCCAGGACCACTACATCCGCCGATGGCTCGCGAAGAAGCCCGTTCGCGTGACGGTGCCACACGACATCGACATCTTCCGCCGCCAGGACGTTTTTCAGTTCCGCGGCCATTCTTGCCGCAGGGCCGATCACGACTACTCGGGCGCGCCCGCTCTCAGTACTTGGAGACGTTCAATTCCTCCACTCGGCCGGTGACCAGGAAGACCACCCGCTCGCAGATGTTGGTGGCCCGGTCCGCGATTCGCTCGAGGTTGTGGGTGATCCAGAGCATGTAGGTCGCCTCGGTGATGTGCCTGTGGTCGGAGACCATGGTCGAGATCAGCTCCTGGTAAACGCGGTCGTACAGAGAATCGATCTCATCGTCCTCTCGGCACAAGGCGCGAGCTGCTTTGACGTCGCGCATGTCGAGGGCCGCCAGAGTGCGGTGGACCATTGACACGGTGCGAGTGCCCATCTGACCGATCACTGCCGGTACCGGCAGGGACGGATTCGGACCTAGCATCAAGGTGACCTTCGCGATGCCCTCGGCGTGATCTCCCATTCGCTCCAGCTCAGAAATCACATAGAGGGCGGCAACCATCCACCTGACCTCGTGGGCCTCACTGTCTGGCAGGCGAGAAGTGATCTGCTCTTCGACCTGGTAGCGTACGCGGTTGATCTCAACGTCTCCCCGTACCACGTCGTCTGCCAGCACTAGATCATGCCGATTCAGTGCGGTCAAAGCTTCGGTCAGCGCGGTCTCGACCAGCCCCCCCAGCTGCAGCAGCTCCCGGTCGGTCACTTCCAGAATATTAGGGCGGCGTTAACGACCCCTTAACCAACGCGCCTTTAGCCTTCACCGTGGAGGATGCGATGAAACTGATACCCCTTCCCCAAGGGCACCGTTTCTTCGACTTGTTTCGGAAGCAGGGAGAGCTGGTCAGCGAGACGCTGACCGAGCTCAGCAAGTCTCTCCTGGAGGGTAGAAGCAGGCACGCCCGCCTGGTTGACCTTGAGCACGAGTGCGACGAGGCGACTCATCAGATCTACAAGCTGGTCAACAGCACGTTCATCACGCCACTCGACCAGGAGGACATTCTGCTGCTGGCGTCCAGCCTGGACGATGTGGTTGACATGGCGGAGGAGACCGGCGACAAGATCGACCTCTACCGGATCCGGGTCATCTCGGATCCTGCCAAGCAGATGGGGGAATACCTGGCCAGAGCGGGCGTCGAGATCGCCGCCGCGCTCGACCGACTGGAAGGGTTCGCCCAGCTAAAACCCCACCGGCTCGAGATACACAGGCTCGAAAACGAGGGCGACCGGCTCACGCGCACAGCGCTCGGAGAGCTCTTCTCGAAGGTGCGTGATGCGTCCGAGCTGGTGAAGTGGAAGGACGTCTACGACCTGCTCGAAGCCACCATGGACGCTTGCGAGCATGCAGCTAACGTGATGGAGACAATCGCCATCAAAAATGCATGAGACCGCGATCCTTCTGTGGGTCACGATCGCGGTTGCTGTTCTGTTCGATTTCACCAACGGTTTCCACGACACCGCCAATGCGATCGCCACGTCGATCTCAACTCGCGCGCTGTCGCCTCACGCGGCGGTCGGGCTCTCGGCCGTGTTCAATCTCGTCGGTGCCGTAGTCACCGTCGCGTTCTTCCAGGCCAAGGTCTCCAACACCATCGCGAGCACGCTCGCCATCAAGCCGGGCCTAGTGGTCGTGATGTCGGCCCTGATCGGCGCGATCTCGTGGAACCTCATCACTTGGTACCGCGGCCTGCCGAGCAGCTCGACACATGCGCTCATCGGAGGCCTCTGTGGCGCAGGCATCGCGGCGGCCAGTGGCTTGGGCGGGGTGAAATGGGCGGCACTGGGCAAGCAAATAGCCAGCCTTGTCATCTCCCCACCGCTGGGTTTTCTGGCCTCGGCGATCTTTGCGATCCTCCTAATCCTCGTCGTGTACCGTCTGCGCTTACCGCCAGCTCCCGTCAACCGCACATTCCGCAGCCTGCAAGTGGTGACCTCCGCATTCCTCTCCTACTCTCACGGCGCCAACGACGCGCAGAAGACGATGGCCGCGATCACGCTCGCCTTGATCGCTTCAGGCGACCTAACGAGGTTCCAGGTCCCCCTTTGGGTCGTGGTTCTGTCCGCCGTGACCATCGCCTTCGGTACCTACGCCGGCGGCTGGCGCATCATCCGGACTCTGGGCTGGAGCATCATCAAACTGGAGCCGGCAACTGGCATGGCCGCTCAGTTCATGGGGGCCACCGTCATTCAGGGCGCAACGCTGATCGGTCTGCCAGTGAGCACGACCCATGTGATCACCGGGTCGGTGATGGGAGTCGGCGCCAGCCGGAAGCTCTCGGCGGTGAGTTGGGGACTCGGTGCAAACATCGCCGCAGCTTGGCTCGTGACAATCCCGGCAGCAGCGGTTATCGCGTGGGTCGCGTTCGCCATCCTTCACACGGCCGGCCTGCGCGGCTAGCCCGAAACAAAAAAGATGTTGGAGAGGGTCGCCCCCGCGATTAGACTCACAGCACGTCATCGCATGACGGCCTGATCGGAGGGGACGCTTCACCGCAGACGTTTCAGCTTACGAAGGAGCAACGGTGGCAACAAGGATCCTGGAAATGGCCGATGTGAACTTGATCAGGGCCGCAGGCGGCGTCGTCTGCCGCATCGGACAATTGGGTGAGACCCAGGTCGCGATTGTTCACCGCCCCGTCTACGACGACTGGACGCTGCCGAAGGGGAAGGTCGAGCCCGACGAGAAGGCCGAGGACTGTGCGCTGCGCGAGGTCAAAGAGGAGACCGGGTTGCGCTGCGAGCTAGTACGTCCGCTCGGCTGCACCGCCTACATCGACCGCCGCGGACGCGACAAGGTGGCCTGCTACTGGGTCATGGAGGTCCTCGGCGGGCGTTTTCGCGCGGGCATCGAAGTGGACAAGCTGGCGTGGCTGCCGGTGGACGAAGCGATCGAACGCCTCACCTACGAACGCGATCGCAAGCTTCTGTCCCAGCAAGACCTGCCCTAGCAGCTAGAGGGAGTCTCCCCACCCCAGCGACGCCCTGGCCTCCCCACATGTGGGGAGGTTGACCCCGGCCGCTCGGCGGCCGCGGGCGGACGGGGACAGGGCGCGGCCGGACCTCCCCGCGGGGCGGGGAGGCCAGGGGAGGTCCGAGCTATTTGACGAGCCTCAGCACTCGCTAAGCTGAGTTCATGCAGACCGCACCGGTGCGCGATGCGCGCGCCTCAACCGATCCGCTCTTCATCGCGGGCGTCGAGCTGCGCTCGCGACTCTTCCTCGGTACTGGCAAATATGCGACCGACGAGGCGATGCTCGCCGCGCTCGAGGCTTCCGGGTGCGAGCTCGTCACCGTGGCGCTGCGCCGCCTGGACCTGGACGACCCGAAGAAGACGACCATCCTCGACGTCATCGACTGGAAGCGCTATCGCATCCTCCCCAACACGGCCGGGTGCCGGACCGCGGACGAGGCGATCCGCATCGCTCGGCTCGCACGGACGATGGGCCTTTCCGACTGGGTCAAGCTCGAGGTCATCCCCGACCCCCGTTACCTGTTCCCCGATCCTGAGGAGACGCTGCGGGCCGCGCGCATCCTCGTTGGGGAGGGCTTCAAGGTCCTCCCCTACATCAACGCGGATCCTGTGCTCGCGAAGAAGCTGGAAGAGATCGGCACAGTGACGGTGATGCCGCTCGGTTCGCCCATCGGCTCCGGTCAAGGTCTGCAGACACTGGAGCAGGTGCGGATCATCATCGAAGAGGCGCGGGTCCCGGTCGTCGTCGACGCCGGCATCGGTGCTCCTTCCGACGCTGCGCTGGCGATGGAGATGGGAGCGGATGCGGTGCTCGTCAACACGGCCGTCGCTCTGGCGCAGGATGCGGGGCTGATGGCAGAGGCGATCAAGGAAGGGGTGGAGGCGGGCCGCAAGGCTCACCTCGCGGGCCGCATTCCCAGGCGCGTGCACGCCACCGCCAGCTCACCCACCGAGGGCATCTCGCGGCCGTCCTGAGGATTCCGGTGGCGATGGCGATCGTCACCACCGCGAGCGCCGGGCTCCGCGCTGCCGGCAAGGGAGCCACCATCGTGCAGCTCCGAGCTCCCGGCCTGAGCGGCCGGAGTCTCGAAGCCGAAGCCAAGGCGCTCGTTTCCGCTTCGCCGCTGCCGGTGGTGATCAGCTCACGCTGCGACGTCGCACTGGCAAGTGGCGCCGCCGGCGTCAACCTACCGGAGCGTGACATCGAGGTCGAGGCTGCGCGGCGGCTGCTGGGTGATCGACTCGTCGGCCGGTCGGTGCACTCGCTGGGTGCTGCTCTGCAGGCGGAGCGCGAGGGCGCCGATTACGTGATCTTCGGACCGGTGTGGGAGAGCAGCAGCCACTCAGGTGTTGGGGGTACCAAAAGCCCTCCCCCGCTTGCGGAGGAGGGGCAGGGGTGGGGCCCCACTCCGACCGGCCTCGACGCTCTCGCCGCATTGGTCGGTGCCGTCCGCATCCCGGTACTCGCCATCGGCGGGGTGACAAGAGATCGCATCGCCGAATGCCACGCTGCCGGAGCCGCCGGATATGCCGCGATCAGGCTGTTCGAATGATCGGACTACAGATCAATGGCAAACGGGTCGAGCTCGACATGCCGACTCCCCTTTTGGCGTATCTCGATCGGTTGGGCGTCAACGCGCGGGCGGTGGCGGTCGAGCACAACGGCGTGATCGTCGAACGGGCCGATTACGCAGACATCACGCTCAACGAAGGCGACACTGTCGAGATCGTCCGCATGGTCGGCGGTGGGACCGCTTGCGTCGCTAGCCCGCTCCCGATTTTTCTTTGATCGCCGCCTCGGCTTCGGCACGCTCGTCCCATGGTTCAGCGCCCGCGGCGGTCAGCATCGAGCGCTCGTGGCCCTTGCCCGCCAGCAGCACACAGTCCCCCGATCGCGCCATCTCGATGGCGCGACGAATGGCCGCGCGACGGTCGATGACGATCTCGAAGTCGCGCCCGGGCGACTTGCCCGCTGCGCCTGTTTGCACCTCGCGGGCGATTTCCACCGGATCCTCTTCAAGCGGGTCGTCGGTAGTGATGACGAAGAAATCCGCGAACTCGGCCGCCGCCCGACCCATGCCCGGACGATCATGGTCGGAGCGGGCCGTGGACCCGAACACTGCGATCAGCCGGCCCCGAGTGAAAGGCCGCAGCTCGGCGAGCGCGCTCGCGAGCGCTCCCGCGGAATGAGCGAAGTCTATGAAGACGCTGAAGTCCTGGCCCAAGTCGACACGCTCGAGGCGGCCGCGCACACCTTCGAAGCCCGCCAGGCCCGTACCGAGCTCGTCCAGCGGAACCCCCAGCGCCAGGCAGACGCCCGCCGCGCACAGCGCGTTGTAAACGTTGAAGCGAGCCGGGACGCACAGGTTGACCTCGGTTTCGCCGACCGGGGTCCTCAGCCGAAAGCGCGACCCGGTTCCGCTCATGCTCAGCTCCAGCGGATGGAGGTCGGCGGCGGTGGTCAGCCCGTACGACCAGCGTCGCGAGATGGACCGCCGTGACAGGCGTTCGTAGCTCCGGTCGTCGCGGTTCAGCACAGCGGTCTTCTCGATACCCTTGTCGGCCGCACTCGCAGTGAGGTCGATGAGGCGCGCCTTGGCCTCTAGGTACTCATCCCAGCTGGCGTGGTAGTCGAGGTGGTCGTGGCCGACGTTGGTGAAGGCGGCGACGTCGAAGTCACAGGCGGCAACCCGTTCCTGCACGAGCGCGTGCGAGGTGGTCTCGATGACGGCGCAGGTGACGCCCGCCTCGACCATACGCTGCAGCCAGGCCTGCACCTCCGGCGACTCGGTAGTGGTCTGGCCGCTGAGGTTGATGGTTTCAGTGCCGCTGACGGTGAAGGCCACAGTGCTCATCGCGCCGGCGACGGTTCCACTCGCCTGCAGGACGTGCTCGGCCATATGCGTGGTCGTGGTCTTGCCGTCGGTGCCGGTGATTCCAGCCAGCTTGAGCCGGCGTGACGGCCGGCCGTAGTACTCCGCCGCCAGCTCCGCCAGCCCAATCCGTGTGGAAAGTACGTGGAGCACTCTCGTCCCCTCGGGGACCGGCACAGGGTGCTCCACCGCCAAGGCGACGGCGCCTTTGGCGATCGCGTCCGCAACGAAGATGTGGCCGTCGGCGTGCAGCCCCGCGACGGCGACGAACAGGTCACCCGGCTTCACGCGCCGCGAGTCGTAAGCAATGCCGGTGACATCTACGTCCCCGCCGCCCTCCAGGCTGGCACCAGGCACTGCCCGCGCGAGGTCCGAGAGGTTCATGCCGAAGGGCAGCATAATCGGCACGTGATCGCCGAGATCGGAGGGCACAGCTTCGAATGGGGCAGTCGCACCTTTGTCATGGGGATCATCAACGTGACCCCCGACTCCTTCAGCGGAGACGGCGTCGGCACAGATGTCGAGGCGGCAGTCGCTCAGGGCCTGCGGATGATGGAAGAGGGGGCGGATTTTCTAGACGTCGGAGGCGAGTCGACGCGTCCCGGCCATCAGCCGATAACCGCCGGCGAGGAGATCGCCCGCGTCGAGGAGGTGGTGCGGCGCCTCGCCCGCGAATCAGGCGTTCCCGTCTCCATCGACACGTACAAGCTCGAGGTGGCAGAGGCGGCGGTCGCAGCGGGAGCCAGCATTCTCAACGATATCTGGGGCCTGCGCCGATCGCCCGCCCTGGCGCACCTCGCCGCAGCGCATGGCTGCGGACTTGTGCTGATGCACAACCAGGAAGGGACCGACTACGACGGCGATCTGCTCGCCGAGGTGAAGCGCTTCCTTCGTGAATCGGTGGCGTACGCGATCAAGGCTGGCGTTCACCGCGAGCGGGTGCTCATCGACCCCGGGATCGGCTTCGGCAAGACGGCCGATCAGAACTGGGAGGTGATGCGGCGGCTCGAGGAGCTTCGCGAGGTCGGACA
>WNFB01006861.1_pt1 | contig 14253 bp, 11 predicted proteins | sample 5400501 | NCBI WGS metagenome assembly WNFB01 (sample SAMN13153341, study PRJNA577476) | soil metagenome | isolation source: 200 cm saprolite under Douglas fir tree site 2 hole 1 | place: USA:California | collected 2015-04-18
ACGTTCATCTTCCTGTTCGTCGTCTTCGGCAGCGTGATGTCCCACGGCGGCCTGCTGCGCTTCTTCACCGACGGCGCCCTCGCGGTGGCCGGCGCCAGCCAGGGCGGCGCGGGAAAGGTCGCGGTGATCGCGAGCGGGCTGTTCGGGATGGTCAACGGCAGCGCCATCGCCAACGCGGTCACCACGGGAGCCTTCACCATCCCGCTGATGAAGCGCGCCGGCTACCGGCCGGAGTTCGCCGCCGGGGTGGAGGCGTGCGCGTCGATGGGCGGCCAGCTCATCCCGCCCGTCATGGGGGCGGCCGCCTTCATCATGGCCGAGACGCTGCAGGTGTCGTACGCCTCGATCGCGGTGGCGGCGGCGATCCCCGGCGTCCTCTACTTCGTGGCGGTGGGGGTGATGGTCCACTTCGAGGCCGGGCGCCGGGGGCTCCCGGTGCTGGACCGCAGCGCGCTGCCGCGGCTGGGCGTCGTCCTGCGGCGCGACCTGCACCTGCTGGGGGGGCCGGCCGTGCTCGTGTACTTCCTGGTCGACGGCCGCTCGCCGCTGTTCGCCGGCTTCTGGGGGCTGGTCGCGGCGTTCGCGCTGTCGTGGGTGCGACGGGAGACCCGGATCGGGTTGACCCGGAGCCTGGCGATCCTGAGCGACAGCGCCCAGGCCGCGATGCCGGTGGCGCTCGCGTGCGCGACCGTGGGCATCGTGGTCGGCGTCGTGAGCACCACCGGGCTCGGGCTCAAGCTCGCCACCGGGATCGTCGGCCTGGCCGGGGGCAGCCTGCTCTTCACGCTGATCCTCACGATGGTCGCCGCGCTCGTGCTCGGCACCGGGCTGCCGACCTCCGCGACCTACATCATCACCTCGATCATGGCCGCTCCGGCGCTCGTCGAGCTGGGCGTCCCCAAGCTGGTCGCCCACATGTTCGTGTTCTACTTCGGGATCCTAGCCGACCTCACCCCGCCGACCGCGATCTCGACCTACGCGACCTCGTCGATCGCGGGCGCCGACGTGTGGCGCACGCAGTGGCTGGGCATGATGCTCGCCCTGTCCGGCTTCATCATCCCGTTCTCGTTCGCCTACGACCCGGCGCTGCTGCTGATCAACGCGTCGGTGCCGCACATCGTCTGGCGCACCCTGGCCACGACGCTGGGGATCGTCATGCTGGGGGCCGGCCTCATCGGGTACTTCCGGGCGCCGACGCGTCGGTGGGAGCGCGCGCTGCTGCTGGCCGGCGCCCTGCTGCTGATCTTCCCCGGCGTCTGGAGCGACACGGCCGGGCTTCTCTGCTTCGCCGCGGTGGTCGTCTCACAGCGCGCCGCGCGTCCGGCCGGCGCCACGGAGGGGGCGTGATGGCACAAGGCATCCGGGACTTTGTGGCAGCCTACGAGCGCACCTTCCCGGGCGAGGTCGTGCACGTCACCGAGCCCGTGACGGTCGACTACGACGTCATGGCGCTCGTCCTGGAGTACGAGCGGCGGCGGCGCTGGCCCATCCTCCTGTTCGAGAAGGTCGCCGGCGCCGACATGCCGATCATCGCCAACGTGGTGGCCAGCCGCAAAGCGCTCGCGTGGGCGCTCGGGGTGCCCGAGACGCGCCTGGCGCAGGAGTACGCGCGGCGCATCAAGGACACGATCAAGCCCAAGGTCGTCCCGCGCGCGCCCTTCCACGAGCGCGTGCTGACCGGTGCCGACCTCGACCTCGGCCGGCTGCCGATCCCGACCTACTTCCCCGGCGACGCCGGCAAATACTTGACCGCCGGCATGCTGGTCGCGCGCGATCCCGAGACGGGCGTGGAGACGGAGGGCTATCACCGCTTCCAGGTCAAGGGCCGCGACCGCATGGGCGTGAGCCTCCACTCGCGACGCCGCATGTTCGAGTACCAGCGCCGCGCCGAGGCGCGCGGCGAGGCGCTACCGTGCGCGATCGCGCTCGGCTTGCACCCGCTCGTGTCGATGGGCTCGCTCGCCTACCCGCCCGCCGAGGTCGGCAAGTTCGAGGTGGTCGGCGGGCTCTTCGGCGAGCCGCTGGAGGTCGCGCCGTGCACCTCGATCGACCTCACCGTCCCCGCGGCCGCCGAGATCGTGATCGAGGGCGAGATCCTCCCCGGCGTGCGCGAGCCCGAGGGGCCGTTCGGCGAGTTCACCGGCTACTTCTCGCGCCGCTCGACCGAGCACGTCTTCCAGGCAAAGGCGATCTCGATGCGGGCGAGCCCCTGGTTCCAGTCGATCGGCTCCGGCCGCGCGGGCGACCACATCACGACGCTGGCGCTCGTGCGTGAGGCGGAGATCTGGAACGCGCTCCAGCGCGTGATCCCCAACGTGACCGGCGTCCACGTGCCCCTGTCCGGCACGTCGTCCTTCAGCGCCTACGTCGCCATCAAGCAGGGTCGCCCGGGCGAGGCCAAGCACGTGATCCCGATCGTGCTCGGCGTGGATCACTACCTGAAGCTCGTGATCGTGGTGGACGACGACATCGACGTGTTCGACGAGGCCGACGTGATGTGGGCGGTGGCCACGCGGATGCAGGCCGACCGCGACCTCGTCACCATCGCCGGGAGCCTCGGCGCCCTGCTCGACCCGAGCGCCGACGAGCGCGGGGTGACCGCCAAGCTCGGCATCGACGCCACGCGCCCGTTCGGCGAGCCCTTCGCCCCGAAGCTCGTGATGGATCCCGCGAAGATGGCGTGGGCGCGCGCGCTGGTCGACCGCCTCGGCGGCTGAAGAGTTCCGCGTTCGACCGCTCCGTCTTCTTCTCCGGCCCTCGCTGCAGCCTTCCTGTAGGTGGGTCGCAACGAGTGGCCGACCGTCGAGAGCGGGGCGCGCCCGAGCACTGACTCCATGTATCTATCGCTGGGCATTGGCGCGGCACCGCGCACGCAGTACCCATGGTCGTGGCGCGTGCCCCCTCCACGTATCGCCCCCGCGACGCTGAGCACTCCGTGCTCCACACCGTCATTCGGGAACACCTCGATCTCTTCCTCCGTGAGGTCTCGGACCGTGGCGACGGTGGGGGCCTGCCCCGCTTCGTCGAGCAGGAGTTTCGCGAGTTCCTGACCTGCGGCGTGCTGGCCCACGGCTTCGCCCGGGTGCGCTGCGAGCGCTGCACGTTCGAGCGGCTGGTGCCGTTCTCCTGTAAGGGGCGGGGGTTCTGCCCGAGCTGCGGGGGGCGGCGGATGACCGAGCGGGCCGCGCACTTGGTGGACGAGGTCCTGCCACCCGTGCCGGTGCGGCAGTGGGTGCTCACGCTCCCGTATCGGCTGCGGTACCTCCTGGCCTGGGACCACGGGCTGAGCCGGGCGGTGCTGGCGGTGTATGTGCGGGTGCTGCTCGAGTTCTACCGCCGCCAGGCCCGCAGCCGCGGGGTCCCCGAGGGCCGCACGGGCGCGCTGACGGTGATCCAACGATCCGGCACCGCGCTGAATGTGAACGTGCACTTTCACACGATCGCCTTCGATGGAGTCTTCAGCCGCTCCGCGGGGGTCGGGCTTGAGTTCCATCCCGCGGCCCCGCCGAGCGATGCGGAGGTGGCGCAGGTGCTCCACACGATCCGACGGCGCGTGCGTCGGCTCCTGCGCCGCCGCGGCCTGGGGCCAGCGGACGAAGGCACCGGGGCAGGAGACCCACTCGCCGAGGCGTCCGGCGCGCTCGCCGGAATCGTGGGTGCCTCTGTGCAGGGGCGAGTCGCGCTGGGTCCTCGGGCCGGGGCGCGGGTGCGCCGGCTTGGCGAGGGGCTCGCACCGTCTGCCGGCTCGCGCGATCCCCGCCAGGCGCACCTGGAGGGCTTCGATCTGCACGCCAACGTGTGGGTGGGCGCCAACGACCGGGCGCGGCTGGAGCAGGTCTGTCGTTACGTGCTCCGGCCGCCGCTGGCCGAAGATCGGCTGCGGCGGCTCGGGGACGGCCGGGTGCGGGTGGAGCTGAAGGGGGCGTGGCGCGACGGGACGACGCACCTGCTCTTCGAGCCCCTCGAACTGCTGGAGAAGCTGGCGGCCCTGACGCCGCGGCCCCAGCTCAACTTGGTGCTCTATCACGGGGTGCTGGCCCCGCACGCACGCTGGCGGCCAGACGTCGTCGCCTATCAGCGCGCGAGGAGCAGCCGGGCGACCGATCCGAACGCCACCACAACCGGGGCCGGTGCAGGCGCCGAGCCAGCAAGCGAGAAGCCCCGGTACTGGACGTGGGCGGCGCTGATGCGGCGCGCCTTCGACATCGACGTGGCGCTTGATCGCCACCATCGAAGATCCCGCCGTCATCGCGCGGACCCTTGCCCATCTCGGGCTGTCGGGGTCCAGGGACGGGCCGGGGCCCGCGCCCCCTTCCGCTGCGCCGCCAGCCGAGCAGCACGCCCTGCCCCACGCGATCATCTGAAGTCCGGGGCGTGGGCGACGGAGAACCTCTGCGCTCCGAACGCTTCACGCTTCGTTGGACCGCTCCCGTCTTCTTCTCCGGGCCCCGGTTTGACCCGCCCCGGGCGATCTGGCAAGATCGGCGCGATGGCACTGCCCTCGTCCGCGCTGTGGGACGGGCCAGCCCCTGACTGAGAAGCGGCTTTATGTCTCCTACGCCAGGGTCACGATTAGCGGAGCGACCTGAACGCCGCTCTATTGGTTGGACGTCTGCGGTTTATGCGTCGGACTCAGGGCAGTGAGGATCAGGCGCTGGGCGTCTTTTCATCAGGGGCCGAAGGTAAACACATACACTTGCAGCCCGGGATCGCTGGCGACAAGGGTCAGAACGTGCGTTCCACGGGGCGCGCGGGCCACCAGGCGAATCATTCCTGATCGATCGAAGCGCGCCACTCCGTCAGGGCCGACGTCGGCACCGCGTGCCTCGCCGACCGGTTTCCCGTCGAGCACTACCGCGACCGCCGCCTTCCCCGACGCTCCCGGCCGCATCACCACGTTGACCTCACCGGCAGTGAAGGGAAGGAAGATCTTGCCAGTGCCGTTCTGGAGTTCGAGATACTGTCGTGAACTCTGCCAATTACCCTCCAGGGTAACCGTGCCCGGCTCGCGCCGTTCGGCACCGACGTAGGTCTCGCCCGTGATGCCGCCGTACGAGGGCTCGCCGGTCTTCGCAAACGCCGTCGCCTCGGGGCTCATCGGCGGCAGTTTGGTCCCCGGGCTGGCCGCGACCAAAAGGCGCCGGATCTCTGCCTCGATGTCGCTGTAGCTCCCCTCACCCACCCACCGCTTCACCAGTGTTCCGTGGGCGTCGAAGAGGTACTTCGCCGGCCAGGCGTCGTTGCCGAAGGCCTGCCATGTCGCAAAAGCGTTGTCGAGTGCGATTGGATAGGTGAGCCCATGGTCGCGAATCCCACGATCGATGTTCTCGGCGCGCTTCCCGAACTCGAACTCGGGCGCATGCACGCCGACTACGACCAAGCCGCGGCCGGCGTAATCGCGGTTCCACGCCTTGACGTAGGGCGAGGTGCGGATCCAGTTGATGCAGGTGTACTCCCAGAAGTCGACCAGGACGACCTTGCCACGCAGCATGTCGGCCGTGAGTGGTCCTGAGTTCACCCAGCGCTCCACCTTGAAGGCCGGCATGTCGCCAGCTGCGCCGGCGGCACCCGCACCGATGGCGACGCCGAGGAACACGAAGGGCAGGCTGGCTCTCATTCGTCTCCCTCCACGCTGGTGGCCCGCCGCGCATTCGTGCGCGGCGGGACCGGCGGAAACGTGATTGGATTAGCCGCCGCGGCCTGAAGGCCGCGAGCATCCCGGCGGCGAAGAGCCCCTGTCATATGTCACGGTTGCCATGCTCCCTCCGACCCAGGCGGTGACCTACATCGATAGTCAGATCCGTTGCTGCCGACCTTGCTCAGGAGTCGGCGATCACGGTCGCCTCAAGGCATGACGCTCGCCCTCCAGCAATGCGATGCCTAGGGCTTCATTCCTATGATGGCCCTGGCGGCCAAGGCGGTGACTATCCCGAAGGGCAAATTTACCAGTAGAAGATAAACTGTAAACATCGGCCCCTGGTGCAACCCGAAATATCCCGCGCCGCTCATCGGCAAAAAGAACAAGAACAATGCGAGTAGCGGAGCAAGGACATATAGAAAGCCGACGAGGTACAGCCGATTCCAAGCGGTCTTTATAAACAGCCCGAACAGGAGGCCCCATAGTCCTCCCCAGAAGAGCGGCTTGTATATATCCGGCGACTTCAAGGAAGCCGGGGCTGTTACCCCGAGTGTCGCGCTAAGCCCCAACCGAAACAGTACGTGGCTGAAAAGGACCACCGCCACTGCGCCTATCACCCCCGCCGCGAAGCAGATCGCTACCCGCTGGCTAACGGTCAAGGCACTCTTCATCGTGTCCAGATCTTTCCCCATCGTGCTCACCTCCCTCCTTTGTTTGTCAGTACCACCTTCATCTATTTTGATTTCTTGGATATCCTAGTCGGCGACGAAACCTCCATTCAACTACCAGCGGCCGAAATGAGAGCCGCCATCGACGTACAGGATGTCACCCGTGACCGTCGCGGCGTCGGTCAGGTACATGACCGCATCCGTGATGTCCTTGACCGTTGAAGGCCGGCCCATCGGCGACAGGCTCTCCATCACGTTCTTCGGAGTCTCCCGGTGAAGCGGGGTGTAGACGACGCCGGGCGCGACGGCGTTCACGCGGATGCCGTCTTTCGCGTACTCCATCGCAAGGTGCTGGGTAATCGTTTCAAGACCACCCTTGGTGATCATCGGCACCGCCGCCGTGACGCCCCGGATCGGGTTGCGAGCAAGGGCCGCTGTGATCGTGACAATGCTCCCACCCCTCTTTTGCGCCAACATTTGCTTGATGGAGAGTTGGGTGACGTACAGAAAGCCCTCGACGTTCGTCGAGACGAGCGCCTTGAAGTCCTCGGCCGTGTAGTCCGTGAACGGCTTGGTGAAGAAGATGCCGGCGTTATTGACCAGTGCGTCGATCGACCCAAAGCGAGACAGCGCCGTCTCGACGATCTTGGCGGCAGTTGCCGGCTCGCCGATGTGGCCGTCCACCAGAGCGACGTGGTCGGTGGCCGTGACCTCGGTGGATTGGGTCACCTTCCGGGAATTGGCAACGACGTTGAAACCCCGTTCGACAAACCCTTTCACGATTCCCGCGCCGATCCCCTGAGAAGCTCCGGTCACGATGGCTGTCTTCGGTGAGCCGCTCATGGTCGTACCTCGAAACCGTCTTGGCCGTCGGTCAAGCGGATCAGAAATCCGCATCCAGCACGATGCGGTAACGGACCTTGCCTGATTCAAGTCGGGCGAATGCCTCGTTGATATTGCTCATCGGGAAGTGCTCGGTCTGCGGCGCGAGATTGTGCCGTGAAGCAAAGTCGAGCATCGTCCCGATCGCCACCGGCGAGCCAGTGGGCGAACCTGAGACGCTACGCTGCTGGAGGATGAGCGAGAACGCCACGACCGGAATGGGTTCAAGCACGGCACCGACGACGTGGCACCGGCCGTTGGGCGCAAGCGTGCCGATCATCGCGTCCCAATCGAGCTTCACGTTGACGGTGCTGATCAGGAGGTCGAAGCTGCCGCCGAGTTTCTTGATCGCCGCCGAGTCCTTGCTCGACACGACGTGATTCGCCCCGAACTCTTTGGCTTCATCGAACTTGCTCTCGCTCGACGTGAACGCCGTCACGTCGCACCCGTATGCCGCCGCGAATTTGACCGCCATGTGGCCCAACCCGCCGATGCCGATGATGCCTACCCGGTCGGCCGGCTTGGCGTACATCGCCAGCGGCGCGAAGACGGTGATCCCCCCGCACAAGAGCGGCCCGGCTTCGGCGAAGTTCAGCTTTTCCGGCAGCGGGATGGTCCAAGCCCAGTGCGAGCGGATGTGGGTCGCGAACCCGCCGCGATGACCGACGATGGTCGGTTGAACTTGCGGGCAAAGGTGATGGCTTCCCGACATGCATTGGCGACAATGCATGCAGCTACCCGAGTACCAGCCGACGCCGACGCGCTGTCCGACCTTGAGTCCCTTGGCATTCGAACCTACGGCCGTGACCCGACCGACGACCTCGTGGCCGAGAATCGCGGGGTACTGGGAAATGCCCCAGTCATTGTTCAAGACCGAGAGATCGGAGTGACACAAAGCGCAGTGTTCGACAGCGACTTCAACATCCTCGACTCCAAGCGGTCCCAGATCAACGGTTTCGACCACCATCGGCCGTTTCGCCGCCTTTGCAACCCATGCTTTATAGTTCATCGCGTCTCCTCGCGGCGTCGCTCGGAAGCGTGTCGGGCCTCGTCTCGGCGAGCACGGCGAGGGCCTGCACATAGGCGGGATCCGCCCTTAGGGCGCGGTAGTTCACGAGCGCGAGCTTGATGCCACCGACGACTCCGGGTCTCACGTGTGCCCGCCGCAGCCTCGCGTACGCGTCGTCCGCGGCGGCGGCAGCGGGCAGCGCGGCGCCAAGAAGGGCCGCGATGGCCGCGGCCTTCAAGAGATCGCCCGCCAGCTTGTTCCGGCGCTGGATCCAGCGCGGGATCAGGGAGATAAGCGCCAGTAGGACGCCCGCGATCCCGAGGTAGGTCAACGTCCGCCTGATGTCGCCGCGCCCGTCGCTGAGCGCGCCGCCCGCGAAGGTGAAGGCCGCGCTGCCCGGCAGGATGCAGATGGACGAGGTAATGAGGTAGGGCCAGAAGCCGATGCGCGTGATGCCGTAGGCGTAGTTCTGGAGATTGAACGGGAAGATCGGGACGAGCCGCGTCAGCATCACGATGCGCCAGCCGTGCTCGGCCACCTGCCCGTCCATCTTCGCCACGCGCGGGCTCGCCTGCACCCAGCGCTCCACCGTGCTGCGCACGGCATAGCGAGCGACGAGGAAGGCCAGCCCCAATCCGATCGTGGCTCCGATCCAGACGTAGACCGTGCCCCAGACCGGCCCGAAGGCGACGCCGCCCAGCACCGTGATGGGCAGTCCGGGCACGAAAAAGACCGTGGCGAGGATATACCCCGCAATATAGATGGCGGGCGCCAGCGCGCCGTAGCCCTCGATCCACACCTTGAGCCTCGCGACGTTCTCGAGGCGGATCAGGTCGCCCACTCCGAACGAGCGCGCCGCGACGACGCCGGCCGCAACCAGCAGCAGGACGATAACCGGACGGACCCAGCCCCGCTTCATCGCGTCCACCTGAGCCACGCGGCGAAGAGCCGCTTGACCTTGGGCGTGAGCCGCGTGCGGTTGTACATGTCGCCCGTCTGCCGGATGGCCTCGGCCTGGGTCGGATACGGGTGGATGACCGAGGCAAGCCGCCCCAGCCCGATGCCCGCCGTCATGGCCAGGGTCAGCTCGTTGATCATCTCGCCCGCGTGCCGGGCCACGATGGTGGCGCCCACGATCGTGTCGCTTCCACGCCTCACGTGCACCTTCACGAAGCCATCCTCCTCGCCGTCGGCGACGGCGCGGTCGACCTCTGCGAAGGGCCGCAGATACGTGTCCACGGCCATCCCGCGCTTCTCGGCATCGCGCGCATAGAGGCCGACGTGGGCGATCTCGGGGTCGGTGTACGTGCACCACGGGATGGTGAGGGCGGAGTGCTTCTTGCGCCCGAGGAAGAGCGCGTTCTGGATCACCACCCGGGCCGCCGCATCGGCCGCGTGGGTGAACTGCTCGGGCATGCAGATGTCGCCGGCGGCGTAGATGCGCGGATTGGTCGTCTGGAGCCGGTCGTTCACCTTGACGCCATCCCGCCCGTCGTAGGCGACGCCGACCGCCTCGAGGCCGAGGCCCTCCACGTTGGGCACGCGCCCCGCGCCCACGAGGATCTCGTCCACCTCGACCCTGACCGGTCCGCTCGGCGCCGTCGCGAGCAAGACCTTCCCGCCGGCCGCGCGCTCGACACGCTCGAGCTTGGCGCCGAGCACGAGGCGGATGCCTTCGCCCACGAAGGCGCGCTGGACGATCTCCGCCGCGTCCGCGTCTTCGCGGTTCAAGATGTGGCCGCCGGTGTGGAAGAGCGTCACCTCGGAGCCCAGGCGCCGGAAGGCCTGCGCCAGCTCGCAGCCTATGGGTCCGGCCCCGATGACGGCGAGGCGCGGCGGCCGCTGCGTCAGCTCGAACACGCTCTCGTTGGTGAGAAAACCCGCCTCGCCGAGACCGGGCACGTCGGGCTGGTGGGCTCGCGCTCCCGTGGCGATGACGGCCTTCCTGAACGAGAGCCGCGTGCCGTTGACCTCGATGGTGTCCGGCCCCGTGAAGCGCCCATCACCGAGGAAGACGTCCACGCCGAGCCCGCGGAAGCGGTCGGCCGAGTCGTGATGGCTGAGGCGCGCGCGCACCCGTCGCATCCGCTCCATGACGATGCCAAAGTCGGGCTCCACCGCCCCCGCCACTCGCACTCCGAGGGAAGCGGCCGCGCGCACTTCGCCGATCACCCGCGAGGAGCGGATGACGCACTTGGACGGCACGCAGCCGACGTTGAGACAGTCGCCGCCCAGCAGGTGCCGCTCGATCAGCGCCACCCGCGCGCCCAGCCCGGCCGCCCCCGCCGCGGTGACGAGGCCGGCGGTGCCCGCGCCGATCACCACCAGGTTGTAGCGGGGTGCCGGCGTCGGCGGCCGCCAGTCGGGCGGGTGCACCTGGGCGATCAGCTCGGCGTTGTAGACGTCGCGGGGAAGAACTTCCACCGTTAGTGGCATCATGGTCCTCAGAACTTGCCGCGCGAGCGCTCCTTGGAGGGCAGGTTCTCGAGGCAGGTCGTCCACCACCCGGTGCGCACCGTCTCCGCGAACTCGGGCGGCAGCCCTTCCTGCTCCATCTGGCGGGCGAGGGTCTCGTAATCGTAGTGCACGGGGATGAACTCGACGGAAAGCTCCGGGCCCGCGGTCAGCACCGTGTACCAGACGTTGCTCGAGCCGTCGTTTTCCGGGCGGCCGATGACGCCGACGTTGACGGCATGCGTGCCATCGGGGAGCGCGCGGTGCCACTTGATCCCCGTGTGGGTGCAGAGGAGGACATCCGCCTCGCCCTCGCGCAGGAAACGCTTGAGCAACCCCGTCGGCGTCGCCGACTCCCACAGGAACTCGTTGATGACCCGGGGAGACCCATGGCTCATGAGCACGCGGCGCGTGCCGAGCCGGAGGCGCCGATGGGCGGGCAGGCCGCCGAGCCACCGCTTGTTCTCCATCGAGGTCTTCGCGAAGGTGTACTCGTAGCTGATCCGCGCGAAGTGATTGTCGCGCGGGTCGGTGTAACCGCAGCCGCAGTCCGTCTTGCCCAGCGCGAGCGACTCGTCGTAGTTGCCCTGGATGGCGAGCACGCCCGCCTCGCGAAGAAGGGGAAACACGCGGTCGGGGTGGGGTCCGAAGCCGCCCATGTCCCCGAGACAGAACACGGCCTCGACGTCGCGCCCGCGCGCGTCCGCGAGCATGGCCTCGAGGGCGGGGGTGTTGCTGTAGACGCCGCCGAAGACGGCGATGCGCCGGTATTCGGCTATCCGTTCTTGCATGTCATCCCCGTCTGCACGCACGTCACGCAAGCTGGATGGTAGAGAGGGGCGTCCGCGAAGGACTCCTTGAGCGTTCCCTCCGTCAGCCGCGCTCCCGGCAGCCCCGCGAGGATGGGGCAGGCATAGACGCCGCCGTCTCCGACCACGCGCGACTCGGAGCACTGGAGGTGGCCGCGATCGAACCCGGCGAGATCCGCCTCGGTCAGCCGCGGATCGCCCTCCCGTCCAAGACGACCCAGTGCGAAGACGGGCATGATCTTCACCCGCGGCTTCTCGATGCCATGCGCCATGAGAAAGCCGCGGAAGCGCTCGTACATCCCTTCCCCCGCGTGCGCCGCGCGCGCGATCTCGGTCGCCGTCACGATGGGAAGGAGGCCGCGATCGTTCAGCCTGACGATGGCCGCCACCGCCTTGGAAAAGGAGCCGGCGCCGCGCACGCGGTCGTTCGTCTCCGGGTCGGTGTCGTCGAGGCTGACCCGGACCTCGAGCGAGTAGGAGGCGCGGCGGGCGAGGGCGGCGAGACCATCGGCCATGGCCTCGTCGATGAGCGTGCCGTTGGTGAGCACGGTGGTCGGCGCCACCTCGAGCGCGTCGCCGAGCAGGGCGAGCATCTCGGCGTGGAGAAACGGCTCGCCCCCCGTGAAGTAGATCTCCTTCACGCCCAGTTCCTCCGCCTCGCGGATGGCACGGCGGACCACCTCGGGACTGACGGGCTTGAGCCAGGGATCGGCGGGACCGCTGGCATTGATGCAGTGAACGCACTCGAGGTTGCACCACGTTCCCGTGATCTGGATCCAGAGGGTGGAGAGGCGAAGGAAGGGCGCGCGGGGTGCGTCCGCGGGCGGGGCCATCCAGTTGATCACCGGCAGCCTCATTGGTCCGATCATGTCCCGTCCTCAGATGCGGTCAGAGAGCGTGGGCAACTTTAACACCTTCCGGCGGCGATCGCTCCATCCGTGGTCCCGTCCGCGCGCCTCCTGCTGCGGCTCCAGGGACTTCCGACATCTTCAACTCCGATCAAATCGGATGCACACGTTGACGGATGTAGTGACGCTCGTTTGATGTCCCCCCCGGGGTTCTGGGCTGCACTCCGCGATACTTCTGGCAAGAACGCGATAGGCGTTTCGTGACCGATATGACTCCCCGGGCGCGACAGAGGCGCGGCGGCGGCGGGGCCACGCCTTCTGCAGGTCGATGGCTACGATGCAGGCAGATTCACTTTCAGCGGCCTCGGTTTCGGTCCTCCGCCAATTGCACTTATTTGGTCGGAAACGGGTCAAAGGCCAGCGTGAACTTCGGCGGCGATCGCTCCATCCGTGGTCCCCGTCGCCATGACGTAAGCGGCCAGACTCCGCGGAACCGCGTGAACGTGGGCGAGCTACGAGTCGGAGGTGTGAATGAAGTCGCACTCGAGGCGTACGGTCGTCAGGTCGAGCTCCCGTCCCTTGCCCTCGCCGAGATCCACGAACCCGACCGCGTCGAGCACCCCGCGGGCGGGCGTGTTCCGTGTCGTGGGGGTGTAGTTCACCCATAGACGCCGCGGCTCGAGCGCCCGGAAGCGACGGACGAGCTCGGCAAAGAGCGCCTGCTCGATGAACTTCCCCTGAACCCGGCACGAGAGCATGAAGTCATCGACTTCGATCCGGCCGGGCTCGGCGCGCGCAACGGCGAGGCCCACCGTCCCGTAGGACCCGAACTTGTCCTCGCAGTCGAGCACGAACGTGACGCGCGACGCGTCGGCGAGGAGCGGCTGCACCTCGTGCCGCTTGTATTTCCTGCCGCTGAAATTGAGCTGGTTGGTGCGCTGAACGAGGTCGTCGATACGGTCGCGGTCGCTCTCCGCCGGCGGACGCACGCGGAGGCGAATGTCGCAGCTCCGCAGGAACGCGAAGTAGTCGTCCCCAAACGAGCGCTGGGTGCTCTCGCGGACCATCGCCTCTCGGTACAGCTTCCGACGCGAGCGAGCCTCGGCGGTGTGGGACCCCCTTGAAGCGCGGATCGGTGGCGATCCGATCGACGTCGCGGATGGAGATGCACGTCACCGTCGGCTGCGCGGCACGCACCTGCTCGAGCTCGAAGGGATTGTCGTCGACGAAGGCGAACGTGTCGATCCCGATGCTGAGGTTCTCCGCGATCCGCTTCAGGGAGTCGGCCTTCGGCATCCAGTGGATCTCCGGGTACAGGAAGTATTCATCGAGGCCGAGCGCCTCGAGCTTCTGCCACGCGTGATCGAAGGAGTTCTTGCTCGCAATGCTGTGGAGGATGCCCACCTTGTCGAGCTTCCGGATCAGGGCGACCACGTTCTCCTTCGGGCGCACGTCGTCCGTCTCGAGGAGGATCCCGTCCCAGAGCGTCTGATCGAGGTCCCAGACGACGCACTTGATGTCGGGCTTCGTGTCCTCCCTCTGAGTCTTGATCCCCGCGCGGGAGCCTCGCCCGTGCGTGAGCCTCACGAAGTCGGCGGTCAAGAACACGAGCTCCGGCGTCTGGTCCCCATCGGGAATCAGCGTCACGTCGAACGGGAGCCCGGCCTCGGTGACGGCCGCCAAGTCACGGTGGGGGAACTCATGGCGCGAATAGCCTGGGGGGAGCGTGACCCGCGCCCGAAAGGACGGCAGGGGCGAGGCGCTTGCGGGGATCTTGATCTCGGTTCTCGCGATGCTCAGCACAACTCAGCGCGCGAGGAGCAGCCGGGCGACCGATCCGAACGCCACCACAACCGGGGCCGGTGCAGGCGCCGAGCCAGCAAGCGAGAAGCCCCGGTACTGGACGTGGGCGGCGCTGATGCGGCGCGCCTTCGACATCGACGTG
>WNFB01013781.1_pt1 | contig 14250 bp, 13 predicted proteins | sample 5400501 | NCBI WGS metagenome assembly WNFB01 (sample SAMN13153341, study PRJNA577476) | soil metagenome | isolation source: 200 cm saprolite under Douglas fir tree site 2 hole 1 | place: USA:California | collected 2015-04-18
TCCAGCGCTACGCACGACGGGGAAGTCTTCCGGGATATCAAATTGGCGGCCACTGGTATTTTCGTGCTTCAGAGCTGGACGTTTGGCTGCAATCTCGGATAAATTCTAATCGCCAACCCGCTGACCGCGTGGATTTCACCTAGGAGAAGAAAAAGTGAGATTCACGCGTCAACGGTATCAATCAGGAAGTTTGACCAAAGAGAAGCGGAAGGCTGGCCCCGCAGTCTGGATTTTCAGATGGCGAGAGAACACTCCAGATGGCAGGGTCAACCGAAAGGTGGTTGTGGGCACCGTGGAACAGTTCCCAACGAAAACGGCAGCACGCAAAGCCGCTGAGCCGCTTCACGCCAACGCCATCGCGGATAACCCCGCAGTGCCTTTGACCGTCACACAGTTGGTCAAGCACTACACAGACAACGAATTGCCCAGCAAAGCGCACTCCACGCAGCGAACTGTGGAGACATCTCTGAATGTCTGGATCGCACCCAAATGGGGCGAACACCGACTCTCCGATGTCCGAACCGTTGAAGTTGAAAGCTGGCTGCATGCACTTTCGCTGGCGAATGCAACAAAGGCTAAGGTCAGAAATGTCATGCATGTCATCTTTGCCCATGCTTGCCGTCACGAATTGCTGCAAAAGAATCCCATCAGCCTTGTGCGGCAAAGTGCGAAGCGGAAGAGGACACCTGACGTTTTGGACGCTGAAGAACTGAAGAACCTTCTGGCTGCGCTTCAGAATCCTGCCCGCGTACTGGTCTTCCTGACAGCCGCCACCGGCTTAAGGGTATCTGAGGCTCTGGGCCTGAGGTGGTCTGATGTTGACTTCAGTACTGGAGTCATCAACTTGAGCCGTGCGGTCGTTCATCAGCACGTTGGCGAAATGAAAACAGAAGCATCTCAGAAACCAGTCCCGATGGATGGCGCGTTGGCTACTGCGCTCCGCGATTGGAGTACGCAGGCACCATACCGTCAGCTAGGAGACTGGGTGTTCGCCAGCCCGAAGATGAATGGCAAGCAGCCCTACTCGCCAGAAACACCACTGAAGTGCTTTGTGCAGCCAGCTGCGAAGCGGCTAGGCATCGTGAAGCAAATAGGCTGGCATTCTTTCCGTAGAACGTTTGCAACGTTGCTGAAGGGCAGCGGTGAGGACGTTAAGACCACTCAGGAACTAATACGTCACGCGAACAGCAGATTGACGCTAGACGTGTACGCACAGGCGCTAACGCCTGCGAAGCGTGCAGCGCACTTGAAGGTGGTTGAGATGATTCGGCCGGCGGCGGGAACAAGTTCTGTTCCTTTGTGTTCCCACGCTGAGGAAGTAGAGTCTGTAAGTGCTTGATTTAATGGAGCGGCCTATCGGAATCGAACCGACACCTGAACCTTGGCAAGGTTCCGTACTACCACTATACTAAGGCCGCCTGGGTGCTGCTCTTTCCAGTTTATAACACGCGGCATCGGTTCGCCACAAGCTCCCGGTTCGTTGCGTTTCCGCCTTTTACGAAACCTGGTTTATGCGCGCCGACTTTACGACCGGAGACCTGCGCTGGCGCTCCGCAAAGCGCGAAGCCTTATCCTTGTCCGTGTACACGCGCCCAAACTTCTCTCCATCTTCGTAGTATACCGTCACTAAATAATGATGATGCTTCCGGCGTCGGTCTTTCTCGAAGTCAGCCTTTGCTCTTGGCTTTTTTGGCGCTATTTTCATGAACTCTTCCTGTACTCAAGTAGTTTGCGCACTATCGCAGGGAAATGGCACCGGCGCAAGTACCAGCCCAGATAGTAACGTACAATCTATCACAACGACGTAAGGAAAGAAACCATGTGTACTCGTCGAGTAGATTGGTGACACTTTGCCTTTCTGGGATTCGACTTCCATCGAGTGATGAATTCAAACGGGGTGAGATAGGCCAGCGACTGGTGTTGTCGCACGCAGTTGTAGGTGTGTTCCCAGTACAGCAATTGGCGGTTGAACGCAGGCACCTGATCGGATTCTGCGTGCATGGGAACACCAGGGACGCGGCTGGTACTGGGTTCCAGGACGCTGGGCCAGGGGATGACCGGCCGAAACGCGGGAACCTGCCATGAGCATGACGAGTAAAGCAAGGTTTTTTGGGGCGGCCGCGCCGAGCCGCTAGAGCTCGGGCCATTCGGGAGAGGCGGCGGGGCGGATTGGCCCGTTGCCGCTTTGGCCGCCTCTTCCATCGAGGCGCATGTGTCACCAAAGTGTCACCCGCGCGAGCTTGCCGCAAGTGTCCAACGCCTCTGCCCATTCTAGCCCGCATTTATTGGCGCGCTGAAGGATGCCCCCGAACAGCAGCCCGGCGATGACTTCCGCGCAGGCATTTTAGGGCGTGCCTGACGGGGAGAGCAGAGCCTGCGCGACCTAGGGACGACTCACAACTTTTCAGAGCGAAGGGTCGGGCGCGATCGACTGGAGACGAAGCCCGCGAAGAATCCGAGCCCGGTCGCCGCCTCGAAGAGCAGCATGAAAGGCAGATAACACAGAAGCTTCGGTATCGACTCGGCCTGGCGCGCGCGCCACAGCGCGCCGAGGATCGCCTGAACCTCGTGGGAAACGAGCGTCCTCGACGCGCCGTGATGGCCGGGCAACAGCGCATGCTTCTGATACAGCCGGTACCGATTGACGCCCGTCAAGAAACACTTGGCCACGGTGTCCAGCATCAATGGACTGTACTGGTGCCGAATTTCCTGGAACGGATAGTAATAGACCTCGATGCCCAGCTTCCGGAGCCGCATGGTCATGTCCGTATCCTCGGCTCGCTGCAACGATTCGTCGAACGACCCGGCGGACGCGAACACCTCACGGCGAAATGCCGCGGCGCCGGCCGCCTCCAGCTGATGGTGGGTCGTGATCGTCTCCTCGAATCGCGGCGGCCTCCGCCACGCCCGCGCGAGCCGCTCTCGCCAGCCGTGCGCGGGAGCGGGCGGGTCCGGCGCCAGCCGCCGCCTGACGCTGACGTCGAAGTAGAAATGGCTGATTCGACTCCCCAGGTTCCTGCCTGCAGCGACCACCTTGAATCGCACCACCATCGCCACAGGATGGTGATCAAAGAACTGCATGATCGTCGACGCGTAGGTGGGATCCAGGATGTAGTCGTCGGCCACGATCGCCACGATAGCGCCGGTGGCGTGGACGATGCCGTTGTTTCGCGCCGCCGCGATGCCTCGATGCGGCTGGTAGACATACTTGAGATGTCCGTGGCGAGTTTGCATCCGCTCCACCAGCTCGCGCGTCCCGTCCCGCGAGCCATCATCGCTGACGACGATCTCAAGCATCTCGCGTGGGTACCTCTGGGCCAGCAGCGAGTGAAGGCAGTCCTCCAACAACCTCTTCCGGTCGTACGTCAAGACGATGATGGAGATCTTGTTCTGATTCATGCCCCACGTCTCGCGCGCCGGATCAGCAAGCTGCTAACCGCCGGCGCGCCGATGGCCCTTCCCCCTGAGGCCCGCGACTTGCCGACGGGCTGCCGCGTACAACCGCGCGACTCTCCGTGTCAGCCGGAGCAGGATGTACAGATGCAGATATTTCCTGTTGGGTGGGACGATCGCCTGCATCTGGACAACCGCCTTGCCGTGCTTGGCGATCAGCTGCTCCTGCCCTCGGCCGTACCCCATGCGCTGCTTGAGAAAATCCACCAACGTGCTCCGGGAATCGATGAACGCCAGGATGCTGTCGTCCTTGTATGACGGTATTCCCTGTTTCTTCAGGCGGAGGTACAGATCGAAGTCCTCGCGAGCGGTCAAGGAAGGGTCGAACACCGGGTTCTCTCGAGTCATCACCGATCGCTTCATCGTGACGTGGCCCGAGGCGAGCATCTCGACCGTGTAGAACTCTTCGCCCGGTCTGTTGAAGACCGCGTTGTAGTAGTAGAACCAGAAGTCGGAATACACGTTCCGCTGCAGGGGACGGAGATTGCCGTTGATGACCAGTGAGTCAGGATGCCGCTGGTGGGCCTGGATGACCGCGCGCACATAGTCGTCCGCGGGCACGATGTCATCGTCGAGAAACGCCAGCAGCGATCCACGACTCGCCAGCGCGCCGGCATTGCGCGCTGCGCTGGCGCCCCTGTTGTCCGGCAATTCGAGGTGGCGCAGGAACGGATGGTTCTGACGGAGGATGAAATCCCGCATCCTTGCGGCGCACGCCGGCTCACTGCCGTCGTCGACGATCAACACCTCGACCGAACTGGCGAGGTCATCGGCCAGGATCTGACTGGATAGGGCGTTCACCGTCCTAACAGCCTTCGCGTACCGGTTGTAGGTTGGGATGATGATCGAAAGCTGCTTCTCCGTGTCCATGCCGTCCTTTGGCCGGCCCTCCTGCGCGAGCCCTAGCTGTCCGAGAGACCGCCGACAACCTGAGAGCCCGCAGGTTCCGTCCTCCCTTGAATCACCTCGAAGCGAGTGGCCACGGCTCCGCCCCACCGGGGCGTGGCTCCGAAGCCGAGCGAGCCGTCCGATACCACTTCCATGTCGAAGGCCGATTCCACGTGATCGATCAAAGTCGCCGCTGCGATCGAGCCTGCGAGCCACAGCCCGACCGTATAGACGCCCGGATTCAGATTGAGCGCGGCGATTCGAATCGTCACCAGGTTCACGCCTTCGCTGAGGTGCAGGGGAATGCCTTGTGACGCGGTATCCGTGTTGACCAACTTGGTGCCGCCCTGACTCCGGATGACCACGGCCAACGACTGGACCGTTCTGTCCGCATCGGAGGCGATCTGCAGTTCGAACTCCAGGGGTCCGAACGGGTAAGGGTAACCGCCGAGCGCGCGGCGGCCGCTCGAGAACCGTACACTTGCAAACTGGGCCCCGGCGGAGCCCTGACGCTCGGCGGCGGTCAAATCGATCCACCTGGCAGGTTCCGCTCGATCATCGCTCCGCGAACGATAGCTCTCGACCACAGCTCCGACTGCGCCGTCCCGGACGACCATTCCTTTGTCGATGTGTAGACAGCGGGTACAGAGGCGCTGGACCGCGTCCAGGTTGTGGCTCACGAAGAGAATGGCGCGCCCCTCGCGGGCCACGCTGTCCATCTTTCCCAAGCACCGTTTCTGGAACCTGGCATCCCCGACCGCCAGCACCTCGTCCACGATCAGGACCTCGGGTTCGAGATGCGCGGCAACGGCGAACGCCAGGCGGAGGTACATGCCCGTCGAGTAGTGCTTGACAGGGGTATCCAGGAATTCCTCGACCTCCGCGAAAGCCACGATCTCATCGAACTTTCGCGCGATGTCTCTGCGCGTCATTCCGAGAATTGCCCCGTTCAGGTAGACGTTCTCCCGCCCCGAGAGATCCGGGTGAAAGCCCGTGCCTACCTCCAGCAGCGATCCGACCCGTCCGTGCACCTCCGCCTCCCCCAGGGTGGGCTCGGTGATCCGCGACAGGATTCTCAGCAGGGTCGTCTTCCCCGCGCCGTTCGCTCCGATGATTCCGACCACCTCGCCGGGCGCCACGGCGAAGGAGACGTCGCGCAGGGCCCAGAAGTTCTTCGCCGTGGCGCAACCGAGGGAGCGCCCGCGAGCGAATGCGCCCACGGCGTGCGCCGCTCGTTGGACGCCAGCCGCAAGGGCGTCCCGCAGCGTGTCGTCGTGGCGCCGCCGGCGCCCGATGCGGTAGAGCTTGCCGAGACCGTCCGTGCGGATCGCGACATCGCTCATGTCACACCCTGTCCGCGAAGGTCCGTTCCATGCGCCGAAAGTACACGGCGCCGCCGATCAGAAGTGCTAGCGCTGTGGTGGCCGAGACGAGGATCGCCGGCCCCGGAGCCGTCGGGGTGCCCAGCATGGCCCAGCGAACCCCCTCCACTACTCCCGCCATCGGATTGATTCCGTTGAGAGTGCGCCAGGGCTCCCGAAGCAGACTGCTCGGGTAGGCAATCGGCGTCGCCAGGAGCCACAACTGGACGAGGAAAGGCGTCACGACGCGCACGTCTCGGTACAGCACGTTGAGGGCGGAGAGCCAGAGTCCCGTGCCGAGAGAGCTGACGAGTGCCAGCACCAGAAGCAGAGGAAGCCACGCGATGTTCGCCGACGGGGCGATGCCGTAGAAGAGCATCATGCCGAACAGCATGGCAAGGGCAACGACAAGATCCACCACTCCCGAGACGACGGCGGTGGTGGGAATCGCGAGTCGCGGGAAATAAGCCTTCTTGATCAGATTCTGATTAAGCACGAGGCTGTTGGCCGACTGCACGAGCCCGTTGGCGAAGAAGGTCCACGGCACCAGCGCGGCAAAGGAGAAGATCGGGTAAGGCACGCCATCGGAAGGCATCCTGGCCAGCCGGCCGAAGAAGAGACTGAAGACCACCATCGTCAGGAATGGCTGGATGACGGCCCAGGAAATGCCCAACGCAGTCTGCGCGTAGCGCACTTTCACGTCCCGCCAGACCAGAAAGTACAGGAGCTCGCGGGACTCCCAGAGCTCACGGATGCCCAGCGAGGCGAATCCGCGCGTGGGGCGGATGTGGACGACCGGGTAGCCCATCTTGGTCGCTCCGATCACATGAGCGCCAGCCAGGCCACCTTACCTCGCAAACGGCGGATATTGGCTGGCCTTTGGTCTGGATCAGAAGACGCAACCCCTCTTCGACCACGGCGCGCTTTGTTCGTGCGCCACTGCTGCGCATGGCCTGCCGCATCAGGCGGTCGTCGATATCGATGTTGGTTCCCGTGACACACCCAATGGGCAAGAGTCTCAGATTCTTGTGCATGCGTCAATCGAGTGTACTCGTCGGTAGTGTCTCAGTTTGGAAAATGAATCCATTCGGACATCTTGAACACGCATAGGACGGGAACGGACGCGCAAGATAACACGATTATGTAGTCCGCAAGGGAAAGTTTACGAAATGCGCTACGCCATACAAGTATTCCAACCGCCGCCAATGTAGCCGAGATTACAAATTCGGCACGCAAGAATATATTGTAAATACTCTGCGGGCGGTCCAACGGCGGGAGAGTAAAAATACCTAGCGGCGGCCAGAAGGAGTCGAGAACGAACAACACCAAATATTAATAGATCTTTCCCAAGATTAGCCTTATGGTTCGTCGTCATTTTGCCAAGTCCACAATTTCTGCCAAAGACCAAACGTGATCGGAGATTCCAGCTTCCATCGCTGGGGTCATTCTTAGGGTCTTGTGTAGCCGAGCGAAATTATAATGCATGAAGTGAATCGCCACGCTTTTTCCTTGACAATCGGTTACTCCTCGCGTACCGTAGGTTCTGGACAACATTGCGCCTCGCATCCCGTACCGCCAGCATCCCTGCTGGCGTTTTTGCTTTCGGGAGCCTGCCAGTAGGACTTGGTCCTTCGTTGCCCAACTCTTGCGAAACACACCGCATCATTATTTTGGTGCAATACAAGTTCTTTGGAATCAACACTTGTAAAAGTGTATGAAAACAAACGACTTTAACTTCCTTCAGAATCAACACTTATGAAAAACAGGGGGAGGGGGGCCCCAATATCCGTCGCGACTTGCAAACACGACCACCGGTGGCCATGCGCGGCGAGGTCACCTCTTGGTCACGTATCCGGCTTGCAATGGTCCGGTAGAGGCCCAAACTTGAGGTAAATACGGCCCTTCCCTGCCCGGAAACTGCCCGTGAAAAAGTTGCTGCGGATGAAACTTTTCGCGAGGTTTTACGTCTTTACCTATGAGGCCCGAGCTAAGCTTTATGTGGCGAAAAAAGATCATGACCGCAAATTTCACAAAGCAACCGCCTCTTCTCGAAGACCTCCGGAACCACACACCGGGGCAGCTCGCGGAACTCCGCCTGCTCCTCGCTTCCGGCGCGCCGTCGCGGCCGGATCCTCGGCGCCCGGGCTTTTTTGAGCTGGATGGCGCAGACAACGTCTTCTACGTATTCAAATATCCCACCGGCACGAAGGTTTTGCTCGTTGGCGTGTGGGAGCGGGAACGCGATCGCGTAGCGGAAATAGCCGCGTGTTCCTGTTTTTCAGCAGCCTAGCCAGCATTTCTTACAACCATTCTCAGGCGCGCCGCTCTCAAGGCGCGCCTTATTTTTTGTCCTCGTCCAATTTCAGCGCCGCCGAATTAATGCAATACCGTAAGCCGGTCGGCCGCGGTCCATCCTCGAACACGTGCCCGAGGTGCGCTTCGCATCGGCTGCATTTCACCTCCGTGCGCGCCATGCCGTGGCTCGCATCGTTCTCCACCGCCACGGCTTCCTTATCGGCCGGCGCGTAAAAGCTCGGCCAACCCGAGCCCGAATGGTACTTTGTGTCGGACCGAAAGAGCGGCTGACCGCAACACACGCACGTATACGTTCCCGCGCTCTTGGTGTCTTCATATTCGCCGGTAAAAGGAGGCTCGGTCCCCTTCTGCCTGGTCACGAAATACTGATTCGGCGTCAATTGCTTCTTCCAATCCGAGTCATTCTTGCTCAACTTTTCGCTCATCACCGTCCTCCAGAACCGTCCCTAAAATTGGCCGCGCTATTGCTATCAGATTCACCAACTCGCCCCGAGGATGCAGCGATCTAGAACACGTGCCCCAACTCAAAGAACCATTTGTGGTGGCTGCTATCCCCCACACTTCCGCCGACAAAAAATGGTCCCAGCGCCGTCTGGGCCAAGACGCCCGCCGCGAAGTCATTTGGAAACTTGCTCTCATTCGCTGCGCCATAGATCTTTCCCACTTCGTACGAACCGATCGCGTAAACCTTCTTGCCCACGAACGGTGGCAGCGACGCGATCTCATGCAAGTATCCGCCCCGAAACAGATAGTACTGGTTTCCGAATAGCTCATTCACTCCGTAAGCGCTCAGCCGCGAAGCTCCACCCAGGAAGAATTGCGGCACGCCGGTGTTCCGCGAACCAAGCGTGCTTCCGCCTTCGCTGCTCAAGAAAAATGACGCGGCTTGCGACACGGGCTGAAAAAACTCCATCCGCGCATCCAGCACGGGAAACGCGCTGGTCGCGCCGGGGCTCGCGTCAAACCAGTGAAAAGTCGATTCCACGCGGAATCCGCGGCGTGGAATCACCGGGTCGTCCGTATGGTCCACTAAATAGCGCAACCGCGCCGCACCCACCCGGCCATCCACGGCCGGAATTTGAACCGTGCCCAGGCGCAATTTCGTGCTGAGCTCCCCCACCGCGTAGCCCACGCGCACTTCGCTGAATCGGCTAAATCCGTAACCAAGGTCAGCCCCGATATTCATGCGGTAAATGCGATAGTCCGCCAGCGGATCATTTTTCGCATAAATCTGGAACGCAGTGTCGCTGGCATCAGCGTGTGGCGCAAAAAACCATTTGCTCTCTCCCCGGAATGGCCGGTACAGCTCGCTGGAGACTCCATACGTATTCCCAAACAAGAAGTCCGTACGCCATTCCGACCGGAATCCCGCGACGTCCATCAGCGTCAGCCGTGTGCCCAGCGTGAATTCGATGTCCCCGGCTTCGGAACCGTCCACTTCAAAGGCAGGTTGCAGCGTCGGGGGCGCAGAAACCTTCTCCTTCACCACGATTAACAGACCCTGCCTTCCGTCGCGTTCCACGACGCGATAATCCAGCGTGTCGTAACGCCCGCTTCCGGTCAGTTGCGTCAGCGCGGGGTCCAGCTGGTCTGCGTTGAGGGGTTTGCCGACGAATTTTTTCAAGTAGCGCCGGATATCCTCCTGCGCCGGGGCACTGGTCCCTTGCACGTCGATGAACTGCGGCACGGGCGTGGTGGTCTGTTTGCGGCTGTCGCGTGCGCGCACATATTCATTCCAGTCGGCGTCGTCCAGGGCAAAACCGGCCAACAATTTTGATTTCCCCTTCGCCGCTTCATATCCCGCCTCCATGATGGGAACGTTCTTGGCGAAGTCGCTGGACAGAAAATGATCGAGCGGCACGGACACGACGGCATCCGCGTCCGCAAGCCCGCGCACTTCGCCTTCCGAAACCACCACGCGCACGGACTGCTCCAGCACGCTCAAGAGGGACTGTATATTTTTCGCCTCCACCGGCGGCGTCTCGAGGTGCACGGCAATCACGATGTCCGCGCCCATTAGCCGGACCACGTCGGTCGGCAAATTGTTCACTAGCCCACCGTCGACGTATACGTGCTGCCCGTCGTGCACCGGCGCAAATGCTCCCGGGATCGACATTGTTGCGCGCAGCGCCTCCGCGAGCGAGCCGTCCTTGAACACAAATTGCTTGGCACTCACCAAATCGGTGGCCACACAGCGAAACGACACTGGCAGCGCGTCAAACGACTGCAATCCGGAGTAAAGAAGCGTCTCGCGATCGATCAGCATTCCGATCTGGTGTCCGGAATTGAGTCCCGCGGGCAAATACAAACCCTTGCGTAATCCCAGCACCAGCGAATTCGGATACGCCCGCTGATCCTGCTTCCGCAAAAACGACAAATCCTCATAAGGCGTGCGGTCCCGCAGAATCTCATCCCAATCGAGGCTCTCGATCAAACTCTTCATTTCCTCCGGGCTGACTCCCGTTGCGTAAAAACCACCAACCAGGCCGCCCATGCTCGTGCCCGCGATGTAGTCCACCGGAACGTGCTGTTCTTCGAACCATTGGAGCACGCCGATGTGCGCCAGCCCCAGCGCACCGCCGCCCTCCAATGCCACACCAATCTTCAGCCGCCGCTTCGCCGCAGGCCGGGGCTCTCCCTGGGGAGTGGGCTGCTCTTGTGCAGCGGCAAGAATGGGAAGCATAAACAGCACAAGGAACGAAAACGCGCGGCGCATCGAGGTCCTCCGGGAAAGCGAACAGTTCAGAGCTGGAAGTTAAGTGTGTAGCACGCTCGCACTTCCAGCAAGCGAGACCTCGATCGAGTGTCACAATCAGACTGCCTTGTTTTCTTGCAGAATGTTGCCGCCATCCACGACCAGAGATTGTCCCGTGATGTACGAAGCCGCCGGTGATGCCAAGAAGCACACCGCGGCGGCAACTTCCTCCGGCGTTCCCGCGCGCCCCATCGGCGTATGCAATCCCGCAATTCGTTCTGTATCGGTCGACGACGCAGTCGCAATCCATCCTGGCGCCACCGCGTTAATCGTGATTCCCTCGAGCGCCGTCTCCAGCGCTATTGCCCGCATCATCCCGTCCATTGCCGCCTTTGCCGCCCCATACGCGGCCGACCCGCGATTGCTCACGATCGGCCCGGTCACCGAAGACACATTCACGATGCGCCCGTATTTTCTTTGTGCCATCACCGGCAGTACCGCCCGCGTCATCAAGAACGCGGTGTGCAGCGTGATCTCGATTTGCCGGCGCCAATCCGCGTATGAGCTTTCTTGCACCGTCTTCCTCTCCAGCGGGAGCCCGGTCTGCGCCATCCCGGCGTTGTTGACGAGCACGTCGATCCGGCCGCTCCTTTGCATTACCGAATCTACGATCCGCTGTGCTCCGTCCTCCTCGGTCAGGTCCGCGACAATGGCCACTACGTTCTTGCCGGTCGCGTCGAGCTCCCGTGCGCGCTCGAAAATACGCTCTGTGGTCGCGGTGATCGCGACCTGCGCGCCGGCCGCCAGCAAGCCACGCGCTATCGCAAACCCAATTCCGGCGGGGCTCCCTGCGCCAGTCACAATCGCTGTTTGTCCGTGCAAAACCTGCTCCATGACAGCTCTAGCCAAACATTCACTCGTCCAATCGCACTCCAGCTTTGATCGTGCGCTTCGTCCGCGCAATTTTCAGGAGCTCCGGATAAAACTGCACAAACGAGTGCTCCACCGCCGCATTTTGCTCATGGCACTTCCAGCAATCGTTTTTGCTCGGCGTGTCCGCACTCGCTGCTTTCGTCCCGCCGCCGAAATTAAAATACGCCCACTTGTCCGCAAATCGCGTTTCATCTTTCACTTCCACGTCCAATCCGGACAACTCCGTTTGATAGCTGCCGTGCTTGTTGATGGAGCCGCGCGATGTCGACTCATACAGCTCCAGCACGAACATCGTTTTGTCCGGCCATTTGCCGTTAGCCACAAAGTAGTCGTACGCGGCCGGCGTCACGAAAACATTCGTGAACATCTTCATCCCATTAGGGCCCTGGCTGTAGCTCATCCCGTACCCCGAGGAAACGTACACCCATTTTCGATATCCCTCCGGCCGCACCAGTTTCCCATCCGCCGTGAATTGCGGCGCGGCGCTTTGCGGCTGCCCCGCAGCTCTCGGGAAAAAGGCCAGACAAACGCTGGCCAGCCCAAAAACGCAAACGAGTAAAACTCTCTTCATGGTAGCTCCCTCCGTCGTCGGCACGTGCCAACTATGACGTGCCACGCTATATCGATAAACGACTTATCAGCAATTCCGTTTCCAGCCTTGTCCCTTTGGTCGCGCCCACACCCGCGTTCGCTTGTCGTAATCATGGCAACCCTCTACGGTTTGTATAGGCCAAAGTGCTTCGCCTCCGAGGAGCCGCATCATGAACGCCACGACCACCCCTACCAGCGGTAAGCGCTCCGATGACCCGGCACCGCGCAAGCCCAGTCCGCTGCGCCTTGTCTTCCGCATCATCCGCTGGACCACCTACGCCGCTGCCATCATTACCCTGCTGATGGTTTTTCACGCCGCGCCTCCTCCGGTGATCGCCACCAGCCCGCAGGCCGCTGCCCGCGTGGAGCAGAAAGTCCAAGATGTCGAGCAAGCGGTGGCCAGCGGCCAATCCGCCATACTTCGCCTTGATCAAGCTGAGCTGAACTCCTATCTCGCTTCCCATCTCGACATTTCTCCCGCCGCTCCCACCAAATCTGCGCCGAATACTGCTCCCTCCGGCGATGCCAACTCCAATCTTCCCACGCCGTCCGGCACTCCCGCCGAGCAGGTCGCGCAAGTGCACTCATCCGTCCGCGACGTGAAGGTCGAACTCGTTGAGGATCGCGTCCGAGCCTACGTGGTCTTCGATTTCCACGGCAAAGACATGACTTTGCAGCTCGAAGGCCGCCTCGCTTCGGCCAACGGCTATCTGCGCTTCGAACCGGTCAGCGGCCAGCTCGGTTCACTGCCGATTCCGCAGTCCGCACTGGAGACGGCCGTGCAAAGAATGATGGACTCGCCGGAAAATCGCGAAAAGCTAAAGCTGCCGCCAGAAATCGCCGACTTAAGAATCGAAAACGGCGAACTCCTGGCCACGTTCCACTAAACCGAAAAACGAAGCAGGCACGGAATCCGCGTTTCCCAGGCGAACAACCGACAACAAATAACTAAGGGTCTTCAGCGCCAAGACTCCGCAAAATCTCCTCGCCGTGCTCGCCCAGCATCGGCGGAGGCAGGCGATAAGTCACCGGCAAGTCCGAGAACTTGATGGGGTTGGCGATGCTGCGAACCTCGCGCAGCGCCGGGTGCTCAATCTTTACAATCAGCCCGCGGGCCAATGCCTGCGCGTCGCGCAATGCCTCCGGTACGCTATTGATGGGCGCCGCAGGGATGCCGGCCTTCGCAAACTTGTTCAGCCACGCGTCTCGCGGTTCCTCATCGAAGCGCTGCTGCAGCAACGCAAGCAATTCTACGCGATGCTCGATGCGTAGCGGGTTGCTCGCGAACCGAGGATCCTTGCCGAGCGTCACCTCGGCCTGCAAAACGCCCACGAATTTCTTCCACAGCCCTTCGGTGCCTACTCCGACCACAAAGTGTTTCGCGTCACTTGCTCGAAACATCTGGTACGGCACGATGTTCGGATGCGCGTTTCCCCATCGCCGGGGTTCGGCATTGGCATTGAGGTAGCTGCTGCCCGCATTCGCCAACCACGTGAGTTGCGAATCGAAAAGAGCCATGTCCAAAAATTGCCCCTGGCCCGTCTTCTCGCGCGCAAACAATACGCCCAAAATGCCCATGGCCGCGTACATTCCGCAGGTCATGTCCGCAATAGCAATCGGATAACGCATCGGGCCACCTTCCGGCTCGCCCGTGAAGCTCATCAATCCGGATTCCGCCTGCGCCAAAATGTCGTAGCCAGGCCGCCCCGCCTTCGGCCCGCTGAATCCGTATCCGGTGATGCTGCAATAAGTCAGCCGCGGATATTTTGCGCGCAGAGCTTCCGGATCAAGGCCGCGCCTCTGCAACGAGTCGAGCGATGGTTGATTGCTGAGGAACACATCCGCCGATGCAATCAGCCGCTGCAGAATTTCTGCGTCGCGCGCGTCGTCGTAATTGAGGACGATCGAGCGCTTATTCCGGTTCGCCGCCAAAAAATACGCTGATTCCCCGCCCACGAACGGCGGTCCCCACCCGCGCGACTGATCTCCGGTGCCCGGCCGCTCGACCTTGAT
>WNFB01004761.1_pt1 | contig 14248 bp, 10 predicted proteins | sample 5400501 | NCBI WGS metagenome assembly WNFB01 (sample SAMN13153341, study PRJNA577476) | soil metagenome | isolation source: 200 cm saprolite under Douglas fir tree site 2 hole 1 | place: USA:California | collected 2015-04-18
ACCCACCAGATCCTCCAGGACCCGCAGCATCCCCAGACACTTTACTCGGTGACCACCGAAGGCTTGTGGAAGACCGATAGCGCGGGCGTGACTTGGAGCCGCGTCACACCGGCCAACTGGTCGGTCGCGGCGCTTCTGATTCATCCCACAAATCCCGAACGCCTCGTGCTGGCTGTGGATGGGCGCGGCATTTACGTGAGCGAGGACGCCGGCAAGAGTTTCCGCACGGCCAACGAAGGTTTCTACCACAGCCAGATCATGGACTTCGCTTTCAACCCTGAGCACCCTGAACGCATGCTGCTGGTACTCACCAATGCCGCCGAGCCGGTTGTGGTCACGCAGGATGGCCGCCACTGGACGCAGCTAGCTGCGGGCCTGAAAACGCATCTCCTGCGGCGCGTCTATGCCTCGCCCGATGGTTGGTGGGCGGCTCTGGAAAATGGAGGGTTGACGGCTTACGACGCGAAGAAAAACGCCTGGGTCAAAGCGGAACTGGTGACCGTCAACTCGGCGCCGGCGCGTCGGCGCGGTGCAAAACCTGCTGCTGCAAAACCTGCGGTGGCCGCGAACCCAGCAGTAAACGACATGGCCTTCTCGCGGACGTTGTGGCTCGCCGCGACCGACGCCGGCTTGCTCGCCTCGCGGGACCGCGGGACGACATGGAGTGCCATCGCGCTCGGCTCGCTGACGAAGCCCGCCGTGCATGCGGTTCGCCTCTCGCCCGACGCTGCGCAGATCTGGGCATTAGCCGCTGGCGCGCTGTGGAACTCCGCCGACGGAGGAAAGACCTGGACGCCGCGCGCCGCGGATCTTGGAATTCGTGGCCGAGTGCGATTGCTGCAGGCCGACGGCAAGATTCTTTTCGTCGCCAGCAGCAACGGTCTTTATGTCTCGCGTGATGCGGGCAGTTCCTGGCAGCAATCCACACTGCGCGAACTGGACATTCAGGATTTGGCCATTCGGGATAACGTGGTGCTCGTTTCCACACACAAAAGCGGCCTGCACATTTCCTACGACCGCGGAGTGACGTGGGCGCATCTCCATGGCCCTCTGGCCGAAGGTTACTTCCCCGCCCTCGCCGCGGCCGCCGGTTCCTCGGGTTTTCTGGCGGCTTCTGCGAGTGAAGGCCTCTATACTTTCGATCTTCCGGCAGCGGCTGTCGTTTCCGCTGCGGCACAACCGGGGAATCGAACCACGCCGACCCACTAAGCGGGAGCGCATGTCCGGGCCTCCCTCGTGCCCGCGTCGTGGTATAACCGCGCCGCAGACATCGAGGAGGGCCTATGTTTACCGAAGGAAGAGAGGGCGGGTGGATGCGGCTGCTGCTGGTTACGAGCCTGCTGGTCAGCGTGGCCGCCGGAAAAACAGCGGCGGAAACGAAGCGTTTTAAACCGACCGTGGGCGTGCAGACCTTCGCCGTGCGTGAGCCGGTGCTGCGCGTCCGGCCCGGCGACATCGTCGAAACGGAAACGCTTTACGGCGGCTATTACGCGACGCCGGGCGGCCGCTGGCCCGGCGAAGTGGGGCCCTTCTACATCGAAGGCGCAACCCCCGAAGACACGCTGGTGGTGAAAATCCTGCGCCTGCATCCGAACCGCGATCACGCCGTCTCCACGCACACACCGGGCTTCCTCAGCGCTATCGCCGGCGACCGCTACACGCGCATGCTGAACCCGCCGATTCCCGCGCGGCGGTATGTCTGGCGTCTGGAAAAAGACGGCACTGTGGGCGTGCTCGACCTGGCGGAAAGCAAAAAACGCCTGGAAGTTCCGCTGCACCCGATGCTCGGCCGCATCGCCGTGGCGCCGGAAGGCGAGCAGGCCTGGGCTGGGCTCTGGCCGGGAAACTTCGGCGGGAATATGGATGTCAGCGACGTCACCGAAGGCGCCACGGTTTATCTGCCCGTCTTCCACGACGGGGCGTATTTCTATTTCGGCGATGGTCACGCGCTGCAGGGCGATGGCGAGCTCTGCGGCACGGGTCTCGAGACCACGATGGAAGTCACCTTCCAGTTCGAGTTGATCAAGGGCCGCAAGGTCGCCTGGCCGCGCATCGAGAGCAGTGACTTCATCATGACCGTAGGGATTGTCCGGCCGCTCTCCGACGCCCTGCGGATTGCGGCCGTGGAAATGGTGGAATGGCTCGCAGCCGACTACAAGCTGGAAAAATGGGACGCTTACCAAACGGTTTCACAACTGGCGCAAATCCGCGTCGGGAATGTGGTGGATCCGAACTACGCGGTGGTGGTAAAAATGCCCAAACGCTACCTGCCGCAGTGAGCCGCTCGCGCGTGCGCCCTTATCGAATCAAGTGATATTTCGTCTGGCGCGGCAAGACCCAGTGGATTTTGTCGCCCTCAAACGCCGCATCCTCTTCCTGGCCGACCCAGAGCTCTTGCCCACCCCATTCCGGCACCGCCGTGCTGGCGGCAAGCTCGATCGAAAACCACATGTCCGGCAGCACCAGCGCATCGCCGCGCCCGGGCACGCCCTGCTGGTGGTCCCACAGGCCGATCAGCGGTCCGGCGCCGTGGCCGTGATCGCCGATGGGATGCGTGTACACGGAGCCCTGGATCCCGCCGGCCTTCATCGCCGCCAGCGTTTCGGCCAGGATTTCATTCCCCGAGCGGCCCGGCCGCATGCGCTCCATTAGCAGATCCTGCAGGCGGTTCGTTGTCGCCAGCGCTTTCTGGACGCCGGCGGGCGGCTCGCGCTCGCCTGCGCGCAGCACGTAGGCCATGTGCTGCGTGTCGGTGGCCAGCCCCATGGCCTTGATGCCAAAGTCCACGTGCAACACATCACCGCGCTGGATCACCACATTCTCCGGGTTGGCTAGCACGGAATCGTGCTTCATGCCCGGCCGCTGCACATCCACCGTGGGATGGAACCACGTGCCCAAACCCTGGTCGTTCAACTGCTGCCGCAGCCACCAGACCACCTCCGTGTTTGTGGTCGCGCCGGGCTTGATCGCTTCGCTCGAAAACGCGCGCTCGATCAGGCTGTGCGCGATTTCCATCAGTTGCCGGTAAACGGGCAACATCTCCGGTACGCGGATGGCCAGGTATTCAAGCGGAAGATCTTCCGCGCGCACCACTCGCGACATCCACTTTGGCCCCAGCGCATCTTCCAGCGCCTCCCGCTCGCCGGAAGAAAGCCCGTCGGAAAATGCGTGCGTGCGAGAAATGTCCACGGCGATCGTGGCGGGGTTGCGCTCTTCGATCAGCTTGCGCAGCAGGGCCCACTGCCCCTGCCCCCACAGCTCGCGATTTTCCACCTCTGGGTCGCGGTATACGGTATAGAGCCCGCCGTTTGAGCCACCGCCCAGCGCCAGCCGCTCCACGCCCTTTTCTTCGCCGCGGTCGAAGAAAACATAGATCGTCCGCCGGCGCGCGGCAAACGTCGTGGGCGAAACCAGCGAAGCAAACACCGGGTCCTCGGCGTATTCCCGGCAGATCACCAGCCACATCTGCACGCTGTGCTGGCGCATCAACCTCGGCAGCACGCGCTCCAGGCGCAGCCGCAGCCACTGCTGGCGGATCTCGGCCTGCTCGCGCAGCGGCGGGAGCGGTTTCGGCGGCGGAGTCGCGCCCGGCCCCTCAGCCGCCTGGGCCAGCGCGGACCCCAGGGCCAGCGTCAGCAGCGCGAGCAAGGTTTGCGTTCGGCGGCCAGGCGAAGTCATCGGCGATTCCTCCAGTCGAGCGGAAGCGATTATAATGCTGTGCTGGCGTTCTTCTTTGGCTTTTGCACTATTCCATGGCCACATTTCATATCGAGCATTTCGGGTGCCGCGCCACGCAGGCCGATGCCGCGGCGATCGAGCGGCAACTGCTCGACCGCGGCTATGCCGGCGCGCGCGAAGCGCAGGCCGCCGACGTCGTTGTGGTGAACACCTGCACGGTGACGGCGTCGGCGGACGCCCAGGCGCGGCGCGCCATCCGCGCGCTGCATCGCGCCAATCCCGCCGCGCGCATCATTGTCACCGGCTGCTATGCCCAGCGCGCCCCGGAGGAGCTGGCCGCTCTCGCCGGCGTCGCCTGGGTGGTGGGCAATGCGCACAAGCCGGAAATCCCGCAGCTTTTCGAGCAGCTCGCACCTTTCACGGGCCAGCGGGCAGCCTTCGTCCCGCTGGCGCAGCTCGGCGGCGACCCTATGTCGCTGGCCCGCGGCCCGGCAAAAATCCTGACCGGCAACATCTTCGAGCAGACCGCCGTGCTGGTCGCGCCGGTCGCCGGCGGCGAAGCAGGGCATACGCGACCGGTGCTGAAAATCCAGGACGGCTGCAGCAACCGATGCGCCTACTGCGTGATCCCCTTCGTTCGCGGGCGCAGCCGCAGCCTGGCCCCGGCGCAAGTGGTCGAAGAAGTTCGCCGGCTGGCCGCGGCCGGTTTCCGGGAAGTCGTGCTGAGCGGGATCAACCTCGGCAGCTATGGCCGCGAACTTGTGCCCCGCGTTGAATTCGGCGAGCTCGTCCGGCGCATCCTGGGGGAAACACCGATCGAGCGGCTGCGCATCAGCTCGATCGAGCCTATGGACCTGACCCAGGACCTCGTAGAGCTGTGCGCCTCCAGCCAGCGCATCGCGCAGCATTTCCACGTGCCGCTGCAGTCCGGCTCAGACCGCATCCTCGCCGCGATGCACCGTTGGTACCGCACCGCACACTACGCGCGCCGCGTGGAGCTCGTCCGCGAGCGCCTGGCCGACGCCGCCATCGGCGCGGACGTGATCGCCGGCTTCCCCGGCGAAACCGAAGACGACCACCGTGCCACGCTCGCATTCCTCGAGCGCTCCCCGCTCACCTATCTGCACGTGTTCTCTTTTTCCAGCCGCCCCGGCACAGCCGCTGCAGCACTGCCGGAGGAACTCCCGCCGGTGGTGATCAAGCGGCGCAGCCAGGAGATGCGCGCGCTGGCAGCGGAAAAATCCGCAGCGTTCCACGCAAGCCAGCTCGACCGCACGCTGCGCGTGCTCACGCTCCACCGCACCGGCCAGGCCGCAGGGGAAAACTGGACCCAGGCGCTGAGCAGCAACTATCTCGACGTGCGCGTCACCGGCCTGTGGCCTGCAAACCAGATGCTCGAGGTGCGCCTCCACGCTGCCGGCGGTACCTGCCTGGGTGGCGAACTGCTCGAACTCTAGCGGAAACTCCGGCGGCTCTCTGCGCCTCCTCCGCCGTCTGTGTATTTTCCGTGCGTTTCTTTCTTGCTGCGGGCGCAGCAAAACACGAGGTCAATTTTCAAAGATCACCTGGGCGAGCGCGGTATTGCCGCTGTGGGTGATCGTCAGGGAGATGTGTTTCACCGCGAGCCGCTCGGCGACTCTTCTGGCCTCGCCGCGGAGTTCGAGCGAAGGCTTCCCGCTGGGCAGCCGCATCACCTCGATGTCCACCCAGCGCACGCCGTGCCGCCAGCCGGTGCCCAGCGCCTTCATGGCTGCTTCCTTGGCCGCAAAGCGTCCGGCGTAGCGCTCGAAGCGGTTGCGATGGCTTTCGCAATAGGCGATCTCGGCGGGCGTGAACAAGCGCTTCAGAAGGGCCTCGCCGCGGCGGCCGATCGCCGCTTCGATGCGGTGCATTTCGGTGATGTCCACTCCCAGCCCGACGATCACAAGCCCCTCGGCCGTTTCAGCCGCGTCCCTTCGTGCTTCAGGTCGCGCTCCTTACGCGGCTGGTTAGGCCCGCGCGCTCGACCCTGCGGATCACAAATCCGGGCACCGCAGCCGGATTATAACCTGTAAAATCTTTGCTCTCGCAGCGATGAAGGGGACCAGGCATACACGGAGAGCACGAACTGCCACGGCGCGCCGCCGGCGTGCCGGAAGCAGCGCCTGGGCATCGGTCCGCGCGCAAGGCCTCGAGATTCTCCAGGCGCCGCCGCTCGCCCGGCTGCCGTGGCTGGTGCATGGTTTTTCGACGCGGGCGGGCGGTACCAGCCTCTTGCCGGGCCGCAGCCGCGACGCTGGCGTCTTGAACCTGGGCTTCACCGACTGGGACACGCGGGAGAACGTTCTGGCCCACCGCGCGAAGCTCATCGCCGCGCTGGGCGCGGAGCGCATGCAGCTCGTCACGCTGCAGCAGATCCATTCCGACGTCATCCATGTGCTCGACCAGGCTCCGCCAAGCACCTTGCGCGGCGATGCAGCCATCACCCGCGTCCCGGGACTTTTGCTCGGCGTGCAGACCGCGGATTGCGTGCCCATCCTTCTGGTGGATGCGGTGCGCCGCGTCGTCGCGGCGGTCCATGCGGGCTGGCGCGGCACCTCGCGGCGCATCGCCGCAAAAACCCTCGGCCGGATGCAGATGGTCTGCGGCACGCGCCCAGGTGATGTGCAGGTTGCGATCGGCCCGGCTATCGGCCGATGCTGCTACGAGGTAGGCCCGGAAGTCGCGCAAGCCTACGCGGGGCAGTTTGCGTGCGCCGGCGACTGGTTCGATGGGCCGTTCGAGCAGCTTTCCTCCGGCGAAGAGCCGAATCCGTGCAAGTGGCTTTCCAGGGCGCCGCCGGGGCACGAGCTGCCGGCGCCGCGCGTGCAACTCGACCTGGTCGCCGCAAATCGCTGGCAATTGCTAGACGCCGGCGTGAAAGCGAACCACACGGTCACAAGCGGCTTGTGCACCTCGTGTCGCACGGACCTGCTGTTCAGCTACCGACGCGAAGGCGGCCGCACCGGCCGCTTGCTGGCCTGGATCGGTATCCGGCCCGCTTGAGCTAGAGGAGCTCCTTCGCAGAGTTTCCCCCGAGCGCCGCCGATGGGCTCAGGATGAAACGCGCGGCTGGTTCGATGCCGGCGCGGATGCGCCTGGCTGCGCGGCCGCGGTTTCCAGCAGCGCGAGCTGGCCGCACGCGGCCATGATGTCCTGCCCGCGCGAATAGCGCACAAACACCGGCACGCCTTTTTCCGTCAGGATGCGCCGGAACTCCTCGACGCGTTGCGCCTCGGGCGGCTGGTAAGGCAGCTCGCCAGGGTTCCACGGGATCAGGTTCACTTTCGCGCGCAGAGGGGCGACCAGCCGAACCACGCGCCGCGCGTCTTCCGCCCGGTCGTTGAAGCCGCCGAGCAGCACGTACTCAAACGTCAGCCGCTCCCAGGGCCGCAGCGGGTAGCGCCGGCAGGCCTCCAGCAGCGCCGCGAGCGGGTATTTGCGATTGATGGGCATGATGGCGTCGCGCTGCTCGTCGGAAGAAGCATTCAGGGAAACCGCCAGCTTGGGTCTCGCGGCTTCCTGCCCTAGTCGCTCGATCCCGGGAACAATGCCGCTGGTCGAGAGCGTGACGTGCTTCGGCGAAAGCCCCACCCCGCGCGGATCGAGCAGAATCCTCAGCGCGGTCATCACCGGCTCGTAGTTCAGCAGCGGCTCGCCTTGCCCCATCAGCACCACATTCGTTTGCGGCACCAGCCCTGCAGATTGGTCGGCGAGCGCGACAAGCACCTGGCCCAAGATTTCGCCCGGCGTGAGATTGCGGATCAGCCCGAGCTGCGCGGTCAGGCAGAAATAGCAGTTCACCGCGCAGCCCGCCTGCGTCGAAATGCAGATGGTCTGGCGGCGCGGTGCGGGCATGAACACGGTTTCGATGCTGGCCGGCGCGCGCTCCCCTTCCAGAGCCAGCAGATACCGGATCGAGCCGTCCGCGGAGTGATAGCGTTTGACGATGCGCGGCAGCCGGATCGAAGCCTCCTGCGCCAGACGCGCGCGTAGCCGCGCGGGCAGGTTGGTCATCGCCGCGAAATCGAACCGGCGCTCCGCATAGAGCGCGTGGTAAATTTGCGCGCCGCGATAGGCCGGCTCGCCCAGCGCGCCGGCGAACGCGCTCAGCTCCTCTGCCAGTTTTCCAACGAGCTCGATGGGCATAGCGCAGGTTCGGCGAAGTTCTTCTTTCATCATAGCATGATGCTCCGCGACGCAAATTTCGTTTTCGCCAGCGGGCCGCGGCGCTATAATTTCCGTCTGCGGCCCGACGTTTTGGCCGGAAGGACGCGACCATGCCGTCCATGCTGTTGATCGGCGATTGGGTGGAAAGCCTCGCCCAGGTTCCCGCGCGGGAGTTCACCGTCGCGCGCGTGCAGGAGTTCCTCGTCGCCCATCAGATCGAGCGCGAATCGCTCCAGCCCTACTTGTTTTTCTCCAAGGCCAACTACACCCGCAACCTCATCTTCAAAAACGACCTGTTCGAGTGCCTGACCATCTGCTGGGACGTCGGCCAGGCCAGCCGCATCCACAACCACCGAAACCAGAACTGCTGGATGGCCACGCCCATCGGCCGACTGCACGTGCAGAACTTCCGCGTCGAGGACCGCGATGCCTCCCGCGGCATCTGCGGCCTGGTGCCCACGGATTCTTTCGACATGGATGCCGAGCATCCCGCCGCGGTGAACCCCCTCGAACCCGTGCACCAGGTGCTGAACCTTGCTGCATTCGGCCGGCGCGCGGTGAGCGTGCACGTGTACTCCCGGCCGTTCGATAGCTGCGAGGTCTATTCGCGCGATAAAGGCACCTACTTCGACGCGCCGCTGCACTACACGAGCGAGTATGGCCGCCTCAACCCCGACGAAAAACTCCTCTAACTCGCCGCGCCACCTCTGCCGGTGCCTGCGGCGAACTTCCAAACCATTCCCCCGGTCCATTCTCTTGACGCGTGTGTAAGAATAAATTTCATGACCGAACCGACCGCGCACCCGCCCACTGACCCCCGCGACATTCAAAAAGAAGTCTTGCCCAACGGCCTGGTGGTCATCACCGAGCGTATGCCGCACGTCCGCTCGATCTCCGTGGGCATCTGGATCCGCACCGGCTCGCGCCGCGAGCCCGCGGCGCTGAACGGCATTTCCCACTTCATCGAGCACATGGTCTTCAAGGGCACGGAGCGCCGCAGCGCCGAGGACATTGCCCGCACGATGGATTCCGTCGGCGGAATGCTCGACGCCTTCACGGCCAAGGAAATGATCTGTTTCAACGCCAAGGTGCTCGACGAGCACCTGCCCATTGCCTTCGACGTGCTCTCGGATCTGGTCCTGCGGCCGCGCTTTGCCGAACAGGAAATCGTCAAGGAAAAGCAGGTCGTGCTGGAAGAAATCAAGATGGACCAGGACAACCCCGACTACCTGGTCCACGAGATTTTCACCCAGAGCTTCTGGAGCGATCACCCGCTGGGCAAGCCGATTCTGGGCACGCCGGAAACGGTGAAGCAGTTTTCCCGGGACGCTCTGTTTGGCTGCTTCCGGCAGTGGTACGCGCCCAACAACATCGTGATCACTGCGGCGGGCCACCTGGAGCACGCCCCGCTGGTCGAGCTCGCCGCCGTGGCTTTCGGCGGCCTGGCGCCGTTGCAGGTGGACACCTCCGACACCGCGCCGCAGGCGCACCCGCGCATCACCACCCAGAACAAGCGCGAGCTCGAGCAGGTGCACATCTGCGTCGGCGTGCCCTCCTACCCGGTGGCGCACCAGCGGCGGTTTGCCGCGGCGGTGTTGAACAACATCCTGGGCGGCGGGATGTCTTCGCGGCTCTTCCAGAACATCCGCGAAAAGCAGGGCCTGGCCTATTCCGTGTTCAGCGAACTCAGCCCGTACCGCGATGCCGGCCTGCTTTCCATCTATGCCGGCACGGCGCGGGAAACCCCCGGGCAGGTCGTGCATTCGGTGATTGAAGAGTTCCGCAGGATGAAGCAGCAGCCCGTCACGGAAGAGGAGCTGCGCCGCGCGAAAGATCACTTGAAGGGCTCGCTGATGCTTTCCCTCGAATCTACCGGGTCGCGCATGTCCATGCTCGCGCGCCACGAGATGTACTTCGGGCGGTCCTTCACGCTTGACGAATTGCTCGCCGCCATCGAAGCCGTGCGCCGCGAAGAAGTGCAGGCCATCGCCCGGGAATTCTTCACTCCCGAGCAGATCGGCGTCACGGTGCTGGGTAGACTCAACGGCTTCCAGCTCACCCGCGACCACCTCTCCTGCTAGCTTCTCCGCCAACCCGAAAATTTCGAGCCCTTCCTGCTTCAACCCCATTGACGCCGGCAGCGCAGTTTGCCATCATCAGTGCGACTCGCTTGCCGCGAGATGCCGCAACTCGCTAGCAGCGAGCGTATGCACGCGAAGGGGGAGCGCGCATCACGTTCCGTGTTTCCATTCTGGCCTCGGGGAGCTCGGGCAACATCACGTTGCTCGAAACCGAGCGCACGCGCCTCCTGGTGGACGCCGGCCTGGGGAAGAAGGAAACGCAGCGGCGCTTGGCCACGCTTGAGCAGCACCTCGACGCGCTCGACGGCATCCTGATTTCCCACGAGCACAGCGATCACTGCAACGGCCTGCCGCAAATCGCGCGAAAATGGCGCGCGACCGTCTACCTGACCGAGGCCACGCACGAGGAAATCCAGCGCCTGCTGCCCGAGCACGCCGCGCAGAAAATCGACCGCGTCGAGCACATCTCCGGCGGCCAGCGCTTCACCGTGGGCGATATCGAAGTCACCGCCTTCACCGTCCCGCACGATGCTGTCGATCCGGTGGGCTTCACCTTCCGCGCCAACGGCGCCAAAGTTGCCCTGGTCACCGACCTCGGCTATTTGCCCGCGCTGGTCAAGCACCACTTGCGCGATTCCGCGTGCCTCATCCTGGAATCAAACCACGACCTGGAAATGCTCAAGGTGGGTCCCTACCCGTGGTATGTGAAGCAGCGCGTGATGAGCCGCACCGGGCATCTTTCCAATCACACGGTCAGCGAATTCCTCGCCGACCCGGAGGGCTTCGACGCCTCGGCGCGCTACCTGGTCCTGGCGCACCTTTCCGAGAACAACAACAACCCCGACGTCGCGCGCATCTGCGCCGAAGAAGCCCTCGGACGCCGCCCGGCCGAAGCCGCGTTTCGCGGCGAGCTGCTGGTCGCCTCGCAGCGCGTCCCCCTGGGCCCGCTCGTGCTGTAGTCGCAATCCCTTACCTGGCCGGCAAGTACCCCAGGCTTTTGCGCGAGTAGATCAGCATCACTGCGGCGAAGTCCTGCGCGTGCCGGATGCGGGCGTCGATGATTTTCCCGGCGGCATCGCGCACCGGCTCGATCAGCGGCGAAATGAACGCCGCCTTGCGCGGCAAACCGGCGCGCGCGGCGCGCTGCACCACCTGGTCGCGCCAGGCCGGATCGAGCTTGACGCCGTAGGTGTCCATCAGCTTCTTCATGCCGTCGTAATCGCCTTCGGCTTTGATGCGCATCAGCTCCGCCAGCAGCTCGCCCACGCCCTGGCGCATTTTGCTGTAGTCGCTCACGCGGAGATAGATTTTGCCGTCGCGCGTGACCTCCTCGATGCAGCCGAAGCGGTCCATCAGGTAGTGCACGATCATGTTTGTGCCGCGGTCGTGGTCCTCGATCACCTGCTCGCCTTGCGGGTAATGCGTCAGCAGCACCAGCGCCTGCCGCGCGTAATTGTCATATGCGGCTTTCATCAGCTCGTCCTGGTCGCGGATGCCCATTTCCGCGAGCTTTGGGTCCGGGAAATCCCACAGCGCCACCAGGTCGGCGCGCGCTTCTTCAAGCGCCGCATAGTACTCCTTCAAATGCGACCGCGGGTCGCCCTGCAGTCTGTCGCTCACCTTCCCGGAGCCGTGTCCGATCACTTCGTGCATGGCCACCAGCAGGTTTCGCGCCCGCTGCCGGTATTTCCCCGCGCGCTGGCGCTCTTCCTCGCTGGCAGAGAATTCCGCGCTGGCCTTCTCGCCGGTAGCCCCGGCAAACGCTCCGGAGACGTTGAACAGCAGCACGCTCTTGCTGCCGTACTGCTGCCGGATGTCCTGCTCGTTGGGCAGATTGATCCCGGAGGGGCTGATCGGGCCGGCTTCGCCCGCTTCCGAGACCACCGTGATCACGTTGGCCACGGGCGGCTGCACGTTCTGTTTCTTGAACTCCTCGCGCCACGGCGCGCGGTTTTCAAAGTATTGCGCGCTCGCGGCGAAATCGCGCATCAGCTTGGTCTGCGTGGTATCCACGAAGCTCACCACCGATTCGTAGGCGCCTTTCTCGCTCCGCGGGTCCAGGTACTGCTCGATGAAGCCGTTGATTGCGTCCACGGTCACCCCGGCCTTGACCCAAGCAATGTTGTAGGCGTACCAGTCGCTTGGCACTTTCCCGTCCGGAGTGCCCGCGCGAAACACTTCCTCAAACACTTTACCGCCGCGCTTGGCCACGCGGGAGTTCAGTCCGTGCGTGGCGTGCAGCTTTTCGACCTCGGCCAGCGTGACATTTTCGTAGCGGTTGCTTCCACTCGCGGTGAGGATGTCTTTGCCGGGCGGCGGATTCTTCACCGTAAGCTCCGGGCGAAAATGGGGATCAAAAATCGGCTGTTCCAGCCGCGACACCTTCCCATCGAGCGCCCGGGCATCCTTCACGCCGAAATTCGCTCCGTTTTTGAGCGCCTGGCGCGCTGCGGCGCGCAGCTCCGCCGCAGTGAATTCCGGCAGAAACTTCCGCCCGCTGTCCAGGTCGTAATTGCCGTGGTACACCCAGATGAGCTTTGTATAGCGCCGGAGCTTTTCCGCCACTCCCGCCTCGATTCCCTGCGGGTGCGTCCAGATGCCTTCCAGCAGTTGTTTCACCTCCAGCCCGTACGGCGAAATTTCGTCGTAATAGATGGGGTCGCCGGCGATGCCGGCTTCGGCCAGGTAGTAAGCCAGCAGGCGTTGTTTCGGCGTGAGCCGGTCGAACCCATCGGCGTAAAACTGCACCACCGCCACCGCGCCCAACTGCTCGACCAGGTGCCGCCGCTCACCTTCCGGATTCTGTGCTGCGAGCTGCGCCGGCGCTCCAAGCGCCAGGGACAGAATCGCCGCGGCGGCCAGCCATTGTCGCAGCGGGTGCAGCACTCCAGCAGTCATGGGAATCTCCTGTGGCCGGAAATGGCACGTACAAGACCGCTCAGCATAGCACACTGGAATCCAGCTCCGGCTGCCGCGGAAGACGCTGTTTTCCCCCGGCGGTGAGGTGCGCCTGCCGCCCCAGCGGTTCTCGAAGCCGGCTCGCTTTCCCGGCCTCATCCCGCCGGAATTCAGGTATCATTGGATAGGGATTTTCCCCGCCGTTTCGGTTACTAATCCGTCGGGCCAATGGAAGGGAGCGCCATTTTGATCCTTCGATACACGCGCGAGGAGATGGGCCGCGTCTGGAGCGAAGAAAACAAGTTCCAGAAATGGCTGGAGGTGGAGCTCGCCGCCGCGGAGACCCTGGCGGAAGCCGGGCAGGTGCCCCGCGAAGCCGCCGCCGCCATCCGCGAGCGCGCGCGCGTGCATCTCGCGCGCATCCAGGAACTCGAAGCGCGCGTGCGCCACGACGTTATCGCCTTCACCATGGCCGTCGGCGAAACTATCGGCGACCCCGCCGCGGCGCGCTGGCTGCACTACGGCCTGACCTCCAGCGATGTCGTGGATACGGCGCAGGCCCTGCAGGTGCGCGAGGCCTCGCGCCTGATCGAGCAGGGCCTGCTGCGCTTCGGCGCACTGCTCGAGCGCCGCGCCCGCGAGTTCAAGGACGCGCCGCAGATCGGCCGCACGCACGGCGTGCATGCCGAGCCCATCACCTTCGGCCTGAAAATCGCCAACTGGTTCGCCGAAAACTGCCGCAACCTCGAGCGCTTCCGCCAAGCGGCGCGGCAGATGGCGGTGGGAAAAATCTCCGGGGCCGTGGGCAGTCACGCCCACCTGGGTCCGGAAATCGAGCAGAAAATCTGCCAGCGGCTGGGCCTGGAGGAGGCGGCGGTTTCCTCCCAGGTGCTCCAGCGCGACCGCCACGCCCAGTATCTCGCTGCGCTGGCCATCCTGGCCGCCTCGCTGGAAAAAATCGCCCTGGAAATCCGCCATCTGCAGCGCACCGAGGTTCGCGAGGCCGAAGAGCCTTTTGCGGGCGAGCAGCGCGGCAGCTCGGCCATGCCGCACAAGCGCAACCCGGTGGGCAGCGAGCAAGTCTGCGGGCTGGCGCGAGTGGTGCGCGCGAACTCCCTCGCCGCGCTCGAAAATGTCGCCCTGTGGCACGAGCGCGACATCTCGCACAGCTCGGTCGAGCGCATCATCCTGCCCGATTCCACCATCCTCGTGGACTACATGCTCGCGCGCATGACCGAGATTGTTTCCGGGATGCGCGTTTTCACCGCGCGCATGCGCCGCAACCTGGAACTCACCGGCGGCCTGGTCTTTTCCGGCCAGTTGCTGCAGGACCTGGTGGAAAAAGGAGCGCCGCGCGAGGACGCCTACAACTGGGTGCAGGAGCACGCCATGGCCGCCTGGGA
>WNFB01007423.1_pt1 | contig 14247 bp, 15 predicted proteins | sample 5400501 | NCBI WGS metagenome assembly WNFB01 (sample SAMN13153341, study PRJNA577476) | soil metagenome | isolation source: 200 cm saprolite under Douglas fir tree site 2 hole 1 | place: USA:California | collected 2015-04-18
TCAAGGAGCAGCCGGACATGGCGATCGTCGAGCAGGCGCTGACCAAGGAAATTCCGCCGGTGTTCGACTATCTCGAGCGGCAGGTCACCGGTCCGTTCCTGGTCGGCGACAGGATCACCCTCGCCGACATCGCCATCCATTGCGTCTTCGTCAACTTCAAGATCATCGGCCGCCCGCTTGACGCGGAGCGCTGGCCGAAGCTCGGCAAATACGTTGCCGGCCTGCTGGCGCGGCCGACTTTCGCGCAAATCCGCGACCAGAGAGAAGCGGCCTGAGCCATGGCGATGCTGCGGCTCGGCGTGGCAATCTCGCTGGCGCTGATGGGAGGCTTGGCGATGGCGGTGGATGCCGCAGCCGATTATCGCGTCATCGATGTCGTCCTCGGTACCGCGACGCCGGGCGGCGGCTTTCCGCTATACGGCGACGCGCTCGTCGCCACCGTTCGCGAGGTCGATCCGCTGCTCTGGGTGACGCCGCGCAACACCAGCGAGGTCGATCCGCTGCTCTGGGTGACGCCGCGCAACACCAAGGGCAGCACCGAGAACGTGCCGCTCCTCGAGGCTGGCAAGCTCGACATCGCGCTGGTGCAGGGCGAGGTCGCGCATGAGGCGCTGTCCGGTGTCGGCCGCCCGCCCGCCGCCCTCAAGATCATCGCCGCGATGTACGCGACGCCGGGCATGTTCGTAGTGCGCGCCGACAGCCCCTATCACCGCATCGGCGATCTGCGTGGCAAGCCCGTGGCGTTCGGCGCGCGCGGCTCGGGGCTCGTCATCCTCGCGCGCTACGTGCTCGACGGCATCGGACTCGACCAGGAGAAGGATTTCGACGCCGTCTATCTCGACCGCGCCGGCGACGGCCCGGCCATGGTGATGGAGGGGCGCGTCGCCGCGCTGTGGGGCGGCGGCGTCGGCTGGCCCGGCTTCACCAGCGTGGCACAAGGGCCGGCGGGCGCACGCTTCATCGCGCCTTCGGCCGAGGAGTCGGCGCGCATCCGCGCCAAGCACGCCTTCCTGAAGCCGATGACGATCGCCGCCGGCAGCTATCCCGGGCAGGATGCGGCGATCGCCTCGGTGGGATCGTGGAGCTTCGTGCTGGCGCGCCCGACCCTCGACGACGACATCGCCTATCGCCTGGCGCGTGCGCTGCACCAGGGCGAGGACGCCTTCGCCAAGCGCCTGCCGCAGGCGCGCGAGACCACCGCCGCCAACACGCTCGCCGCCGCGCCGCGGCCCGAGCTCATCCATCCGGGCGTGCGGCGCTATCTGCACGAGATCGGCCTGTCGCCAAACTAGGGAGCCGCCATGTTCGCCGCGCCGCCGGTCCTGGAGACCATCGTGTTCGCCCGCGTTCCGGACTCGCTGTCGCGCGCCAATCGCAAATCGCATTGGGTCGACGTGCTGCAGAACGGCGCGCCGACGCCGTCCTTCCTCGAGGGCCCGTCTTTCGACCGCGACGGCAATCTGTGGGTCACCGACATCCCCTGGGGACGGCTCTTCAAGATCACGCCCGACGGCACGCTGTCGCTCGCCTTCGAATATGACGGCGAGCCCAACGGCCTCAAATTCCACAAGGATGGACGCGCCTTCATAACCGACCACAAGCACGGCATCATGGTGTTCGACCCGAAGACGGCGAAGATCGCGCCCTATCTCGAGCGCGGCCGCTTCGAGCGCTTCAAGGGCGTCAACGATCTCGTCTTCGCGTCGAACGGCGATCTCTATTTCACCGACCAGGGCATGACCGGGCTGCAGGATGCCTCGGGCCGCGTCTACCGCCTGCGCGGCAGCGGGCAACTCGACTGCCTGCTCGACAATGTACCGAGTCCCAACGGCCTGGCGCTCAACAAGGCCGAGACGATCCTTTATCTCTGCGTCACCCGCAACAACGCCATCTGGCGCGTGCCGCTGCTCGCCGGCGGCACCGTCGGCAGGGTCGGCATCTTCATCCAGATGTCCGGCGGCACCGGGCCCGACGGCATGGCGATGGACGAGGACGACAACCTCGCCATCTGCCATGTCGGGTTCGGCACGGTGTGGCTGTTCAGCCGACTGGGCGAGCCGCTCTATCGCATCAAATCCGGCGCCGGCCTCGCCACCACCAACTGCGCCTATGGCGGGCGCGACCGAAAGTCGCTGTTCATCACGGAATCGGCGACCGGCAGCGTGCTGCGCGCCGAATTGCCGGTCGCCGGCCGCGCCATGTACTCGCACCAGTAGCGGCGCGGCGCGCATCTTGTCGGCGGCGCGGCGCTGGCGCACCTCCCTTCGTCCGATTATCGATGGCACCCCTGGCGCGCCACCCGATGATTCGCAATATTGAGCGCAGGAGCAGGCGAGGACAGAGGCATGGCCAAGAAGCCCGACTGGGAGATTCCGCTGCTGGCGCAGCCGAAACCCGAGGAATTCGATTTCGATCTCGACCGCGCGCTTCAGTCGGTGGTCGGGCTGCACGCCAACATCCCCGAGGACGCCTACACCGCCTCGATCCTCGGCACCGAGCGCGCCGGCAGCGGCGTGCTCATCCGCGACAACGGCCTCGTGCTCACCATCGGCTATCTCATCACCGAGGCGGAGAGCGTCTGGCTCAGCACCGCCGACGGCCGCGCCGTGCCGGGACACGCGCTCGCTTACGACCAGGAGACCGGTTTCGGCCTCGTGCAGGCGCTCGGCCGGCTCCAGGTGCCCGCGGTCGGGCTCGGCCGCTCAAGCGCGGTGAAGGCTGGCGATCGCGTCATCCTCGCCGGCGGCGGACGGCGCCAATCCGTGCGCGCCGGCGTCATCGGCACGCAGGAATTTGCCGGCTATTGGGAATACCTGCTGGAGGCGGCGATCTTCACCGCGCCGGCGCATCCCTTCTGGGGCGGCGCCGGGCTCATCGGCCGCGACGGCACGCTGCTCGGCATCGGCTCCCTCAATGTGCAGCAGGTGGTCGAGCGCGACAACCCGCGTGATATCAACATGGTCGTGCCCATCGACATCCTGAAGCCGGTCCTCGACGAGCTGCTCGCCTACGGCAAGCGCAACAAGCCGGCGCGACCGTGGCTCGGCCTCTATTCCGCAGAGAGCGACAAGAAGATCGTCGTCGCCGGCCTCGCCGAGCGCGGTCCGGCCGCGGCGGCCGGCATGCGCGTCGGCGACATCATTTGGGCGGTGCGCGACGAGAGCGTGGCGAGCCTCGCCGACTTCTACCGCATGGTCTGGGCCAGCGGCGACGCCGGCGCGGAAATCCCGATCGAGCTGCTGCGCGACGGCCGCACCGACTGGGTCCGCGTCAAATCCATCGACCGCAGCACCCTGCTCAAGGCGCCGCGCCTGCAGTAGGCGTCAGCGCTCGCGCCTGCTTTCGCCGAGCTGCGCCGCCACGAGGGCGGCGGCGGCGGCGGCGACGGATTTCGCCGGACCTTCGGCGCCGAACGTCTGCGCGCAGGTGTACGCGCCTTCGAACAACAGAACCAGCTGGTCGGCGAGGGCCGCGGGACGGCGCGCACCGGCCGCCCCGGCGAGCGCGCGCAGGCGGCGGTGCAGCTCGCGCTTGTTGGCCTCGGCGATCTTGCGCGCGGGGTGATCGGCTTCGGGAAACTCGGTGGCGGCGTTGGTGAAAGGGCAACCGCGCCAGTTGGGCCGCGTCGTGCGCTCGGCCAGCGACTGGAACAGCGCCTTGAGCTGGCGGCGCGGCGCGCCCGGATGTCGCGCCACGGTGCTGTCCCACCAGCGCCAGTAGCGCTCGTCGCGCTCCTCCAGATAGGCCGCCGCGAGCTCGTCCTTCGAGGCGAAGCTGCGGTAGAGGCTCATCTTGGCGACGTTGGCTTCGGCGACGATCTCGTCGACGCCGACCGAGCGGATGCCCTGGCGGTAGAAGAGGTCGCCCGCGACCGCCAGCAGCCGCTCGCGCGGCGCCATCGGCTCGGCGCCGCCGCGCGGCGCCTGCTTCGGCATTTTCGCCCTGCCCGTCTTCCGTCGTCGCATATCCGGCTTTGCCGCCCCGTTTGACACGATGCCGGTCGCATGATACAGACCGGTCCGTATCGTGTAAAGAGACTGGTCTGTCTCATGCGGCGGGCCGAGGAGGTGGACCGATGAGGACGACCCTCGCCCGCGCGCTTCCCGTGCACTACGCCTGGATCGTCGCCGCGGTCATTTTCGTGACGCTGCTGACGGGCGTCGGCATCCGCGCCACGCCGAGCGTGCTCATCGTCCCGCTCGAGGAAGCGTTCGGCTGGAGCCGCACCACCATCTCCTTCGCCATCTCCATCAACATCGTGCTGTTCGGGTTGATGGGGCCGTTCGCCGCGGCGCTGATGCAGCAGATCGGCATCCGCCGCACCGTGCTGCTCGCGCTCGCCCTCCTCGCGGTCAGCGTCGCGGCCAGCACGCTGATGACCCAGCCATGGCAGCTCATCCTGAGTTGGGGGCTCGCCGTCGGGCTCGGCACCGGCGTCACCACGCTGGTGCTCGGCGCCACCATCGTCAATCGCTGGTTCGTCAAGCACCAGGGCCTGGTGATGGGCATCATCACCGCCAGCACCCGCCAGCACGGCGACGGGGCAGCTCGTCTTCCTGCCGCTCCTCGCCGCGGTCATCGCATCAGAAGGCTGGCGCTCGGCGGTGTGGATCACCGCGATCGCCGCCGCCGTGATGATCCCGGTGGTCGCCCTTCTCCTGCCGGAAAATCCGGCCGATATCGGCCTGAGACCCTATGGCGCGACCGCCGACGTGCCGCCGCCGCCACCGCGCGCCAATCCGATCGTCGTCGCTTTCGCGGCGCTCGGGCGCGCCTCCAAGTCGGGGGGCTTCTGGCTGCTCTTCGCCAGCTTCTTCGTCTGCGGCGCCAGCACCAACGGCCTGATCGGCACGCATCTCATCTCCTATTGCATCGACCACGGCATCCCCGAGGTGCAGGGCGCGGGCCTGCTCGCGGCGATGGGCATCTTCGATCTCTTCGGCACGACTGCGTCCGGCTGGCTCTCCGACCGTTACGACAGCCGCTGGCTGTTGTTCTGGTACTACGGGCTGCGCGGCCTCGCGCTGCTCTACCTGCCCTATTCCGGCTTCTCGCTCTACGGCCTGTCGCTGTTCGCCGTGTTCTACGGGCTCGACTGGATCGCCACGGTGCCGCCGACGGTGCGGCTCACCACGCAGATCTTCGGCAAGCAGGACGCGCCGATCATCTTCGGCTGGATCTTTGCCGGCCATCAGCTCGGCGCCGGCGCCACCGCCTTCGAGGCGGGCGCGCTGCGGGCGCTGCTCGGCGACTACATGGCGCCGGTGCTGATCTCCGGCAGCCTGTGCATCGTCGCGGCACTCCTGGTGCTGCGCATCGGCCGCGGGCGGGCCGGCGAGCCGGCGGCGGTCGCCGCCTGACATAGCGGGTTGCGGGAGCGGCGGCGGCCGCTTTAGGATCGGGTGGTGTTGCAGATCGCCGCGAGGCCGCTCCCGTCATGACCCGCATCGCCAAGGTTCGCGCTCGCGCTGTCGCCGTGCCGCTGCAGACGGCGACCGCTTTCTCGCGCCGCTCGGTCACGGAGCGGCATTACGCGCTGGTCGAGGTCGAGGGCGATGACGGCGTCAAGGGCATCGGCTTCTGCTATGCCGGCCACGCCGGCGGCACGCTCGTCACCAAGGCGGTGCACGGGCTGCTCGCGCCCAAGCTCGTCGGCCAGGACGCGCACCGCGTCGAAGGCTTGTGGGAGGAAATGTATCAGGAGGCGCTGCTGGTCGGCCGGCTCGGCGCCGTGCTGCGCGGCATCAGCGCGCTCGACATCGCCCTCTGGGACCGCAATGCTCGCGCCGCCAACCTGCCGCTCTACAAATATCTCGGCGCCTCCCGCACCGACGCGGTGCCTGCTTATGCCAGCGGCGGCTACTACCTCGCCGGCAAGACGCCGGAGATGCTCGGCGAGGAAGTGGCGGGGTATGTCCGCCAGGGCTTCGGCGCCGTCAAGATCAAGGTCGGCCGCGAGACGGATCTCGGCCTCGAGCGCGACCGCATCGCCGCCGCGCGCCACGCCATCGGTCCCGACACGCTGCTCATGCTCGACGCCAACAACGCCTGGTCCGATCTGCCGACGGCGCTGCGCTTCATGCGCGTGTTCGAGAATTACGATCCCTACTGGATCGAGGAGCCGTTCGGCCCCGACGACATCGACAACCACGCCCGGCTGGCGCGCGCCACGTCGGTGCCGGTGGCGACCGGCGAGATCGAGGGCGGACGCTGGCGCTTCAAGGAGCTGCTCGACAAAGAGGCGGCGATGATCTTGCAGACCGATGCCTGCGTCTGCGGCGGCGTCAGCGAGTTCCGGCGCATCGCCGCGACCGCGGCGAGCTACGGCGTGACGCTGTGCCCGCACTGGTTCCACGACGTCCACGCCCACCTCGTCGCGGCGACGCCAAATGCACGTTTCGTCGAGCTCTTCACCGATGACCAGGTACTCAACTTCCGCCGCCTCATCGCGCCACAGCTCACGGTGAAGAACGGCATGATCGAGCTTCCCGACCGCCCAGGCCTCGGCTGCGCTTTCGTCGACGAGGCGGTCGAGCGCTATGCGGTGGAGCGCTGGGCATGAGCGGGGCGCAGCCGCACGACTGGCCCGCCGACATCTACGCCGCGCTCAAAGCGGCGCAGGTGAAGCAGGTGGCCTATGTGCCCGATGCCGGGCATGCGCGGCTTCTCAAACTCTGCGCCGCCGACAACGCGATGCGCATGGTGCCGCTCACCACCGAGGAGGAAGGCGTGGCGCTCGTTGCCGGCGCCTGGCTCGGCGGTGAGCGTGCGGTGCTGCTGATGCAGTCGAGCGGCGTCGGCAACTGCATCAACACGCTCGGCATGATCGCGACCTGCCAGTTCCCGCTCTTGACGATCGTGACCATGCGCGGCGAGTTCGGTGAATTCAACCCGTGGCAGGTGCCGATGGGCATCGCCACGCCGGGAAGCCTCGAGCTCGCCAACGTCATCGTCCACCGCGCGAGCGAACCGGCGCGGATCGGCGACACGGTCGCCGGCGCCGCGCGGCTCGCCTTCTCCAGCTATGTCGCCGTTGCCGTGCTGCTGCCGCAGCAGCTCATCGGCGCCAAGACCTTCGGGAAATAGCGCATGTCCCGCGCCAACACGCTCGATCGCCGTGCCGTGGTCGCCGCGCTGCTCGCCGAGCGCGGCGATCTCCTGGTCGTCGCCGGTCTCGGCGCGCCCAATTGGGACGTCGCGGCGGCCGGCGACAACCCGCTGACCTTTCCGCTGTGGGGCGCGATGGGCAGCGCGGCGATGGTCGGGCTCGGCCTCGCCCTGGCGCAGCCGCGGCGCGACGTGCTGGTGCTGACCGGCGACGGCGAGCTGCTGATGGGGCTCGGCAGCCTCGCCTCGATCGGCGTGCAGCGCCCGGCCAACCTCGCCGTCGCCGTGCTCGACAACGAGGCCTATGGCGAGACCGGCATGCAGGCGACGCACACTGCGCATGGCGTCGACCTCGCGGCGATCGCCGCCGGCTGCGGCTTCACCCGCAGCGAAGCCATCCGCGAGATGGCGGCGGTCGAGGCGCTGCGCGCGCGCCTCAAGGCGCGACAGGGCCCGCTTTTCGCGCAGATCAAGATCGCCGCCGACACGCCGCCGCTGGTCATGCCGCCGCGCGACGGCGCCCTGCTCAAGAACCGGTTCCGCGCGGCGCTGCTCGGCGCCGACGCCGCGCTCGCTTAGCCGGCGGGCATGGCGCCGATGCACGATCTCGTCATCAAGAACGCCCTCGTCTTCGACGGCAGCAAGGCGCCCGGACGCCATGCGTCGCTGGCGGTGGCCGACGGGTGCATCACCGCCATCGGGCGCGATGTCGGCCCGGGGCGGCGAGAGATCGACGCCGACGGGCTCGCGCTCGCGCCGGGCATCATCGACAGCCACACGCATTACGACGCGCAAATCACCTGGGATGCGGGGCTGCATCCGTCGCCCGAGCTCGGCGTCACCACGGTGGTGATCGGCAATTGCGGCTTCACCATCGCGCCGTGCCGCCCCGAGCATCGCGACATCACCATGCGCAACCTGACGCACGTCGAGGGCATGTCGCTCGACGTGCTGCGCAGCGGCATTCGCTGGGAGTTCGAGACCTTTCCGGAATATCTGGCGCTGTTGGAGCGCCTCGGCAGCGTGCCCAATGTCGCCGCCTTCATCGGCCACTCCTCGCTGCGCATCTGGGTGATGGGCAACGACGCGACGGCGCGCGCGGCCAAGCCGGCGGAGATCGCGCAGATGCGCCGCCTCGTCGGCGAGGCGCTCGGCGCCGGCGCCGTGGGCTTCGCCACCTCGACGGCGCCGCAGCACAATGGCGAGGGCGGCACGCCGATGCCGTCGCGGCTCGCCGACGAGGCCGAGCTGCGCGCGCTCGTCGGCGCGCTGGGCGAGGCCGGGCGCGGCGTCTTCATGCTGACCAAGGGCACCGGCACCACCGTGCCGTTCCTCGAGACCCTCGCCGCCGAGACATCGCGCCCCGTGGTCATCGCCGCGCTGCTGCACAACCCGGTGCTGCCCGAGGCGACCTTCAACGATCTGCGCGCGATCGGCGCGGCGCAGGCGCGGGGACGGCGGCTCTATGGCCAGGTGTCGTGCTGCCCGCTCACCAACGAATTCACGCTGCGTTCGCCCTATCCGTTCGAGGGCATGGCCGCGTGGCTGCCGGCGATGCAGGCCGAGGGCGACGCGCTGAACCGCGTCTATGCCGATCCCGGCTTCCGCACCCGCGTTGCCGCCGAGCTGGCGACGCCGGCCGCGATCCGCCTCTTCAACGGCGAATGGGACAAGCTCTATCTGCTCGAGGCCGTGCGGCCCGAGAATCGCCGCTATGAAGGGCGGAGTGTTGCCGAACTGGCCGCCGCGACGGACCAGCCGCCGCTCGACTGGCTTCTGGATTTCAGCCTGGCGGAGAATCTCGACACGATCTTCATCGCCGTGCTGCTCAACAACGACGAGAACGCCGTCGGGCGCATGCTGCGCGATCCCTTCGCCAGCATCGCGCTCTCCGATGCGGGCGCCCATCTCACCTTCTTCTGCGATGCCGGCTTCGGTTTGCATCTCCTGGGCCATTGGGTGCGCGAGCGCGGCACGCTGGACATGGCCGAGGCGGTGTGGCAACTTTCCGGTCGTCCTGCGGAAATCTTCGGCATCAAGGATCGCGGCCGGCTCGCGCCGGGCCTCGCGGCCGATCTCATGCTGTTCGACCCGGCAACGGTCGGCCGCGGCCCGAGCAAACGCGTCTTCGACCTGCCGGGCGGCGCGGCGCGCCTGACCACGGCCGCCGCGGGTTTGCACGGCGTCTGGGTCAACGGTGTGCAGGTCGCCGATGGCAGCGGCGCCAGCGCCGAGCGTACGCGTCCGGGGCGATTGCTGCGCGACTTCGCCGCCTGAGCGGCATGCCACGCGCTGGCCCCATGTCGCGGCGCACAGTTTTTGCGTGTGCGACGCGCTGCGCTCGATTCGCGAAACGCAAAGGCGTAGAGTGCCCCACGCATTCGCGCATTACGTTGGTTGTCGCCCGAAAGAACGCCCCCAAAAAAGGGCACAGAGGATAAATTTTCTATGATCAGGATAGCTCACTCGAATGCACAGTTGGCGTCGGCCGAAGCGCCGGGGCTCGACGGCCGACGTGTCGCCGCCTGGGCGGCCGCTCTAGCCGCCGGCGAGCCGCATGGTCTGCACGACACCTTCATGGCCAAGGGTGGCCCTGCACCCGATATCGTGTGGGATCCGCCGGTCGACCGGCTGGGCGCACCGCAGCTGCGCTTCCTGCTGCGCTATTGGGCCGATCTCGCGGGCGCGCGAACGATGCCCGGCACTCGGGAGATCGACGCGTTGGAGATGCGGCCGGCGCTGGGCTACATCAACCTGCTCGACGTGATCGAGGGCGGTGAGGATTTCCGCTATCGCGTGTTCGGCAGCGTCATCGCCGCCGTTGCCGGCTACGACATGACCGGACGAATGGTCTCCGCGCTGAAGACGGCGCCTTATATGGCCGAATTCGCGCTCGCCACCTGCCGCGCCGTGGTGGAGCGAGGCGAGCCGCTGCTGACCGAGCACCGGCCGCCGCCATCCACCATGCTCACCGTCGCCTGGCACGGCCTCGTGCTGCCGCTGGCCGGCGACAGCGGCGCGGTCGCGCGGCTGCTGATCGGCAGCGTGCCGTTCTCGCGCGACGGCCGCCCCATCCTGCTGCGCCTTTAACCTTCATCCCAACGTCCTCACAAGCGCGCCGCCGCATCCGCGCAGCGGCGACCCGACTGATTGGGAAGCGGCTTCATGGGCCGGGCGAAGACGTCCATCGGCCAGCCGATGGGACCCGGTGCGGTTCCTCGGCACGCTGTCGCGGCGAAATGATCAGCGCCGGACCCGGCGCACGAGCCAGTACGCCATCCCATAGATGAGCGAAAATTGAATGGCGGCTTCCAGGACCGCCCACCATGGCACCGGCCCCCCGTCCAAAAAGAGCGTGTGGCGCTGCAGCGGGGCGGACAGGAAGAGACTGACGATCACGACGAAAATATTGTTGGCGGCGTGCGCACCGATGGCGAGCTCGACACGCTGATCGAGAAGCGTCAGCGCGGACAGGCCCAACGACATGATGATGTACACGGGAAATACGAACGGCCCGTCATAAGGGGCATGCGCCAGCGCGAATACCAGCGCGACCACCACGACGAGAAGCCATCGCCACCGCAGGAATTGGCCGAGCGTCTGCGTTAGCCAACCGCGAAACGCCAGCTCCTCGCTCGCCGCCTGCAGGGGAAACAGCGCGATGCTCAGCAGGCCCGCGGCAAGAAACGCGCGGCTCGGCGGCGATCCGAAATCATCCACAACATGGGTCGCAGCCGCTGGATGAGTGAGCACATAGAACGCAATCATCGCCCCGGTGACGACGAAATTGGCGATGACCCAAAACGCCGCGCCCAGCGCGATGCGCCCTAAATCGAGGCGGAGATCGACCGAGACCAACGACAGCAGCGGACGGCCATGCGCCTTCCGCGCCGCGCTGCGCAGCCCGAGCAGCCATCCCGCTGTCACCACCGCCAGGATCACGACTTCCAGGAAGCCATTCGGCAGCGCGTCTCCCCAGATGTAGAGCGCAACCACGACGGGGATGTCGACGAGCACCTGCCAGCCGAGAATTCGCAAGAACGCCTTCACGCCGCTCCGCCAGTCGGTCCGGCCGAGACGGGCGAGGTCGATGAAGGCGAAAGCATCGCGCCGCATGCCCGCCGGCACGGCATCGATCGAGCCGCTGAGCGCGAGAGGCAGGTCTGGTCCCATGCCGGCAAGCTGACCGCAGACAGGTTGCCGGCCGGTTAATCCTTGAAGATCCCCTTGGGGATCATGGCGTGGATGCCTTTGACGCTGTCCACCACCTGGGTCACCTCGAAATCGACGGCGATCGAGGCGAGGGCGTAGGCGTCGACCCGCGTCAGCCCCTTCTCCTCGCTCAGGAACTTGATGCATTCGCGGATCGCCATGCGCATGGCTTCCTCGAGGTTCTCGTGCAGGCCCAAGGTGATCCAATGCGTCGGCGTCTCCGCGCGCGGCCAGGCGAGCGGGCGGTTCTTGATGAGTTCGAGGCGGAACGTGCCCGTGAGCGAGGTCTCGATGGCCGTGAGATCGACCTCGCCGTCGCCCTGCGCGGCATGGCCGTCGCCCACCATGAACAGCGCTTCCGGCACATGGACCGGGAGATAGAGGGTCGAGCCCGCGGTCAGGTCCTTGACGTCGATGTTGCCGCCATAGGCGCCCGGCGGCACCGAGTTGAGCTTGCCGAGGCTGCGCGCCGGCCCGGTCGCCATGATGCCGAAGAAGGGTGCGAGCGGCACCTCGATGCGCTCGGAGAATTTCGCGACCTGGCGCTCGAGGTCGAAGGGAATCACCATGCTGCGGTTGAGCGTGAACTCGTCGGGCAGCCCGCCCTTGTTCATGCGCATGGAGTTGACGCCGTAGGGCACGCGCGGCGTCGCCTCCAGCACATGCACCGCGAGGACGTCGCCCGGCGCGGCGCCGGCGACGGCGATGGGGCCGCTGACCACATGCGGCCCGAGCCCGCTATGCTGCACCTTGGTGTAGACGCCGACGAGATCGGCCAGCACCGCCTCCTTGGCGATGCCGAAGCGCGCAAAGAAGGTCTCCGGATCGCCCTGGTCGGCGAGGATGCCCTCATGCGAGACGGTGTCGATGGTGACGGTGTCGCCGGGATTGACGCGCAGAACCGGCTCGGCGGCGCCCCACAGATAGCCCCAATGCACGGTCTCCGGCCCGCATTTGACACGATGGCGCCCGCCGCCGAGCGTCTCGACGAGCTTGGCGTCGGCGGCGCGCTTCAGCCCTGCTTCCGAGACGGCGCAGCGCGTCGAGGAGGGCGGCACCAACGGCTCCGGCGCGGCAGGGCCGCCGCCGGCGCGGTTCAGCCCCTCGCGCAGGAAATCGCGCTTGTCGCGAGCGATCAGCTTGAGGCGGAAGAGCTCGTCGACGAAATCGGCATAGGAGCCGCGCTGCGAGCGCGCGGCGGGGTCATGGGCGTGGCTTTTTTCGCTCATCGAAGATTCCAATGTGGCGGCGCGATACCCGCGACTTTGGCCGAAGCGCCTGCCGCCCGCAAGGCTGCGGCGGAGAGCGCCGCTCCGGTCCAGTTGCCGGGCCGCGGCGGCTCGCTTAGGCTGAGGCGCAAAGAGAGCACGCCCGGCGCGGCGTGCCGTCAAGGGAGGACGACAGACATGGTCCGTCATCGCCGCACCGCCTGGCTGGCGGCGCTCGTCATCGTGCTCTTCGCCGCCACGGCGGCGTCGGCGCAGATCTCCGACGACGTGGTGAAGATCGGCGTGCTGACCGACCTGTCCGGGCCCGCCTCGGATGCGACCGGCGAAGGTTCGGTGGTCGCGGCGCAGATGGCGGCCGAGGATTTCGGCGCCACGGTGGCGGGCAAGCCGATCAAGGTCGTGTCCGCCAATCATCAGATGAAGGCCGACATCGGCGCGCAGCTCGCACGGGAATGGTATGACGGCGACGTCGACCTGATCGTCGACGTGCCGCTCTCGGCCGTCGGCCTCGCCGTGCAGGAGGTCGCCCGTCAGAAGAAGAAGCTGTTCATCACCCATTCGACCGGCACGTCCGACTTCACCGGCAAGTTCTGCTCGCCCTATGGCATCCAATGGGTGTTCGACACCTATGCCCTCGCGACCGGCACGGCGCGCGCCGTGGTCGAGCGCGGCGGTATTAGCTGGTTCTTCCTGACTGCCGATTACGCCTTCGGCCACTCGCTCGAGCGCGACGCCTCCAAGGTGATCGTGGAGATGGGCGGCAAGGTCGTCGGCGCCGTGAGCCACCCCTACAACACGCCCGACCTCACCTCGTTCGTGCTGCAGGCGCAGGCTTCCAAGGCGAAGATCATCGGCCTCGCCAGCGGCCCGCCCGACAACATCAACGCCATCAAGCTCGGCGGCGAGTTCGGGCTGTTCGAGGGCGGGCAGCAGATGGCCGGGCTGCTCGTCCTCATCACCGATGTGCATGCGCTCGGCCTCAAGGCGGCCCAGGGCTTGCTGCTGACCACCAGCTTCTACTGGGACATGGACGAGCAGACGCGCGCCTGGTCCAAGCGCTTCTTCGACAAGCTGCACAAGGCGCCCACCATGTGGCAGGCCGGCGTCTATTCGTCGGTCACGCAATATCTGAAGGCGATCAAGGCGACCGGCAGCGACGATGCGCTCAAGGTGACCGCCAAGATGCGCGAGGCGCCGATCGAGGATTTCTTCGCGCGCCACGGCCGCTTGCGCGACGACGGTCTCATGGTGCACGACCTCTATCTCGTGCAGGTGAAGACGCCGCAGGAATCGAAAGCGCCGTGGGACTACTACAAGATCCTGGCCACCATCCCCGGCGACAAGGCGTTCCCGCCGCCCGACCCGGCCTGTCCGCTGATGAAGAGGTAGCGCGGACTAGTCGCGCGCCCGCGCCACCGCCTCGATCTCGACCAGGAATTCCTCCTTCACGAGGCGGTCGACGACGAGGAGCGTGTTGGGCGGATAGTGCGCGCTCGAGAACAGCGTCGCGAACAGCGCGGCGCGCACGCGCATGAACGGCTCGATGTCCTGCGAGTGCACGAGATACGTCGTGAACTTCGCAACGTCGTCGAAGCCGAGGCCGAGGCGGCCGAGCACCGCACCCAGATTCTCGAACACCTGGCGACATTGGCGTTCGAAATCACCCTTGCCGACGACGCCGCCGTCGCGCCCTGCCGCG
>WNFB01003283.1_pt1 | contig 14241 bp, 11 predicted proteins | sample 5400501 | NCBI WGS metagenome assembly WNFB01 (sample SAMN13153341, study PRJNA577476) | soil metagenome | isolation source: 200 cm saprolite under Douglas fir tree site 2 hole 1 | place: USA:California | collected 2015-04-18
CGGCCCAGGAGCTCGATCGGCTTGCCCGCGATGTTGCCGAGGCGGGCCGCGAGCCCGGGATGCTCGAGCGCCGCCACCGCCGCGCCTAACGCCTCGAGGTCTTCCTCCGTCATTCGGCCGCCGCCTTCCGTTCGCACATGCTCTCGAGAGCATCAGCTATGAGCGATTGCGGCGCCGATCAACCCCGCACACATCTGATCGAATGAGATTCGCATAGCGCCCAGCCCAGCCGCCCATAGCGAACTGCCGGTGCGGCTCGGCCGCCTCAGGCGGCCGACCGAACGTCGATCTTGACCTTGAGACCCGCGCGCGATGCCAAGGTCATCAGCGTGTCGAGCGAGAACTTGTTGATTTTCCCATGCAGCAGATCATTGAGACGAGGCTGGGTGATGCCGAGCCGGCGTGCGGCCCGTGCCTGCGTCGTGTTCCAGCTGCGCACTTTGTCCTTGATCGCAATCATGACATTCGATCGCATCGTCATGATCGCCGCGTCTTCCGGACTGTCCTCGAGGGCGTCCCATACGTTGGCGAAGGTCCGAGTCTTTGTCATTCTGATCCTCGCTTCAACTGCCGCAGTCGTGCCGTCGCAAGCTCCAGATCGCGCCGAGCGGTCTTCTGCGTCTTCTTCTCGAACGCGTGGAGCACATGAATGGCGTCGGCGAAGGTCGCAATGTAGATCACGCGGTATGCTCCGACGGCGTCGCGGATTCTGATCTCGCGAACGCCCGCACCGATCGTTGACATCGGCTTCCAGTCACTGGGGTCGCCACCCTTCTGGACCTGGTAGAGCTCGTGGCCAGCCTCCCGGCGTGCATCTTCGGGGAAGTCGCGCAAACGATCGAGCGAGTCGCCGTGAAACGTCACCCGCTTGACCGCCATGAGCAGGTTATATCACTACTGATATAAAAAGCAAGTACGCTTCTCTGCGTATGCGCTTTTCTGCGTGGCAAGCTCCTGAAAGAATGCTTGAGCGTCTCGCGACGTACACCAACGGCCCCCCAGGAGGCGGCCGACCTGATCAACCGCGTGCTGGATCGTGGTCTGGTCTTGGGCCTTGAGCGTTTTGGGGCCGGGATGGATTGCGTGCTGGCCGAATATCTCAAGCGCCGGTTTTAGGGTCCTTGCTCGCCTTCATCGCCCGGTGCCAGGTCTCCGCGCCGAATATGGCGGAAGGGGTGGGATTCGAACCCACGAGGGAGCGTGAACCCCCTGGCGGTTTTCAAGACCGCTGCCTTAAACCACTCGGCCACCCTTCCAAATCATTGCATTTGCTAGATTTTCCGGTTTCTGGCAAAAGCGCAAAACGAACAATTGCTACCGCTTTGCTACCCTTTCGCGTTGCGACGGCGGTTTATTGCTTCGCGCATCAAATCGTCAACTCGCGCTGCAAACAGCCAGATCACCCGTGGGTCGAGAGAGACTTCAGCTCCGCGGGCGGTGCACCTTTGCCCGCGAGGTTCTCCAGCGCCACCAGCGCCTCGGCGCGCACGCTCGGGTCATTGTCGTTGAGCAGCTCGCGCAGCTCCGGCACCGCGGCCTCGATTTCGGGGAGTCGCGGCCCGAGGCGCCCCAGGTGCCACGCCGCCAGACTGCGGACGTAGTACATCCCATCGCGCGTCCCCGCGACCAGAGCGGGGATGGCGTCGGGGTTCTCCGGTTCGACTTGCGCCAGCGCAGCGGCCGCCCACACACGGACGAAGCTCTCCGGGTCGCGCAACGCCTCGGTGAGCGCGGGGACCGCCTCCCGCGCCGTGCGGCCGATCTCCGCCAGCGCGTGCGCGGCCAGGCGCCGCTCGAGCGAATCGCTGCTCTTCAGTGCTGCGACCCAGTCGGCGGTCGCAACTCCCAGATACGACGGCTGCCCGGACATGCGCTCCCTCCGTGGCCCTTCAGGCCCCGCCCTCCAGCCGCCGGTCCAGGTTGAACGCGGCGCTGATCAATCCCATGTGCGTGAACGCCTGCGGGAAGTTGCCCAGCGCCTCGCCCGACGGTCCCGTCTCCTCGGCGTACAGCCCCAGGTGGTTGGCGTAGGTCAGCATCTTCTCGAAGATGAACCGCGCCTCCTCCAGCCGGCCGGCGCGCGTCAGCGCCTCGACCAGCCAGAACGTACACATGTTGAACGTCCCCTCGCCGCCGGTCAGCCCGTCGCCGGCGCCCTTGCCGATCTCGTAGCGATGCACCAAGCTGTCGGAAACCAGCTCCGCCATCGTGCGATTGAGCGTCCCGATCACGCGCGGGTCGGTCGGCGAGATGAAGAACACCAGCGGCATGATGAGGTTGGCCGCGTCCAGCGCGTCGGTGCCGAAATACTGCACGAACGTCCGCCGCTTCGCGTCCCAGCCGTGCGTCATCACCGCTTCGTAGATGCGGTCGCGCTCCGCGAGCAAGCGGGCACGATCGAGCGGCAGACTGCGCTTCGTCGCCAGCCTGATCGCGCGGTCGAGTGCCACCCAGCACTGCACCTTCGAGTAGACGAACTGCTGCTGGCCCCCGCGCACCTCCCAGATACCGTCGTCGGGCTTCATCCAGTTGTCTGCAACCCAGTCGATCAGCCGGCGGACGTGGCACCATGAGTCATACGCCATCGGCGAACCGTATTTGTCGTACAGGTAGACCGAATCCATCAGTTCGCCGTAGATATCGAGCTGCAGCTGCTCGCAAGCGGCGTTGCCGACGCGCACCGGGCGCGAGCCGCGGTAGCCCTCCAGGTGGTCGAGGATCTCCTCGGGCATCTCGTGCCGGCCGTCGATGCCGTACATGATCTGCAAGGGGCCAAGACGGGCTCCTTCGATGGCGCGCTGCTCCAGCCAGCCCATGAAGTGCTCGGCCTCGCTCGTCATCCCCAGGCGCAGGAAGGCGTACAGAGTAAACGCCGCGTCGCGGACCCAGGTGTAGCGGTAGTCCCAGTTGCGCACCCCGCCGATCTCTTCGGGGAGGCTGCACGTCGGTGCCGCGACGATTGCCCCGGTCGGCGCGAAGGTCAGCAGCTTCAGCATCAGGGCCGAGCGGTTGACCATCTCGCGCCAGCGGCCATCGTAGCGGCACTTGCTCAGCCAGCGCCGCCAGAACTCGACGGTCTGCGTCAGCAGCTCGGTGCCGACGAGCCGCGCCTCCATCAGCCCGGAGTCGCCATCACCCTCGACCTGGCGCAGGATGAACGTCGATGGCTCGCCCGGGTGCAGCAGGAACTCGGTGGCGACCCCCGTGCCCTGGCGCGCCAGCGGAAAGCGGCTGACCAGCGAGAAGCGCATGCCGGGGGCCTCAAACACCGCGCCGCGGCCTTCCAGAGTGACCTGATGCGGCCGCCGCGCGTAGTTGAATGCGGGTTGGCATTCGAGCCGGAAGCGCACGGCCCCGCGCACGGCCCGCACGACGCGAACGATCTGGTGCGTTTTCTTGCCGCGGCTCGGGTCCTGGACCGGCATGAAGTCGACCACTTCGCCGACCCCCTCGGGGCTCAGGAAGCGCGTCACCAGCACGTTGCTGTCGGGCAGGTACATCTGCTTGTGCTGGGCCTCGTAGAGGCTGGCGATCTTGAAGAAGCCTCCTTTGTGCTCGTCGAGAATCGCGGCGAAGATGCTTGGCGAGTCGAAGTGCGGCAGGCAGCACCAGTCGATCGAGCCGTCCATGCCCACCAGCGCGACCGTGTGCAGGTCGCCGATGACGCCGTAGGACTCGATCGGCTTATAGGCCATTTCCTCGCCGGCCTTCAAAGGGTGGGATTGAAACGCGGTCGGGATCATTCTCGGCATTCGGGCCGAGAATCTCAATTCTTTAATCGAGCCGGATCGGCCGCTAGGCCAGCAGCAGGAAGCCCACTCCGAATCGCACGTACAGCATCCGGCTGTGACAGAGCCGGATATCGGCGACCTTCACGATCAAACATTCCTTCTTCCGCTCACTGATTATTACCCCTGATTTTGGGCAGCGGCAGAAAATGCAATTGCGCAGCTAAACCTCGTCGAAACTGGCCGGCAGCGCAGCCTCGACAAGACGCGCTTGATCGCCGAGCGACTGGGCCCGTTCGAGGCCTGTCCGGTAATAAGGTCGCATGCGCGCTGATAGTGAGCACGCCGATGCGCCGCATCGCGCCACCTTGCTGCCCCCGCGCCGCCATCGGCCATGCCGCCACCGCGCCGCCGAGCAGGGTGATGAACTCGCGCCGTTTCAATTGACCGAATTGCATCCGATCCCCTCCGGAGGCCGGGACCACGCACAACAGGATATCCAATTGGGAACGGGGAGTCAGCGGCGGTGAGACGGGCGTATGACCGGTAATGGAATGGGGCGTTTGATTGCAAAGAGAAAAAACTTGGAGGCAGAGACGGCAAGGGCTGTCAGGAATTCAGTGCTTCAGATGACCAAGCGGGGAACGCGTCGAGCTGTGGTGATCGAAGCCGAACGCTGCCGTTCGCGGCCACCTGGAAGGCGTGACATTTCTGTGTCTCGCGCTACTCGATCGCTTGGCCGGCGCTCGCTCGATCTTTCGCCATCACCCGACCATCCGCATCGGCTGTCAGGTTGGCGTAAGGAATATGATCCATAATCCTCGCCTGGCAAGACGCTTGAGCGTAGCTGGCCGCGCGCGACAAAGCTGGAACCCGTCCCGCGCCTCCGGTAGAGCTCAAAAGGAGGAAGCGATGACCGACCAAGATCAAAATAATGACAAAAAAGAAATGCGCGTGATGTGGATCATCACGGCTGTGATTGTGCTAGCTCTCCTCGGAATGGTGGGCGCAAACATGCTTACAGATCCCAACTGGAGGCAGGGATACTCGAGCGGCGCAGCCGCCGGGGTAACGAAATAGGTGTTGCGAAGACCCGGCGGGCTGGCAGTGAGGCGCCTGGACCATTACTGCAGAAGCACAGCGCAGCGAGCACGACACTCCGATACTGTGCTACGGTTTGATTTGTAGCTTCCTCCGTCGCCCGTTGCTTGTGTATCGGCTGTGGCGACTGTCTGAATGATGTTATCGACTACTCCGCAGGTTCGAGTGCCGTTTCATCGCTCAACCGCGGCCGCGGACGCCGCGAGAACAGCGCAATCAGGACCGGCAGAGTAATCAGGATAATGGCGGGGGCGAGCATCATTCCGCCGACCACGACGACGGCGAGCGGATTTTGTACCTGCGAGCCGATCCCGGTGGATACCGCGGCCGGCAGCAGCCCGACGCCGGCAATCACGCAGGTCATCAGCACCGGACGCATCTGAATTTCGCCGGTTCGCAGGATCGCATCGGTCCGATCGACGCCTGCCTCTATCAACTGATTGTACTGCGACAGGATGATGATGCCGTTCATGACGGAAATCCCGAAAAGTGCAATGAAGCCGATTGCAGCCGACACGCTGAACGGAATCTGCATGAGGAACAGCGCAAAGATGGCGCCGATCGTCGCCATCGGAATGACGCTCATCGCCAGCAACGTATCCGGCACCGAGGAAAAATTGACCCACAGCAGGAGCGCAATGAATGCAAGGCTCAGCGGCACCACGATCTGCAACCGGCCGATGGCCTCCTGGAGATTGCCGAATTCGCCGACCCACTCAAGCCGCGAGCCGGCGGGAAGCGGGATCCGCTCGGCGATCTTTTTCTGGGCTTCTTGAATGGCGCTGCCGAGATCGCGGTCACGCACGCTAAACTTGATCGGCAGATACCACTGCTGCTGCTCGCGGTAGATGTAGAACGGCCCTGAAACCAATTTGACTTTGGCGATCTCACTGAGCGGAATTTGAGTAATGCCGTTCGGTCCCTGCGCGCCGATGGTGATGTTGCTGATCGCCTCGGGATTCTGCCGAAACCGCGGCGCCAGCCGCACCACGATCGGAAAGTGCCGATCGCTGCCCGGCTCATAAACGTCGCCGGCCGACTCGCCGCCGATCGCCGTCCGGATCGTGGAGTTGATTTCGCCGGGCGAGAGGCCGTGGCGCGCGGCGCGGGCCCGGTCGATTTCGATCTGGATCGTGGGCTGGCCGAGCGAGGTGAATACGGCGAGATCGGTGACGCCGGTGACCGTCGCCAGCACGGCTTTGATTCTGTTGGCTGTCTCCGTCAACGTTTTCAGGTCGTTGCCGAAGATCTTGATCGAGTTTTCGCCTTTGACGCCGGAGACCTGCTCGGCCACGTTGTCCTGCAGATATTGCGAGAAGTTGAATTCGACACCTGGAAATTCCTGCTCCAGCTTGGCCTGGATCTCATTGGTCAACTTGTCTTTGTCGAAACCGGAGCGCCATTGCTCGAATGGCTTCAGCGGCGCGAAGAACTCGGCGTTGAAGAATCCTGCCGCGTCGGTTCCGTCGTCGGGCCGTCCATGTTGCGATACCACCGATTCGACTTCCGGAAAGCTGCGGATCGCCGCGCGCATGCGGTTGACGTAACCGTTGCCCTCGTCGAGGGAGATCGTCGATGGCATGGTGGCGCGAATCCACAGGTTGCCCTCCTCGAGTTTCGGCAGGAACTCGAGACCCAGCAGTCGTACCACAATTCCGGCGAGCAGCAGCAGCACCACGGTCGCGGTAACGGTCAGCATCTTGTTTGCGACCGCGAACCTGAGCGCCGGGCTGTAAAGCCGATGCAGAAGGCGCACCAGCCAGGTCTCGGTTTCGCGCACGTGCCGTGGCAGTAGAATCGCACTCAGAGCGGGCGTCACCGTGAATGTGGCGATGAGGCCGCCGGCAAGCGCGTAGGCGTAGGTCTTCGCCATCGGCCCGAAAATGTGGCCTTCCACGCCGCTCAACGTGAACAGCGGAATGAACTCCGCGATGATGATTCCGGCTGCGAACAGGATCGACTGGCTTACGCTCGTGCCCGCCCGGTACATGTCGAGCAGCTTTCCGCGCAACCCGCTCCCTTCCTGCCCGGCCGCCCCGTTTCCGGTGGTCTGACCGAGCTGCCGGAATATCCTCTCGACCATGATGACGGTCGCATCGACGATCAACCCGAAGTCGATTGCGCCGACGGACAGGAGGTTGGCCGACTCGCCTCGCATCACCATGACTCCGACGGCGAAGAACAGCGCGAACGGTATCGTCGCCGCGACAATGAGGGCGCTCCGCAAATCGCCCAGAAACATCCACTGCAGCACGAAGATCAACAGGACTCCGAACACCATGTTGTGCAGGACCGTGTTCGTCGTGATGTTGATGAGATCCTGCCGGTCGTAGACCCGCTCGATCTGGGCCCCCGGCGGCAGAATGCCTGAATCGTTGATGCGCTCGACCTCGGCCTTCACGCGTCGGATTGTCGGCGTGCTCTGCTGGCCGCGGCGCATCAGGACGATACCCTGCACGATGTCGTTGTCGTCATCCTTGCCCGCGATGCCCAGGCGCGGCCGGTTGCCCACCATCACGGCTGCCACGTCTCGGACCAGCACCGGATTGCCGCCGAATTGGATCAGCATCGTATTGCTCAGGTCATCGATCGAGCGAATAAGTCCGACGCGGCGGACCACGGCCGCCTGCGATCCCAAGTTGACGGTGTTGCCGCCGACGTTGATGTTGCTGTTGTTCAGGGCTTGCAGGAGCTGGGGCAGCGTGAGCCCGTAGGCGACGAGCTTGTTGAAATCGACTTGCAGCTCGAAAGTCTTCGTCTTGCCGCCCCATCCGATCACGTCGACGACGCCCGGTACCGCTCGGAACCGGCGCTGGAGCACCCAGTCCTGCAGTGTCTTGAGATCGAGCACGCTGAAACCCGGCGGACCGGTGAGCTTGTAGCGGTAGATTTCGCCGATCGGACTCACCGGGTTGATCTGGGGCTGTACTCCATTCGGCAATCCGGTGAGCTGCGAAAGGCGATTGAGCACCTGCTGCAGCGCTTCGTCGTAGGTGTAATCGTAAGTGAACTGCAGCTTTACGTCGGACAGGCCGTAAAGCGAGATGGTTCGCATGACCCGAAGGTTCGGAACACCCGCAACCTGCGTCTCGATCGGGATGGTGATGTAACGCTCGATCTCCTCCGCGGAGAGCCCCGGACTTTGCGTGATCACGTCCACCATCGGAGGGACGGGATCGGGATAGGCTTCGATGTTCAAGGCGCGGAACGCGGCGACGCCTCCGCCCAGCATCATCACGAACAGCACCAGCATCAGCACACGATGCTTCAAGGCGAAGGCGAGGATCGTGTTCATTGGAGCGCTTCGCGCAATGCCTGATCCGGACCCTTCGATTTGCGCATGTCCTGATCGGAAAACCGGTTCCCACTTTTCCGGGACATGCGCTAAGTCTCGGACGCGATGCGGTCGATGAACAGGCTGCCCCGGGTGACGACCCTTTCGCCCGGCTTGAGGCCGTCCAATACTTGGATCAATCGGCCGTTAGAAAGTCCCAGCCTGATTTGTCGAAGCTCGAGGGCTCGATCGTTCTCCACGGCGACCCAGACGCGTACGATGTCGCCCTCATGGATGATTGCCTCGCGTGGCACCGCCACCGTGGGACCGCCGCCTTCGTCGGTGACGATGGTGACGCTTGCGAACATTTCCGGGTTGAGCAGCGCCTGCGAATTGTCGATCGTGGCACGCACCAGGCGCCGGCGGCTGTTGGGGTCGATCGCGGTCGCGACGTAATTGATCTCGGCTTCAAAGATCCGGTCGGGATAGGCCAGCACCGTGAATTTGATCGCCTGGCCGACTTTCACCTTCGGAGCGTCGGACTCGCGTACGAACGCGACCAACCAGACCGTCGAGAGATCGCCGATGACAAAAACCGGGTCACTCGACCCTGCGCTGATGTATTGGCCAGGTCCGACTTTGCGCTGTACGACCGTCCCCGGGAGCGGGGCGTAGATGGTCGAGTCCGGCGTAATCATCCCGACCTTCTGGAACGTGTCGATCTCCGCATCGGTCTTGCCACGCAAGCGGTTACGCATGGCTTCAAGCGTGGTCTGGGTCGTCCGCAGATCGTTCTGCGCAGTCGTCAGATCGGCCTGAGCCTGCTGCCAATCCTTCAGTGGCACCGCCTTGGCTTCGTAGAGAAGGTGAAGCCGCCGCTCGACCGTCTCCGCCAAGTTGAGCTGCGAGCGCGCCTTGTTTAGGCCGGTGACGGCCGCGATGAAGTCGTTCTGCGCCTGCACGGAGTCGGCCGCCTCCAGGACAAACAGCGGTTGCCCGCGCTGCACCATGTCGCCGGGAGCGACCAGGAGCTTGCTCACTCGGCCGGCATAGGGCGAGAAAATCTGGGTCGAACGATCTTCATCGACTGCGATCTTGCCTTCGGTCAGGTGCTCGGTGCGAAATGCGCGCAACTCGACCGGCTGAAGCGTGAGCGTCGCCCATTGCGCCGCGGTCGGATAGAATTTTCCGTTGTCCCGCTTGGCTTGGCTCCTGAGATCGACCTCGGTGGCGGCGCCCCCGCGATCCGGCCGCGAGGCAATCACGACCGCGCCGAACCCCACCGAAAGAACGGCGATGACGATCGCCGCCTGCGACCGCGGCGATAACTTCGCTTGCTTGAGCGACACGTTCGTCATTTCCCGCCAGGTCTCGCCGTGAATTGATCGCCCTTTCGCTGTCGCTTTGGGCAATCAGTCGCCGATCCATGTATAGGAGCGACTTACAGCAGCCTTACGACGACTGAGGATTGCCGCGGACCGTGTCTCCTGGAACACTGCATTGCCCCATGCGAACCCTTACACGAGGCTTACAAACAACGTCCGTGACGCTTCGATGCGCCGGGGCGGCGTCCTGCTGATGCTGGTTATGCCGTCGCCGGTCTGGCCATGAGCGATCGATTTGCGATATTGCGGTAGCAACAGGATCGGACGTCGCCGGCATGAGACTGTTGGTCGTCGAGGACAACGAGGAACTTGGGCAGCTTCTCGCCAAGGGACTGCAAGCCGCTGGATTCGACGTAGACGTGCTCACGAACGTGAGTGATGCGAAGACCGTCCTGGAGACGACCCGCTACGCCGCGCTGATCCTCGACCTCAGCCTGCCGGACGGAGACGGCCTGTCGATCCTGCGCGACCTCCGGCACCGCAGGGACCCGATTCCCGTTCTGATCCTCACCGCGCGCGGTGGCGTGCCCGACCGGATCAGCGGCCTGCGCAGCGGCGCGGACGATTATCTCGTCAAGCCCTTCGCGTTCGGCGAGCTGGTGGCGCGGCTCGAAGCGCTCCTGCGCCGTCCAGGCCAACTGCTTGGAAGCTCGCTGCGGCTCGCGAATGTCGTTTTCGATACCGAAAGCCGACAGGCATTCATCGACGAAAAGCCGCAGACGCTGTCGGCCCGCGAATCGGCCGTGCTCGAGCTCCTGATGCGGCGCAAAGGCAACGTCGTTTCGAAGAAACTCGTCGAGGACCAGATTTTTGGGCTTGCCGGCGACGTGTCGTCGAATGCGGTCGAAGTCTACGTCCATCGTCTTCGAAAGCAGCTGGCGGACTGCGGCGCGAAGGTGAAGATCAACACCATCCGAGGCGTCGGCTACGTCATGACCGAGGACAACTAGCGTGTTCCGATTCAAATCGATCACGTCGCGCATCATGTTCCTCCACGTGGTCGCCGTGGTCATAACCGCGATTCTGATGCCGCTGGTGCTCTACTGGTTCCTGGAATCCAACGTGGAAAGCCTCCAGCATCAAGCCTTGCGGGAGCAGGCCGAATCGCTCGCACGCCATCTGACGATCCGATCGGAGGCCGGCTGGTCCCTCGATCTCCCGGCTGGTCTGCGCGACCAATATTCCGAGGCCTATGGTCGCTATGCCTACGTGGTGCTCGACGATGCCGGGCATGTGCTGTTCTCGTCGCGCGCCGATCAAACGCCGATTTTTCCGGTCGAGGCTCGTTCATCCCAGATCGCATTCTTCGAAGTACCGCGCGGCGACCGGACTATCTCGGGCGCCAGCCTGCGCAAGGAATTGGATGGTCGGATCGTCTGGATCCAGGTCGCGGAGGACCTTGCGCATCGCGACGTGCTCACCGACGACGTGGTCGCGAGCTTCTTTCGGCAAGTCGGCTGGATCACCGTTCCGATCCTCCTCCTGCTGCTTGCCGTCGACATCGCGATCTTCCGTCGTGCCGTAAAGCCGCTCCTGCGCGCCTCGGACCAGGCCAAACGCATCAGCCCGACGCGGATCGACGTGCGACTGCCCACGGACGAAATCCCGAAGGAGATTGTGCCGCTCGTGATCGCGGTCAACCAGGCGCTCGACCGTCTCGAAGGGGGCTTTCGCCGGCAGCGTGAATTCGCCGCCGACACCGCGCATGAGCTGCGCACGCCGCTCGCCATCCTTCGCACGCGGATCGAGACGCTGCCGGACAAAGGCGAGGCGCGAGCCCTGCAGCGGGATATCGAAAGCATGAGCCGCGTCGTCAGCCAGCTGCTTGACGCCGCCGAGCTGGAGACGATCGTTGTCGATCCGGACGAAAAAGCCGATCTCAACGATGTCTGCACGGAAGTGGCCGAGTTCATTGCCCCCCTCGCTCTCGCGCACGGCAGGACCGTCGCGCTGAGCGGGGCGGAAAACCCGGTCTTGATCAAAGGCAATCCGGAAATGCTTCGGCGAGCGGTCCGCAACCTCGTCGAGAACGCGCTCAACCACACGCCCGAAGGAACGGTTATCGAGATCGTCGTGGGCGAAAAGGGCACCATCAGCGTCCTCGATGAGGGCGAGGGCGTGCCCGTCGCCAAGCGCGAGCTGATTTTCCAGCGCTTCTGGCGTCGCGACCGCCGGCGGGCCGGCGGCGCCGGCCTCGGCCTCTCGATCGTGAAGCGCATCGTGGACGCCCATGGCGGCGCCATCACGGTCGAAAACCGCCCGACCGGCGGTGCAAATTTTACAATGCGCTTCGCTTTCGTTGAGCGGCCGCCGATCGAAGCCGCAGAGCAACGATCAACGCCTGCGTTGACCGCGCCGCTGTCTTAACCGCATGCTTTGACGTGCTGCTGCGTCGCTCTCCTCAAATATTACCGGCGACTGCGGGCGGGGGCATTGCACCGGCATTGTCGCGGAAGGGGTGGGATTCGAACCCACGAGGGAGCGTGAACCGCCTGGCGGTTTTCAAGACCGCTGCCTTAAGCCACAAGGCCACCCTTCCCGGTTCGCAAGGTCAATCGGTTAGCGATAATCCGATTGTGAACGCCTTGGCAACCTCGGGACTGTTGGACCCGATTTCGACCCAAGGATAATCTCTGGCTCCTTGAAAATCCGGCGACACTCTGCTCGGCGGAACTAGCCACAACCCGCCGGGGTTCAACCGTTGATGCGTCGGCAGGGCTACTCGTTTTGCCGAGGAGGCAATCATGCGAACCATCAGTCTTCTCCCCGTCGCTTTCGCGGCGATGTCCGTCAACATCGGCGATGCCAGTGCCGGTCCGTGGTGCGCGATGTATACCCGCGGCTCCGAAAATTGCGGTTATTCCACGTTCGAGCAATGCAGGGCAGCGGTCTCCGGGCTGCGGGCATTTTGCCAGCCCAATCCGTACCCGGGCACGAATTTCGGTACCGGCTCCGGCACCTGGGGCTCCGCCGGCTCACCGAGGCGTTCCCGAGGGGACCGTTGATCCGCTACCGAGCGCCGCCCGCTTTGCGACGTGCGCCCGCTTGCGGGCCGGCGCCCCCTCCGCTAGGCCCTCGGCCATGGACGACCAGACCCCGTCCGCTGATGCGGCGCGCGCACCGACGGTGAGCTTCGTGTCGCTCGGCTGCCCGAAGGCGCTGGTCGACAGCGAGCGCATCATCACGCGCCTGCGCGCCGAGGGCTACGCGCTCACGCGCACCCACGAAGGCGCCGACCTGGTGGTGGTCAATACCTGCGGCTTCCTCGACAGCGCCCAGGCCGAGTCGCTCGCCGCCATCGGCAAGGCGCTCAACGAGAACGGCAAGGTGATCGTGACGGGCTGCATGGGCGCCGAGCCCGAAACGATCACGGCCGCCTATCCGGGAGTGCTGGCGGTCACCGGCCCGCAGCAGTACGAAAGCGTGGTCGCGGCGGTGCATCGCGTCGTCCCGCCGCGGCACGATCCGTTCCTCGATCTGCTTCCGCCCGAGGGCATCAAGCTTACGCCGCGCCATTACGCCTATTTGAAGATTTCGGAGGGCTGCAACAACCGCTGCAGTTTCTGCATCATCCCGAAATTGCGCGGCGATCTCGTCTCCCGGCCTGCCGCCGACGTGTTGCGCGAGGCCGAGCGCCTGGTCGCCGCCGGCGTCAAGGAGCTCTTGGTGATCTCGCAGGATACTTCCGCCTACGGCGTCGATCTCAAATACGCCGCGAGCGCCTGGAAGGGCGGCGAGCTGCGCGCGAAATTCCTCGATCTCGCCCGCGCGCTCGGCGAGCTCGGCGTCTGGGTGCGGTTGCATTACGTCTATCCCTACCCGCACGTCGACGACGTCATCCCGTTGATGGCGGAGGGCAAGGTGCTGCCCTATCTCGACGTCCCGTTCCAGCATGCGAGCCCGGAGGTGCTGCGCCGGATGCGGCGGCCGGCGGCGCAGGAGAAAACGCTCGAGCGCATCGCCCGCTGGCGCGACATCTGCCCGGACCTCACGATCCGCTCGACCTTCATCGTCGGCTTTCCCGGCGAGACCGAGGGCGATTTCGAGGTGCTGCTCGATTGGCTCGATGCGGCCGAGCTCGATCGGGTCGGCTGCTTCCGCTACGAGCCGGTCAAGGGCGCCGTTGCCAACGAGCTCGCGCCGCCGGTCGCCGACGCGGTGAAGGAGGAGCGCTGGCACCGCTTGATGCGGCGCCAGCAGGCGATCTCGGCGCGGCGCCTCGAGCGCAAGCTCGGCACCCGCCAGCAGGTGATCATCGACGAGGCCTGCACCCGGGACGGCCGAAGGCCGGGCCCGGGGGTCGGCCCGACCGTCGCCAAGGGCCGCAGCAAGGCCGACGCGCCGGAGATCGACGGCACCGTCCACGTCGCGAGCCGCCGGCCGCTGCGGGTGGGCGAGATCGCGACCGTCCGGATCGAGCGCGCGGACGCGTACGATCTCTTCGGGACGGCGGTCGGGTTCTGATTCTCATCCCCGCGGGAGTCATTCTCGCGTAAGTGCATAGGCGCCAACGTAAAGTCACTTGGCTGTCATCGTCCGCGCAAGCGGACGATCCAGTAAGTGTGCCGAGCATGATCGATAGCTTGGAGGTGCAAGTCCTCTATCCAGCCTGATCGTGGCGAAGGATTAGCGAAACGCAAGGGCTAGCTCCGCGCAAGCGGAGCCCACCGCGAGGTGGGGCCTGAAAGAAGCGTGGAGCAAAGCCGCGGCCTGATGGACAAGAACCGGATAACGAGGCCTACCCGGCCGGACG
>WNFB01003288.1_pt1 | contig 14235 bp, 12 predicted proteins | sample 5400501 | NCBI WGS metagenome assembly WNFB01 (sample SAMN13153341, study PRJNA577476) | soil metagenome | isolation source: 200 cm saprolite under Douglas fir tree site 2 hole 1 | place: USA:California | collected 2015-04-18
TTCCGCTCAAACTGCCCACAGGATGGCTCCACGTTCGCGGTTGGGAGAATTAAGACGCCAGCCCCGAAGGCGAGGGCTCCCGCGCATTCGGTAGCGCGTGGCGCGATCTTTGACTCCGCTCGCGTCCAAGCAATTTCATACTCCCGAAGAATCCAAGCCCGCAAGTTGCATAGCCAGCGTCACTGCCCGCGCGGGATCGTACGCCCGGAACATGGCCAACTTCTCCGCCTCGATCGATCCTTCTGCATGGACGGCCAGGACCGCCTGGTAGCCGCCATACAGGCGCGTCGTGAGTTCACCGATCAAATTGAGAATGGCCAGCCGCCGATCCGCCGGCCACGCCCCTTTCAGATACTTTTCCAAGACGGGGCGGATCTCCGCCGATTCCCAGTCCTTGCCGGAAGGGCCCGTGACCAACAATCCTCCGGCAATATCTTGGACGGTCTCCACAGCTTTGTGAAAATCGCGCGCGAAGGTCCACTTCGCCATGTTGATCGTGAACACGTGAGGGCATGCGGCTCCGTGTTCCACGCCGCAGCGCAAGGCAGCGAGTTCGGTGAGGCCGCGAACCGTCTCGGCATATCCCCCCAGCCAGGTCAATTTGTCGCGGATGTGGCCGGCGCGGTCTGTGCCGTTCGCGCGAGCCATTGCGATCCCCGCGCCCACCAGCGCGTCTAGCAGCGGTAGTTTGTAGCTCACTGCTGTGAACCGATGAAACTCCACAAAGGTGAGCGCGGCGGCGGTGGCCAGCTCCGGGCGATCTACGAAGAACACCCGCTCCCAAGGAACAAAAACGTTGTCGAACACCGTGAGCGTCTCCATCATCTTGTGCGTCGAGGATATGGGGCGGACGAAAGGATCGTCGGTGCCGTGCAGGAAATCGGAAGCGTAAAGGCGCAGTCCGCGCGTGGCCACGGGGACCGTGAATGCCAGCGACCAGGGCTCGTCTCCAGGGCCCATGCTCCTGCTGGGGAGAACAATCACCTCATCCACATACGGAGTGCACGACGTGTGGGCCTTCGCGCCGCGCACCACAATTCCATCCTGGCGCTTTTCCAAAACGCGAACGTACAGGTCAGGGTCCTGCTGCTCGGAGGGCCGCTTGCTCCGGTCTCCCTTCACATCCGTCTGGGCGACCGCCAGCGCCAAGTCGCGGTCCCGGCACTGGCGATAGAACGCCCGTACCCGTTCCAGTCCCTTCGCTTCCCCGCCCCGAGCAAGTACCCGCATGAGCGCGAAGAGCGCATCGCTGCCGATCTCCTTGATCAGGATGACCAGCGTGGCGCCCGCCGTTGTCCCGGCTTCAATCAATTTCGAACGGGCGAGCAAGTCCTTCGCATCGCGCGGGATGCGGTAATACGCTGAGTACTCTTCGTCGCCTTCGCGATGGACCGCCAGTTCGCGCCATTTCGAGTTCTCAGCGAGCTCGAAGTCGATCGCCGCGTGGCGAGCGGCCACGCCAAGCTCCGCATGTTCGACCACGTCCTTCACGCGCTGCCCCTGGTAGTACACCTCGCGATCGTCCCGCAATCCTTCGAGGAACTGTTTCGGCGTTCGAAGTCCCATCTATGCCCTCCTGCAGCGCGCTTTCACTTCTGCCCCTAGTCGCGAGGTGATGCCTCGCGCATGGCGTGCAACGTTAAGGCACGCGCGGCACAGTCAACCGTTCTCGCAAAAGATGCTTCTGAATTTTCCCAGTCGAAGTTTTCGGCAGCTCTTCGAACCGAATCTGCTTGGGCGCCTTGAAGTGCGCGATTCGGCGGCGGACGAAGTCAATCAATTCACCCTCGGTAGCGGACGTGCCGGGCCGCAGCACAACAAATGCGACAGGGACCTCTCCCCAAAGCTCGTCGGCGAGGCCCACCACAGCCGCTTCAAGCACGCTGGGGTGGTCGGCGAGCACCCTCTCCACTTCCACCGAGGCGACATTTTCGCCTCCGGTGATGATGATGTCCTTGGCCCGGTCGCGAAGCTCGATGTACCCGTCGGGGAAGCGCACACCAAGGTCGCCCGTGCGGAACCATCCGTTGACGTGCGCCGCGCGCGTAGATTCCTCATCGTTGTAGTACCCGGGAGTCACGTTATTGCCGCGAATTACGATTTCGCCGAGCGTCATGCCGTCCGCCGGGACATCGTGACCCTCCATGTCCACGACTCGCACGCCTCGCGTCACAACGTTGCCAACCCCTTGGCGCGCGTTCAGCCGCGCCCGCTCGGCAGCCGGCTTGTCTGTCCACTCCGGCTGCCACTGGTTGATGACGGCAGGCCCGTAGGTTTCCGTTGACCCGTACAAGTGGGTCACTTCCATGTTGAGGCTTGTCAATCTCGCGAGCAGCGGAGGCGTCGGCGGCGCGCCTCCTGTGAACACTCGTATGGGCCGCGGTGGTTTGTGATCGGGCGACCGAGTGGCCGCCTCGGCGAGCATGGTCAGCACCGTCGGCGCGCCACACAGGTGCGTGACGCCGCCCGCACAAAGAGTCGCCCAAATTGCAGAAGGGTGGATTTCGCGCTCGCAGATGTGGACCGCTCCCGCGGCCGTGATCGCCCAGGTGAAACACCAGCCGTTGCAGTGGAACATGGGCAGCGTCCAAAGAAAAGCGCTGTCCAGGCCGAGCCCGGAATGATAGGCCATCGCCAGAGCCTGCAAGTACGCGCCCCGATGCGTGCACATGACGCCCTTCGGGCGCCCCGTGCTTCCGCTGGTGTAATTAATGGAGAGCAATGAATTTTCATCTATGGCGGCAAGCGGCTCCACAGGTGAGGCGTCCAGTAGTTGCTCGTACTCGCTGGTGGGTGTTCCCGCAAGGATCAACCTCACCCCGGTGCGCTCGGCGACGTGCCGGGCCGCCTCCGCGAGTTCCTGTGTCGCGATGAGCAGCCGCGCCCCGGAATTCTCGATGATGTGCGTCATTTCCCCGGCGGAGAGCCGGGTGTTCATGGGCACTAGAACCGCCCCGGCCATAGGCACGCCATTGTGGAGTTCGAGCATGACGTGGCTATTCACGCAAAGCGCCGCGACTCTGTCCCCTGTGTGAATGCCGGCGCCGGAAAGCAGCCCTGCCAGGCGATGGGAGCGCTCGCCAAATTCGCCGTAGGTGAAGCGGCGGTCCCCATCCATGATCGCTGTTCTCCGCGCAAACACAGCCGCGGCGCGGTTGAGAAACAGCACGGGACTGAGAGGAGTTTCCGCGTAGTGTGGCATTAGCTCGCTCAAGATCCAGGTTGTGCAGGCGTAGGTTTACCCAGCACATCCGAAAGCGTCAACAGGATTGTTTGGGCCGCGAGCGATATGTCCCGCCAAGCAGCGTTCGCCAACTGGTCCTGCAAGGCAAAAGCTCGAAAAACGAATTCTGTTGTGCGATGATTTTGATTTCCTATGCGACTGATCTTACTTCCCGGGGACGGCATGGGGCCCGAAATCGCGGCTGCGACTCTTGAAGTGCTACACGCGGTGTCGGACCGCTTCCCCCTGAAGCTCGAAATCACAGAGGACGTGGTCGGACACGAGAGTCTGAAGCAATACGGGACCACGGTGCGGCCCCAGGTCTTGGAGGCTGTGCTGAAGGCTGACGGGTTGATCCTGGGTCCCGCCGCGACGATTGATTTTCGAGATGAGACGCGCGGCGAGATTAATCCCTCGAAATTCTTCCGCAAGAGTCTCGATCTCTTCGCCAACATCCGCCCGGCGAAGACGTATCCTGGCCTGCCCGCGCTTGCCGGCGAGTTCGATCTGGTCGTGGTGCGGGAGAACACCGAAGGATTTTACGCCGACCGGAACATGGAAAAGGGGAGCGGGGAGATCCTCGTGACTGCGGACGTCGCGATCGCTCTCCGCCGAATCACACGCCGGTGCTGCGAACGAATCGCGGTGGCGGCATTCCAGTTGGCCGCGCGGCGGCGCCGCCACGTCACCATCGTCCACAAAGCAAACGTGCTGAAGATCAGCGACGGAATGTTCCTGGACACTTGCCACGAGGTGGCACGTGATTATCCACAAGTGAGCGCGGACGATTTGATTGTGGACGCGGCCATGGCGCATGTGGTGCGCGCGCCCCAGCGGTTCGACGTCCTCGTCACCACCAACATGTTCGGCGACATCCTTTCCGGATTAACCGCGGAACTTTCTGGAAGCATCGGCCTGGGCGGCTCCCTCAACGCGGGCAGCCATCATGCAATGGCGCAGGGCGCTCATGGCTGCGCGCCAGACATCGCCGGCCGCAACGTTGCGAACCCCGTATCGCTCATTCTGTCCTCGGCTATGTTGCTCGAGTGGTATGGGGAACACCGTGGCAAGCCGGCATTTTCCACGGCGGCAAAGGCCATCGAGCGAGCCGTGAGCGAAGCCGTCGCCGCGCATGAGGTGACCGCGGACGCCGGAGGCCGCCTCGGCACTCAGGAATGCGGCACGGCGCTCGCTCGACGCCTGGGCGAGGCTTGATGCGTTTCCGCGCGATTCCCAGCGGGGGCGCTTCGCGGAGTGCTCTAAGCTGCACAGATTCTTGGTTACTTCCCCTGAGGCACCCGCCGCTTTAACTCTTCAAACCAGTTCAGCACGACGTTGATTCGCGTCGGCGGCGCCTGCGCTTGCTCGATGGGTTTGAGCATCAAGAAGCGCTGGCCGTCAGGAGAAACGTCGTACCTGGGAAACGCTCCCGGGGGCAGCTGGTACTGTCCCTCAAAGACCAGCCGGCGGTTGCCCACAGCGAAACTAGGCTGAGTGGCATCGCCGCGCGAGAAATCGAGGAGGGAACGAAAGAGAAAGGCAAAAGCCTCGCCCTTCGGAGACAAAGGGCAGGGCACGAAAAATTCCGGATCAATCAACAGGTGTACCACCCGCCCGAAATTCGCCCTCGGAGCAAGGGCACCATCTCCCCCATACGAGTCAACTCCAGGGAAACCACCGAATATGGATCGGGAAGAGGTCCTTCCAGCTCACCGCCGCAATCACAATGTATAGGGTGCATCCGATAACGTAGATTGTCAGGAGGCCACGAATTAGGAGCCAAAGATTGAGCCATGCGACTGTTGTGTCGGTCATGTCCAGAATTCCTCTTTGAATCTTCCGCAATTTGCTGTCGGCCGCGACGAACAGCACTAAAGTCAGCATTGCATTAAACCCCCTGGCGACGTGCCACCCTTCTATATGAAGGCCAGATGGGGATGCGAATAGGAATGCAGAAAGGAGGACGACGATCGCGGGATGTGCGTGTTGCGCCCAACTACCCAACTGTTCCCACCACCCGTGCAGGAGGAAGTATAGAACCGCGGGAACGAACAACAAGAAGACAATAACGAAGGCCGAGTACCATCGTTTGAGACGTTCAAATTGGGATTCTCTGATGTCTTCAAGTTTTTGCTTCAGGGTCGTGGTCTCGACCAGACTATCATGCAAAACCCAAATAATTGGCAGATAGACGATTGCTGTGGCTTTGAGGGAATAGCGGTAAGCAAGCCCAAATAAGCAAATAATACCAGCATGGATAATAAAAATGGGGGCCAACACAAAACGCTCCTGCGGCCCCCCATCGATCATTTCGCGTACCCCCTGCGGAACCTCAGAGATTCTTAGAAACTTGAACCCTCCCATCAAGTGGGCAGGCGTGGTTTCACTTTCAGGGAAGAGTTCCGGTGGGTGGTGAATATCGGTCGCTAGGACCACTCTGGTCCAGTTTTGTGGGATAGCTCGAATGCTGTATAGAGGTCTACGAATGGCGACCAACGCGATCGAGACAGGGCGGAGAAAGAAAACCACGAATGCAACCAAAAAACCCATGAGAGGGAGCAGGTATATCCGTTCATACCAAAGGGATGCCTCCTCTCGTTCACCGAACGCGTTGACTCGCTGCATCCAAACAACTGCTAGTTTTGTGGACTCGTCCGTTCTCAGAAGCAAGAAGGGTGCGATGCACGCCCCCAACGTCACATGCGCGAGTGTCCCTCTATGCACGACAAGCCATGCCGAGAACGCCATCGCAATCACTTGTTTCCACGATTGCCAGTACGGTCACCTCACCTTCCAGTGCAGATTGGGGCGTCGAATAGACCCGCAAGCGTTCTCCTCGTCGAGGGTCTAGATTGTACGGTATCCGAGCCGCGGCGCGGGGAAATGCCTACGCTCTCGGGCATCCCCCCATCTGGAGACCCAGGGCGAGATCATGATACCACTACGGTAATTCACCACGGAGGATCGTAACGAACTGTCTTAGCTTTACACTCATGCAAGGACAGGGCATTCGGTCCGGGTTTACATGACTAATACCGCGCGCGGGGAGCCTGGGTTGTGCGGGGTGTGACCGGGGCTCACCTGACACAGCCGAACGTTCAGCGCTTCGCTCCTCCCAAGGACACGGCGAGAGAGCGCTTCAACAAACGGTTCGAGGAGGACTTTTCTCTTCGTGCTTCTTGCGGGGAATGCGAAAGCATATCATCCTGTTCGCGGCATAGGAGGCGGCATGGATCGTTTTGCGCGCGGTCAATTTCACGTCGGCTACGAGGCGCGGGTGGACTTCGCCGCGCTGCGGCAAAAGCGGATTGCGCGCGCGCAGCGCGAACGCGAGCAGGCGCAACTCGACGCCCTGCTCGTCTGGAAGGATGAAAATGTGCGCTACCTCACCGACCTGCGCCCGCAGCTCATCGCCGGGAAAACCACCGCGCTCAACGGTGCGCTGTTGACGCCGGACAAGCCCCCCATCCTCTTCTGTTCAGGCGGGGAGCACGACCGCGCCCGGAGAACTATGCCCTGGATCCACGAGATGCATATGATCCCGATCATCGAAGAGCGGCCGTTGATCGAAGGGTTCGTGCGCGACATCCTGTCGCCGGTGCTCCACGAACATGGCTTGGTGCGCGCGCACATCGGAATGGATGAGGCCAACACGAGCCTCATGGAGTGCATGGCCCAACACCTGCCCGAGGTACGCATTCAGGACGGCGACACACCGATGCAGCGCGCGCGCAGAATCAAACTCCCGGAGGAAGTTGCCCTGCTGGAAGAAGCCACGGCACTCGCCGACGCGGTCACGGCGACCGCTGTAGCGGCGGCCGCCGAAGGCGTGCGCGAGTGCGAAGTAGCCGGCGAGGCAATGCGGACCCTGTTTCGCTTGGGCGGGGAATATGCGCACGTCATGACGCCGTTCGTGGCCTCGGGGGAGCACATGTCGCCTCCACACCGCATCAGCAGCGACAAACTGATCCGGCACGGCGACTTGGTTTTCGTGGACATCGGCGCAAACTGGAACGGTTATTTCGGCGACGTGGCGCGCACGACGGTCTGCGGCAAACCCTCCCGGCAGCAGCAAGAAATTTTCACCGCGGTTTACGAGGCCTTGCGCGCCGGGATCGTCAAGATGAGGCCAGGCTGCACAAACCAGGATGCCGCGCAAGCGATCATTCAAACGGCCGACAAATACAAGCTGGGTGGCCGCTTATTATCGCTATTCATCGGGCACGGCGTGGGCATCGGCGCAAATGAGCCGCCCTACATCGGCGAGACGCTGCCCGGTGCACCGGTGTACAAATTCGAGCCGGGGATGGTCTTCGCCGTCGAGCCGCTCATCTGGGTCGAAGGTGTGCGCGGAGGAGGAGGCGTACGCCTTGAAGAAATGGTCTTGATTACCGAGGGCGAAGCGCACGTCATGTCCCATGCGCCGTTTGAAGAAAAGTTGTTGCTGGCTTAACTCTTTCGCGGAAGGATGGCTTCTCTGCCCTGGAGTTCTTCCTCGATGGCATCCCGCGCGTCAGATGAGATGTCGACGAATTCCACTCCGATGCCCACCCCAGGCAGGCAGTAACGGATCTCGCCGCGGGCGTTTACCTCAAAGCCCGAGCGGGCCAGCCGGAACCGGACTTTGAGCACAGCTCCTTCCGGAAATTGACTGGCCGTTTGGATAAACATTCCCTGAACACTGAGGTCTGGCGGCCGGAGGGGAATCTCTTCGCTGTAGCCCTCGTAGGTGATGAACAATTCGCGGATATTGCCGTAATGGCGCTTGTCCTTGCGGTGGGAAACTCCTGGTTTATTCGCTGAAAGGGAGCTCATGCAGACTCATCTCCTTGACCGACGGGAACTGGAATGGGCGCCACATTGCCCTGCCGCTTCGTGGCGCACCATGGGCAGAACAAGAAGGTTTGCGCGAGCTCACGCCCACAATTTTGGCAGCGGGCTCCATTGGATTGGTCAAAGGGGATGACGCGTAACAGCTCTTTGATCGTTGTGAGACCGACTCGGGCCTTCTGCAGCCCATCTTCCTGCATGCTTTTCATCCCGCTGCTTTGCGCCAACGCGCGGAGCTCCTCGGGGGGGCTACTGGAACGAATCGCATCGCGGAGCACCTCGTCGAGCAGCAGCATCTCAAACACGCCGACCCGGCCCCGGTACCCGGTGCCGTCGCAAGCAGGGCAACCGACCGGGGCATTCATCATCTCTCCCGGATCGGCGATCCCCCCAGCAAGCATTCGTGCTGTATATTCCGGAGTCGCGGGAACCGGTTGGCTGCAGTGACACAACTTGCGTACCAGCCGTTGTGATAAGACTGCTGTCAGCGAGGACGCAAGCAAGAAGGGGGGAATTTGCAAGTCAATCAGCCGGGTGACTGCCGCGATGCTGTCGTTGGTATGCACCGTCGTCAATAGTAAATGACCGGTCTGCGCGGCCTTGAGGGCGATTTCGGCGGTTTCAGCGTCCCGAATTTCCCCGACCATGATGATATTGGGGTCTTGCCGCAGAATAGAGCGGAGGGACTTGGCGAAGGTGAATCCGGCTTTCGTATTCACCTGAACCTGGTTGATACCCTCCAGCATGTACTCCACCGGGTCCTCAACCGTAACGATGTTGACGCTGGGCGAGCGGAGTTGGTGGAGCGCCGCATAAAGGGTTGTGGTTTTCCCCGAGCCGGTCGGTCCAGTGACCAAGAGCATCCCCTGCGGCTTGTCCAATACTTGATCGAGAGCTCGACAACCCTCTGGGGACATCCCCAAATCTTGGAACTGAAGCCGGGGAGCGCTCGGATCGAGCAATCGGATGACAACTTTTTCACCACAACGGGTCGGCAGAGTGGATATTCGCAGATCGATTTTCTTTGATCCCACCCGCACGACGAGACGCCCATCCTGCGGGTTCCGCCGCTCGGCAATATCCATGTCAGCCAGAATCTTCACTCGCGAAATCACGGTGGTCTGCAGCTCACCCGGGATTTGCGCCAGTTCGCGCAAGACTCCATCGACACGGATGCGCACAACCGTGCCTTGCGCTTGGGGCTCAATGTGGATGTCGCTAGCGTCTTTTGCCACCGCTTCCGCGATGGTTTCGGAGACCAGACGCACGGCGGGAGAAGGCTGGCTTCGCAACTCCTCTTGAATTTCCCGCACCGCCTCAAGGTTGTTGTATCGAGCGCCGGTCGTGAGGAACTCTACATCGCTAGGGGCGGCTTGCTGAATCACGGGAGTCCTTTCGGGCTCTACTCCTCCGGCGACGCCGGCAGATTCGCCATAATGCTTGTCAATCGCGGCTAAGATCTCATTCCGAAAACCAAGCCGGGGAGAGATTCCCTTCCCGGCGACAAAACTCAGCTCGTCGATGGTGAGCAAGTTTTGGGGCTCGGCCATCACCGTAATAATTTTGTTGCCCTCGAGCGTCAGCGGCAGAATGCAATGCCGGACAGCGATGCCGGGGGGGATGAGTTTCAACACCTCGAGATCCACCTCGGCAGAAAGACAATGCACATACGAAATACTGGTAATCTCCTCCAAGGCAGCTACCAGGTCCTTCTTGCTCACGATGCCGCGCTGCAGCAACACTTCGCCCAAAAGGCCGACCTTGCGGCTCTGCTCGTCGAGCGCCTTTGACAGGTCCTCGGCGGATATGTGGCCGCGTTCGCGGAGCACATCTCCGAGTCTCTTTTTTCGCATGATCGTCCTTACTCCATATCTAGGCGGCAAGGGCCGCTGTGTCAAACTGAAACAGCCCTCCCTGTACCGATTAGGTACACCTGAGCCGCCCTTTCCCTGCCCCAGTCCGCTATCAGATACCATCAATTCAGGATACGGGCGTGCAGATAAAAGATCAGGACCGGACTGAAAAGGGATCTCTTTCCATTCCTATCGAAATATCGTGGACCGCGGAGTCTGGGCGTGCGTTCACGAAGAAGGCCGTTGCGCTGGCGATCGGCCGCTTTGGAGCCATCATCGCGGTCCACCAAAAGCTGGCCCCAATCCAGCAAATCACCATCAGTTGCACCGGAAAAGAGGATGTCATTGCCCAAGTCGTAGGGCAAATCAGGGAACAGTATGAGGGGTACGTATATGGGTTGTCTTTCTTGGACCCGAACGCCAACCCCTGGAGTGCCACAATTCCCTCCATCGCCGAAACTGCGCAGTCCGTGTCGCGTCAATTACTCGAATGCGAAGCTTGTAAGACACGCGAACTCGTTTACCTGGACAGGATTCAATCCGAGGTATTTGACGCGAACGGCAGCCTTTCCCTGCACTGTAAGCAATGCGCGGTATGGACCATTTGGAAGCTGGCGCAGCACGAGGATACGGTCGAACCGAATGAGCGTGCTGTTGGGACCGACTTGTCGCCCGACGCGCAATCGGCTGGATTGCCCCGAACTCACGATGAGCGCAAACGATTCCGCGTGCGATTGAAGAAATTCAAGGCATGCATTCGACGTCCCGGGTTTCTAGAGGACGTCGTACGAGTCGAAGACGTTACACGAGACGGGTTTCGTTTCGTCAGCCACAAACTCTACGAAAAGGGTAGCACGATCCAGGTGGCTATACCCTTTATGCCGGATTCCCCGAATATTTTCGTGCCCGCCCAAATCATTCGCTTTCGCGACCTCCCCCGGAAGAAGGGAACAGAATACGGTGTTGCTTACATGGAAGCTCCGGTTGACCCACCCACCGATTCTTAGTCCGGCCCTGGTGCGGCTCTACCGTCAAGCGTGGCGTTAAACGCTGGAAAATCAACGCGGCCTTAAGGCTTGAGAAAAAACTCTCCGTTCACTCCCGATCTTCTCAGTGCCCTCTGTTTCCTCTGTGGTAAAATACACTTGTATTCATCAAAGAGGGCACAGAATCCACAGAGAATAACATCGTCCATTGCTTCTTAACCCCGAGCGCCGCCGGGGCAACTTGAATTGATGCCATTGCAATCGTTCGCGATGTGTTCCGGCAGGCCCGGTCCGGCGACCTCGATCCGGAACCCGTCCGGATCGGTGATGGTCCAGGCCAATTTGGAATCGGGCTTGGGATCGAGCCCACGCCGCTTCAGTTCGGCCTCCACTTTTCCCTGATCGTAGTTCTCGATGACGAAGGCGAACTGATTGCAATAAGGCTTGTCGTCGGCCTTGGCAGTTTTGCGGAGATATAACGTGTTTTGGCCAAATCTCAGGAAACTTTCGGGGCTTTCGCCCGTCTTGTTGTAAATCACCTTCATCCCAAAAAAGTCGCGGTAGAACTCCATCTCCTTGGAAACCTGCAGCTCGGGCACATTCACGACGACGTGACTGAAGTAAGTCGCCTTAAATCCTTTGCCGCTTGGTTTTGGAGCCGCGTTCAGATTCTTCAGGCCCTCCGCGTACGCCGCCTTGCACTTCTCCGATGCGGCCACATCACACGGCGCAGCCGCTCCGGGAAACATCGCTGTATCTTTTTCTGTGACAATGTTGAGCATGTACCCTGCCGGGTCATTGCAGATCCACCCGACTTCGGCATCCGGCCGGATATTTGTCAGTTCATGACGCTCCATTTCGGCTTTGATCGCAGTTTTGTACATCATGAAATTCGGGATCCCGTATGCGATGTGACCGACATCGGCCTTATCGCCAGCCTTGCTGACGTTGCGGATGTACAATCCGTTCGGCGCCGCGGGATTCCCGAATTCCAGGGCGCATTGCTTGCCATTGTCCCAACTCACCCGCATCCCAAACAGGTCCACATAAAAGTCGCGGCTCCGCGCGTAATCAGCCACGGCGCACGACAGGTGATTGACGTTGGTCGGTGTGGGAAACGGCCTGCCACCCGCAGCGGCTTTCTGGGCCGCGTTCCCAGCGAGCGCCACAACGGTTCTAGGGATGGCGCTCGCGGCGACCGCAGCCGTCGCAGTAAGACCCAGGGCGTGCAGGAGTTGGCGCCGGTCTACCCTTCCGTACTCGAAATCCTTTAGCAGTTTCGCAATCTTGGGATCCATTGTTGATCCTCCTTACAATGTCCGCGGGCCTGTCCGTGTAAATTGTCCGACCCTAAACATACTGCCTGCTCGGGTCAGCGTGCCTACTCATAATACTCAGGAGCGTGTTTCAATTTGTCGGATTGGGCTTTGTCATGAAGGATCCAAAGCTGCGCATGGTAAAAAGAGACCAGGTCGGCCATTCGCTGCATGCACAACACGGTCTGAACCTTCTGCTCAGCCGGCATGGTACTAAAATACGGGATGCGGCGGTTGTCCCAATTATCCCGCAAATGAACCGCGTCGCCCGTCAACAGGATCCATCCCGTCTTTTGAAGATGAACTAGACACGATTCGTGTCCAGGGGTGTGGCCGGGGGTGTAGACGATCATGATATCGCCATCACCGAATACGTCCCGATCCTCTTGCACTAAGTCAACGGGATGCTCCTTCAAAAAACTCGGCTTCGTGTCCCCCGGCGGCATTGCAACGCCCGGTTTCCCCGGAGCAAAGTAATAATCGAACTCAGCCTTCTGAATGAGGAGCGGTACAGTTGGGAATGACTCCACGTTTCCAATATGGTCGGGATGAGTGTGCGAGATGCCGATGAAGCGAATATCCGTTGGTTTAACGCCAATCGTCGCGAGCTGCGATTGCAGCGTCTTGGCGCGCGTCCAGTGAATGCCCGTTGCCGGGTCGTTCCCTGGGAGCCAGCCGTTCGGCATGGAGGCGACGTAGTCGGAGATGCCGGTGTCCCAGAGAAAATATCCCTGCGCGTCGTGGATCAGGTAGCAGCTAACCGAGATGTCGACCGGTTTCCCTACGTTCACGCCCACCGTCCAGCGCGATTGATCCGCAGCGTGCCCCTGACCGCAATCAAGCACATAGAGCCGGTCCACGCCTTGCTCCTTGGATTGTGCCCAGCTCGCGCGAGCCACGCAAAATCCGGCGAGAGCCACAAGCATGATCATGATTCGCTTCATGGGAAATCCTCCCTCTCAACTAACCGGATTCTTTGGTACGGCCCACCGCGGAAGAACAGCCAGTTGCCTGCTTGATAGCCCTCGACCTTTCCATGGTACCCAGCTTGTATCACACTCATTGCGTGAGACAGCTAGCTATACCACCAGACCAGCTTCAGCACCAACCAGTTCTGCCGCAGGACGACACGCTTGGGTAGTCATTCCGCATTGACTCCCTTTCTTCTCCGTGTCCTGTGTGCCCTCGGTGGTAAAAGCCTTTCCCAGCTTCCCACTGAGGGGGCGGACCAAGAGATTCATTTCGGCTCTTGCCGCTGAGCGCGCAAAGGGTCTACCCCGACGGGCATCCTCGAAGTGACACGATTATTGGGTTCTTCCCGTAAACCGTGAAGCCCTGTTGATTCTGCGAGTCTTATGACAAGGCTGATGGCTCGAGTGCGCTCACCACAAGAGCCGTGCGTTACAAGACGGGGTCTGCATTGTGCGCTGAAGGAGTAAGCGCAGGTCCATCTTGAAACCCTTCCGCCATGAACACTTGAGGCCGGTACCATGACCGGGGTTTCAATCAATTATGTCCCTTTTCCTATCGTCTCCTCTCGGATCAACGCCTATGCTCGAGGTGGAAGCCTGCAGTCGGATCGGGTGCGAGGTTCATCGCCCCATCTTTGAGAAGCGAGTACACAAGACGATGAATCCACGACCGGACCGGATCATTTCCTGCACGAATGTTGAAGTAACAGAAGCGCAGCAGCGGCAAAAACAACGGGGCGTGACCTTCGCAGCCCAGGCGGCTGCGAAAGTCCGCATCGCCGAAGGATGCCAGTTTGCGCTTTTGCCCGAGAATGAAATCATCAAGCTGATTGCAGCCTGGTATGAATCTTGCGCACAGGCCATGCTGACCGGCAATTACGCTCTTCTCGGTGAATGGATCCGGGAGCAGGCGGGCTTAGCCGCGGAAAATGATCTCGAGTTTGCCGATCTTGTCGAGCTGCTGCGCCTATGCCGAAGCGCGGCCATGGAGCTCGAACGATGGGACGAAGACGTCTTCTCTCAAGTTGGCGAAGTGATCGGCGAAGAACTGCAAAT
>WNFB01003290.1_pt1 | contig 14230 bp, 14 predicted proteins | sample 5400501 | NCBI WGS metagenome assembly WNFB01 (sample SAMN13153341, study PRJNA577476) | soil metagenome | isolation source: 200 cm saprolite under Douglas fir tree site 2 hole 1 | place: USA:California | collected 2015-04-18
GAGTTGCTGGCGGAGAGCCAAATTCTCGAGCATCAGCTCACGGCGGGTTCGAAGCCCGGATCGCGCAGTGAGGAGTAAAGCTCGCAGCAAAGAGAGCAGGGAGCTGAGGGAGCGCACCTCCGCATCATCGCAGGGTCACTCGTCAGGGCGGACGGACTTTTGGGTAGGGACAGGACATGGCGCCAACGCTCAGTTGATTTCGTCATTCATTGTCGCGACCGGAGCATCCTTGGATCACGAGCTGAGATTCCTCGCAACGGCCATCTGGCAAGTAGGTATGGACAGTACCATCAAGTGCTCCTCGCGTAGTTAATTTGACGATCATCAGTGCAACAAAGTTCGCTCCGACAGACCGATCGAGAGCAATCTCCATCATGGAGCGATGATCTCGAGGGCTAGGGAATGGCTCATAGCAGGGATGTGAATGCCATTCGCCGATGTAGTTAAAGCGCTGGTAGTCCCATCTTGTCTTGTCAAAGAATTGACTTAAGGAAGCCCAAGCTTCTTCGATGCGACGTACGAATGACGCAAACGTGCCGCGACGGTGAACCGTTAGATCACGAACGACAAACGAATCAAAACCAACATGCTCGCCCATCATCACGCCGCCTATCTCGCGTTTTCCTGATCGAATCAGTGCTTTTTGCACCCTTTCTGCGATATCCGGTGGCAGCGTTAGGGTTAGCATTCGTCCTGCTGAATGATTACATCAGCAAGAAGAGCACCAGGCTGTGCCGGTTCGGTCTCGTCCTTCGTTAGCCGGCCGGCTTCCACCCCAGGTGTATTGACAAGTATTGGCTGCGTATGAAACGGCGCCTCAAAGATCCACTCGCTTTTGTACCCAATCAGATAAGCGGAGTACGGAAATGCAGATGGCTCGCGTAAAAGAAGCGTATCCAACGCAAAGGCTGTGAGCGTTGCAGCAAACTGGGTTACTTCCGCGTCGAACGCAATTATGGGAGCTGCGTCAGAGTCCGCGTCGTAGCCTGCTGCGAGGCGAAACGGAGCCTTAGGTAGCGTTCGTAAATACTGATGGACGCCACTACGCATGTCCAAAGGCTCGAGGTCCTTCCCTGGCCGGGAACGCACCAGCAGGCCGCCGATGCCGCCGGCGAATACCTCTCCCCATATCAGCGGTGTCTTCCTTCGCTTCGCAACCGCGGCGAGCTGAACAAGTACTGACGCACTTGCCGTTGCGTCGATCAGGAGATCACAGTTTGCCAATGCATCTAGCACCGTTGAAGCCACCTCGGGAGATTCCTGCCCTGCAATTCGTATAGGCCGTATCTGGACTTCAATGCCAGGCCCAATAAGAAGCAACGCCTCTTTGACAGCATCGGCCTTATTCTCGCCTACCGATGCCCAGTTCAGTTCATTTCTTGAGATGTTCCGTGCAAGCATCACATCGTCGTCGACGAGCAAAAACTTTCGCACTCCGCAGCGAGCCAGTGAGACAGCTACTTTGCTGCCCACTGATCCAAGACCGACGATGCCGACCTTCTTCTCCGATAAGAGTCGATACTCGGGGGGGCGGCGTTCCTTCGGCTCTTCGCCAGAGTCAATTACTGTGCATTCCTCGATGGTATTTTCGCCTGCTTTGACGCTGAACGCTCTCGGTACGGCGTCCTTCGCCACCAGCAGAATGATATTCTCATCATCACGTGTAGGCGTAGGCAGCAACTTGAAATCCGTAAAGCCGACCTCGTGAATCGCGTCTAGTAGTTCTTGACACGAAGCAAAGTGCATCGCGGAATTGAAATCGTCACTCTTGAACAAGTGCCCTTTCGTGGACCACGCAAACAGAGGACCGCACTCTAATAGCCCTGTAGGTATGTCCGTTGCCGTAAGGGAGTCGCCGTTAGTCCGCGAAACCTCGGAGATGAAAACAATCGTCGACCGGGAGTGAAAAATCGTGCGAGCAGCTAGCCCGTACTCCTTGCTCGAGGGAATACCGCGTAGATATTCTCGTATTGCAGGCGTATATACGATGCGAGCGGTGCTCAGCCTTACCTCCTGTCCGAACGTTGATCTGTGCCGCGACGGAGCAGATTGTCGGGTCTCATCCGTTCCATGCTCGCAACAAAGAAGGCGATATGTACTCTCCAACAGGTTTGCTCCGGTCACTGTGGCAGACCAGTTATCTGGGCCCCATTCCAGACAGAGAACACCGCCGGGGCCGTATTGATGTGATGACCAGCGCTTCGTTGCTGACCGCGGGCGAACGAAAGCGGGGGTGTCCGGGAAGAAACTCGGATAAACAAGCTCAACAGCAAAAGTTTCGTGGCCGATGGTGATGTCGGCGTCCACCTTCAGCAAAACTTCCTTGGTGAGCGCCCAACGAACGGCGTGCAGCCACTCCGCACTAGCTGCTAGGTCGTCCATCGCCCTCTTTTCCTGCAGGAGCCGATCCGGGTTCTCGATCGCCCAGAACATTACGCAAATCCAGCAGGCTTGTTGGGTAGGACCGGGCGGTTCGGGAACTTCAAGGCTGAGCCCATCGCCGCTGATTTAAGCAATCGGGAAGGCTCTCTTTTACCAGCCGACACTGTGACGCCTTCACCAGTGATCCAGAACTCCAGCGGTGCGGGAGCCGACTCAGAGGGGTATTCGCCAGTGCAAACAAAATCGCCTCCCACGGCATGCGCGATCTTCTCGTATACCGTTTTCGCTCCATAGGAGGGTGGATCGTCGTCGTCGTCTTTGATGGGATTGCTGCTCGCAACAAGAATGGCGGACGTACGGGCCTGCGACAATGCTGCGAGAGCGTCGGGACTTACTTCAGCATTCTCGTGATTCTCAGACCAGCTATCGTGCGAGAGCGAGTGCCACGAGCAATGGTGAGGCGTCAGCAGAATGTCGTACTGAAGCAGCTCGGGGTTTCGCTGATACTTGGCCCAGAGCAACTCCCAAACTGCGACCTCAGCATCGCCCGCGGTTAGAAACTGACATGCGTTAAATTGTCGTGTGTCAGATGCAAGCTGAATGTTGAGGATCGTGCTCGAATGATTCTTTGAAAGAATCTGCTCCGCTTCCTCGTCGTCCTCTATGGGCAGGGGGCCCAAGAGCCGCGCGCGGAAAACGTTGCTGTGGCACCAATTGATCCTGTTGAACTCCTGATCCACCTTCACGAGAATCTGCCCAAGATCGTCTGTCTTCCCATCCTCGTCTTCGCCGAGGATCAAGATGCGATCTCCTTCGGCAACGCCGCGGAATTTCTTGTCGCGATTCACCTTGACACGACGCCTTGCTTCTTGGGCAAATGCCTTCGCATCATCACAGAGGATGAAATTCTTGCTCGCGCGTCTGAATACGAGCGGAGACGACCAAAGCTCCCGGATCAGGATTCGCTTCTCCAAATCGCTTTTGGCGTCATCTGGATAGGTATCAGGGCTGCCAAACCAAAAATGCTCGGTAAGGCCGTTGCAATGGTCCTGGTCAGGATGGCTCAGGAGGAAAGCATCCACATAAGGACGGCCGTTGCTGTCGCGCTTAAGCCTTTTGCGAACGCTCAAGGCTATGTCGAGGATTTCGATCTCTCCTTGTGCAGGCAGCCGGAAGTTCACGTCGATCAGAATGGTACGCCCATCGGCCAGCTCGATGACGGTCGTATCGCCATTCCCAACAGGAAAAAATGTAATTCTTGCGGCCACTTAGACCTCGCAATCGACTTTGTGTCAGCTTATTAACGTTATAAGCTCGCGGAAGGTCATTTGCATGGATTCTCGGGAAACCAGGCATTGAGCAGAAGCTGCTCGTCTTCCATCAACCTTGCGGACAGCAATCGAGGTCAAGCTTCCTGAGCGCGATGACCAAGTGGAAGTCGTCGCCGGCAGCCTGGGGGAGAGTAAGCTAGGAATTCAACTCGGTGCGCGATGACACTCGATGAGGTGTTGGCGAAGGTTACCGATCCCTACGAGCGACAGGCCCGCCTCGTGCCAGCGCTCCTGGCTCTGCTGCCTCTACTTGCGACTGGAGCGCTACTCTACGGCCCGGAAGCGTCGGCGTTGTCCGCGGTGGTCGGCATCCTGGTGTCATGCGGTGGTTTGTTCTTAATGATGAACGTCTGTCGGGAGTTGGGGAAACGCCTCCAGCCATCCCTTTATGAAACGTGGGGTGGAACCCCGACGACTCAATTGCTGCGACATCGTGACAGCACCATCGAGTCAGTCACCAAACGGCGTTATCACGCCATTCTCGCAGCAAAGATCAATGCGAAGTTCCCCGACCCTATGGAAGAGGCACGGGATCCAGCCGCCGCGGACGACGTCTATCAGTCCGGGGTGAGATGGCTGCTGGACCATAGCAGGCCCGAAGACGACAAAAGATTTGAGTTGCTGTTCAACGAAAATGTCGCCTACGGCTTTCGTCGGAATGCGCTCGGAGTGAAGCCTGTAGGCTTAGCCGTTGCTTTTGGCAGTATCGTGTTGGCCCTCGTCAAAGAAGACGTCCTGTTGAGATCGTCGGGACCGCCGGTGGACCTAACGAGGCTTTTCCAGTTGCCGGCACCGGCATTCGTATCTCTGATCATCTCGGCGACAATGCTGCTGGTGTGGCTGTTCTTTTTCACCAAGAGGACCGCGCGGACAGCGGCTTTCACATATGCGGAGATGCTTCTACGGGCCTGCGACGTACTTAAGTGACGGTTACATTGAGCGAACGGCCAGCGAGGTTTCCGCGGCTGCTCAACGATGAAATGCGAAATTGAATTCCTGCCCGTCGGACAAGGTTCGAAGCCCGGCGACGCGATCGTGGTTAGGTACGGCGAGCCAAACTCATACGAGCTGGTGGTTGTGGATGGCGGTACGGTGGACTCCGGCAAGGCAATAGTAGAGCACATCCGCAGCGAATTTGGTCAGCAAGCTTCCGTGTCCCACCTCGTTCTGACGCATCCCGACGGCGACCATGCCTGTGGCCTCCGAGAGGTCCTTTCTGGGCTCCCTGTCAGAAATCTGTGGCTGAATCCTCCATGGGAGTTCGCTGGAGCGGCGCTACCGTACTTCGCGAACAAGAACTGGACTGATAGGAGCATCGCCCAAGCCATCTACAAAGAATACGACATCATCGCAGAGATCGTCGCCATCGCTCAGAAGTGGAGCGTACCCATCACAGCGCCCCTCACGGGAAGGTCGATTGGGCCATTTCGCGTCCTCTGGCCAAGCCAACGAGTCTACCCCTTGATGCTGGCGCAATTCGATCGGACTCCCGCCCCGGATGAGCTGGCGTTGATGCAAGCTGGATGGTGGATCGGAAAACAGCCGGGAGCGTTTGCGAAGCTGGCCGAAAAGCTCATCGCCAAGGCTCAAAAGTTGACGAGGGAAACCTGGGAAAACGAACGCTTGAAGGATGGCGGAATTACGAGCGCAACCAACGAGTCGAGTGTCATCCTATATGGAGACTTTGGTCAGGGCCGACGAGTTTTGTTGACCGGTGATGCAGGTATTGTGGCGTTAACGGAAGCGGCGAATTACGCCGATCAGAACGGGTTGGCTTTGCGAGACTTCATGTTCGTACAGATTCCGCATCACGGCAGCCGGCGAAACGTTGGGCCTACCATCTTGGATCGTCTTGTCGGTCCCATTCAGCCGAGCGGAGCCGCTCCACGATTTCATGCTTATGTATCTGCCCCTCCAGACGATGATACGCATCCTCGGAAAATGGTCGTCAATGCTTTCATTCGTCGGGGTGCGCTAGTTGCCGCGACGCAGGGTGGGAAAAAGGTGTTCTGGGGCGGGTTTCCGCCGCGTCCTGGGTATGGCCCCCTCACGCCACTGTCGTTCGCAGAGTCAGTGGAAGACTACGACTGATCGGTGTGGACGATCGTAGTTTGTGACACAGGCTCCATCGCAAATCCATCAAAGATCCCCTTCGGCTTGGATGTTCTCGGTCTCCCTCTGGTCAGTGTGGCTCCAGACCGGGAGCTGGCGGTTTCGGGTTTTTGAGTATGGCACTAGTTTAGCGCGGAGCGGAAAAATCAAATCGAAAACAACCATTAGATTCCGGTTAGCCTTCGTCGCCGTCCGGCGACTGGAAACGTGCTTCCACTTTTGCGCGGTACTTCTCGCTTTCTGACGTCGGAAACAAACTGTTGATCAGGAGGATTGCTCGTTGCAAGAAGCCGAGGGCCACACCGGGAGGAACCACCATTGTCGATCCGTGGGCGACGCGATTTCGTAATTCGCGGTTGTTCCTCCACCACATCAAGTCGGCCTCGCGGACTGCCCTTATCTTTGTTGCCCACGTGATGAGCTGCGACAAGTTGCCGGCGAACTGGTTATCCTTCTCCAACCGCCAGCCGTCGCTGAAGAGCGCGAACAGCTTTTGGGCATTTGCACGTTCCCTTAGGACGAGCTGACGCTCTGCCTTCTTACTCGCTAATGTGCTTGGCAGAGGCATCTCCAATGCGTAGCGGTGTTTCAGCGCGACCTCGCATGCCACGACGGCTTGGCACACCACCCTGGAAAATAGCTCGTAGAAGAAGTACCCCGCCACGCAGAGCTGTTTCGCAACCTTCACATGCGTCTTGACATCATCCGGCGCGCTGGCGCTCAATTCCATGGAGATAAGTTCGCGTTGGATGGCATCTGTGTTGACGCGCGGAAACATCCGCATGCGTTCATCACCTGCAATGAGCTTTTCGAATGGAATGATCTTTTCTTCCAAGGTTCCCTCCAACTTGTCCGCCCTCAAGCCCCTCTCTGCGCTCTTCGTGCACTGGGGGCAACCTAGAACATGGGCTTCAGCGTGGTGCGGGCACTCCGGGTCTCGGAGAAGTCTCGCCGGCATCAGCAAGGCGAGGGGTCGCTGGCGCGAAATCCAGATTTATCGCGGCTAAGCTGACGCGCGACTGCGACTGTCGTTCGGGGGTCTGTTACGCAGACCGCGTTGAGTCTATGGTGCCTCCGATCACGGAGGCGACGATGAACAAAAGCGCGCCTGCACCGGAATGGACCTGGAAGCGATCGATCATCACAATCGCCATTCTTGGCGCGGCGGCGCTGATGACGAGGGTTTTGGGCTGGCCTTCATGGACGGAGCTGCTAGCTGTCGTCTTCGTGATCGCGGGGTCTTTCATTTATGACATGTTCATTGATGTCTGCGGGATCATCGATGGCGTGCGCAACGACCTCTACGCGAAACACCTTCGCCAAGCCGAATGGAATCTGGCTGTTGCAAGCAACTACTGTACATCCAGAAGAAGCTCGCTTGGATCAACGCGGGTAAGCCGGCGGATTTAAGCGTCACCGATCAAGACTTTGAAGAAAAACTCGCGCGGATTATAGCGAGCACGGCCAGCGAGCAGCAGACTGTCAAAGCCATGCCGAACGTTGCTGATGCGCCGAAAACAGATCCTCGTGTGCCAGCGCTAAAAGGCGACCGGCGAGCTTGAAAACGCTTGTCGCCTCCCGCGTATCTGGACGGTCGGGCTTCGCTCCACAGCACTCATCCGCCTGTGTTGTTGATCAGGACGGAAAGGAAGTTGGCGTGGAAGCGGCCGACAGCCAAGTCTGGCCACCCGTCCAGGTTGAAGTCACCTACTGCAACCGAAGAAGAATAGGCCGCGCCGACGTTGAAGCTCCGTGCCGGCTGGAAGCTCCCATCGCCATTGCCGAGCAGAACTGAAACGTTACCGAGAAGGAGAGTAACGACCAGGTCATCCCATCCATCGCCATTGAAGTCGCCAACCGCAACGGCAGTGGGATTCTCGCCGGCCGCAAAGTTGCGCATCGGCTGGAAAGTCCCATCCCCGTTGCCTAGCCGCACCGAAACGCTAGCCGAACCAGCGTTGGCAACGACAAAATCAAGCGACCCATCGCCATTGAAGTCGCCAACCGCCACGCTTCCAGGAAAGCTGCCAACCGGAATCCGCTGCGCATCCTGGAACGTTCCGTCTCCGTTGCCGAGGAAAACCTCGGCTGTGTCGGAGGCATAGTTCGCTGTAATCAGGTCCGGCCACCCGTCGGTGTTGAAGTCGCCGACCGCGACTGAATAGGGCCGGCCACCGTAGCCCACGAAAATGCGCACCGGTTGGAAGCTTCCGTCCCCGTTTCCCAAAAATACCGAAACGCCAGAGCCAGAGGTGTTGGCCAGCGCAACGTCGAGTGCTCCGTCACCATTGAAGTCCCCCACCGCGACCGACATAGAAACCTGGTTCGTGGCGAAAGTGCGCGCGGGCTGAAAGGTTCCATCCCCATTGCCCAAGAGCATGTACATGTTGACGGAGTCAGAGTCGGCCACGGCTAGGTCAGGCACACCGTCGCCATTAAAGTCCCCCACCGCCACCGAAGAAGGATGGCTACCCGCAGCAAAGTTACGCGGGGATTGGAACGTCCCATCACCATTGCCCAGAAGGACGGAGACGTTGCTGGAATTGAAATTAGCGACGGCCAAGTCTGGCCAGCCATCGAGGTTCAAGTCGGCCACCGTTACTGACGCAGGATCGGTATCGGCCACGAAGCTCTGCGGTTCCATGAACGAAATATCTTGTGGCCGTGCCGCCATGGCTTTCGCGCGTGTAAGTTCAACCATAGGGAAGAGCAGAATCGCGAAACATTGTGCGAACAGAGCAACGCCCTTTCCCGGCTTCTTGAATCGTTGCATGTTTGGCCCTCCGTTACCCGCTCTTGACTTGAAGGCTATCGAGTATTGATTCCCTCTCGACTGGTCGCATTGAACCATCTCGTTCAACGATCCGGGTAAAGTAGTAGCGCTGCCCAGCGATGACAGAAGGTCGAGCGTAGTCAACCACGTAAACGCCTTCGAGATGGCTTTTTTTCTCGGCAAGCGCCTTTGCAAATGCCTGTGCATCATCCCACTCGTGAAAGTTTCTAAACTCTCCTGTTGAAATCACGGTCCAGCGTCCTACTTCTCGGATGTGTCTCCGAATTTGTTGCCATTTGAATACGGCCATGGCAGGCCACAGCGGCCAGACCATCAGGATCCAGCCAAAGCTCTCAACGTAGGTCGGTCTCGAGGGGAACCGTCGTTCACTGATGAAAAACGCTACTCCTCCGATCAGGTAGGAACCGACTGCAACTACGAAGTTTCGTGCGAGCGCGGCCACCGCAGCCCCGACAAGAAGGATGTAGCTTAGTTTCCGCACCGGAGACCCGTTCAGGATGGCACTGTATCGCAACTGCGGCGGACAGCGACGGACAAAGGAGCACGTGTCCCAGACAGTTGAACCCCGCCTTCTCTCAGCTACCTGCGGCTTTTGGAATTTAGTTCGGTGGACCGAATGCCCGGTGGGGGCCGCTGGCAAGCCCAAGCATCGAAGTAACTTCGGCTCACGGGGAGGAGTGCATTAGCTAGGTGCCTTTGAGACGCTTTGTGGATTCCATGATGGTCTTCCGTTCTTGTCGGTACCTTTGCCTTATGGGTTCAAGGGCGCGAGCGAGCAATTCCTCAAGAGGTCGAATCTGGGCTTTGTAGACTTCATTCGCGGCTTTCTCTGCGTCGTGCAGCATTCTCAGCGTTTCGGAGAATTTAGGCGACGCGGGTTTGGTCGACCGCCGAGAGTTGGTCTTTCGCCAGGGCAGAGGGTTTCGAGCTGGTAGAACTCCTATCCGATAATTTCGAGAGCGCGGAGGCCCCTGCGTTCTTTGAGCGCGGCTTTCGCATGCTTGAGGACGGCAGGGCCGACGTCCTTTTTTTGCTGCTCAAGATAGGGGCCGGCGGGCGATTGGCGCCGTGGGACCCGAAGGTGGGGTAACTTGAACTTACGGCAGTAACAGCCAAACGGCGTGCCGACGAACGCCAGTTGATCCCTGCTGTTCACTGTGCTCGGGTGCCATCCATGCCCGAGCACGCCGCGAAGACTGCCTTGAGGAATCTCTCTCGAGGAGTCGTCTCGGCCATTGCAACGAGCGCAGGGTCAATCGAGGCACATCGCGGGATCGCCTTCTTCGATCCACGGCGCGACGCCGTCATCATAGGCCAGGCGTCATTTAACGAAGCCGGCAGCGCGGTATCAGAACTGCCGCTGCTTGCAGACCGCTTTGGGTCCGCTGAGGCGCGTCGTGTCGTCCTGCAGTTTGTCTACGAGTTTCTCGGGCGCCTCTCGCAACCAGCGTTCGACGAGCCCTCCTTCGAGGACACTTGGAGCGCCTTGTTGCGCGAACTGGATGAGCCGACGTGGACGTTCAGGGGCGTTGCCAACTTGCGCTACTTCAACACGGGCTCCGCGCCCGTCGAGCTGGTAAATGGCGTGACCATAAGAGGGCGAAATGGCGACGACCTAATGATACTTGGGTTCGGGGAACAAGTGCTGGACAGGCTGGCGGAAGACTGGAGCGGCTTTGGCGCGAGTTCGTTTGTGATTGTGGTGGAAAAAAAGGTCACTAAGCGGCCAGATAACCTGCTGACGCTCAGCGACGACTCGCTGTGGATTATTGCTCTACTCTCACTACAGGCCCTTCGACTGCTCGCCCCCGGGGATTTAAGTATTGGAAGAATGTGGATTGTTCGCCCGGGATACTTCAACGTGGGCTTGAGCGGGCTCGTATCCCTCGGCTACTCGATTCCAACGCTGGGTGGAGACTATCAATTAACGGAGGAGCTCGCGCGGTTGGTTCTCCCTGTGTTTTCTGACCTTCAGCAGCTCGCGCAAGCGGGATATGCGAGGTCGCCTGGTAATCTTGGTTTGGCCCTACGCTCATTCATGCAGACCTATGATCGATGGCCATCAGCGTCCGATGCGCGCCTCTTGGACTCGATCACAGCACTTGAGGCGGTGCTTGGAACGAACGTAGAAATCGCGTTCAAGCTCGCGTTTCGCGTCGCCGGGCTCCTTGCTGGCAGTGATGCGGAACGCAGTGCGATGTTTCAATTGCTCAAAGGCTTTTACGATACTCGGAGCAAGCTAGTGCACGGGGGCCGACTCAAGCCCAAGCACCAGCAATACTTCGACAGAGTCGACGAATTGCGCTCATTTGTGCGACGGCTTCTCCGGTCATTCATTCACATGGCAGTGCGCGGAAGCCAGAACTACAACGAAGCATTCTTTGCGGAGCACCTCGACGCCGTCCTTGTAGATTCGTCGAAACGAGAAGCCCTGCGGCGAGAGTTCGGCCTCGCCTGAATTTAACCCGCACTACGGATAACTGCTCCAGGGGCTACGGAACATGCCGCCACCCTTTGGGGTCTACCAATGGGTCCCAGCGCATCATTGCGGTGCGCTCGTCCGGTCGCGCTGCAACGATGAAGCGGGGGATTGGTGCAAACTCCTCGAAGGCTTGGGCGGGTTCGATTGCGGGATTGGCGAGCATTCTGGCGAAGAGGTCGAAGCCATCCGCAGGAGATTTACTCGTTCCCCACGAGAAAGGCAGCACGCCAATCAGTCGTTCGCGTGCACGCGCTGCATTTCGATCGCGACCGACGAGCATCCCGTCTTGCATCGGCCCGAGCCGTGCCTCTTCGGGTGGGCTGCTTCGGTCCATTCGAACCGGAACGATAATTTTTTGCTCCCCATAGAAAGCCTCGATGACATCATCGAAGCCGTACAGTACGCCATCAAGGTCGAGCGCTACGATGATGGATTGTTTGTATTTACGGAGCTTCTCGTTGATCGCCGCTTCGACGAGATCGGCATCGTTTCCGTAGAGCATGTTGCCCGGCCACGCGAACACCGCGGGAAAAATCGGGTTGTCTCCTCCGTAATCGTTGACCTCAAAGGTAATGTCGACCCCCGTTGAGGCGAAATGCTGAACCCCACTTGGAAGCGGGCGCCTCGCGAGAATGCGCTTGGCGTGCTGTACAAATGGCTTCAGGGACGCTGCGGGATCAACCCGCATTGCTTTGATGCTTAGAGGGGTAGCGGTTCGAATTTTTTTCAGCGCGCGATTCACGAGCTTTTGCGCCTGGTCCTGCTCGGCGCCGCGGCCTACGACTCGCCGCACCTCAACGATGTACTCGACCGCGCCTCGTTTGATTAGCAAGTCCGGCGTTTGTGTTCCAACGACCGGTTCGAAATCGACCGACCAGCCAAAATCGTGGAGCATTTTTGCAAGCAAGAGGCCACCCGCGGCGGCCTTGACCTGATCGTCTCTCGCTTTCGGGGAGAACGGCCCGAGCACGCGAGAGCGCTTTTCCTCGGGAACGAGGGCGGCGGCGTTCTCGATCTGTTGCCGCAAACGCTCTGCCCCTTCGCCTTTCGCACCGGCCCAATTCAAGATTAGGGGCGTCAAGCCATCAATCTCGCCCTTTGCCATCTCGCGAATCTCGTCGGTGAAGATGAGCGCCGGCATGCTGAGAGCGTAGTGGCCGAAGAGAGGGATCTCCAGCGAGAACACCTCGCGCCTGGGACCTAGTGAAATAGTCTGCATCCCGACGGGCACGCGCCTCTGCAGACCGGCGACGATCTCCCAGACGTGGCAGCCCTGCCGCCCATTTTGCCGGGGGGCCGGCTAGACAAGGAGTCAGCTCGGTTTGTGTCCCAGAAGTACACAACTGGGACACCCCCAGCTCGGTCCGGTTGAGTTGGCGAGGATCGAGGTACTTACGAGCGGTGCCGTCAGCTAACTTTTTGGGACAGGCAGTCTAAGTTCGCGCTACTCGGCTCGGTCTGTCAGATCCGCCTAAACAGTGTGCTAACGGACTTTAGATGGGATCCCACGGTACAACTTAGGGCACCCGCCGCGAGCGAAGGCGCCTTGACTGCCTACGGCCACGGGGGTAGGGCAAATCGCGAGGGGCCTCTGGTCTCACCTCGGGCGAGTCGTATCCCGCCAGCAGCTCTCGCAGCGCGGCGCTTCCCGTCGCAAGTGTCACAGGGGTTTTGTCGGAGGGACAAATCAAGAACAGATAGAAAAGGAGGGAGTCATGATGAGGCGCAAAACATTTCGGTTTTCTGTAGCGCTTTCCATTTTCCTGCCAATTCTCGCTGCAGAAGCGCAAGACGTTGACGTCCCGGGTAATCTCACGATGAGGGATTCCACCGGGTCGACGGTGGGGAACATCCTGAAGGGGGGTGTTCCATTCATTCACAACTTCGGCACCGACAATACGTTCATCGGCAAGAACGCGGGCAACTTCACGATGACAGGCGGCTTCGGCTCAAACACCGCCACCGGTGCCTTTGCGCTCCGCAGCAACACCGCCGGCGGCGGCAATACCGCCACCGGTGCCTTTGCGCTCCAGCACAACACCACGGGTACCCTCAACACCGCCAGCGGGGCCGCGGCGCTCGACTTTAACACTACTGGCAGCAACAACACCGCCGACGGGGTTAATGCGCTCTTTAGCAACACCACTGGCAGCGGCAACACTGCCAGCGGGTCCCATGCGCTCTTTAGCAACACCACCGGCAGCGCCAACACCGCAAATGGGGCCAATGTTACGCTCGGTAACAACACCACCGGTAACTTCAACACCGCCAGCGGGTTCAATGCGCTCTTGAGCAACACCACCGGCAGCGGCAACACCGCCCTTGGGTCTAATGCCGATGTTTCGGCAGGCGACTTAACCAACGCCACGGCCATCGGCGCCGGAGCCATCGTCGATGCCAGCGACAAAATCCGGTTGGGCAATGACTCCGTCACGGTCATCGAAGGCCTAGTGGGCTTCACTGCCAACTCCGACCGCGACCGACAGGAAAATTTCCGCGCGGTGCGAGGAGAAGAGGTGCTCCGCAAAATCCGACGGCTGAACCTCACCAGTTGGAACTATGTGGGCCAGGAGCCGACGCAGTTTCGCCACTACGGTCCGGCAGCCCAAGACTTCTTCGACGCATTCGGCAACGATGGCGTCGGGACCATTGGAACACCGACTACCATCACCTCCACAGATATAGAGGGAATTCTGATGGTCGCCGTGCAAGCGCTAGAGAGAGAAAACGACGCCCTTAAGGCGCGGCTGGAGGCTCTGGAGCGCATGGTGGGCAACGAAGTTGCTGGTAGGTAAAAGCCGGATCGCTTGGGACGGTCGAAGCGAGGCTTCTCTCCCCCTGCCTTCGGCTTTCGAATGGGCTCCCGTGGGCCGAAAGCTCGAGTGCGAAGCGCCAAAAACGACCGCTTTAGCCGCACACCTGACTAGGACTTCAGATCCTTGACCTGCCTAGGGTTTTCAGCCGCCCGCAGATACCCTTTTAGCCGCAGCGTATTCGGCTGGTGCCTCATTGTAGATGGAGCGGTGGAAAAGCCAGGAACCGTCAGGCTGGCGCTTAAGGACGCGCATTACCTTGAATCGGGATTCTTGAACGGGACCTCCAGAACGCATTCGTTCCGCTCCTCTGATA
>WNFB01003291.1_pt1 | contig 14230 bp, 12 predicted proteins | sample 5400501 | NCBI WGS metagenome assembly WNFB01 (sample SAMN13153341, study PRJNA577476) | soil metagenome | isolation source: 200 cm saprolite under Douglas fir tree site 2 hole 1 | place: USA:California | collected 2015-04-18
CGCTGCGAATTTTCCCGCGCCGGAGGTCCCAGGCCGGCGTGGTAGACCGCGGCCGCCCATCCGCGGTGCGCGAGGCGCGCTGCTTCTTCCTCTGCACCCCGCCGCGTGGGCGCGTACACGATGGCCACGCCCGCGTCGCATCGCGGCCCGCCGAGCGCCTCCTCGAGCACGGCGTCGACCTGGGCCTGGCGCTGGCGCGCGTCGTCCACTTCCACCGCGCGTAGCCGGAGGTTCGGGCGGGCGAAGCCGCGGACATGTTGGGGCGTGTCCGCGGGCAGGCCGAGGCGGCCGAGGATCTCATCGCGAACGATCGGGGTCGCGGTGGCGGTGCAGGCGAGGACGCGCGCGGCGGGAAGCTCGGCGAGGAGGCCGCCGATCTCCAGGTACTCCGGCCGGAAGTCGTGCCCCCATTCGCTGATGCAATGCGCCTCGTCGATGGCCACCAGCGGGACGGCGATGTCGCGGATCAGACCGCGGAAGCCCTCGAAGACGAGCCGCTCCGGGGCCACGTAGACGAGCGAGTACTCTCCCTGGGCCAGGCGCGCCATGCGGCGACGGACCTCCATCCCGTCGAGGGTGGAGGCGAGGAAGGTCGCGCTCACGCCGCGCGCGTTCAGGGCCTGGACCTGATCGTTCATCAAGGCGACGAGCGGCGAGATCACCAGCGTCGTGCCGCCGAGCGACAGGGCGGGAAGCTGGTACGTCAGGCTCTTGCCCCCGCCGGTGGGCGCCACCAGCAGCACCCGCCCCGCCGTCATCAGTGTCTCGATCGCCTCGCGCTGGCCGGGACGGAAGGATTCGTAGCCGAGGCGGCGCAGCCCGGCCTCGAGGTCGATCTCCGTCGCCGGGAAGACCTGGCCACTCATCCTGCGGCACTGTAGCACCGCGCCCGCCGCGCCGGGTTCCGCTCTCGCGGCACTGCGACGGGAAAAGGCACGCGGGGATATGCGCGGCTACCCCGCTGGCGGCGCCCGCGCCGTCGTTCCGCGCCTGGCGCGGCCGGGGGCGCAGCCGGCCGTCATTGGCGGGAGCGTGCGCTATGACGGTTCCAGCGGGAGCTTCTCGCTCGAGGAGGGCCTCTGGACGCTCGAGGAGAGTCCGCCGGGCCAGCGCTACACCGGCCGCGTCGTAAGGGCGCCGCGACTGATGGAGACAGCTAGACTAGGTCCAGCCGCGCACGTTGGCGCAATTGCAGGAGCCATTCATGTTGAGAACCGCACCGATTCGCGCTTACATCCCCGCGTCCGACGTCGCACGCGCGAGGAAATTCTACGAGCAGACCGTTGGCCTCGAGCCCAAGGAGGAATACGCCGGAGGCGTGATCTACGAATGCGGGGGCGCCGAAGTGTTCCTGTACCCGACGAGAAACGCGGGGACATCCAAGGCCAGCCAGGCGTTCTGGCAGGTCGATGACGTGGAAGCAGAGGTGGCCGACCTAAAGGCGCGAGGGGTGAAATTCGAGGAGTACGACATGCCCGGTGTGGCAATGAAAAACAGCATCGCGACCGCCGGCGGCGCGAAGACCGCCTGGTTCAAGGACACCGAGGGAAATATTCTGGCGGTCAGCCAACGCCTCAGCCGGAACGGAAAGACCACGAGCTGATTCATGCTTCGAATGAACTATTGGGCCGTCGTCGTGGCGGCGGCGGCGTTTGTAGTGGGCGCGGTGTGGTACAGCCCTTTGTTGGGTTTCAGGCCATGCTTCTGATGAGCGCCGTCCTCATGACCCTCATACTCGGCGTGTGGCGCAGGTAAGCTCACGACAGGGCGGCGAGCACCTCGTCGGCGTGGCCGTCGACCTTGACGTTGTCCCAGCGCTTCTGGACCTTCCCGTCGGGGCCGATCAGGTACGTTGTCCGCACGATGCCCATGTAGGTGCGCCCGTACTGCGACTTCTCCCGCCACACGCCGTACTTCTCCGCCGCCCCGTGGTCCGGATCGGCGAGCAGCGGAAACCCCAGGCCGTGCTTCTTCGCGAACTTCGCCTTGCTCGCTTCGTCGAGGATGCTCACCCCCAGCACGGCCGCCTTGCTGGGCTTGAACCTCGGCAGGCTCGCCTGGAACGCGCACGCCTCCTTCGTGCAGCCGGGCGTGTCGTCCTTCGGATAGAAGTAGAGGATCACGGGACGGCCCCCGTACTCCGAGAGGCGGTGCGTCTTCCCGGTCTGGTCCTTGAGCGCGAACGCCGGCGCTTTCTTTCCCGGCTCGATCAGAGGCATGGGCCGATTCTATCTCCGCCGTGCGGGGCCGTTCCGAGGAACTATCACCGTGATGCCCTTCGCGACGAGGGTTCGCGGGGTATATTGGAAATAGTCGTGGGCCCGGCGGCGCGCATCTCCGGCCGGGCGAAACGGAGCCAGTGCGATGGCGGTCGGTGAAACCCCCCGTCCGAACCAACGAGACGACGACGCCCAGGCGGTGCCGGAGCGTCCGGCCGCCGCGCCGTCCGCGGACACGACGTCGGCCCCGTCGCCGCCGGTGATCCCCCCGACCGACGGCCCGCAGGGCGCGGAAAAGAGGGGTCCCGTCAAGCTGACCAAGAAGCAGAAGAAGCTGCTCAAGGACTCGCATCGCGCCCTCGACTCGTGGGAGCGCTACCGGGCCCTCACCGACGTCCTCGACGAGGCGATCGACCTCGTCGACCTGGCCGACCACAAGGCGCGCTTCGCCCTCATCATCATGACCGCCATCAACGCCGTCATCTTCCTGCTCGGCGCCCGCACCGACGTGATCAAGGACCTGCCCGAGGGCATCCGGCCCTGGATGCTGGGCGGCTTCATCTTCTACGTACTCACCTCCCTGTACTTCTTCTTCCAGGCGATCGAGTCGCTGCGGCCCCGGAAGTCCCAGCCGCGGGTCCGCTACGCCGGGGAGTCGGGGCTCGAGGAGCACCCGCTCGGCATGCGCTTCTACGAGGACATCCTGAGCCGCGACGTGGAGGCCTATCGCCGTGCGTGGCGTGAGATCAAGATCGGGCAGCTCAACGCCGAGCTGGCGGTCCAGGCCCACGCGCTCGCCCAGATCAACCAGGCCAAGTACAACGCGCTCCGGAAGCTCTACGGCGGGCTCCAGATCATGATCCTGATGGCCACCGCGCTGCTGACGATCGGCGCGATCGCCTACTGGAGGGCCGGCGGCGCCGAGGCTGGCTTCGGCAAGCACGTCAAGATCAAGGGCAAGGCCGCCGAGGGGATCGCCGAAGCCGCACCCGCGTCGGCGCGCGACTGGCAGCGCTACCCCGCGGTCGTGGAGCGCACCACCTCCGCGCAGGTGGTCGGCCTCGGCGACGTCCACGGCGCCTACGACCGCCTGGTCGGGCTGCTGCTCACCGGGGGCCTCGTCCGCAAGGCCGGCGGCCAGCCCGCCGGGTACGCCTGGACGGGCGGGAATCGCGTGCTCGTCTCGGTGGGCGACATCATCGACAAGGGCGACCGCGCCATGGAGGTGATCGACCTCATGCGGTCCCTCGAGACGCAGGCGCAGGCCGCGGGCGGCGCGGTGATCGTGACTCTCGGCAACCACGAGGCCGAGTTCATGGCCAAGCCGGGCAAGAACAAATCGGAGGAATTCCGCGCGGAGCTGGAAAAGCGGGGACTGGATCCCGACAAGGTGGCCGACGGTGAGACCGGGTACGGCCAATGGCTTCACCAGCGGCCCCTCGCGGCGAAGGTGAACGGCTGGTTCTTTTGCCACGCCGGCGACAGCGGCGGCCAGACGATTCCGCAACTGGCCGACGACTTCCGCCAGACCGTGGACGCCGGCAAGTGGAGCTCGCGCTTCCTCATCGGCCCCAACTCCATCCTGGAGGCGGAGAAATGGTGGCAGGACCGCTCCGCCATCGACCGCGACCTCGCCGCCGTGAAGGCGGGGCACATCGTCTTCGGCCACGACCCCGGCGCGTTCAAGAAAGGGCAGATCGAGGAGAAGTTCGAGGGGCGGATCTTCCGCATCGACGTCGGCATGACCCCGCCCGTGAACTACAGCAAGGGAGCGCTCCTCTTCGTCGACCGCCAGGGCGGCACCGACGTCGCGACCAGCCTCGACGCCGACGGCGCCCGCAAGGAGCTCTGGCGCGGCCCCGCCGCCGGCTGAGCTTCCTTCGGTAGGCTTCAGTCCTCTTCGCGCTTCGACGCGGCCCGCGCCCGCTTGCGGGCCGCCCGGCTCTTCTTCTCGCGCAGCCTCTCTTCGCGGGCGGAAGCGGAGGGCGCGGTGGCTCGGCGGGCGCGCGGAGGCTGCAGTGCCTTCATCAACAGGCGGCGGACCTTGTCGCGGGCGTCGTCGAGATTGCGGTGCTGGTCCCGCGTGCGCTGGCTCCTGACGATCAAGCGGTCGTCCGAGTCGAGGCGGGGGCCGGCGAGGGCCCGGAGGCGAGCCCGCGCGCCGGGGCCGAGCCCTTCGACTCGTGACAGCTCGACGCGCAGCTCGACCTTCGAGGCCACCTTGTTGACGTTCTGGCCGCCCGGCCCCGACGCGCGAACGGCCCGGAAGGAGAGCGCCGAACCGGGGACGATCACGCCGTCGGCAACGGCAATAGGCTCCATGCGTTTGTTTCCTGGTGACGATTGTCACAGAATATGCCCCAAGTGCGGGCGCACACTTCGGCTCTTGCGCGTGCGGGGCCGGCACGGCTCCGGAAAGGCGGTGGTCGGTGACGTTAGGCCGGGACGACGCGGCTTCCTCTTCCCCTCTTTCCCTGGTTCCCGCTCCGGTTCCCGGCCCCGGGCCGTCACCCGAACCCGGCGACGACGTCAAGCGGCTGCAGGAAGAGCTCCTCCACGCGGCGCTGCACGACGGCCTCACCGGCCTCGCCAACCGGCGCCTCTTCCTCGACCGGCTGCATGGCGTGCTGACGCAGCGGGCGCAGGGCGAGGGCCGGCCGTTCGCCGTCCTTTTCCTCGACGTGGACCGCTTCAAGTCGATCAACGAGACGATCGGCTTCCAGGGGGGAGACCGGCTCCTGGTGGAGGTGGCGCGCCGGCTCGAGGCGTGCCTGCGCTCCCGGGATACCGTGGCCCGCTTCGGCGGCGACGAGTTCACGATCCTGCTCGAAGACCTGGAGGACGAGCAGGAGGCGGTGCGGGTCGCCGACCGGATCCTCGCCCGGCTCCAGGATCGCCTGGAGATCGACAGCCACCGCGTGGTGGCCCACGCCTGCATCGGGATCGCCCTCAGCAAGCCCGGCCACACGCGCCCCGAGGACGTGGTGCGTGATGCCGACCGGGCGCTGCAGAAGGCCAAGGCGCTCGGCAAGCCCGGCTTCCAGGTCTTCGACTCCGCGATGGATGGCCGGGCGATGTCGCTGGCCCAGCTCGAGGCGGCGCTGCGGCACGCCCTCGACCGCGAGGAGTTCCGGACCCACTACCAGCCGATCGTCTCCGTCAAGGGCGGCAAGGTCGCCGGCTTCGAGGTGCTGCTGTGGCGGCGGTCCCCGAGCGGACCCGCTCGCAATGGGGGAGTGCAGTAGCCGATCCGTCCCGTCCCGGCTCTCACCAGCGCCGGGTCTCGCCCACCTTCAGCACCCAGGCCCGATCGTCGCCCAGCCCGAGCCGCTGCGCCTCCGCGCGGAAGCGGCGCGGTGGCTCGTCGAGCGGCTCGTCGGCCAGGTCGAACGTGCCCCAGTGCATCGCCGCGATCCGCGAGGCGCGGGCGGCGAGCGCGCCCTGCAGCGCCTCCTCGGGCGTCACGTGGACGGGCGCCATCATGCGCCGCGGCAGGTAGGCGCCGATCGGCATCGCGGCCAGGTCGATCGGCCCCAGCCGCCGGCCGATCTCGGAGAAGCCGTCGAAGGTGGCGGTGTCGCCGGCGTGGTAGAAGCGGCGGCTCGGTCCCTCGACGACGAAGCCCGCCCACAAGCGCCGGTTGCGGTCGAAGAGCGAGCGGCCCGAGAAGTGCCGCGACGGAACACAGTGCACCGTGACCGGTCCCACGTCGGCGCGCTCCCACCAGTCGAGCTCGGTCGCTTCGCCTCCGGCGCGGCGCACGATCTCGCCGACGCCGGAAGGCACGACGAAGCGCACGCCGCGGCGGGCCAGGGCGCGGACCGAAGGCAGGTCGAGGTGGTCGTAGTGGTCGTGGGAGACGAGAGCGAAGTCCACCGTGGGCAGCGCCTCCAGGGCAACCCCGGGAGGAACGAGCCGGCGTGGACCTGCGAAGGGGAGCGGGCTCGCACGCCGCGAGAACATCGGGTCGGTGAGGAACGTGGCCCCGTCCATGCGCACCAGGAACGACGCGTGGCCGATCCAGGTCAGGCCCGGGTTCACTGCCAGCGCAGAGTGGTCGGCGGCCGCGAAGGGCGCGCCGCCCGTCCGGGGAACGACCGACAGCCACAGACGCCTCAGCAGGAACGGCGCCATCACCGCCGGGCCCCCCTGGTCGGGCTTGGGATGTCTCATCGGTCGGGAGGCGCTTCGATCTTCAACTCGACCGTGGCGCCGAGCTTCAGCGGCGTCGGCTCGGCGAAGGCGACCTTGACGGCGAGAATCCGCGTGTCGGTGGGCCGGCCGGGGTCCTGCGGCTTGAGCCGGCGCAGCGTGACCGAGCGGGGGATGTCCTCGACGCGGCCGCGCCACGCGCGTCCCGGGAAGGCCTCACACGTGATGGAAACCGGCGCGCCCATCCCGAGGGCGGCGGCATCCGCCTCGTCGGCTTCGGCCTCGATGCGCAGCCGCGTCAGGTCGGCGAGCGTGAGGACGCGCTGGCCGGCCTCGAGGGTCTCTCCGGCCTGGGCGTGGCGGCCGATCACGGTGCCGGAGATCGGGGCCAGGATCCGGGTCTTGCGCAGCTGCGCCTCGTCACGATCCACGGCTGCGCGCGAAGTCAGGAGCCGCGCGTGGGCGATGTCGAGGTCGCGCTGCGCCTGGTCCAGGTCATGCGCGGCCACGATGCGCTCCGCGGCGAGGTCGGCCCGCCGCTTCAGCGTCGACTCCGCGAGGCGCAACTCGGCCTCCGCTTCCGTGACGCGCGCGCGGTCCTCGGCCAGCGCGGCCCGCAGCTCGTCCGAGTCCAGCTCGGCCAGGACGTCGCCCCGGCGCACGGTCTGGCCCTCCTCGAGCGCGAGGCGGACGAGGCGGCCGCCCCTCTCGGTCCCGACCACCACCTCGCTTCCCGGGTAGGTGACGACCCGGCCTTCGGCGGCCACCCCGCGCGCCGGTGGTGCCTCCGCCGGCCCCACCCCGCTGCGCGCGCGCTCGGTGCCGCGCGCCTGGAGAACCGTCAGACCCGCGAGACCGACACCCGCCAGCGCCACCATCCACAGCATCGCATTCTTCACGATTCGACTCCTTTGACGAGCTGCCCATCCCGGATACCCACGACCCTGTCCGCCACTTCCCGGACGCTGGGATCGTGCGTGACGATGAGCAGGCCCTTGCCCTGCTGCCGGGCGAGGTCCCGGAACATCCAGAGCACCTGGCGGCCGGCCGTCGTGTCGAGGTTGGCGGTGGGCTCGTCGGCCAGGATCGCCGGAGGCGATCCCGCCAGCGCCCGCGCGATGGCGACGCGCTGCTTCTGTCCCCCGGACAGATCGCGGGGCAGGAAGTGGAGCCGGTCGCCGAGGCCGACCTGCTCGAGCACGCGGGCCGCCTGCTCGCGCGCTCCGCGCCGCACGCCCTTCACGGAGAGCGCGTACTCCACGTTCTCGAGGGCGGTGAGGGCGGGGAACAGGTTGTACTGCTGGAAGACGAAGCCGATCGACCGCCGGCGCACGTGGCGCAGCTGGTCGGGGTCGCCGTCGACGGCCTGTCCGTCGACCTCGACGTGTCCGGAGCTGGGCGTGAGGATGCAGCCCATGATCGAGAGGAGCGTCGTCTTGCCCGAGCCCGACGGGCCTTCGAGGGCGACGACCTCCCCCGCGCGCACGTCGAGCGAGACGCCGCGCAGCACCTCGACCCGCTGCGAGCCTTCCTCGAAGACCTTGGTGACGTCGCGAGCTTCGATGACGTTCTTCATGTCCTGAACACCAGCGCGGGGTCGATGCCGGCCACGCGGCGGAACGACAGCATGGCCGCCCCCAGGCACATCAGCACCGTGCCCGCGAAGACCGCGAGCGCGAAGGACGGCGACACGAGCACGTTCAGGTAGAGCTTCGCCATCAGGGGGCGGATGGCCCACGACATGAGCCCGCCGACCGCGAAGCCGACGACCGCCGCGATGAGGGCCTGCTCGCCGAGGATCCGGTAGATGTCCCAGTTCGAGCCGCCGATCGCCTTCACGGTCCCGAACTCCTTCACGTGCTCCACCGCCGAGGTGTAGAGCGTCTGCGCCACCACGACGATCCCGACCAGGATGCCGAGAAACACGGTGACGCCCATGTTCATGCCCAGGCCGGTGGAGACGATCCAATACGAGCGCGAGCGGGTCGCCCACTCGTCGCGCGTGTAGACGTCGTTGTAGGGAGCGACGCGCCGGATGGCGGCGGCGACGGCCTGCGCGTCCGCGCCCGGCGTCACCTTCACCAGCACGTAGCTGGTCTTGTTGCGGATGACGTCCGACAGCTCCTGCGCGTTGCCGTAGTCCATGAAGACGATGGGGGCGGTGGTAAACGAGGCGGCGCCGGTGGTCGTGCCGATGATCTTGAACCGCCGGCCGAGGATCTCCCGGTAGTCGCCCACCGCGAACGGCCCGAATCGGCGCTCGGCCGAGCGGTCCATCAGCAGATAGCGCCCGCGGCGCAGGTCGCGCACGTCGGCGCCCTCGACGTTCCAGGGCAGGTTCCAGCCCCGGAAGTCCTGCAGCGCGTAGACGAGGCAGCCCTCCTCCGCGCCGGTCGGGAGCTGGATGTTCATGAACTGGATGACGAGGTTGTCGGCCCGCGCCACGCCCGGCACGCCGCGCACGCGGAGCACCGTGGTCTCGGGGAAGTTGTGGGCGAAGTCGACGTTGGGCGTCTCCTTCGACGTGACCCAGATGTCCGCGCTCGCGTGCTTGATCGTCACGGTCGCCTTGTCGAGCAGGCCCATGAAGAGGCCGACCTGGACGAGGACCAGCGTCACCGCGAAGGCCACGCCGGCCACCGTGATGAAGAACCGCAGCCGGTCGTGGAGCAGGTTCTTGCGGGCGAGGGACACCATCGCTCAGCTCTTCGCCGGCTCGGCGAGCAAGCCCCGGATGGAGTTCTCCACCACGCGCGCCACCAGGTCGGGCACGGCGGGCGCGTGGGGCCAGTGCGGTGGCTGCAACGTGATGAGCAGGGCCACCACACCGTGGAGGCTCGCCCACAGGACCTGGGCCACCGCGTGGGCGTTGCCGGGGCGGAAGGCGCCGCTGGAGATCGCCTTCTCGACCGCCGAGTGCAGCAGCCCGAAGGCCTGCTGGCCGGAGCCGCTCAGCTCGTGGATGTTCTCGAACTTCCCGGACGTCATGAACATGAACCGGTAGTGGTTCGGGTAGTCGACGCCGAAGCGAGCGTAGGCGAGGCCGAGCTGCCGGATCTGCTCCACGGGATCAGCCGGCGATTGCTCCGCCTGCAGCGCCCCGAGCAAGCGTGCAAAGTCCTCCTCGCAGAGCGACTGGACGAGGTCGTCCTTGTCCTCGAAATGGTTGTAGATGGTGGTGGGGGAGTACTCGATGGCCTCGGCGATCCGCCGCATCGTGACGCGGTCGTAGCCTTCGCGCGCGAAGAGGTCGTGGGCCGCGTCGAGGATCTTGCGCCGCACCTCCTCGCGCTCCCGCTCGCGCCTCTCGACGATTCCCATGACCCTCACCCCTGCCCCTCTCCCTTCCAGGGAGAGGGGATTCTATGCTTAACGACGTTAAGTTTGGTACTGATGTTCCCGCTCAGCAAGTGAAATCTTGTCGTCAGGGTGGCGCGTGAGCCGTAAGCGATGTATAATCAATTGGTTATTGGTAGCGCGAAAAGAGCCGCCAGCGCCAGGGAACCTATCGAGGCTTCTTTCTGGCGAGGAAGGTTGATCGTGCTCCCGGCGCAGGCATAGACTCGTCGAACATGGCGGAAACAGCGGCCGATCCCCTCATCGATTCCCTCGTCGCGGATTTCGGCGGGAACTACACGTTCGCCCTCGAGCTGCTCGAGCAGTACCGGCTCGACCGTAACTCCGTCGACCCGAGCTGGCGCGAGTACTTCGATCGGACGATGGGCGTGGCCCCGCCGCCGCCCGCACGGGCCGAGCCCGCCGCGTCCTCCTCAGCCTCGCGCACTGTCGGGCTGGTGCGCCAGGAGCCTTCGACGCCGGCGCGAGCCCGCTCCCAGGCCCTCGTCGTGCCGGCCATCCTGCCGGGCGACATCGCCACTCCGATCCGGGGAGGGGCGATGCGCATCGTGGAGAACATGGAGGCGAGCCTCACCATCCCGACCGCGACCTCCATGCGGCTCCTTCCCGTGCGCACGCTGGAGGAGAACCGGCGCCTGCTCAACAAGCACCGCGACGCGACCGGGGGCGGGAAGATCAGCTTCACGCACCTCGTGGGGTGGGCGATCCTGCGCGCCCTCGACACGTTCCCGCGGCTGAACGACGCCTACGCCGAGCTCGAGGGCGCGCCCCACCGCATCCAGCGCGACGCGGTGCGGCTCGGGATCGCCGTAGACGTCCAGAGGAAGGACGGCACCCGCACGCTGCTCGTCCCCAACATCAAGGACGCGAGCAAGCTCGACTTCGCCGGCTTCCTGAAGGCGTTCGACGACCTGGTGGCGCGGGCCCGCAAGGGGACGATCAGCCCCGACGACTTCATCGGCACCACCATCTCCCTCACGAACCCCGGCACCGTGGGGACGACGGCCTCGGCTCCGCGGCTCATGCCCGGGCAGGGGCTCATCATCGCCACCGGCGCCCTCGACTTCCCCGCCGAGTACCGCTCGATGGCCCCCCGCACGCTGTCGCTGCTCGGGATCAGCAAGGTCATGACGGTGACCTCGACCTACGACCACCGGATCATACAGGGCGCGGAGTCGGGCCTGTTCCTGGCCCGGCTGGAGGACCTCCTCAAGGGCGAGGACGGCTTCTACGAGCGCATCTTCGAGGACGTCAAGCTGCCCCACCGGCCCGTGCGCTGGGAGATCGACGTCACGCCCGGCCTGTTCGGCCCCGCGGGCAGCGAGGAGCAGGTCGAGAAGCAGGCGCGCGTCCTGCAGTTGATCCATGCCTACCGCGTGCGCGGCCACCTCGTCACCGACCTCGACCCGCTCGACTCCAAGCGCGCGCCCCACAAGGACCTCGACCCCGCGACCTACGGCCTGACGCTGTGGGACCTCGACCGCGAGTTCTTCACCAACGGGCTGTCGGGCCGCGACCGCGCGACGCTGCGCGAGATCCTCGAGGTCCTGCGCGACACGTACTGCGGGACGATCGGCGTCGAGTACATGTACATCGCCGACCCCGAGCGCAAGGAATGGCTGCAGGACCGGATGGAGTCCTCGCGCAACCGCACGGCCTTCGACGCGGCGGCCCGCCGCCGGATCCTCGAGAAGCTCGTGGAGGCGGAGAGCTTCGAGCGCTTCCTGCATGCGAAGTACATCGGCCACAAGCGCTTCTCGCTCGAGGGCGGAGAGACGGCCATCCCGTTCCTCGACAAGGTCCTCTCCGACGCCGCCCGTGCCGGTGTGCGCGAGTCGGTCATCGGCATGTCCCACCGTGGCCGGCTCAACGTGCTCGCCAACACGATCGGCAAGCCGCTCGCCCAGATCTTCTCGGAGTTCGAGGGCAACGTGGACCCCGACTCCACGCAGGGCTCGGGCGACGTGAAGTACCACCTGGGCGCCGCGGGCACGCACCACGCGGACACCGGCGAGACGCTGAACGTCATGGTCGCCCCCAACCCCAGCCACCTGGAGTGGGTGGACCCGGTGGTGGAGGGCATGGTGCGGGCCAAGCAGGACGCGGTCGGCGACCGCGAGCGCGCCCGCGTCATTCCCATCCTTCTTCATGGCGACGCCGCTTTCGCGGGCCAGGGGATCGTGGCCGAGACGCTGAACCTCGCCGGCCTCGAGGGCTACACCACCGGCGGGACCGTGCACGTGGTCATCAACAACCAGATCGGCTTCACGACCAACCCCGAGGACGCGCGCTCGTCGACATACTGCACCGACGTCGCGAAGATGGTCCAGGCCCCCGTGTTCCACGTCAACGGCGACGACCCGGAGGCGGCGGTGCACGTGGCCGGTCTCGCCCACGAGTACCGGCAGCGCTTCAAGCGCGACGTGGTGATCGACCTCTGGGGCTACCGGCGCTGGGGACACAACGAGGGCGACGAGCCGAGCTATACCCAGCCGCTGATGTACGCCAAGATCAAGAGCCATCCTTCGGTGGCGCACCTCTACGGGGAACAGCTGGTCCGCAACGGCATGCTGAGCCGCCAGGAGCTGGACGCGCTGTGGGCGGAGAAGAAGGCGCACGTGCAGCGCGAGGGAGAGGCGGGGCCGCTGGCCGCCATCACCCGGCGCGCGCCGGAGCCGCCGCCCGTCGTCGACGCTTCGGCGATGTGGGGCCGCCTGCGCACGACGCTCAAGGCGCTCGGCACCGTGCCCGAAGGCTTCGAGCTGCACCCGAAGCTGCTTCCGCACATCAAGAAGAGGGCGGAGCTGCTCGAAGGCCGGGGGGAGGTCGATTGGGCCACGGCCGAGGCGCTGGCGTGGGGGACCCTCCTCCTCGAGGGCATCCCGGTCCGGCTCTCGGGGCAGGACTCGGGCCGCGGCACCTTCTCCCAGCGGCACGCCGTCCTCTTCGACGTGCGCACCGGCCGCGAGTACGTGCCGCTCAACGCGCTGGCGCCCTCCGGGACGCGCTTCGAGGTTTACGATTCGCTCCTCTCCGAGGCGGCGGTCATGGGCTTCGAGTTCGGCTACGCGGTGGCCGAGCACCGCGCGCTCGTGATGTGGGAGGCGCAGTTCGGCGACTTCTTCAACGGCGCCCAGGTCATCGTGGACCAGTTCCTGGTCGCCTCCGAGACGAAGTGGGGCCAGCCGAACGGCCTCGTCCTGCTCCTGCCGCACGGCCACGAGGGACAGGGACCCGAGCACAGCAGCGCCCGCATCGAGCGCTTCTTGACCCTGAGCGCCGAGGCCAACATGCGGGTCACGTATCCGTCCACCCCGGCGTCGTACTTCCACCTCCTGCGCTTGCAGGGACGCGACCCGGTTGAGAAACCGCTCGTGGTCATGACCCCGAAGAGCCTGCTGCGCCATCCCCGCTGCGTGTCCTCCCTCCAGGAGCTGGCGGAGGGACGCTTCCAGGAGGTCCTCGACGATCCCCGGGCCGATCCCGCCAAGGTGCGGCGCGTCGTCCTCACTGCCGGCAAGCTCTACTACGACCTGCTGAAGGCGCGCGAGGACCTGCGCGCCGACCATGCCGCGCTCCTGCGTCTGGAGCAGCTCTACCCGGTGCCGGCGGCGGAGATCGCGCGCGTGCTCGCGCGCTATCCGGTAGACGCCGAGCTGCTATGGGCCCAGGAAGAACCGAGGAACATGGGCGCGTGGCGCTTCGTGCGCGAGCAGTTCCTGGACGGCGTGGTGCGCGACCCCGGCCGGCGCGTGCCGCGCTACGTGGGCCGCGCGGCCAGCGCCGCCCCCGCCCCGGGCTCGTTCAAGGTGCACTTGAAGGAGCAGGAAGAGCTGGTGCGCCAGGCGTTGGAGCTGCCGAAGTCCGCGCCGGTTTCGACCTCCGCCGCGAACGGGCCCGGGCGAGCCGCGTCCTGATTGAGCGGGGGGTGCTAGCGGCGCACCCCCAGACCCCCCTCGCTTCGCGGGAGTGGATCCCGCTCCGCTCGCGGCCGTGGTCCCGACCGAATGACCGGTAGGCACCGGCAGCGGTATACTTGCCTCTTGCCAGCAGTTGACGGGGGCGAAAGCATGCGCCCCCGCGAGCGGAGATCAGAGGACCCATGGCGACGATAGAAACCCTCCCCCGGAAACGGGAAACCCTCGAGCAGGCCGTCATCCGGTTCGCCGGCGATTCGGGGGACGGGATGCAGATCACGGGAAGCCAGTTCACGAACACCGCGGCCGTGTTCGGCAACGATCTGGCCACCTTCCCCGACTTCCCCGCCGAGATCCGCGCCCCTGCGGGAACGCTGCCCGGGGTGAGCGGGTTCCAGATCAACTTCTCGAGCCGGGACGTCTTCACGCCGGGCGACGCGGTGGACGTGCTCGTGGCCATGAACCCGGCCGCCCTCGCCACCAACCTGGCGGACCTCAAGCCGGGCGGGATCCTCATCGTCAACGTCGACAACTTCAAGGAAGTCGACCTCAAGAAGGCCCAGGCCAAGACGAACCCGCTCGAGG
>WNFB01003293.1_pt1 | contig 14226 bp, 13 predicted proteins | sample 5400501 | NCBI WGS metagenome assembly WNFB01 (sample SAMN13153341, study PRJNA577476) | soil metagenome | isolation source: 200 cm saprolite under Douglas fir tree site 2 hole 1 | place: USA:California | collected 2015-04-18
TTCAGCGTCACGCCGGTCTCGGCGCACCGCGACCAGAACGGGCCCGCCGGCACCTCGAACCGCTGCCTCATGTTCGAGCAGGGCTATGTGGAAATCCTTGCGCCCAGCTCGGAAAATGAGCTCTCCACGCCGAACGCCCGGCGCGTGCGCGCACTCATGGCGCGCTACACAGGCGTGCACCTCGCCTGCCTCGGCACGCCGGATGCGGCGGGCGAGCACGTACGGCTTGCCGCCCACGGCTTCGAGCCCGAGCCGCTCGTCAGGCTGGAAAGAAATGTCGACGCGCAGACTACCGTGCGCTTCAACGTCGTCCACGTGCCCCCGGCGAAAATGCCGGAAGGACGCATCCAGTACGTGCAGCAGCTCACCCCCGAGCACCTGTGGCAGCCGCGCCACGTGAATCCGTTTCGCCTCACAGGGGTGTACGTCGTCGCCGAGGATCCCGTGCAGACGGCGGCGCGCTGGGGACGCTATGCCGGCCTCCTGCCGCGCCGCGACGGCGAGCTGGTGGTGCTCGACTGCAGCCGGGGCTCGATCTTCATCTCCACCCGAGAACATCTTTCCGGGCTGCTCGGCGACGCGCCGCCTGCGCCAGCGCTGGCCGGATATTCGCTCGCCTGCCGTCATGCGAAGGCCTTCGCGGAGCGTTGTTCGGCGAACGGAATCACCATCAACAAACACGGCTCGGACTACGCGGCGCTGCTGCCGCCCGCCCTCGGCGGGGCGTGGCTGTTCGGTTAGAATCCCGCACCACCCTAGGAGGGGGACATGAGACTCGCAAAAATCGCCGCCGCTGCCGCGATTGCACTGATTTCGTCGGCCGCCTTCGCGCAAACCGTCAAGATCGGCTTCATCAGTACCTATTCGGGGCTGAACGCGAACCTCGGCGAATATATGGAACGCGGCATGCGGCTCTACATGAAACAGCACGAGAAAGAGCTGCCGCCCGGGGTGAAGATCGAGATCCTGGTGCGCGACGACACCGGCCCCAACCCGGACAAGGCGAAGCAGCTCGCGCAGGAGCTGATCGTGCGCGACAAGGTGAACCTGCTCACCGGCGTGATCTGGACGCCCAACGCCATGTCGATGGCGCCGCTCGCGACCGAAGCCAAGGTGCCCTTCATCATCATGAACGCCGGCACCGCGGTGATCACCACGCGCTCGCCGTACATCGCGCGGCTGTCGTTCACGCTGTGGCAGTCGAGCTACCCGCTCGGCACCTGGGCGGCGAGAAAGTACAACACCGCCTACACGCTGGTGAGCGACTTCGGCCCCGGCCATGACGCCGAGCAGGCCTTCAGCCAGGCCTTCGCCGCGGGCGGCGGCAAGGTGCTCGCCAGCGTGCGCGTGCCGCTGCAGAACCCTGACTGGGCGGCGTACATGCAGCGCGTGAAGGACGCCAAGCCGGATGCGCTGATGGTGTTCATCCCCGCCGGCAAGACCGCGACCGCAGTGATGAAGAACTTCGGCGACCTCGGCCTCGGCCAGACCGGTATCAAGCTGATCGGACCGGGCGACATCACCACCGACGAGGAACTGTCCAACATGGGCGACGTCGCGCTGGGGGTGACCACCATGTTCCACTACTCCGCCGCCGGCGACCGGCCCGCCAACCAGGCCTTCGTCGCCGCCTGGAAGAAGGAATACGGCGCGAACGCCACGCCCAACTTCGTCTCGGTGGGCGGCTGGGACGGCATGGCCGCGATCTTCCACGTCATCAAGGCGCAAAAGGGCAAGATCGATCCCGACAAGACCATGGAGCTGCTGAAGAGCTTCAAGAACCCGAACAGCCCGCGCGGACCGATCTCGATCGATCCCGAAACGCGCGACATCGTGCAGAACGAATATCTGCGCGAAGTGCGTCGGGTCGGCGGCCAGCTCGTCAACGTCGAGCTCGAGACGTTCGCCGCCGCGGTAAAGGACCCCTGGAAAGAGCTGCAGAAGAAGAAATAGCAAGAGAAGCAAGACTCTGGGAGAATTTCTCTCCTCTGTCGTCAGCGTCGCGTTCCACGGCGTCGCTTACGGCATGATCCTGTATGTGATCTCCGTCGGCCTGTCGGTAACGATGGGCCTGATGGGGTTCATCAACCTCGCGCACGGCGTGTTCGCCATGGCGGGGGGATTCATCTTCGCCTCGGCGCTGGGACGCTTCGGCGTGCCGTTCCCGCTCGCGTTGCTCGCCGCGTTTGTCTCGGTTTCAATAGGAAGTATCGTTTTGGAACGGCTGTTGTACTCGCGCCTCTACGCCGCGGGCGAGCTGGCGCAGGTGCTGTTCACCATCGGCCTGATCTTCGCCTCGGTGGCGGTGGCGCGCCTGATCTACGGCACGCTGGCTGCGCCGGTGTTTCTGCCCGATTACCTCAAGGGACAGGTGCAGGTGCTGGGGCGCGATTTCCCTGCCTACCGGGCATTTCTGATCGCATTCAGTGCAATACTGATTTTGTCATTGTGGCTCGGCGTCGAGCGCACGCGCTGGGGCGCGATGGTGCGCGCGGCGGTCGACCACCGCGTCATGGCGCAGTCGGTGGGAATCAACACGAAGCAGCTGTTCATGGCCACGTTCGCCCTCGGCAGCGGGCTCGCGGGGCTCGGCGGCGCGCTCGGCGCCGACATCCTCCCGGTGCAATGGGGCTATCCGTTCGAGCACCTGGTGTACTTCCTGATCGTGGTTGCGGTCGGCGGCCTCGGCAGCCTGCGCGGGCCGTTCGTCGCGGCGCTGCTCATCGGCGTCGCCGATACCGCCTGCAAGTACTGGATCCCCGAGTTTGGCGCTTTCCTGGTGTACGCCGCGACCATCGGCGTCCTTCTCTGGCGCCCCCAAGGACTGTTTGGAGTTCGCGCGTGAGCGGGTACAGCGCAGACACCAGAATACGATGGACGGAATGGCTGCCGTGGATCGCGGCCGGTGCATTTTTCGTTCTCCTGCCGGAATATCTCTCGCTCGGCGCGCGCATCCTGATCTTCATCCTGTTCGCGCTTTCGCTCGACCTGATCCTCGGCTATGCCGGCATCATCACGCTCGGCCACAGCGCGTTCTTCGGCCTCGGCGCCTACACCGCGGGAATTCTCAGCGCGAAGCTCGGCGTCAACGAGCCGTTCGTGCAGCTCGCAGCCGCGGCGGCGGCCGCGGCGCTGCTCGGCGTCGCCACCGGCGCGGTGATCCTGCGCACCAGGGCGCTGACGCTGCTCATGCTCACGCTCGCCATCACCGCGATTCTGCTCGAGATCGCGAACAAGGCGACCTGGCTCACCGGTGGCGCCGACGGGCTGGCGGGCGTGCAGGTGGCGCCGATCCTCGGGCTGTTCCGCTTCGATCTCTACGGCAGGACCGCGTTCCTCTACTGCCTGGTGACGCTCTTCATCGGCTGGTGGGCGGTGCGCAGGATCATCTATTCGCCTTTCGGCGCGATGCTCACCGGGATCCGCGAAAACACCACGCGCATGCACGCCATCGGGGCCCCGGTGTACTGGCGGCTGGTGCTCGTCTACACGATCTCCGCCACGATGGCGGGCATCGCCGGCGCGCTGCTGACGCAGGTAAATCAATTTGTGGGGCTGAATGTGCTCGGCCTGGAGCCCTCGGGCGACGTGCTGGTGATGCTGATCCTCGGCGGGGTCGGGAGGCTCTACGGCGCGTTCATCGGCCCGGTCGTCTATCTCATCGCGCAGGACTATCTCGCCAAGCAGTATCCCGAGTACTGGTACTTCGGCATCGGCGTGCTCTTGATCGTCGTCGTCCTTTTTGCTCGCGGCGGAATTCTGGGTTTGACGGACAAATGGCTTACGCACTTCAAACCGAAAAGCTCTGCAAGAGCTTCGGCGCGCTGACCGTCGCCGACCACATCGATTTCCGGCTTGAGCCGGGGGCGCGCCACGCCCTCATCGGGCCGAACGGCGCCGGCAAGACGACTTTCGTCAACATGCTGATGGGCGCGCTCGCGCCCTCCTCCGGCAGGATCCTGCTCGGCGGCGAGGACATGACGCGCGCCTCGCAGGCGGCGCGCGTGCGGCTCGGGCTGGGGCGCACATTCCAGATCACCACGCTGTTCCGCAGCCTGCCGGTGCTCGACAACGTCGCCCTCGGCATCGCCGAGCGCCGGGCGATGGCGACGCGCATGTGGAAAGCGGCGAGCCGCCACCAGGAGATCAAGGACGAGTGCATGGAGCTCCTCGGGGTGCTCGGCCTCGCCGACGATGCCGCGACCCCGGCGCAGGACCTGCCCTACGGCAAGCAGCGCCTGGTGGAGATCGCAATCGCCCTGGGACTCAAGCCCAAAGTGCTGATGCTCGACGAGCCCGCCGCGGGCGTGCCCTCCGCGGATACCGAAAAGATTTTGCAGCATCTGGAGAAATTGTCTTCCGAAATCGCAATCCTGATCATCGAGCACGACATGGACCTGGTGTTCCGCTTCGCACAGCGCATTACGGTGCTGGTGCAGGGGCAGGTGCTGGTCGAAGGCGCGCCGGAGGAGATCGCCGCCGACCAGCGCGTGCGCGACGTCTACCTCGGCGAGGCGACGCATGTCTGACGCCCTGCGTGTTGCAGGTGTTCGCGCCGGTTACGGCGACACCGTGGTGCTCGAAGACGTGTCGTTCGAGCTTCCCGGGCGCGGCGCGCTCGCGGTGCTCGGCCGCAACGGCGTCGGCAAGACCACGCTGCTCGCGACCATCATGGGACATACCACGTTCCATGCAGGACAAATACTTTTCAATCAAAAACCGGTGCATCGGCTTCCCGTCTACGAGCGCTGCCGTCTCGGCATCGGCTACGTGCCGCAGGAGCGCCTGATCTTCCCGTCGCTCACAGTCGAGGAGAACCTGGCGGTCGCCGCGCGCCCCATCAAGGAGGCGCGCGAGCGCGCCGGCTGGACGAGCGAGCGCGTCTACGACCTCTTTCCCAGGCTCGCCGAGCGGCGCGCACACCGCGGCAACCAGATCTCGGGCGGCGAGCAGCAGATGCTCGCCATCGGCCGCGCCCTGATGGGCAACCCGAGCCTGCTTCTCATGGACGAGCCGCTCGAAGGCCTCGCCCCGATCATCATCGAAACGCTCCTGAAAGCTCTTAAGAGATTGATTACTGAAGATTCGCTGGCGCTGCTGCTGGTCGAGCAGCATGCCAAGCTCGCGCTCCAGGTGACGCGCACCGCGCTCGTGATGCGCCGCGGCAGGATCGTGCACCACGGCCCGAGCGCGGCGCTGCTCGCCGATCCCGAGCGCCTCGCGAGCCTCGTTGTGGCGCAGTGATGCGCATAACCGTCCCCGCAAGGCAGTGGCCGAAGGCACGGTAACGCTCGCCTTCATCGCGCTCGCCTTTCTGCTCGCCGGCTTCATCAAGGGCGCGACCGGCGTCGGACTGCCGACCGTCGTCATGGGCCTTCTCAGCATCGTCATGCCGCCGGCGCAGGCGGCGGCCCTCATGGTGCTCCCGGCTATCGCCACGAACATCTGGCAGATGGCGGCGGGCCCTGCGCTGCGCGCGCTGCTGAGGCGCTTCACCTGGATGATTGTCGCCATCTTCGTCGGCACCTTCTCGACCATCGGGCTGCTGACGAAGACGACCTCGATCGCCGCTGCAGCGCTCGGCGCCGTGCTGGCGGCGTATGGCGCTTACGGCCTACTTGCGAGGCGCTTCGAGGTACGGCGGGCTGCGGAACGATGGCTCTCGCCGGTGATCGGCCTGGTCACCGGGATGCTGAGCGGCGCCACAGGCGTGTTCGTCATTCCCTCGCTGCCGTACCTCACTTCGCTCGGGATGGACCGGGAAGAACTCGTGCAGAGCATCGGCATCGCGGCCTTCGTCTGTCCGCTCGCGCTGGGATTGGCGCTCGTCGTGAACGGCCAGTACCGCGCCGAGGTCGCCGGCAGCTCGTTTCTCGCGCTGTTTCCGGCGCTCGCGGGAATGTATGTCGGACAGCGCCTGCGGCGCCGGCTGGCGGCGGGCACCTTCACGCGCTGGTTCTTCGGCGCGCTGATCGCGCTCGGCGGCTACATGTTCCTGCGCAGCGTAAGGCTCATCAGTTAATCGAAAGGCTGTCGCGGCGCAGATTTCGCGAGCCGCGGTGCTTGCTGCATTGCGGCAGTTTCTCGGCCGGGATTGAAACCTGGTGTCTAAGGGATCAAGATTTCCGTCTCGCAAGGCAAGGGAGGCGCGATGGTCTCGTTCAATCTCAACGGCAAACCGGTCTCGGTCGACGCCGAGGACAGCACCCCGCTGCTGTGGGCGATCCGCGATAACCTGAAGCTCACCGGGACGAAATTCGGCTGCGGCGCGGCGCTGTGCGGCGCATGCACCGTGCATGTCAACGGTAAGGCGGTGCGCTCGTGCGTGACGCCGGTCTCGACGGTGAAGGGCGCGCGCGTCGTCACCATCGAGGGCCTGTCGCCCGATTCCTCGCATCCGCTGCAGAAGGCCTGGATCGCCGAGGAGGTGCCGCAGTGCGGCTACTGCCAGTCGGGCCAGATCATGAAGGCCGCGGAGCTGCTTGCCGCCAATTCGAAACCGAGCCGCGAGCAGATCGTCGCCCACATGGACGGCAACATCTGCCGCTGCGGCACGTATCACCGCATCATCGCCGCGATCCAGCGCGCATCGAAGGAGGCCTGAGATGAAAACCTCCCGCAGAAATTTCCTGAAGGCCAGCGGGGCGCTGTCGTTCTGCATCACCCTCGGCGCTGATGGTTTGCAGCTGATACCGGAAGCCAAAGCCCAGGGCCGCGCACAAGCGATCAACGCCTGGGTGCGCATCGCGCCCGACGGCACGGTGACCATCCTCAGCCCGGGCGCCGAGATGGGCCAGGGCTCGATGACCTCGCTGGCGCTGATCGTCGCCGAGGAAATGGACGCCGACTGGTCGAAGGTGAAGATCGAGTTCGCCCCGGCCGACCCGCAGCTCTACGGCTACACCTTCCAGAACGCAAGAGCGATGGCGATCGTCGGCAGCCGCGCCGTGATGCTGTATTTCAACGATCTGCGCATGGCCGGTGCGCAGGTGCGCAAGGTGCTGCTCGCCAACGCGGCCGGGCGCTGGAATGTGGATGTCAGATCCTTGAAAACCGAGCCGGGCTTCGTGGTGGATGGCTCTGGTAGAAAACTAAGCTACGGCGAGATCGCGGCTTTCGCCAAGGTGCCGTCGCCGCTTCCGGCCGTTGATAAATCGGAATTGAAGGACAAGAGCCAATTCCGGCTCATCGGCAAAGCGACGCCACGTCGCGACACGCCGCTCAAGGTCAACGGCACCGCGCAATACGCGATCGACGTCCAGCTGGCCGGCATGGTGTACGCCACCGCGCGCCATTCACCGGTGCATGGCGGCGCGCCGGAGAGCTGGAACGAGGCCAAGGTGAAGTCGATGCGCGGCGTGCTCGGTACGGTGCGGCTGCCCGACGGGGTGGCCGTGATCGCCGACAGCCTGCCGCACGCGCTGGCGGCACGCCGCGCGCTCGAGGTGAAGTGGCAGAAAGGCGCAGCGGAAGGTTTCAATTCTGAATCTACATTGCAGGAAGCTTATGTAAAAGTGCACGCCGATCCCTCGGCGAAAACGCAGATGCTCGATTCCAAGGGGGATGCGAAGGCCGCGTTCTCGTCGGCGGCAAAGACCTACAAGGCCGAGTTCCGCAGCGACTACGGCTACCACGCGCAGATGGAGCCGCTCAACGCGGTAGCGCGCTTCAACGCCGCCGGCGACCAGGTCGAGGTCTGGGAAGGCACGCAGGATCCAGGCTCATCGCGCGCGGCGATCGCCAACGCGGTCGGCTTCAAGCTCGAGCAGGTGACGCTGCGCCAGTGCTACATGGGCGGCGGTTTCGGCCGCCGCTCGCTCGGCGACTACTCGGCCGAGGCGGCGCGCATCGCGAAAGAAGTGAAGCGCCCGGTGAAGCTCGTCTGGACGCGCGAGGAGGACCTGCAGCACGGCATGTTCCGGCCGCAGTCCTTCCAGTGCCTGCAGGCGGCGGTAGACAAGGAAGGCAAAGTGAGCGGCTGGTCGCACTGCGTGGTGGGTGACGGCGGCTTCCTGCTCCAGACCGGCATCAGGATCCCGTACTACCAGGTGCCCAACCAGCACATCGAGGCGCGCGGCACGCCGCACGGCGTCCGCCTCAAGCACTGGCGCGCGGTCGGCCACGTCTTCAACGTCTTCGCCATCGAGTCGTTCGTCGACGAGCTGGCGGCGGACGCCGGCATGGATCCGATCGAGTGGCGGATCCAGCGCATGTCCATGACGCCGCGCGCAAGAGCGGTGTTCGAGAAAGTCGCCGAGATGTCGGACTGGAAGGCGCCGCGCCCCGAGGGCCGTGCGCTCGGCATCTCGATCACCGAGCGCTCGGGATCGCTCGGCGCCGGCGTGGCAGAGGTTTCGCTCGACCGCGCCTCCGGGAAAATCAGGGTGCATAAAGCCTGGCTAGCGGTCGACGGCGGCCTCGTGGTCCAGCCGGAAATGGCGCGCGCCAACATCGAGAGCGGCATCCTCTACGGGCTCTCCAGCGTGCTGCACGAGCGCGTCACGATCAAGGACGGCGTGGTGGAGCAGAGCAACTTCCACGACTATCACCTGCTGCGCATGTCGGACCTGCCCGAGAGCATGCAGGTGGCGTTCGTCGAGCGCGACGCGCCGCCGAGCGGCCTCGGCGAGATCGGCAACCCGTGGGTCGCCGCCGCGGTGGCGAACGCCGTCTACAAGCTCACCGGCAAGCGCCTGCGCCACATGCCCTTCACCCCGGCACGCGTGCAGGAGACGCTGAAAGCCTAGGTCTTTTCTCTTCCACCCGAAGGCCGCGCACGTCGCGGCCTTTTTTTTGAAGCGACGGCGTTGAATATCGGGGGCAGAGCCCGATTCCCGCGCTTCTCGGATAGCAAGATAACCCTTCGCTTAGCGACGCCATGGTCGGAATTGCTTCCGCATTTTTAGAGGCGTAACTTATTGACGCAACGAAGGGAAAACCCCGCTTGCTACAACAAAATCGACTTGCAAACCGACCTGTCAACTAAAAAGTCAACTAATACTAGTTAGATTCAGCGATGTCCCGCGTGCCGAACTATGTTGCCCTAGCCTTAGTGCTCTTAGCGGTGCCAGAAGTACCTTGGATTTTTTTCTCTCCGGCGACCATAGCGGCCCAGTCCGGGTATGGTGATTCTTTCGGGTGGGCCATATGGGTCCACAACGCCATTGATGTAGCCGGCTTCCTTAGTGCCGCTGCTCTGGCGACTTTTCGCGTACGCTTTTGGCCGGTTGCGGCGGTCGTGATTTGCGGTTACGTGGCCTTTATTGCAACGCCACCATTTCTGCGCATGGGTCTGCGAGGGGGCTTCATCAATAACTTCGAAGCGATCTGGCGTCATGCTGTGAATGCTGGACTTCCCGATGGCTTTTATGCGGTGTGGAACCTCGTAGTACTGCCAATTGTGCCAGCGCTATTAATTGCGACTGTGCCGCTACTCTGGTGGATGTCCCGTTCCTCGCGCCATGAAGCTGAATCTAACCTTTAGCTCCTGCGGACGGGCCACGACCACGGCGCCAATTCGAACGTCGGCGCTGGCCCGCCGTAGAGCAAGACGTTAGACGCCAGCGAACATGGCCACAGACTATGTCGTCATAGCAGTATCGCTAGTACTGAGTACATGCTGTTGGTGGTTTATCTTGCGCACCAATGACGGACCTCTCCTCAAGGCTTTCTTTGCAATCATTGCCGCGGTGCCGTTCGTGGGTCCGTTTGTCTATCTCGCTACGCATGGGTACACGAGCCCCCGACCGGCTCAAGACCGCAAGCATCAAGCGCCTGAGAGACAGTCGGCATTTCTTAGGCACTGGAACGAACGAGAACATATCTATCTCGGATGCGCGAGCTTTGTCTTTTGGACACTAGCCGTCGTCGCCTACTGGATGAACGACTGGCGCCCCGGGACAATCCGCGAGGCGATGTGGAATCTCGGCTTTTACACGTATGTCGATGTGATTTTCTTTTCGTTGCTAGTTGGAGCTGTTCTCACATTTGGCGCGGCACTGCGTGCAAAGGTCATCTTCGTGCGGAAACTACGGGAGGCGTCTAACTTCATATTGCAGCCGACCGGCCAGACGCGGCCAGCGGCTGAATAGAACGTTAGACGCCATATTGACGCTGTGCAGCCGCTCGCAATCTACCTGGAGAACTCGCTACACAGATATCCTTCGCAAAGCACGCATTCACTGCCTTTCAGCGTGCACTCAAGCGAAGGCAGGTGTTCCCTATCTTCTATCACGCTCACCATTTCCTCGTGCACGCCTCGAACATCGACAAACTGCTTGATGTGAGCGCCACTAGTCCTCGCGGGCGCATTCTTAAGCCGCTACTCACCGAGATGCGCATAGATCTCAAGCCCTTTCGCCGTTTACGCAACCACCTAGAGCATTTTGGCGAGCGGCTTGACCGCTGGGTCGCCAATTTCCGCGGCGCGGCGTTCTTCGACATGAACGTTGCCACTGGTGCCGCAGGTTTTCCGTACAAGCACGCCTTGCGCGCAATTAACGACCGCGCATTCTGGTTTCACGGCGAAAGGTACGACCTTGGTATCCTTCGCGCAGAAATCGGCAAACTGGAGCGTACATTCATTAGTCGGCGTCTAACAGCACGCCCCACTCGGACGCGCGCATGAGTGCCGCGCTGTGCATGCGTTCGTGGGCGCGCGCCTGTGGGCGTGGACGTTAGAGCGCACGCCCAATGTCGAGTGCCGAACGAACTTCCTGGCAATTGCGCTACGACATCGCTTTCGTCAGGTTCATTGCTTGGCTAGTCCGCCTTACGCACGGCGGGCAGCTATCGCCGCAGACGCATTTTTATCTGTATGACCGGTACTGGCGTCTGGCCAAATGCCACGAGGCTTGGGGGCACCCCAAACGCGCCGAAACCTTGAAGTCGGTTGCCTTAGGGCATTGGGAGGCTTCGGGCTACGATGAGCCACCCCCGAGCGCAGCTCTTGCGATGCCTGTGCCAAGGCCAATGACATATATCAACGTTGACTCACAAGCACCGCGCGGTCCTGGCAAACCTGCAGCGTAACAAAGGTGCGCTCTAACCGCCGGTTCATGAGCGACACTAGCCCGGCGCTTCGCGCCTACGCGCGTGCGCCACAACCGGGACGTTAGACCTCGTATGGCGGCGTGCGTGTGCGGTGCACTTCAAAAGAAGCCGAGCGAAGGCTCGCCGATTGTCTATGACGCGGAAAACCGTCGATACCGCCTCGAGGTCATGCCCGGCATTGTTGTCGACGACGCAAAGTGCATCATGTGCGGTGGTCAAGGAATTGGAATAAGAGACCGCATGTGCAACTGTGGCTCGGTGCAGCAATGGGCGGCGTCAGAGGACTCTCCTGTATATAAAGACCAGGGCAACGGTTTGTTCACGCTCAGGTGGCACGAGAGGCCGGACGGAAAGACACCCCATTACGCAATCTGGTACTGCCCTGTATGTGGCGGTCGAATAAACGATGATTAGCTATACGAGGTCTAACCGCCGCATCAACACCGACCCTCGCCAGCTGCGCTTTGGCTACGCGCTGCGGGCGGGTTATGCGGGACGTTAGAGCGCAAGGCAAGGGGCGGCCGAGCAAATGAACCACTCGATTGGAACGACAGCAAATCGTTCTGCTTTCGTTACAGGTCTGGCGTGGACTTTCATAGCGCTGGGGGGATTCGCAACTCTCATCGCCTTGCTCCAGAACATCATGCTTACCCTGATGTTCCCAATGGACGAAATGCGCAGCGCGATGCACGAGGCCGACAAGGCTCATCTGATGCCGCCATTGTTTCGGTTTATGTTCGATAACTTCCGCCTGTTTTTCGCCTCATTCCTCGTCGTAAGCGCGCTTACCCTGGTTTCGGCAATAGGTCTGCTAAAGCGTCAGAACTGGGCCAGGTTGATATTCATCGGCATCATGGCCTTTGGAATACTTTGGAACCTAGCCGGTCTTGCCATGCCGTTTGTCATGTCGAGTTGGCTTCCTTCTATGCCAGAGCAGGCGCCCGCGGATTTCCGAACTCAATTCGATCTCATGTGGAAGATCATGACTGCGTTTACAGTCGTCGTCGGGTTGGCGTTCGCGGGGCTTTTTGCCTGGATCATCATGCGATTGGTTTCTCAGGACATAAGAAGGGAATTCCTTGCGCTCTAACGTACTCGCGGGCATAGCTTTTCTTGCTGCCCTACTTCTGTCGCAGGCAGCGCTGGCCCAGCAGTCGCCGAAAGCAATCGGCTTCCCCGACGCGCCGGGGAAGGAGACGCTGCTCAACAAATGCTTCCAGTGCCACACGCCCGGCATGTGGATGGATCACCGGCAGGATCAGCGCGGCTGGGAGAGCACGCTCTACCGCATGGTCGGGCGGGGGGCGCTGTGGACCGAGGACGAGATCAAGGCCATGGCCGACTATCTAGGCAAGGTCTACGCGAGGAAACCCCAATGAGAGAACTGGTGGCGCGGTATCTGTCGCAGTCAATCTCGCGGCGCAGTTTCCTAAAGGGGCTCACTACCGCCGGGATTTCGCTTACGGCGGCGAAGGAAGTCCTCGAGTCGCTGGTGCCCGTCGCCCACGCGCAAAATTTGGAAGGATTCAAAGTCGTTGAAGGGACGGGTGCGATGTGCTTTGCGGAGCAGCTCATCGCCTCGGGCGTGAAGTACGTCTTCGGCAACTCGGCGAGCGAGGACGCGCATTTCTACGAGGCGCTGGTCGACCGGCCGCAGCTCAAGTACATCCTCACGCCGCACGAGGGCCCGGGCGCCGCGATGGCGGCGGGCTACGTGAAAGCTTCGGGCGAGCCGACCATCGTGATGCAGGCGGCGGTGGTGGGCCTCGTGAACGCCATGGGACAGATGTTCAATGCCTTCAAGGAGCAGACCCCGCTCGTCTTCTACAGCTATCGCACCGACCAGACCGGCCGCGCCGGGCGCGACGGCTTCGAGGAGGTGGCGAACCAGGAGCAGCTGGTCGCGCCGCTCACCAAGTTTTCCTGGCTCGCGCGCCGCGCCGACATGATTCCCGAGACGGTGCGCCGCGCCTTCAAGGCCGCCTGGACGCCGCCGTACGGCCCGACCTACGCCTCGTGGCACTCGGACCTGAACGACGAGCGCATCAAGGCCGAGGTGCTGATGCAGGAGAAAGTCGATCCGCGCATGCGCGTGCGGCCCAATCCCGCCGAGGTCGAGCGCGCGGCGAGGCTGCTGGTCGAGGCGCGCATGCCGCTGATGATCGTCGGCGACGAGGTGACGGGCGCGAAGGCCATCTCGAAGGCGATCAGGCTCGCCGAGCTGCTCGGCATGCCGGTCACGCAGGCGCGGCAGATCTTCGCCAACTTCCCCGAGTCACACCCGCTCTGGGTCGGCAGCCCGCCGGCGGCGCGGCTCGCCAGCATGGATTTCCCCAAAAACCCCGACGTCGTGATCAACGTCGGCAACAAGCTGCAGCACAACAGCCCCGCTCCGATCGTCGGGCGCGGCGCGAAGTTCATCGACATGCGCATCGACAGCTGGAGCATGGGCAACGTGATGAGCACCGAAGTGCCGCTGGTCGCCGACGTCGCCTATGGGCTCGATGATCTCACCGCTGCGGTTCAACAACTTTTAAGTAGTTCTTTGAGAGAAAAGATGGCGGCGCGCGCGCAGGAAGTGCGCCGCTTCAGCGAGAAAGCGAAGGCGCTGCGCGCGCTGGTGGCGAAGAACCCGGACTGGAACCGCAGCCCGATGCTCGCCGACCGGGTCACCGCGGAGGTGGCGCAGTTTGCGGAGCGCGACGCGATCATCGTGCACGAGGCGGGCTCGGTGAGCCTGCACGGCTTCGACTTCAATCCCGACGGCGGCCGGGAGCTGTTCTTCTATTACGGCGCGCACCTCGGCTCAGGCGTCGGCACCGCGGCCGGCGTCAAGCTCGCGCGCCCGAACCGGCAGGTGATCTGCCTGGTCGGCGACGGCTCGTTCGTCTTTGGCCCCACCGCACTGTGGAACATGGCGCGGCTCGAGCTGCCCGTTATTACCGTCGTATACAACAACCACGCCTACAGCGGGCCGCACAGCCGCGTCATCGAAAAGGTGCCGAGCGGCCGCATGGTGCAGACCGGGCGCTTCTTCCACGACTACCTCGGCAACCCGGACATGAACATGGCCTGGATAGCGAAGGGATTCGGCGTGGATGCGGAGGTAGTCGAGTCGCCGGCGCAGCTCAGAGAAGCACTTGGCCGCGCGCGCAAGGCGACGGTCGACGGCAA
>WNFB01003295.1_pt1 | contig 14219 bp, 15 predicted proteins | sample 5400501 | NCBI WGS metagenome assembly WNFB01 (sample SAMN13153341, study PRJNA577476) | soil metagenome | isolation source: 200 cm saprolite under Douglas fir tree site 2 hole 1 | place: USA:California | collected 2015-04-18
CATAGCCAACGGTTGAACGTGATGAAACCGCGTCCTTCACTGGGCGATTGAAAGGCTTGAGCTGCTTGAGGGGAAACCCTCACGAGCAGTTCTTAGGGGGCTGGGGAGCGGCAACGCTCCTCCGGCTACCCGACCATAGGGAAAACGAGTAAAAGAAGCAGTAGAAGTATTTACCAAGAAGATTGCGACTTGCCCCGGTTATAACGCTTTTCATAGCTTAAGATAACATATACCTGTTTTGCTTTATCAAAATAACTTCATTTCAGTCTGCACCTCATCATTGTCCTTCAAACCAGGAAGTGAGACTTTTTCACGGTGACGCAGTTAAACTGAGACAAGGCCAGATACCATAATTCGACCCAGGCGTTTGCAGAAGCCGCTTGAGGGCCACTCTTGCAAACAGATCTATCTTACTTTAGTTGCGCCGATTCTGAACAAGTTTCACTTCCTGCAAACGTTTCTCTCTAAGAAGCTAGTCTCACTCTCAATGCGTCGATAGCCAAAAAGGCAAACTCCCTGGCCTGGCAGTCTCATCACTCTATGTATCAGTCTAAATGCGTTGATTGTAATAAAGGCTCACTCCCTGGGAAAGTCTTGCCAGCAGAACAGGAAGGATCATGGCGTCCGCATTGGGAAGGACTCTTCACCTCTTTACAGGAGGCGGTGCCGCACGAGTGGCAAGTGATCGTGCTGGCTGATCGGGGCTTGTACGCTCGCTGGTTGTGGGATATCATACGGGCTTGCGGCTGGCATCCGTTTCTGCGGATCAATCTGGGGGCCAAGGCACGCATGGAAGGCGAGCAAACCTTTGATTGGATCAGTCGCTGGGTCCCGGCACCGGGAACGAACTGACAAGGAGAAGTGGAATGTTTTGCAGGGAAGAACAGTCGGGTCAAGGGGACGTTGTTGATGCACTGGGAAGCGGGATATGAGTCTGCTTGGGTGATCTTGACGGATCTGAAGCCTGAGGAGGCAGTGGTCAGTTGGTACGGGTTACGAACCTGGATTGAGGGCGGGTTCAAAGATTTCAAACGGGGACTGTGGGGATGGCACCATGGCAAAATGCAGCGGGCAAGCAGTGTCGAGCGGTTGTGGTTGGGTATGGCAGTCGCTCAGCTGTGGTGCGTCAGTCTGGGATGCCAGGCAGAGGTCCGGCACGAGGAGCAGCTCCAGCAAAACGAGCCTGGCGCAGCGTTACCTGCCCATCATATCGCCCGGCAACGGCGCAAGCGTCCTGAGGGTCAGCTTCCCCCGCGCCGTCTGAGCTGTGTGGTGCGCGGAAGGCTCGAGCTGCTTGCCATGCTGTTTCAACCAGAAACGTTTTCTGTAGGGATCTTGCGAGCTGAGGGGTGGCCTGAGCTTACACGGGTAGGTTTTTCCCTGACGCAGCCAGAGAAGGGTCCTGAGGAGGAGAAACGAGGCGAATATTCGCGGCCTCGTGGCTTGAGGAGCCAAACCAGCAAAGAAGAAGAGGTACACTTTTCCTTAGAAAACAGGAGGAAAAAGATGCCAACTTCTTCTCATGCAAGCATAGCAAACGTACAAAGGGAAGTCCGAGAGTTGTTGCCGAGTCTGAGTCGAGCACAAGCCAATGTGCTGGGGGAAATGGCCTACGCCATGTTAATGACGGATGGATGTGGGATGACGCGGATGTGTAGTTATATGGCCGAGTTGTTAGACCAGCCAATGAATACGCTTCCGACAAAAATATCGGGAGATGTATGACGAAAACGAGGCGAAAGCAGGAGTCAAAAAGCGCCACAACAAACGTCGAGAACTCGTGCCGGAGGAGTTATTTGCCGATCTGTTAAGAGGAGTGCTTCGAAAGTCGGGAAGGGGAGAAAACGCTGGTGCTGGCTCTGGATGCCAGCGCCCTCATGGATCGGTTTACCGTGCTCTCCAGAAGTCGGGTGTATCGAGGATGTGGGATGAGAGTGGCCTGGACCATGCAAGTCGGCCATCAAGCGGGAGAATGGCGGCCTCATTGGGAACGGATGCTCCGGCAACTGGCCGGGGTGGTCCCGGCGGATTGGACCGTGCTCGTGATGGCCGACCGGGGGTTGTATGCGGCCTGGCTGTATCGAGCGATCCAGGCCAATGGGTGGCATCCGTTCCTGCGAGTCAAAAAGGCTCTCTCGTTTCGGGCAGAGGGGGAAGAAGCGGATGCCGAGCATTGGGGGGCGAGTGAAGAGGACGGGGCGAGAGTGGAAAGGGCGAGGCGAATGGAGTGAGAAAGGCGATCGGATGCACGGAACGGTGCTGGTGCGATGGGAGGAGGGCTATGAGGAAGCGATCTGCGTGGTGAGCGATCTGCCACAAGACCAGGCCAAGACGGCCTGGTATCAGATGCGCTTTTGGATTGAGGATGAGTACAAAGATGGCAAGCGCGGGTGGTTTCATTGGGAACAGACCAAGATGACCAACCCGCAACGGGCGAGCCGTCTGTGAGTGGTGTTAGCCATCGTCCTGCACAAGGCGATCCTGCTGGGGGGACAATTGGAAGCGCAGGAGCAGCAAGCCAGACACAGGAGCAAGAGGCACCAGCCGGGCCCCAAACGACGCCGAGGACGGCCAGCCTTGTCAGAAGGCGGCGTCCGCGGGGAAGGGAGCAAAGTGTGTCGACTAGCGCGGAATCATGGCCATGCGGGCAGCCGAGTCCGGCGGGAAGAAACTCTTGCCCAACGGTCAGGTGAGAGCCGAGCCACTGCCATCCCGCTTGTACGCCGTGAGACGGGTGTGTAAAAGTCACCAGGTGAAGAAAAAACGCCGAGAGGAGAAGAAGCGCAACAAACACAGCGCCCAGGCCAGGGCCAGACGAGAGCAGCGAGCGCAGGAGCGGGCGGCCAAACAAGCTGCCATGCAGGCGCGCAAACTGGAGAAACGCGAGCGGCGGGTGGTCAAACAAGCTGCCCTGCAGGCGCAGAGGCTGGAGAAACATGAGCGGCGGGCAGCCAAACAAGCCGCCCTGCAGGCCAACCGAGAGCAGAGAAAAGCCACCCCACGTCCACCAGTCAACCAGAGCGCACTCGGCTCACCACGGCAAGAAGCTCAAGCCGGGTCCAAAGGGAGCCAGACGAGCCAGGTGAACCCGGTCCGAATCCCCTCTCTCGTGGCGAAGCGAACAGAAGCCGTCCCTCGGCTCGCGTTTGCGCGATGGTCGCCTCCAGCCGCCTGGCAAGCAAGAGCCACCGCCATTGGGACACCCCGGCGTTTCCTGGAGCCAACCCCATCCGCTTCCCTGCGCAACGTCCTCCAAGAGAGGCTCCTCTTCTTCGGCTCTCCCGAGGACGTCTCCAGCCGCCACAGAGGCTCGTACGCAAGGAAATTCACCTAAAGAGGGATCATGGACCCCCTCCACAAGCGGGTCCATGAATAAACCTACCTGTGAAAAGTCTGGGGGACAGGTAAGCCCTGGGGCTTTCCAAATGTGTTATGCTTTCTAGCAAATAGGAAATGATGGCGTTTCCAACAACATCCAGAGAAGGAAGTTACTATTCTATGGCTACTAAGCATATGCATATGACTAAACATGCGCCTGGTCAGAGTGTCTACGAGCGTTACCTGCGTACTGAGGAACTGCTTTCACTGCAGAAACCAGAGCAAGAGTTAGCACACCATGATGAATTACAGTTTCAAGTAGTCCACCAGGTCTTTGAACTGTGGTGGAAGGAGAGTGCGTTTGAGCTGCGAACCATTCGTACGTTGCTTCAGCAGTTTAACCTGCCACCTGCCCTACGCCTGCTGCAGCGTGTAATACGAACGCAGCACCTGTTGTTGGATAATCTGCGCATGCTGGAGACAATGACTCCGTGGGATTTTCATGGTTTCCGCAAGGTACTGGGCGATGGTGCAGGTACCGACTCTCCGGGCTTTCACGCATTGATGAACATCTCGCCGCTACTGTGGGATGATTTTCAGGCATTACTGCTGCACGAGCAAGTCACGCTGGTTGACGTCTATACTCATGCCGACGAGCATCCATTGCTAATGGCCTTTGCCGAGGCGCTGACCGATTATGATGAAGTGTTTCAGATGTTCCGCGCCCAACATTTCAAACTGGCGCAGCGCATGATCGGTCCTGGCGCTATCGGTACTGGTGGCACACCGATGGAGTTGCTGGAGCGCACCCTCAAGGATGTCTTTTATCCTGAACTGTGGGAGGTGCGCAACCAGTTGACCGATATTGCGAATGAGCAAGGATTACGCTAGCGCCTGCCCGGCCCCTGGTACCCGCAAGGGGCACCAGTACATCTTGTGCTCAGAAACATCGAAAAAATGTAGTGGTGCCCCTTGCGGGTACCAGGTCATTCTGCCAGTACCTGGAACATGTAACAGTTGAACTGTACAGCTCTGTGCAAATCTTCGAGGCGAACGTGCTCGTTGGGAGCATGCGCGCCGTTTGCCCAGTATGTCGCATTGCCAGGTGCACAAAGGCCGGGGACGCCGACATATCGGCGTAAGGCTCCCAGCAATGGGAGGGTCCCCCCGGTAATTGGCATCACCGATGGGCGTTTGCCAGCAAAGGTCTCTGCAATCTTAATGATACGCTGCACGAAGGGAGCATCGATTGGCGTTACGACCGGCTCCGCAGCCGCGAAGGTTGTGAGCTGGATGTCACCATAGCCTTCAGCCGCCAGGTGAGCACGCAACTTTGCCAGAATGTCGTGCGGGTCCGGTCGGGGACGAGGCGAAAGTCAATCTTGGCGCTCGCTTTAGCCGGCAGAACCGTCTTTGTGCCTTCCCCGGTGTACCCACTGACGAGACCTGCGATGTTGCAGGTCGGAGAGAATGCGGCACGTTCGCGCAATGCCACACCCGTCAAGCCGTCCACAAATCGCTCCACGCCATAGGTTTCGCGCAGTTGCGCCTCCATATCCGTCTGATCGGCCAGCGCCGCCAGTTGTGCTTCTGATGGTGCCCGTACCAGGTCGTAGAAGCCAGGAATGCGCACGCGCCCTTCCGGCGTACGAAGAGTGGCAAGTGCCTGAACCAGTCGCCAGGCAGCACTCGGCAGAATAGGAGCCATACCAGAATGAGCGTCTCCTCCGGTACACTGCACGTCAAGTTGCACGTAAAGCAGACCTTTGGTACCGAGTGTTAAAATCGGACGACCGGCCGGATCGAAACTCGACCCTTCCCATAGGCACCCATCGGCCTGCAACAGAGTGGAGTATGTTGAGGCGATGGCCTCGAAATGTGGGCTGCCGATCTCCTCTTCGCCCTCGATAATCCAGCGCAGCGTAATCGGTAACTCGCCATAAGCGGCTCGCAGAGCGCGAATGGCTGCCAGACGAGCTGCAATCTCACCCTTGTTGTCACTTGCGCCACGGGCATAGAGCTTGCCATCGCGTACAGTTGGCTCAAAGGCGGGTGAGTGCCATAATTCGAGCGGCTCAGGAGGCTGGACGTCATAGTGGTTGTAGAGTAGGATCATATAGTTGCTGCGGCCACGTAGTTCTCCGTAGACCGCAGGCGGCGCACCTCCGGCCACGAGTTGCTGTGTCCGAAAGCCTGCTTCGCGCAGCAGAGATTCGGTCAGGTTGGCCATCTCTGCTATACCCAGGCCTTGTGCCGCTATGCTGGGCTGCCGGAGAGTTGCTCAAGCAGCGCCTGTGCTTCACCTGCCTGGCTTTCGAGATAAGATGTTAATGGGTTGGTGTCGGTCATTATAGCTCCTTCACATTGGGTGACGGATGGGCCGTAGGGGCCGGTTTACCGTGCCCATCGCCGATTATGAGTTTTAACAAGCAAGATCGGGAGTGATTTGTCACCCTGAGCCCTTCGCTTCGCTCAAGGGTAAACTCCGCGAAGGGTCTGTCTCGATGGGCCGACAGATGCTTCGCCTCGCTGATCCTTCGCTGCGCTCAGGATGACACTACCGGTTTTGGTCGTTAAATTTCATTATCGGCCCCTGGGAAATCTACCATATGGCTGGATCGACAATGTGTACGATCTATTGGCGACGGAGGCCGATAAATCGGCGGTGGGCACGATGATGCATATTAACAAATTGATCTGGACATGCCATTGGGTTTGCCAGGGCCGATAAATCGGCGGTGGGCACGATAAATCGGCCCCTACAGGCGTTTTATCCCCTTTTACGGTGTCCGGGGTATTTCGTTAATGTCCATAATCGGCCCCTACACAGGTCGTTTGCTCACTACCCCAGTTTCTGCAAGAAACTGGCAACGGTACGTATCCCCTTGAAGAACTGCGAGAGGGAGTATTTCTCATTTGGCGCGTGCAGATTATCGTCTGGCAAACCAAATCCCATCAATACAACAGGCACACGCAGGACCTCGTCGAAAAGGGCCGCGACGGGGATAGAGCCACCTTCACGAATAAAAACGGGGTCTTTGCCGTAGACTTCGCGCAGAGCAGCCGCGGCAGCCTGCACCGGTGGCGTATCTACGGGAACCAGTACGGCTTCACCGCCATGCAAATTACGCACCGTCACCTCGACTCCTGGAGGAGCAAGTTCTTTCACGCGCCGTTCGAACAACGTGAATACTTCGGCCGACTTCAGATCGGGTGGCAGGCGCAGACTGATCTTGGCTTTTCCCACGGCAGGGATGACCGTCTTGGCTCCTTCGCCTACGAAGCCGCCGATAATACCATGCACCTCCAGGGTTGGGCGTGCCCAGAGACGCTCGAGTGGGGGATATTCATTTTCACCGGACAACTGCGAGACACCCATCTCCTCATATAGCATCTCGGTACTATTCAACGGATCATCACGCCAGAAAGCTCTCTCCTGTGCTGAGGGTTGGCGTAGCTTGTCGTAGAGTCCTGGTATGTGGATATGGCCCTCGGCGTCTTTCAGGCCAGCGATTATCAGGGCCAGCGCGTGCAGCGGATTGGGTGCAACACCGCCATACATACCGGAGTGAAGATCACGTTTAGCACCGCGTGCCTCGACCTCGGTATATGTAATACCGCGCAGGCCGTAGGTGAGTGCCGGAAGGTCCCTGGAGGGCATGCCTGTATCGCAAATGAAGGCGGCATCGCATTTCAGGCGTTCGGGAAAGGTTTTGACGTAATGTTCGATCGACTCGCCTCCGGCCTCTTCCTCGCCTTCGATGAGTACACGCACATTGACGGGCAACGCGCCATTGACCGTCATCAAGGACTCTAATGCCTTGAAGACGAGCATGGTCTGACCCTTGTCATCGCAGGCCCCACGACTATACAGGTTGTCGCCGCGTATCGTTGGCTCAAAGGGAGGCGATTCCCACAAATCCAGTGGATCAACCGGCTGGACGTCGTAGTGCCCATAAATAAGCAGGGTAGGTTTGCCAGGGAGCTTGAGCCAGTCGGCATACACGAGCGGATGGCGCTGTGTTGGTATGACCTCTATATGCTCGAAGCCAATGCGCTTCAGTTGGTCGGCGGCGTATTCTGCTGCGCGGCGGATGTCGCCAGCATGCTCTGGTAGTGTGCTGATGCTGGGGATACGCAGCCAGCCTTTCAAATCTTCAAGAAAACGCCTCTCGTTTTCTGTAATGTAGGTTTCTAGTGGTGTTTGTGCCATGGTGTGTCCTTTCGTTGAGAGTGCAAATGTACGCGCACTATGGTAGCAGGGTAGGGGATGATTGTCTAGGGGTTGGAATGACCTATCCTCTTTTTTAAGAGGACCGCCCTGAAGTATTGATTTTGGCGCCATTCTATAGTATGTTTAACAGTAACACCATGAAACCTGCATGCATGAAATTTGATAGGACTTCCGTAAAGTGTCATACCACTGCTAAACTTCTACTGGCTCGCCTAGTAATATATATCTAAGCGTGAGATTTCTATACAACGCAAACGTAGGACATGAAAGGGGGGATGTGAGCGCAGCACTTTCCGAAGGAGTAAATTTATAGAAATGTGCCTCGTAGCGCATGATTGAGTGAGTAGGCTCTACCTTCCCCATCTTCCTTGACAGCAACCATGATGGGTGTTCTAGCCCTAGACTAGAGTAAGGCAAGTAGTCGATAATCTTTTCAATAGGGACTCATATTTAGGGCTCGGTGAGGGCTGAAACAAACGAGCAGGGAAGATCAGGGAAAGCACAGAAGCTTCTAACACCCAGATTTGAGCTGGGTGAGAATAGTAACGTCGATCAATCCGAAGGAGGATTCTAGATGAACCCTGAACAGCGTGAAGTCCTTGATGAAATTGTAGTCAAGATGCGCGCCGGACGTATGACGCGCCGGACGTTCCTTGAACGCGCAATCGCTGTAGGTCTGACCACTACAGCCGCTGGCTCGCTGCTCGAAGCCTGTGGCGGCGGTGGCGGTGGCGGTGGCGGTGGCGGTGGGCCGACGACCATTGTCTGGCAGACTGAGAATGATAACTCGGGTACTTACCCGGCACTTGTAGACACCTACAACAAGACCAACAAGGACAATGTCCACGTTATCTGGCACATTGGCCCATCCAACGTCGGTGATCTCCTTACCATTTATGATAATACACTGCGTGCCCGGAGTAGCAGTATTGACGTGATGTCAATTGATGTGATCTGGCCTGCCGAATTTGCCTCCAATGGTTGGACAGTACCACTCGACAGCAAGTGGCCTGCAAGCGACCGCGCAAATTACCTTCCAGGGCCTATTAAGTCCTGTACCTACAACGGCATGGTTGTGGCTGCGCCACTGCGTACAGACCTGGGAATACTCTACTACCGTACAGACATTATCTCCACGCCCCCAAATACCTTTGATGACCTGACGAACATGGCAAAGAGTAACGCATCCAAGGCCAGGTACGGGTATGTCTGGCAGGGATCACAGTACGAGGGATTGGTGTGTGACTTCGTCGAGGTCCTGGCTGGCTACGGCGGCTCAGTACTCGATCCCAACAATTCAAAGAGCGTGACCGCCAATAGCCCACAGGGGGTGCAGGCTCTCACAGAGATGGTCAGCTGGGTCGGCACGATTTCCCCAATTTCTATCACCACATTTACGGAGGAACCAAGCCGCCAGGCCTTCCAGAACGGTGACGCCATCTTCATGCGCAACTGGCCGTACGCCTACTCTTTGGGCAACGCCAGCGGTTCAAAGATCGCCGGCAAGTTTAATATCCATGCCATGCCCTATGGCGGAAGTGGCACCGTCGGGCATTCTTGTGTTGGTGGCTGGAACATGGCCATCAATGCCTTCTCCAAGAATCCCGATGCATCATGGAGTTTTATGAAGTACATGCTCGGTGCAGATGCGCAGAAACAGTTAGCCATTAAGGGCTCGTTTACACCCTCCTTACAGAGTGTCTACAACGATTCTGATGTGCAGTCGAAGCAGCCGCTCTTCACCAAATTGGCGCCAATCCTGCAAAATTCCTTGCCACGCCCGGTCTCGCCCGTGTACCCGGACCTTTCGAATATCATTCAGAACCATGTACACCAGGCGCTCACAAAGGTGGTCAGCCCTGCCGCAGCACTTAGTGCTCTCCAGTCTGAACTGCAAGCGCTCGTCTCGAAGTAATGTTTCGTAGCTTGGTAACAGCGTAGGGGCAGGTCTTGCGCCTGCCCTGAGGCAGCGTCTGGCCGGGTTGCCTCATCGGCCTAAACCTCGGGCGGTTCATTTGCTGCTATCCAGTCATTTCAAGTAGAAAAAAATTGGAAAGGGGAAAAGCGTCATGGCGACTACAACACAAGCGGCTGTTCTACCTACTAAGCGTAGATTAGGCCTGCGAGAGCGCTTAGATTTGGGCAATGGAGTGTTTCCTTATTTCCTGGTGGCTCCCACCATTATCATTATCGCACTGGTGGCCGTCTATCCCATCTTAGATTCGATACGCCTCAGTCTGCTTGATAATCCATTAGTACCGGCTGGCACGGCGTTTGTTGGCTTACGCAACTATCTCCAGACCATCGGTGATCCGGCATTCCGCAGCTCAATTGGCATAACGATCGTCTTCAGCGTGGTGAGCGTGGCACTGGAGACCCTCGTCGGGTTTGGCGTCGCTTTACTGATGAACCAGGTGTTTCCAGGTCGCGGCCTGGTACGCACAGCCATTCTCATTCCCTTCGCATTTCCGACAATTGTCTCCGGGCAAATCTGGTTTTTGATGTTTAACGCCCAAAACGGCATCCTTACTTACCTGATGCAGAAAGCGCATCTCCTGGCACTAGGAGATTCCTTACTGCGAACGCCCAGTGGCCTGGTTACAGCCGCGATCATCATCGATGTCTGGAAAACAACGCCATTTATGGCACTTTTGTTGCTGGCTGGTCTGCAAGTCATTCCCAGCGAGATATACGAGGCCGCAGGTGTGGATGGCAGCAATCGCTGGCAGTCGTTCTGGACTATCACCTTTCCGTTGCTCAGGAGTGCGCTTTTGATTGCACTCATGTTCCGTCTACTGGACGCTCTGCGTGCATTTGACCTGTTCTACATACTCACCGGTGGTGGGCGTGAGATACAGACAATAGCACTGTACTCGTATGCCAATATGTTTCAGGGTACGACGCTGGACTTTGCTCCTGGAGTTGCAGCCGCTGTCATACTCTTTATCATCTGTGCCGTAGTTGGTATTGTTATCGTCTCGGCGACGCGTCTAAGCCAGAACTAGGACACGTCTACAGAAAAGGAGGTCTATCATGGCAGTACGAGAGCAAGTCGTCCCCTCGGCACAGGCGAAGGCTGCTACAAAACCAAAGCCACGAACGAACTTGGGAGCCATTGGTCGCTATATTGCGGTGATCGTTGTGCTCTTCATCGCGCTTGCCCCATTCTATTGGACAGCGATCACATCGGTAAAGATCGACTCAGAAATCAACGGGTCACCCACACTCTACCCACATTCTTTCACCACGAACAGCTATTCTCAAGCCTTCTTAAGCGTTCAGCCAGCATTTGCGAGAGATCTTTTGAATAGCACGATTGTGGCGATTTCGACGACCATCCTGGCATTGATCTTCGGTTCGATCTGCGCTTATGCCATCGCACGCACGAAATTCAGGGGGAAAGCAGGCGTCCTGGCAATTATACTCTCGGTCCAGATGTTCCCGCTCATTGCGCTAGTAGGGCCGCTCTTTGTATTTTTTACCAGCCCTTCTTTCAATGTCTATAATACGTATGTGGCACTGATCATCCCCTACCTGGTCATTGCCTTGCCCGTCACGGTTTACTTCTTGACTTCGTTTTTCCGTGATTTGCCCCCGGACCTTGAAGAAGCTGCATTAGTTGACGGGACGACTCGACTTGGGGCGTTGTGGCGCATAGTCCTGCCACTGACTGCACCAGGAGTCTTTACCACCGCGATTCTTTCGTTCATCACGGTCTGGAACGACTTTCTTTTCGGTTTGACCTTGACGGAGGATTACCATGCACAGACGGTGACGGTGGCCATTCCACTCTTTAACGGAGAGCACCAGATTGCCTTTGGTGAGGTCTCTGCTGCCGCTATCATCGTGACCATTCCACTGGTGATTATGGTGCTGTTCTTGCAGCGGCGCATTGTATCCGGGTTGACTGCTGGGGCTGTGAAAGGATAAAGGTGTTAGCTCATGAAAAACGGCACCTGCAGAGTGCCGTTTTTCATCGATCGATAAACATTGACAACCAGGCAGTATCCGACTATACTTGCAACAGATAAAATGTCATAGCTCTCCAAGGGGTAACTAATTCATGTACCTTTCTCGCGCCGCCTGCGGCGGCCCTGGAAAAAGAAGGGGATTGGGCGGGGACACCCCGCGCCCCGGCCAGGGGACTGCGTCCCCCGGCACCCCTTGCTGAAGAGTTACTCCAAGGGAGAGTTTATAGGGTCACGCAATACGCCAAATTTCCCTGTGGCGTCACAAAAATGACAAAACGAACATCACAAGAAAAGTCAATGTCCCAACTGTCCCAAACCCCTCGCGGGCAGAAACCTTCATCATCTGCGGCGAAAAAAGAGCATCGCCTATCACCAGTGCATCGCATACTGCGTGACATGCTCAATCCACACCCTATTCGCTATGAAGGTGGCTGCTGGCCTACCGCTGTACCTCGCAAGTAATGAGCTGACCTGGTATCAGGGAGCTTTCCACACCTGGACTGTGCCGTCGCCACTTACGGAGGCGATGCGTGCGCCGTCGGGTGACCACGCTACCGCATTGACGTCAAAGGAATGATGCCGATAGGTGAAGACATTACTGCCTGTGGAGGCATCCCACACCTGGACTGTTTTGTCAACACCGCCGGAGGCGATGCGCGTGCCATCTGGCGACCACGTCACAGCAAACACCCAAAGGGAATGACCACGATAGGTAAAGGCGTTCTTGCCTGTCGTGGCATCCCACACCTGCACCGTCCTGTCAGCGCTGCCAGAGGCAATGCGTGTGCCGTCGGGCGACCATGCTATGACATTGACAATTTTGGGATGGCCAAAGTAGGTGAAGATGTGCTTTCCACCAACGGCGTCCCACACCTGCACAGTTTCATCGTCTCCAGCAGAGGCAATGCGTGTGCCGTCACGTGACCATGCCACGGTATTCACTACGTCGGAATGACCATGATAGGTGAAGAGAGTATCCCCGGTGGCGGCGTCCCACACCTGCACTGTCTGATCCCCGCCGGCGGAGACGAGGCGCGTGCCATCGGGCGACCATGCCACGGCCAGCACCCAGCCAGAATGACCACCATACACCAGCACGCTACCATTGGGAATAATCACATCCTCTGGCCCAACAACCTTGCAGACCTGCACCGTCTGATCAGCGCTGGCTGAGGCGATGCGCGTGCCATCGGGTGACCACGCCACGTTCAGAATAATTTGAGCATGACCATGATTAGTAAGCAAATGGTCACCGGTTGTGGCATCCCAGACCTGTACTGTCTTATCAAGGCCTGCCGAGGCAATACGCTCACTATCGGGCGACCATGCACCGGTCAGCAACCCACCTCTATGACCACGATATGTAGAATGGTCGCCAGAGGTGTATGGAAAGGGGGAGGAGACATTACGCTGAACTGGTTGGTTGTGCAAGCGTTGCAGCCAGAGTAGAGTTCCACCTGTTCCGAGCAGCCCAGCCAGGCCAAGCACAACCATGCGCCGCGATGGGCGAAAAGCATCCATGCACCCTGCTCCTTTGTTGGCTGGACACATACTACGAGGATTAGCAGCGCCGGTTGTATGGTAGCATCCAGAGCGAAAAGGTGTCAAGTGACTTTCTCCTGGGTAGCCTTGTCTCACAGTAGAGAACGTGATACACTACTATTGGCATTCAAGACGTTGCATCGTCACAAACGATAATGACAAGGAGGAGGCGCTTCCCCTCAAGCCTATTTACGGGTACGGGGTTCTGCGCCGATTATTTGTGGGAAAACAGATACTCGTTGTTGATGATAAGAATGAACTCCTTCATCTGATGCGTAGGGTCCTGGAGGACGAAGAGTACGAGGTCTACATTCTGCAAGATGGCAAAGACGCTTTTATGAGAGTTAAAACCCAGCTGCCAGATTTGCTGATTCTTGATCTGAAATTGGGCGATATCTCTGGACAGGACATATTGAAGCAGTTGAAGGCTGACCCCATCGTGGCGGAAATTCCTGTCATCGTGTACACAGCGGCAGTGCTTGAAGCCGAACAGGTGACCAGGTCGGTAGAGAGCAATCCAGACCTCTACCAGAGCGTACATGTCGTGCAAAAGCCCTTCGACCTGGAGAGTCTCCTTGCTCTTGTAAAGAAGACTCTGGAAGAGTCTGAGTAAAGAATGGAGGACAACGGTGAAATTTTTCTGGGGGGTATTTATAGGATTTGCGCTGGGAGTAGCTGTTGGCTTGCTGCTTGCACCTCAATCAGGTGAGGCGACGCTGGCACAGCTTAATGAGCAGGGCATTACCCTGCGCGAACGCACTGGTGGGCTGCGAGAGCAACTGCGTACCCGTGCCACCGAAGCGTTGGCTCAGGGCCGCGAACTGTACTCTCGTACCAAGGATGAGTTGACTGATCAATATAGCAAGGCAAAGTCAGGTCAATACTAGTAGTAAATCAGGTCGAGAGACCGATCTGCCGTATGAAGGTTACCAGGTCGTAAAAGAGATTCTCCTCGACAATCTGCCCGTTGTCCCAGCGAGCAACGGTGCAGAAGTCCACCTCGAACGACTTGCCGGTGGGCGGGATCTCCTTCCCATCAGGCCCTTGCATCGGCCCCCTCATCGTGCCCGTGAAGCGCGCGATTGAGCAGGTCCAGTCACCGGAGGCGAAGAAGACCTTGTAGGGTCTGTTGTCGAGGTGCTGGTCGGGGAAGG
>WNFB01003300.1_pt1 | contig 14211 bp, 12 predicted proteins | sample 5400501 | NCBI WGS metagenome assembly WNFB01 (sample SAMN13153341, study PRJNA577476) | soil metagenome | isolation source: 200 cm saprolite under Douglas fir tree site 2 hole 1 | place: USA:California | collected 2015-04-18
CCTGGAGGGCCCAACAGGAAGAACCTTGGATTGGACTGGTGTCCTAGCTCAGCCATCGACGGGTTGAAGGCTAATGCGATATGATTCAGAATCTTGTTCTTGACATCGTGTAAGCCACCGACATCTTCTCTGTTCACCTTGGGTTTGCTTACATAGACGGCGTCGGTTACTTCTTGGGATTTCTCTTGTTCGGAGTAGAGCTTGATGTTCCTAGCTGCAATTACGAAGTCGTCTATCTTGACAGATATTTTGGGTCTCTCGATGCTAACGGAGAGGTTGCGATTGTCTCTGAATTTCTCTCTTAGTGGAGCTTCTTTGGATTTTCTGACTTCGCGGAAGATTTCTTGGATGTCACTGGGCGTGAGGGAGGCTCTACGTCTCATGGTGACCTCTCGCTCCATAAGATCGAGAAGGTCTTCTGCTTTCAAGCCTAGCCAGGCCTCTCGTTTTATCGAGTCCTCTACAACAGCAAGAAGCATCTCGCGTGTCACTCCATCGTTGAGGCTGACCTTTGTCAACCGTCGGCGAATGTCTTCTCTGATCTTCTCGTAAGCATTGGTTGCGACGACAACGAGCGTTCGGGTTTTTCCGCTTACGATCTTGTCGAGCCAGCGATTTAGCTCGTCTTGGAGCCTCGTATCTTCGATCTCAGCACCGGTTTCTCCTCTCACCTTTCTACCAAAGCTCTGAAACTCGTCGATATACACGACTGAGGGGACTGAGCTTGCGTAGTCTAGAAATCTTCCTAGTTGTCGCGTGCTTTTTCCGTAAAATTCCGAGTAGACATCCGACCCCTTCAAGATTATAGGTGTAACTAGCACGCCGGCGCGATATCCCTCCAGGAGCATCTGTCTCAACGTGACCATAGTCAGAAAAGTCTTCCCGGTTCCGCTGTCACCGGCGAGACAGATTGCTTTTGGAAGCTCGTCTCGGCCGAAGTACTTTGCAAGCATCGGGTGTCGCAGTACGTGGAGTCTGAAGGAATCCATGAGAATGTTGAATTCTTTGTCTCGACCGATCAGGTTTGCCGGCGAGAATTTATCCGGTGGATATTCCCTGTCCAAGCGTTCCTGGATTTTCCGGAATCTTCTGGGCGAGACTCTGGCCTTGCTCCATCTGGAGTAGGACTTGTCGACCGATTTGAGGGGAATAACAAATAATCGTCTAAACCATGGTTGTCTGTCCCACCATGGTCTTACGGATCCGAAGAGGAATTCGGAGAGTTGATCATCGTTCGATGCGACTCTTATCTTGGATGCCACGACTCAGTCCTCCATGATCGGTTTGAGATCGAAGATACGCTCAAGGCCCTCTCTCGTAAGATAGACTAATGTTCCCAAGGCTGCCACGAAAAAGATGGAAAAGAAGTCAACAAGCGAAATCAGGTTCAGGTTGACGAAGAGAAGGTACTGAGCGATTAGGAGTACTAAGACCTCGCCGATCATTACTGCCAGACTGATGGCAAAACCGGCGATAAGGGTACGGAAGACAACTTCGGTCCAGAGATAGATCTTGTTTCCTCGGTCCAACGGAGGCAGGTGTCCCTCTATCCTTCTGCGCTCATCCTCGAATTTTATCCATCTGTATCCAACAAAGGCGAACTGAGCCCCTAGGACCGCGTACAGTATCTTGATCCAAAAGGGGAACGCTCCTCCGAACTGGGACACCCAGCTGTAGAACGATGACCAACCTAGGGGCGCGCTAGGCCCGGTTGAGGGAGCCGTTTGGAACGAGGCGAATATTGTGAGATTCAGGTCTCCACCAGAGACGAAATAGGATGTGAATTGGGTCTTGGACCCCGAAGAGGGATCACTGATGACTATCTCTGAGGTGTAGGGGGATTGATAAGAGAGCAAGAGGTCGACCGTGTACAGCTGGGTTGAATTGGTCGCAAGCGTGAAATTCTTGGAGGGATACGCGTTATTCGAGAGAGTAGCTGCAGTAAGGTTTCCTCGAACAACAACTGATTTTATCGATGGCTGGTTTGAGTCGATTATGAGCCTGTTGCCAGTATAGAGGTTCACGTTCTCTTGGGGATTCATTGTGGCGGGGTAGACTGGGGAGACGAGCAAAGCCATCGCTGTCATCATGAGGACGGCTAGCACGCAAATCCGTTTTTTCAACTAGAGCGTCGATCCCTTGAGTTTGGACTCTAACACTTAGCGCGCGACCATAGAATCGCGTTCCGGAGAGGGAGGGGTGTTCGAGGAATAGACTAAGGTCCCGTAACCCCGCGAGAAACCATTTGGTTACAGGGTCCATTGGCTTTTTAACAAGGCCAAGAGCGGCTCAAAAGGAAACGCGGAGAAAGGGAATTGTCCGAACAATACCACAGGCTCTTCTTGCGCTGGGAGGTTCTCCGCGGCTGGATTCCAGCAATCATTTTCGCTGCTATTTGCGTGAGCTTGGAGCTTCTCTTCTTCTACAACGCGTTGAACACTGGGTTCGTTGACAAGACCGTGTCTATCCTCATAGGCTCATGGACACTGCCGATTTCTATCGCACTTTTTCTCTCTCTTGGAAACGCTCTAGTGGTGGTCACCCTTTGGATGAACGTGTTTGAAAGCACCGCCTACGTCAAGGCTGGACCGGACAGGCAAGTTCGGAGAATCCTGTACCCTCTCAGAATGATTAGGACAGCGGCCCTAGTGCTTGCTCCCTTTACGATTATCTTGTTCGCGCCGTACATAGTCGAGGCGAATTGGTTCGTGAATGCGGTAGCATCGATCCAGGCGTTCAAGCCAACAACGGAATCATTTTACAACTGGGCATTCAATGTCTCGCAGATTGACGGCGCAACCAGGTTCATCATATCGCAGATGATTGCGGCTCTAGGCGCGCTAATCATTGCTGGACTGCAACTCTGGCGCGTTAAGGGTACCAAGAACCTTGTGAGAGCATTTCAACGACGAAAGTAAGACTGCTTAGAGTCGAGTTGGGTTTGATGTGGAGTTTCCCCACATCGCGATGTTAATTATGCAGACGAGCACTATGAGTCCTACCCTTGGCCTCGTCCCGTGAGAAGTTCTTTTGGAGTGGTTTATGGATCTATTCCTTGGCCACTGGTCTGGCGAGCATGATCTTCATGGCTTGGGCGTTCTATGTAGAAACAACCGGGCGAGGAGCATTATTCATCGAACCTAACAGAGTTTTAGCGGCGGGAGAGCTTGCCACGGTCGCCACGGGGATGCTGGCGCTTTTCATTCTCTTTCTGCGCAGTCTTGGCCGCTCTGATTGATTCCTCCGTCTCGAATTTCGATCCGAAAATACTCTCTAGCATAGGCGTCATTTTCCGAGAGTAACCCCTTGGGAAGCTGATGGAAAGTGAATTGGTTTCGGTCGTTAGATAGAGCCGGTTCTTAGCTAGCCTAACTTCCTTTAGCCCCTCGTATTTGATTTCGAGATCATTATTTCCGGTCGAGGTCAGTTGCAATTCGCTCTCAATCTTGTTTCGCATTCGTTGCGTGAGAAACTCCTGTAGCGAGAATCCAGCAATCCCTCCCATCAATGCGCCGATAATTCCAAGAACCTCTAACCCGACGATGGCAAGTACCAGTGCTAGAATGACAGTAACTGTGACCGAGCTTAACCGCTTGAGTATGAGCTTGGAATTCAGAAACACGATCTCGTAGACGCTTGCCCTAACGACCCCTCTGTCAACCAAAAGTCTGATGTTTTCGGATTCTGGCTTATTCTCGAATCCAAGAGGTGATCTAGTGACTAGCCCGATGACAATGTTGAGGATTGAAATCGGTACGCTAAATAGAAGTCCTGTGGGATTCGAGACTCCAAAGAGGAAAGCCACAGCGAGCAGCGCGAGTCCCGCGGTGAGTATGTTCCTTCGCGTCTCCTATCACCAGAAAATATCCTTCCACGACGTATCTAGAATCGGGTGACCGAAAAAGGGTGTTTGAGAATTACCGAGATGAGGCGAGCTTGGTCATGTATTTCTTTACCAGATCCTCGAACATTTTTTGAACGACTTCCGGTGATGGACCCGCAACTTCCACTTCGGAGTTCCCCTTCTTCACCCTGATCTTCCAGACATTCATTTGGTCGGGCATGGCGCATTTGCACAGTTCAATTGGCTATTAACTATTCCACGCAAAATGTCGGGCACGATCGATCTTTCGTCTGAACCCGTTATAAGGAGATGATTCGGCTCATGTTCGCGGGGCCGGTAGTCGAGCCAGGACCAAGACGGCGGCCTGCGGAGCCGCAAATCGTGGGTTCGAATCCCACCCGGCCCGCTTTCGAGCTCCTATCGAACCGGGGAACCAAAGTAACAATGGGAACTTATCGACCATTCCAAGAAGTTACGAAGTAACGAAACGCAATCGGGAGAGCCCACATTTGACCAAATTGCAGATGACGACCCGAATTGGGGTAAGGAGAATCGTAATCGAGGTGAACCGAGACTTGACGGTCGAGCAAATCCAAATGCTGGATGAGACCTTGAAAAAGCTCGGTCTGAAAAATACGACGAAGGTTACCCTGCATGATCAGACTTCCCGCAGGATTCGCCCAGTGAGAGCCGCTCAACCTAACAAGCTTGCGGTCCCGGAGAACAATGAGCATAACGTCCCTTCTGAGGTCAAAAGCTCTCAGACTTCATCTTCATGAAGATGCGTTTCGAGAATTCTAACCATCCACCAAGGATTCTTTGACGAACATCTTTTCCATAGTAATCGCACTTTCTCCATCCCCATAGTATCCATCTGCCACCCCGGTTTTCGTGAACCCCCTCTTCGAATAGAGCTGGATAGCGGCCAAGTTGCTCTGTCGCACTTCTAGCCTCAACGGCCTTTCTTTAGAGAGTCGTTTTTCGAGCTCTACAAGAAGTGCTTCTCCCAAGCCCTTCCTTCTACTATCTGGGCGTACGGCGATCGAGATCAAGTGTTCATGGTCCTCCCAGTGATCCACAACCCCGTAGCCTACGATCTCGTTGTTCAGAGTGAGCACGAGGAAGGTCTCCGGATTGTCGCGCGCGAGTTCGGAAAGGAAGTATGATGGATATGGATCGTTGAAGCTTGCTTCTTCGAGGAGCGAGATTGCTTCTATGTCGTCCCTTGTTACCGGTCGGACAATTTGCTTCTCAATTGTTAGCAACGGATTCTTTCCCCTTTGAAGATCTTGCGGCAGCGACAAGAGCGGCTGCTACGTTTTCCCTGCCCATGGCAAGGATGTAGGGTCCCAATCTGGGGCCAGAATCAGCTCCGATTAGTATCCTGTATAGAGTTTTGAAAAACTGGCCGGGTTGAAGACCGTGCTTCTTCGCTATCGTGAATACAACGTTTTGCAAATACACCTCATCGCCGGTGGCGTTGATGACTCCAGCCAATTCGAGAACCGCGTCTCTCTCTTTGCCCTCGATGTTGATCTCCCTAGTAGAGATGGTGTCAATGTCTTGTGCCCAATTGAGCGCTCTTTCCAATCTCGCTAGGAAGTCAGGGTCCGTAAGAGTTACCCTGTAGCCGTAGCTTGCGAGTTTATCTCGGACAAACTCGCTCTCTTTGCCCTTGGGTGCGACTTTGACCAGGTAGACTAGTAGGTTGTGCGGGATGTGAACGGAGGGTGCAGAGGGCGGTTTCATGTTCCAACAGTATTCGTAAAGTCCTCTGAGCTTCGCGAGTTCCTTCGGGTCTTTGACCTGTTTGCGCCCGAAGTAAATGTCCTCCAGCTCATCCAGTTCGCCGATGTACGTGGGTATGTCCTTAACCCAGACAGCTCTGGAGCCAACACTCCTCTTGAACATTAGAAGCAGAAGAGATTGTGGTGGCCCATACTTCAGCCAGAGCTGCGGAGCGATGACATTTCCTACCGATTTGGAGATCTTTGAGCCTGTCTTGTCGATGAAATGCTCGTATCGAGTGTGGTAGGGAGGAGGCTCGCCTAGGACTTCTTCCATCACGCGATCGTTTGCTCTTACTGATTCAGTTAGGTCTTTTCCGTATGCCTCATAGTTGATCTTGAGGGCCGACCATCTTGCTGCGAATTCCACCTTCCAGCTGAGCTTTCCATTACCAGTTCTAACATCAACTTCGCCTTTGTGACCGCATCCCTTGAGCGTCTCTGCTCGAAGTTCCATTCCTTCGCAGACGTACTTGACGACGTGGCGTTCGGGAATGTACTCGAGTGCTTTGGTTGTGTATATTCGGCCACAATTCTCGCATACAGGGAAGTAGGGTAGGGTCTCAGTGTACTTCTCCTGGCCGAGAGTATCCTTGATTATCTGCCCAACCTTTGCAGAGTTTCGTAGAATCTTGTCGATTTGTTCGTTGAACAAACCTTCCTTGTAGGCTAGTGTTCCTGACACGGCTCGATATGCTATTCCCGTCTTGTCCAGAGAATCGAGAAGGAGTCCGCCCATGTGTTGGCCATAGCTTTCGTGGCAACCGAACGGATCCGGGATGCTGGACACTGGGAACCCGAGGTACTTTGACAGGGTCTTAGGAAATCCTGCGGGGACCCTCCTCAACCCATCCATATCATCAGAGAAAGCGATGAGTTCCGTCTTGATGCCTATGTTCTCCAGAGCCATCTTGATCCCGTGAGCTCTCGCGGCATCTCCGAAGCTCCCGATGTGAGGGATACCAGATGCTCCAAGCCCGCTCTCCACTCGCAGGGATTTTCCCGCTCGTCCGAGTCGTTTTTCACGTTCCACGACATCGGCGGCGATCTTGTCGAGCCAGGTTCCTCTTCCGATGATCACCGGAGCTTCAAGGGTCAAGGGGTTGATCAGCTTGTACGCTATGAGTGGTTCATAAAGAATGACGAGGCCCGGCTTCGCCTCCAGACTTCAACTCGAACCTCGCGTTCTCCCGAAGGAAAATCTTAATGTCAATCGTCGACTGGTCGGCAAGTGTTAGCTCATGAATTATCGAAGACTCGGTTCAGCAGGCCTCAAACTAAGCGAACTATCACTCGGCTCTTGGGTGACTTACGGTGGGCAGGTCGGCGAGGAAGTCGCCGTGAAGTGCATGTCCATCGCGTATGATCAGGGTGTCAATTTCTTCGACAGCGCGGAGGCCTACGCTGGCGGGAAGGCCGAGATTGTTATGGGAAATGTGTTCAAGAAACTGGGATGGGCTCGGGAGAGCATAGTTGTTTCCAGCAAGGTCTTCTGGGGCGGAGACGGGCCCAACGACGAGGGCTTGTCTCGCAAGCACATCTATGAGGCCTGCCGCAAATCCCTCAAACGATTACAACTCGATTATCTCGACCTATTCTTCTGCCATCGACCGGACCCGAACACGCCGATAGAAGAGACGGTTCGTGTGATGGACGATCTTGTTCATCAGGGAAAGATACTCTACTGGGGCACCTCTGAATGGAGCGCTGCCGATATCATGCGAGCGCACGCACTTGCTCGAGAATATGATCTGACTCCTCCACAAATGGAACAACCACAATACAACATGCTACACCGCGAACGCGTCGAGAAAGAGTATCAGCCGTTGTATCGAGAAATAGGATTGGGAACGACGATATGGAGTCCACTTGCTTCCGGGCTCCTGAGCGGAAAATATGCGAAGGGCATTCCACCAGGGTCCCGCGCAACATTACCAGGGTACGAATGGCTTCGAAAGAATACTCTCACGCCACAGAGCATCGAAAAGGCCAAACAGCTTGAACCAATTGCACGAGACTTTGAATGTACTCTAGCTCAGTTTGCTCTAGCTTGGTGCCTGAAGAATCCAAACGTGAGCACCGTCATTACTGGCGCGAGCCGTCCAGAGCAAGTTACGGAAAACATGAAGGCGCTTGAGATCGCACCAAGACTTGATTCAGCTGTCCTAGAGCGGATCGAAGTTATCCTTGGGAACAAACCTCAAAAGAACCAAGATTAGAAACCGCTCACAGCTACCGAAGTGGAAATCTGAAGATTGCCCTCGAACAGTCGTCAGCAAGTTAGCCATGGCGGGACCGGTGGGATTTGAACCCACGACCTTCGGGTCTCTCCACTTTGTGGGTGCCGGAGCCCGATGTCCTATCCTGGTTGTCCTCGCGGGGATTTACGCGGTGGCCCGTGATCTAGACTACGGTCCCGTCTCGAGCCCTCTTAGGCTGGGACGATAAAAACTAGCGACGAAGATAGAATGCCACTCGATCTCACAACATAACAGATTGTGTAATTGTGAAGGCAGTTTTGACCTAGCCCGTTACTCCCGAATACAAGGCGACCAGAAGCATTCCGAGAACAAGAAGTGTGATTCCAGCGTAGGTGCGATCCCTCTCAACAGCGAAATAAATCGACGAGACGACGACTCGAAAAATCGGCGTCGCAATCAATACCATGACCCCGAGGTACACTATTCCCATCAAATCTCCAGTAAGTATCAGTCTGAGAATATCTCCAACGCTTAACGAAGCTGGAACACTCACGCTACCGAATCCTCCGAGGGCCCACAGAGAAAGACCAAGAAGGCTCAGGAGGGTGGCGACTAGAACTCCGATTCGTAGAGACTGAGCGACTATCCGGTTAAGATCCAAACCTGATCACAAAATTATCTGGGGAAAGAATCCCTTTAGAATCATGAGAACTGAGATTGTGATGAGTAGGATTGCGAACAATAGCTTGACCTTGAGCGGAGGTGTCCTTCGAAGCAACCGTGTGCCAAGAGCTGCTCCGATCACCACGCCGATCATCAAGGGAGCTACAAGCAAAGGCTGAACATCGCCACGAACGAAGTAGACAGTTGAACTGGCTGCAGCAGTCACGCCAATCATGAAGTTGCTGGTTGCGGAAGCCACTTTCACCGGAACCTTCGACAGCAAGTTCATTGTTGGAACACTGATTATCCCTCCTCCAACCCCGAGGAGACCTGACACTACGCCCGCGATGCCGCTTACTCCAAGGGTCCGGAGGGTATTCGTCACCTCATACCGGCTGGTGGCACCTGTCGCAGGATCGAAGTATTCGCTGCCCAGTCGAAGCTTCTGAGCTGCCTTGTCGGGGACGACTCCTGATGGAAAATCGATTCGCCGGCCAGCAATCATTATCGCGGATGCATAGATGAGCATGAGTCCAAAGAGAACGAACAGAACGCCAGGAGCAAGGAACCCGGCCACAAAGGCTCCAGTTATTGCACCGAGAACGGTTCCGACCTCAAGAAACATTCCCAGCCTCAGATTCGTAAGCCGATCCTGAACATAGGTAGCCGCGGAGGCGCTTGAGGTCGCAACGACCGAGACAATACTAGCTCCTATCGCATAGGGGACCGGAACTCCCTCGACAAGCGTCAAGAACGGAATAATCAAGATCCCGCCACCAAGACCGAAGACTGCCCCGATCAGTCCAGCGAGAATTGACATTAGAAAGATCGATAAGACCTCGACGGGAGTGACGACAAGCATCGACTGTGCGTATCCTGCAAATTCGACGTTTCGAGAATGCCCTAATAAGAAGCTTGGGCGGAATTCTGCGACTCTCGTGTGACTTCGAACTTGACGCACACAATCCCGCGGGGAAAACAGGATCTGTCAGATCCCTTCGGATCTTTCAGACACGAATGCGAGACCGCGCTGAAAACAGGATACTCGTCCCTCCAGAAAGCCACTGGACTCGGCGTCCTGGACCTCGATATCGGGTCCACTCTCGAAGATCCACCCAACCCGACCTTTGGCCACCTTGCAACCTCACTGAGTTTCGAGCTGGCAAAAGTCCAGAAGAAAAAGCCCATCGAAGTCGCCCGATCGCTAGCAGATACCATTAGAAGGGCTGCAAAACTCGACCTTATCGAATCGATTGAGGCGACCGAGCCCGGCTATGTAAACTTCCGCGCAAACCTTCCAAGACTCACAGAACTCACTCTGAATTCTATTCAACATGATGGAGCAGAGTACGGACTCCTCAAGAGGCACACTCCTGAGAAGACCGTTGTTGAACATACCAGCGCAAACCCGGCGAGACCAATACACATAGGCACAGCCAAGGGCGCCATATTCGGCGACGCCCTCGCACGACTCCTAGCGGCGAGAGGACACAAAGTTCGGACCCATTTCTACATTGACGACACGGGCAGACAAGTCGCTATCATGGCCTACGGCTACAAACTACTAGGCGAACCGACTCCAGAAGGAAAGCCGGATCACTTTATTGGAAAAATCTACTCCGTCACCGCAACACTTGTCGAAATAGAAGAACTGAAGAAACGTAGTGCTCTACTCAAGAAGACCAAAGGGTCAGACGCAGACATCAGTGCTACAACCAAATCCCTGGATGAATGGGTAGGCGTAGCCGCGGACCTTCAAAGCAAATACCCCGAAGAATTCGACCGACTAAGCAAGCTAATCTCCCAAGACCCCGATCCCGAGAACTCAATTCGGGAACTAATCAGGAAGTACGAGAAAAAAGACCCCGACACCTCAGCACTGATGAGGCATGTCACCCGAATAATTCTGACCGGGTTCGAGGAGACTCTGCGCAGAGCCCGCATCCGCTTCGATCAGTGGGACTGGGAAAGCGACCTGCTCTGGTCTGGACGAGTCGCCGAGCTCGTAGCTCAACTGAAGGAATCCAGTTTCACCTTCATCAAGGGAGGAGCGTTAGAGCTCGACGTAGCGAAGGCAGTTGAAAAATTTGGATTACGTGAGAAACTTGGCGTAACCCCCACATTCGAGTTTCCCCCGCTCACGCTACTCCGATCCGATGGGACTTCTCTCTATCCAACACGGGACATAGCTTACACTCTGTACAAGTTCGAAAACGCCGAGAGGGTCATCAACGTGATCGGAACTGAACAATCTCTTGCACAGTTCCAAGTCAAGGTCGCATTCTGGATCACCGGGCACCGAAAGGAGGCTGAGAAATTCATCTACTTCCCCATCGGCCACCTTCTGCTCGAAGGGCAACGAATGTCGGCCCGGCGAGGCCGATACGTAACCTTCGACCAGGTTCTAGACGAGACCCTCTCCCGCGCTAAATCAGAGGTGGATCGACGATCACCAAGCCTCCCGGACGAGATTAGGCAACGAATAGCGGAGAGAATCGCGATCTCAGCCGTCAGATATGCCATTCTCTCGGTTGAGGCCATCAAGTCCACGAACTTTGTTTGGGACAAGGTCCTGAATTTCGAAGCTAACAGTGCCGCCTTCATCAGTTACGCTTACACAAGAAGCTCAGGGATTCTCAGAAAACTAGGAGGCTAGAACAGCCAAAGACTCTCAGTCTACTGAGGGATCCTGTCGAACAAGCCCTTGTTCTGGAACTGTCTAAGTTCCCGGAGACCTTCTCGAGAGCAGCTGACGACCTCAACCCAACATTGCTCTGCCTCTACGCCAACCTACTCGCTCAGAGGTTTCATGAGTTCTATGAAAAATCCGACATCTCCCACGTCAGCAATGATGAACTCAAATGGCAGAGGGTAGCACTTGTTCTAGCTGTCAGAACAGTCTTGAAAACTGTCGCAGGACTTTTAGGCTTGGAACTTGCTGAGCGAATGTAGCTCCTACTTCAAGGAAGCGACTTTCTCCGCTATCGCTTTGCCCATGTCACTGGTGCGCGCGTTTCCGCCAAGGTCGTAGGTCAACACCTTCCCTTCCTTCAGGATCTGAATTGTGGCCTTCTCAACGAGGTTCGCAGCCCCGCTCTCCCCTAGATAGTCAAGCATCATCCGCGCCGCTTCGATAGTGGCCACAGGGTTCACCTTGTTCTGGCCCGTGTACTTGGGAGCTGATCCACCGACGGGCTCGAACATACCGTAGGTCTCACCAATGTTCGCGCCAGCAGCAACTCCGAGCCCCCCTACCGTTGCCGCGGCCTCGTCGGAGAGAATATCTCCGTAGAGATTCATGGTCACTATTACATCGAAGCTCTCTGGTCGTCTAATCAGTTGCATTGCTGCAGCGTCAATGTGGAGGTCCTCAAGCTCCACGTCTGGGTAATCCTTAGCGATGTCGAGGACTGATTGTTTGAAGAGGCCATCGGTGATCTTCAGAATGTTCGCCTTATGGACGAACGCAAGCTTCTTTCTCCTTTTCATCGCGAGTTCGAGAGCGAACTTTGCGATTCTCTCTGAGGCAGTTCGAGTGATTATCTTCATCGCCACGGCCACCCCAGGGGTAACTTCGAATTCCTTCCCAGAGTACAGTCCTTCAGTGTTCTCCCTCACAACGATCAGATCAATTCCAGGCTTTAGAGCGGTCACGTTTGGAAGGGTCCGTGCAGGGCGAACGTTGGCGTACAGATTGAAGAGAGACCGCATCGTCACCGCGGCACTCCGAGGTGTTCCAGGTTCCTCCGGCGTCGTCATTGGACCCTTGAGGCAAGCGGCGGTTCTCTTCATCATCTCAACCGTTTTCTCTGGCAGGTTTGTACCATACTTCTTGATGGCGTCGAATCCAGCATCACCTTTCAGATATTCCAGGTGAACTAATCCGGTTTTTTGGACCGCGTCCAAGACCATGAGCGTCGCGTCAACGACCTCGGGGCCTATTCCATCTCCAGATAGAATTGCGATCTTGTGCACTTTTGTCGTCATGAAGGACTCTCTCAGCGGGGTTCAACAGATGGGCGTTGAAAAAGGCTTTCCCAGTATTCTGCAGCAATTTGAAACTTGGAGTACCTCTTCCTATGCCTGATATTCCTTAACTAGGACTCGAATCCGTGCTACCAGCAATACCATTCCAACAGTTCAATGGTGAGACAGATAACAACTGAGATCGAGAAGGGCCTGGAAGGGGTTGTTATTGCGAAGAGTTCTATCACATTCATCGACGGACAGCAAGGAATCCTCCGGTATAGAGGGATTGATATTAACGAACTTGCCGCGAAATCGAACTTCGAGGAGGTTACCTACCTGCTCTGGAACGGGAGCCTTCCTAACAAAGTTCAGTTTTCAGAATTCAGGCGACAACTCACAGCTCATCGTCCGCTCCCTCCAGAAGTCCTGAAACTTCTAAGGGGCATACCGAAGGGGGCGATCCCCATGGAGGTTGCCCGAACAGCGGTCTCCTATATGGCAACGTTCCCTAGGAGAAAAGGAGAGACGTTTGACCAGTTTAACCGCCGCGAGTCTTTGCAACTCACATCTACTCTTCCCACTATCGTAGCCAGCTACGAACGAATAAGAAAGGGAAAGACCCCTATCAGGCCCGACCCGCGGCTGGGACACGCGGCGAATTTTCTCTACGGGTTATCGGGAAAGAAACCAGATGAAGTGTCCAGAGGCGCCTTTGATACGCTCTCCGTCCTTTACGCGGACCACGAAATGAACGCTTCTACCTTTGCCGCCGTCGTAGCAATTTCCACCCTCGCCGACCTCGGGGGAGCGGTCACAAGTGCCATCGCTACTCTCGCGGGTCCCCTCCACGGAGGTTCAAACCAGCGCGTAATGGAGATGCTCGAAGAGATTGGGACTATGGAAAAAGTCGAGGGATACGTCGACAGTGAGCTAGCAGCGGGCAGGAGAATAATGGGGTTCGGCCACAGAATCTATCGGACCTACGATCCAAGAGCCAGAATATTGAAGAACATCGCAGAAAAATTGGCTGAAGAACGCGGCGGAAGCAGAAAATGGCTCGATATTGCCGAGGAAGTGGAGAGGATTGTTATGGACAAAAGAAAGTTATGGCCAAATATCGAATTCTACGCGGCAGTTGTCCTAAACTCGTTGGGAGTGCCCAAGGACTTGATGCCGGCCGTCTTTGCCTGCAACAGAGTATCAGGTTGGATCGCGCACATCTATGAGCAGTACGCTGACAACCGACTCATCAGACCTCTGACGGAGTACGTGGGACCATCTCAGGTCCCGTATGTGCCAATAGACGAGCGGTCTTAGCAGCCTACCTTTTGGCAGGTATCCATTTCTCAGCTTTCCAGTCCCAAATGATGTGCTGATTTGGGTCGGAGGCTTCCACCCTCGGTCTCTTCTCCGTCACGGTATCCATGATAAACGAGGCACCACATGAAGGACACTCTGCAAGTAGCCTCATCTCCGAGAGCTGGGTTAGCTGGAATTCCTTCTTGTCACACTTAGTACAGGTGAACATTTGACCGCTAACGACGACGCTGGTGAGTCTGGTCTCTTATCAATTTGCCCTTCAATTCAACAGCCATAGAAGACTCTCCATAAGGCGCAGAATTCTAGGATGTCTGAGGGATAGAGACACGCATGGGCTCCGTTTGATTGACTGAATCTCTAAGGGGGACGCGAATGGTAGTCGAAGCTGAAGGAGAACCCACGAGGGCCGGGGCCTTAGAGGGACCTT